>Ga0179591_1381701_pt1 | contig 11011 bp, 12 predicted proteins | sample CZOMad2_1_08_16f_FD_182891 | JGI IMG/M metagenome (GOLD analysis project Ga0179591, IMG submission 182891) | Vadose zone soil fungal communities from Angelo Coast Range Reserve, California, USA - CZOMad2_1_08_16fungal (PacBio error correction) | ecosystem: Environmental > Terrestrial > Soil >... | reverse complement strand
CGTTTTCAGCTTGAGTTTTCCTCTTCGCCGGTGGTGTAGTGTTCTCCTTCTGGTCATTCCCTGTCCTTCCTCTTTTTCCTTTTGAACCCTCGAGCTGCTGTTTTTCTCCTCTTTCCTAATTCCCCTTAAGACTTCTCGTCCAAGTTCGACCTATCATCCCTTTTTCAGTGCCCCTTGCCCCCTCTCAAGAAAGACTTGTCTTTACTGAATCACTTCTATGCCCAAGGGCGTCTCTGATGGTTGACGTGGTACCCCCTCCTTCTGCCTTCTTCTCTTTTTTCGATAAACGACCGGTGCGTCCTGGTGACTTTGCCGTTTCTCTTTTATGGACGTCCCCTCGTGGCCGTCCCGTGTCCGTCGAGCCGGCGTCTCTCCGGCCGGGAGGTTGCCAAGCTTGGTTTCTTCCGGTCAAGTCTTGCCCGATGTCGTTTCCCCTTTCTTTGCGCCCGTCCTCCCCCCCGGAGAGCGTTTTGTCTCGCGTTTGCGCCTCCTTTTGGGTTCCTTTGCCCTGATCAGCTTTTCCTTTGATCTCCCTGTTTCACGTCGTTTGGTTATTCCGGTGCGTTCCTGTACTTCGGCCGAGAAGTTGACCTGTCCCTCCTTCTTGTCCGACCTCGCCGGTTAGACGCCCTATAAAGTCCCTTTTTGAATCTTTCCGTCTAGTTGCCCTTTTCCTGCTAGGTGTTTATGTTGCCTCTGAATTCTTCGAGGTTGTCCCGTTGAAAAGTCTTTTGCCCCTTCGTTCCTATGAAGATTCTTTTTGATCTAAGTGCCGTCTACCCCCTTTAAGGGGATAACCTGGTCCTTGTTCTCGATTCACTCTCGTCGTTTGCCGATCGTGTGTACTGCTTCGCTTCGATTTCCTCTTCCCCCCCATTGTCTCCGTTGAATAGGGACGTGTCTATGGGGTCCGTAACTTTCCACAGTGTTGACTTCTTTGAGAAAGTCCCCTGCTTTCTTTTTCCAAAAGTCCGGTCCTCCTGGCCTTTATTTTTGTGCCGGAAGGAGGCTCTTTCGTCCGACGGTCCCCCCCCTAGACGGTCTGTTTTGTTTCCGTCGTTTAGTCACCAGAGATGGGTTTTCTTTCCTGGCATTTCAGTGCTTTTCCCCTCAGTCCCAATGTCCTTTTTGCTGACGTTGATGTTCCTTCGGTAAGGACGATGATCGCCCCAGCAGATTTGCGTGTTTCCTTTTTTTTGTGTTCAACGGTAATGTTGACTTATCAGCCCTTCTTCACCTTCTTTACTCCGGAAGAGGTTTCTTAGCAGGAGTGGGTACGTCGTCTCCCCTCGAGGGCATTTTTGCCTTTGGTAATAATTATGTCAGGCTAGCTCTTCAGGCCATCCCCCTTATTGGCTCCTACGTCTCCGCAATTCACGGTAAAACCCCAAACTAAACCTCTTCCTTTGGACTGTTACCGTTTCCCCCGATGTTTCTATCCCAAAAGTCGTCCGCCGGGCATTAAGGTTGATGTGGGTAGGACCTTGCCTTTTTCCATGACCCCCCTGCCACTTGCTCTGGGATTCGTTATAACACGGCGCACAAGGAGACTTGCTTTACATAGAAGTTGCATCTTCGTGGGGGTGCCTTCGGGTCTAAAAGTTTGACCTCCCTGACTGAAAGGTTAGCTTACCGATGGACGTCGTAATTTAGTTTTCGTCAAGGGCTTGGTGGGCAGTGCTCCCGAGCCATATGGGTCCCAGTGTGTTATTAAGGTTCCACGTTTAATTTTTTCTTCACCGCTAATTCTCGGGTAAGTTCCTTTCGTTCCTGACGGAGACGTGTTCGGACTCCTGGCCGGATCAGGGACCCGTTTTTGCAGGCATGTTTTAGTCCGAATAAACCTATTGAACAGGGATTTTGCCAGGATTTTCCCAGTCCCATTTTTGGTCACGTCGACTTCGGTCGCCCAGTCTGCTTCTGCGTGCAAGACGTAGCGTTGAGCCTGACTGTCTGCCCGTGGTGGCCCTCAAGAGCTCTCAGAGCGTTAGTATTCCATGCAGCTGCCCGTTTTTCTCCTCATTACTGATTAGTAGCCGAATTCGTCCACCCCGACTTTTTGATGAGTTGGTTGTTTGGTTGACTGGATTAATTCTACTTCTATTTTCATGATACTCGTGCCCCCTTTAACTCGAGCCATATTCTTCTCTTGGTGGTCGTCCATCCTGATGCCATGCGTTAAGAACTTCTGAGGGTCGTGTTTTGCAGGGAGGATACGCTTCCCTCTAAGAGGGTCCTCTGCGTTCACCATTCCCCCTCAGGTTATTTGTTGGCGGAAAGTGCTTTTGCTTACCCCCCAGGGTTTAGTTCTCGTTATTTTCCGTAGTTCCAGATAACAGGAATTTTTTCATCCTCACCCCGTCCCCGGGTACGAGGACTCCCATCCAGAATAAATGGTTTGTCCACAATTTCTTCCCTTCGAGTAGGTAAGATAAGTCGACTCTTGGATAAGAAAAGGACTTTCCGGACAGACCTGAATAGTCCCCTCTTAGCCATTGAATATACTTTTTAAGTGGAAGTATATGCCAGATAGGCTTGGCCTTGGGCCAGCCTCAAACTAGGAGCAACTTTTTGCAGACAAAGAGATGGTTATCGAGGTCATCTGATGCTGTCTACTTCACTCACTTTTAGATTAATACGAATCGAATCAATCCCCCCCCAGTCTTTTACAGAACGACCCGGAACGGTTTTCTTTAGCATCCTTGTGCCTACTTCAGACCACAAACGGTTTGTTGACCCTGAGTAACCGTTAGGATTATTTGCCTACCAAGAAGCTTTCTAGGTAAGACTCCTTCCTGCACCTTCTTGGGTGAAATCCTGCGCGTCCCGCATTGCCCGGGCAGGTTGGATAAACTTTCATAAGAAGGCGGCGCCTTCCCGCTGAGCCATTTTTCTACAGAATGGTTCTCGGAGTTCTACGTTCGCCCGTGCCCCCCTTTTTTTGATTCCCCGCCTAAGAGCCCATCCTGTCAGAGAATAGGGTGGATCATGTTTTGGTCCCTTGTCATATAATTTTAGCCCCTTTCAACTTTTCCTGTTAGTAGTGCAGACCTCTCTGATCGCAGGTCGCTCTTCCACCCCCCGACTCCACACTTCCCTGGCATGTTTTTCTAGCCCATTTGTCGGAACTTTCTTCACAAGTATGGCCTGCTTCCGCGTCCTATTCCAGCATCTACTTCTTAGAACCGTTTTTTTTTCGTCAACTCTCCCCCCCCTTCCGGCGACCAGAAGCTTATCGACACCTGCAGCAAACCCCCCGCCGTTTTTGCTCCCTCCCTAGCGAACCCTGCTTCAAAAGAGCCTTCGCCCGAGCGAGGTGTCACGTCCCCACTCACCTCCCTCCCGCCATAAGAAAGGACCCTCGGTTCAGCGTAGATTCCCTGACCTTCCGGAGGATCAGGCCCCCGGTTACCATACTGAGAGCCTTGATAGTTCGGTTCTCTTCAGCTTTGCCGTGATGGTTCCCAAGTTGTCTTCCCCTCCCCCCCGGTTGTCGGCGAGTGCTGGCCAAATAGTAAAGCGCAATGGAAGATATGGGTGGGTAGTAACTCAGAGTTGTCAAGGAACCAAACCCAAACTACTCTACAAATCCCTCCCGCCGGTTCCACGGAGAACCCCGAATTGGGAACGATGCATGAAGTCCTGCCCTTTTTTTTTTAGACCTCTCGAAGAGTGTCCTAATGCCCCAGGTCTGGTTTGTTCCACGTTGCCTACGTCTCCACCGTTCCCTTTGAAGGATCGCGAATTCGCCTTTTTAGTGTTCCGTCCCGGAGGTTTCCTCATCGCAATTTCTGCCTTTCTTCCTTTTTTTCTGTGCATGCCCCCCCCAGCACCCATTTAAGAAGGTGGGTACCCCTGTTTTTTTTCCCGCCTTGCGTTATTGGCTGACACCCCCCATCGGCTTTGCCCAACCTTGTTTTTTTTCCCACTTCCCCCCGAACCAACAGAATCACGCGTTTCTTCACTACTTGAATCCCCGTGGTCCTCCTGATATTTTGTCTTGGATCCAGATGCGCAATGACTCTTAATCCGACTCCGGACCTGCCCGCACCCCCATAGCGATCTCTCCCCCATCCCTGACAGTCCTCCGGGCCCCGTAGTAGGAGTGCGGACCTCGGTGTTTCCTGGGGAGTTTCGTTCCAAAGAAGTAGAATATTGACGAAGGGGTTCGTCGTTTACTCAGGACGTAGGAAGGCCCCCCCGTCGACGAGCCCTGGTCTCGAAATGACTTGTTCTTCTGTAGTAACGGTAATGGCTCTTACTTGGTTCGTTCACTTTTTTTGTCCGGTCTTTCCCAACAATCTTTGTTTGACGAACCTCCTGTGTCTGTCGCTGCCTGTGCCAGATTATGACTACTCTTCCTTTTTCGTTCCCTGTGATAGTTGATCGGTTCGCTTCGGGTCCTTACCGCCTTCCAGATCCTTCCTGGAGCGATATCAAATATATCCTTTTCCTCACCCCCCCCCCAATTTGTGTTGCGCTTTTGTCCTATAGCCCCCTGATCTTTTTACTTTCTGGAGGGTTCTGCATCTTACCTAGTAGAAGAAGAACCCGTCCCCTCGAACAGGCCCTCTGGACGACATGAGTTGTTTTCCCCTGAAGAAAAGACGCCGTAGCCCTTGATTTTCGGAGCTCTCTGTTGACGGCATCCTTTTGTCACTTACCCCTACATTAGATGAAGAAGTTTCCCCCGGTCATCTTCTGTGCCTCTCAACTGACCTCGTCCTGGCACCGTTCAGCTTGTTCGGTCGACGGGCTTCCCTAAGTCTTTTCTCTTGTACCCCGTATTGATACCCTTTTCGCCCTCCATGGTTTCGCTGTATCCCCCCTAACACCCTGTCTCCCCCTCGTGACTTTCCTGCTGCAAGGTCCGGGATCGTTGAGTGAGATCGTTCTTTTTTCGTGATACGGATCGTCGCTATGTCTCCTTTCGACCCTCACTTATGATTTGCTGGATTTTTACCTTTCATTAATATGAATACGCAGTATTGGACTTTGTTGGGGGACCGACTTTTGTTGTGGCCCTCCGACTTTTAACACGCACCCCCTTCAAATCCGTTTCCCCGTAAAAAGGTCCTCGGTCTTGGGATGTCTTCTTTAGGCCAACACCCCCCGTCAGATGCTTCTGTTCCATGAATAGTATTCCCGGTCCCCGTCCCCGGTTTCTGCGTAGATAGTACTACGAGATCCTTTCCGTTCCTTAGCCCCACAACTTTTTGGACAGGTTTCCCTTTTAGAGACGGTCGGCAAAAAAACATTTAGGACGTCCTCATTCCCCCCCCTTATTCGGGCTTTATTTTTGGTCAGAAGGGATCCTCCCTTGCTGGTCGGGAGCTCGGTGTTCTTTTGGCCTTGGTCCATCTTCACTGGCTTCACCCCCCTCTGATCCAGGTTCCTACCAAGAATTTTCAGATTTTCCCACCCTTCCGATCATCCCTACACTTTTTTTCCTCCACCCGGGGGAAACTCGATGCTTACCTGACCGTCTCATTCTCGCTCCTTGCCCCGTACTCGTGGCAGACATTTAGGGGTTTATTGTTCCGATCTACTTTCTACTCCAGGGGCCTGTTCACGAGAAGCGACCGATTTTTACGGAGGATCGCTTGCGGTGAGGGTGGACCTAAGTCTATTCGTGGTTCACGACCCCCTCGAGTTGACTCTGTTAGCCCGATGGCACTGCCTTACATCTGTTAGCGCGTCCTTGCACGGGGAGGTTGTGCGGCTGGCCGAATTTGTTCCGTTTCCTTCCGGTGTCAGTCCCGTCACCCGCGTGGACGCCCGTCGATGCTCCACTTTTCCTTGCGTCCTCGATCGTTGGCCCCTTACCGCTTTCCATCCGGTTTTTTCCGACATTACGTTTTCCTGTCATTCCTGGGCGAGTCACGCCCGGGGTCATCCAAGGGTTTTTTGTTACTTCCCCTGGGAATTCTTTGCCGCAGATACTGATCGGGGCGGATCTTCTCCCCAAAAGTTGGATTTTTTTTGCGGTTTCCCGTCTGATCTTCCCGCGGTTGCCCCCCGAAACGTATACCCCCCCCTCCGGCGCCCTGCAATTGTTATGGGGATAGGACTTCGAGCCGTCTTCTCCTGGTGAGACCAGCGCGCCCGCAACCCGAGTATTTCCACGCTATCTGTATTCTGAAGCAGTTTCTCTCTGCGGTCCCCTCTTCTCGTCCTCTTTTCCTCCGGGTTAAAGTGATTCACTTAGTGCTTTCACACAGACAATGTATTCCCTGTTTGACGATCCCGGCCTTCTTTCGAGGCCCCCCTTTTCCTTCGGCATGGTGGTCGCCTTATTTCAACCATTGAATGGAATCCCGAATGAATTCTTCAATTTCGAACCGGGCGTTGGAGCTTTTGGTTTTTTTGGTCGGCATGGCCCTAAAAGGATTTGATCCACCCGACGTAAATTAACGATGACCTCTTCTTAAGAAATTAGCAGTTTAGGGATGCACCTGGGCGGCTTTTCACTTAAGCTTTTTTTTTGCCCTTCCCCTTGTGCACGAGAGGTTCCGCTCGGCCACCCCGGCCATCCAGTTAGCACGTCCTGCTCCTTTAGGCCCGTGCCGACCTCGAAATTCACCTCCTTATTATAAGAGAACACCCACGATTACCCTTTTCTTATTCCTTGCCCCTGACAGGACACGGAATACTTTTCCTTCATCCATTTCATTCTTCTGTTTTATCCTTTTTTTGAAGATCGGCTTTCCGGCCTGGCCCCCATGTTCCGGGTTACGCATTGCTGCCTGATACTGCCCCTCCCGTTTCGACCCACTGACGACGCCCATCTCCGCAGCCGAAACTCTTTGGCCCGCACAAGATACCCTTTTTTCTCTTCTTTGTTCTTTTTCCAGTTTTGATTCGGAGAAGCGTTTTCCTCCCCTTCATACCGACCTCCTTCACTTTGGTGACCTTTTCCCGAGTCATGGTAATTCTTTCTGCCCTGCACTCTCCTGCCCTCTGATGCTCTGAGGCTTTCCTTGTCTTTGACTTAGCGACTGAACGGATCCTTGTCCCGATCCCTCCACTACGACAAAGCTTTTGCCTTTATAAGCGGCTACTACTTCTCTCGTCAAAGAACGTTCCCTTTTTTTTATCAGACTCTTCGGCGCGGCTCTTTTTGGCCAACTCGCCCGTTCCTTGGTGTTCTCCCTTCCCTCCGCGCCGGTCGCGGCCCACGCCGCTTTTTTTTTTTTTGAATTCGTGACTATCCCGCGGCTAGCCCCAGAGGTCCCGTTCTTCCCTCCTTTTTGTGAATTGAGGGACGCTTCATGAAGTGCCCTTCCGAAGTCCTTCGCCCCTTTCAGGCTTCGCACTCGCCTCAAGCTCCGACATCTTTCTCCACCCGACGCCTCATCTCCTGGCTCGGCCCTTCGTTGCCGATCTTCCACGATTTTACGTCCGCTGAACACCGTGCTGCCATACCCCTGGTCCCCGCTGGCTCCCCTGCCGAAGACCTCTTGGATTCTCCCGACACCTCCAAATCCTAGGTTCCCTCCCCCAGTCCAGCCCTCTCCCAGCTTCAGAGTGGTTTTTCTAACTTCGCCCCCGTGCACCTCCCTGAAAACGCTTGCCCCCGTTCCCTGACGCTCATTTTTCTCCGGATACTCTGTTGTCATAGAGAAGGGAGACCCGTAGCCCCGGGGGGGTTAAGGACATTTGCCCCTTTTACTGGCCCTCCCTCGCCGTTATGTTTTTCTTTTTTTTTTTTTTTTGTTGTTTTTTTTTGTGTTGTAACTTAGACGGCCTGAGACTGTTTTTGACAAACAAGCCACATGTTTTTTTCCTTTGACGTCGCTCCGCGGCGCGTTTTAGTTTTCATTTTCTTCCCCCACATTGACTGCTTATCCTTCTTCGGTCCACAGAATGGTCGCCCTTCCTGCACGTCTTACCCTAGACTTGGACCTTTACTTTTCGAGGACCCCCCAATCCCCCTTGTTTCCTTCCCTCTGGTCAGAACCGACCCCTCTGCGAATCGAGGGACCGCTTCCTGAACTATTTTTTCTGCTTGGATGTGTTTGCTGATGAGCCACCTTCACCTTTGACCAAACACCCCCCCCCCCACCCTCCCCCGGAACTTATCGCTCTTGTCGTCTCCATCCTTTTTCCCTCTTCCCACGCTGCCCCCAACGTCATTTGCAAAAGCCGGGTTCCCTGGGTCCCTGCACTTCCCTAGGCCACGTCTGCTTGACCTTCCCCCCGTGACGGTTTCGCTAGAAGAACGCCGTGCTTCGAGTTTGGCACACCCATCCTCTTTTTCCCTTAAGAACGTTACGGCCTCCGACGTCTGTCACTCCCTCCCTCCACGTTTTAAGGGCCTGAACCGGACCAGCAGGGAATTTGGCTACCAGACCAGGCAAACCCCCACCCTGTTCCAGTTCTGCAGCTACGGCCCCGCCCCCCTGGTCAGTTTCCTCCCACCGACTATTTCCTCCTTCAAGCCCGTTAAATGCCAAACTCTCGCGCCCCCTTTCCGCTTCTCCCTTAGTGATCTCCTTCCCCCCCCGTCCCCCCTTTGGCTCACTTACTGTGAAAAAGTGCGATAACCCCAAGATTTCAAGGGACAACTCAGGCCACCCACTCCCCCCCCTTGCAAACAGGCCCCTTTCAACGGCGTCACACTAGATAATCGGCGGGGCCTCCCCCCCCGCCAGAGGCACGGCAAGGGCCCACGTCATATTTCACCCCTTTGGTCCCAGGGGATAAGATTCTTCGAAAAATGCCCTCGTCTTCCCCCAACCTTAGTCATGGCACCCTCATCTTCACCTACGTCCAGGCACCCCCTCCCAACCCCCCTACGAAACTTGAGCTGCCCTATCATTGCGGCTCAACCATCGGCCGCACGACCAGAGTCTCTCCCCCTTCATATAGTTCCCTCCCGCGCCTGGTGAGCTTCTTCGGGCTCCAAAACGCGGTCTTCCTTGACAACCTCACATTGTCAGAAGTCAACCCTTCCCCCCCGTTTCCCAAACATCTCCGGCGTTTCTCTGATTGAAGATATAACGACGAACCTTATCTTCTGTCCTTCCCCCGGCGGACAAAATCTCCTCCCCCTTCCTCTAACACTGACGCCCGCTTTGTTTCCATCTCATCTCGGAGTCGGAGAAGAGTCCTCGGCATCTCCTCTTCCAGATCTTTGCATCGGACCTTAACAACTACTGCGTTACAGAGACCCCCTTGGGGCGGCGGCTGTTCCTGCGCGATTGCAAAGAACTACCCTTTTCCCTCTTTTCCTCCCCTTTGGTTCAAGCACTGACATTAACTTTTTTTAGATTCTCCCCCCCTTATTCTATTTAGGCAACAGTCAAGACTCCCCATCTTTCCAGGAAGGCTTTTAGCGAACTCCCCCCCTCGGGCCAAACGCGGACGAGTAAAGAAACTTTTCCCTCTCCTCTTTTATACTCAGATTTTTGTTTCTAGAGACCTTTCGCTTGGACGTAGTCCTCTTGACCGGTCGGTTTTCTTTTCTTTCCGTCCCTCGAGGACCTTCCCCTGGCCGTTACGCGGACTGCCGTTCGACGAACCCTAGACGATATTTGTTTTCTATGAAGGTCCTGACCTCCCCCTTTTTTTTTTCCTGCCCCAGAAATTGGTAAGAATTTGCCGTCTTTTCTCATTCCTCTCCGAAAGAGCCCCCCCCCTCTGTTTTCGGGCTCCACGTTCCCTCTTTTTTTTTCCTCCCCGATTTCAATTCGGGATAGAGATGGTTGGCCCGAGGACCGCGGTAGAGTGCTTAGATGGACTCCCTCTTTTCTTTTACGCCGAGTTCAGGCTTTGATGATGTGCGGCGCCTTGGTCCGTTCCCGTCCCCCTCTCTTTAGTAGTTCCGACCTGGTTTCAGTAGACGTCGGCCCTTTAGGTTTGTCCCGCTTTGTTTTTGAGTGACGGTGACGTGAGTCGAGTAGTTGCCATGGACTCCAAGCCCCTTGTTTTTTTCCCTACAGAAGCTCACCCCGGCCGCCTTGTGGACGAGATGATTTTTGCCTCGGGTGTCGTTGCGATGTGATTCATGCCAAGCTTCTTATGGATAGCGATGAGTTTACGTTCGTTGGGGCTTTTCGTTTTGCCGCTGCTTCCCGGTTCCCGACTTGGAGTTGCTTACCCTCCGTTTTGCCGATCCGGTTGCATCATTGCCTCCCTCCCTGTTGATGACTTCCGTTTTCTGTGCGCCCTCTTGTCCCAACGGTCGCGACGCCTATTTCCTTACGTTTTTTTTGGTTGCGGTGGTCTTTTCGATTTTTCTTTTTTTTGTTCATTGTCGGTGGTATCAACTTGGCCTTGTTTTCATAAGTCCGCCTTTTCAGGGTCATTAAGATAGTGTTCGAGGATCTGTAGCACCTTCCCCCCCCACCCCTCGCCTTACTTGGATTCCGTGGATTGTGCCACCTATGGATTTGCACTGGACCCCCGGTGGTTTTTGACGTTATGGAGACCTAATTTAAATGTGGAAGCGGTGCCAGGCTTGGACGACCGCCTTTTTTTTTCCTTGTGCTTGTAGAAGGTTATTACCTTCACTTCCTTTTCAGGTATCGATTCCGAAAGGCTCCAGGATGTGTCGGTAAGTAGTCTCGATTCTATCCCTTTGCGGAGGCTCTTCACTGAACCTGGATGTAATTTTGGTTCCCCCCAAGTATCGGACGACTATCGCCTCCGTATCTCGGTGCCGATTTGTTGTTGACTTGTGGCTAGACAGCCTCCCCCCCGCTGATAAATGACTCCACCTGGCATCGCCAGGTTCCGGGCTTGCCCGGATGGGTTTTTCGTTCTTTGCTTCGTCATTTTGTTCCTCTCCTTGCGCTTTCCATCTTTCCTTTATTGCGCCCAGTTGGCTCCCGTGGAATGATCACAGTCCATAGGTGGGATCAAAGGGCCCCCACCCTGCCCTGGCTTTGGCATTCACGTTCCCGCCCCCTTTCTTTTGTGCCCTCAGAGCAGCCGGAAATCCTCGGTCGTGCAAGGGGTAAGTTCTTCACCTTCTGAAAAACCACGGTTCCGGATCGTCTCTAGGCAA
>Ga0179591_1318010_pt1 | contig 11011 bp, 10 predicted proteins | sample CZOMad2_1_08_16f_FD_182891 | JGI IMG/M metagenome (GOLD analysis project Ga0179591, IMG submission 182891) | Vadose zone soil fungal communities from Angelo Coast Range Reserve, California, USA - CZOMad2_1_08_16fungal (PacBio error correction) | ecosystem: Environmental > Terrestrial > Soil >... | reverse complement strand
TATCTGGGACGCCACCCACCTCATCCGTTCTGTGTGAACCCTTGAAGGCAATTTTTTCCCTTACTCCGACCCCCCGTACCCCGCCTTTTTGACGGGTCAATGATGGACTGTTTCCGCTGTCTTTTAGGGACCTTTTTTCTTTCCCCTTCCTCTTTGGGAAGTCATGTTCGGGCTTTTTTTTCCTGCAGTTTCATACCCCCATTGGACAAACAGACAACGAAACCGGCTTTTTTCCCATCCTCTTTCCCTAAGACTCTTGCATCCCCTAGTCCTTTCTCCCCTCCGCCAATAGGCCTTACGTCTATCCTGACGACACATTTTTGTCGTTCGGGAATGTTCCTCGAATATTGCCACTCTGACACCTGTTTTCCACTTTTCCCCTCCAATCGGTTCCGTGGGGGCCCATTACCTCCCTTTCTTTTTTGCATCGACGGAATTGGCTCGTGACGTGCCTCTTTTTTTTTGGTTGATACTTTACCTCGTTCGTTCGACCCTGCTTCCCTCAATCTCTACGATTTCATCCCCTGTTCAGCTATAAAACTTTCCCATGTTGCGGAGTGGTGCAGGTTTTTCCTTTTTTTTCTTTTCGATCCGGCCGGAAGCTTGCACGCGCCTTATATGTCGCACCCCCCCACTACCCCCCCCCCCATCATTGTCCCCCTCCTCCTCAATCCACTTCGCCAGGGTTCGAATCTACGTGACTTGGAGAGTCCGTTTTTCAGTTGCTGGGTTTTTCTCGCCAACTTGCTTTCCTTCCCCCACTCTGTTGTTTTACCGCCACCCTTTTACCCCGTCCAAGAAAAAAATGGTGCCAACTCTCTTTCTTTTTTCGGCCATTCTTTCAAGGAGGAAACCATTGCGCCAATTAGATTCACCTCACCAACCCCTTCATTCCCAACTTCTTGCAAAACCTCCCTTTCCCCCCTCATCGAATGATTTCGCCAGGCCCTTTTGGGCATTCCCCCTTGTGCATATAGGGCCTGAAACCTTTTCCCCCCTTTCAAATGCTCTAGAAATCGATTTCTTCCCTGACCGTTGCCTTTTGCCAGTTCCGTCTGCCCCATTCCTTCGAGGGGATTAGAACTTGGTGGTTTTCGGATCAAAGAGATTATGGCGTTGATTGGGTGCAAGTATGGACAAGAAAGAATGTTTTCTTGACACCACGACGTTTCCACTCAAACGTCCCGCTGATCCTTCGCTGCTTTTATCGTTTCGGTTGGTCTTGGTTCAGCCCTGATGTTCCAACTTAACAAAACGTCCTCCGTCCGGCTTCACCCCTTTACCTGTTCTTCAACGGGTTATTTGGACTTATCTTTCGCCTTTCCGATATGTTTGTTGTTTCCGAACTCGAACTTGTCGTGACCTTGTCCTCCTTCCCACGCTGGAAGGTGCTTTTATAGTTTTCAATTTTTTTTCCGTCTTATTCCAAATGTTTCTTCTTGTTTATCAGAGTTCGACTTTAAGTCCTTTTCTTCCACCCTTCCAAACGCAACTTCGTTTTGCGTTCCTTTTCTCCACTTAATGTAAGCGGAATTCCTTCGGTGCCTATCTGTCTTCCTTCCTTTCTTCTTTGTTGATGAGCACCTAAGATTTCAGGATGCGTGCTACGTTTCGTCCTAGTCGGGGCATGGAGCAGAAAAATGCCCTTCCCCCAACCCTGCCGCACCTTGACCCTCGTTTACCCGTGCCCGACTTTAACCGCATCCTAGGCTAGACGTTTTTGCTCTTCGATCTTGACCGGGTCCGTTCCCTGCCCTCGGAACCCTATTGCACCCTTCGAAGCCCTTCCCGTCTGGTGCTCACAACCATTTCACGTCGTTTTGAACAGGGCCAACCCGTCACCCGATTTTTTTGATGGATTCACGTTTTCTTTTCCCCTCGCCCCCCCCCTTATTCCTAGCTATTGGTTCCCTTCTCTTCTACAAATCTTGCCAAGGACTGATCAGGCGAGTAGGGGATGGTTCGTGGTCTGCCCCATGATGCGCTCGATGCCTTTTCTTTTTCCCGTTAATGGGCCGAGTGGAACTGCCTTCCGATGTTTCCTCCTTTCCTTCCCAGCTTCCCCGTCTGAAACCACGACATATTTTTTTCGACCCACTTGAAGAAGTATCGTCAAGCCCCCCCAGGGTAGTCTTTTTCTTCACTTCACCGACTTTGCCTTCCAAGTACTACCCATTCTCCTTGTTTGAGTTCGAATTCGACCCTTCGTCCTGGAAAGATACGTACTTTCCCCAGAGTTTTTGAAACCGCGACCCCCCCCTTCTTTCCAGGCTTTTACCTGTCCCCCCTAGCTCCTGTCCTGGCTTCCAATTTAGGTGGTTTTATCTTCCAACTTTCCCTGGCCGTCTCTGACCCAATTTTCGAGGCCAATGTTGATCTCTCCGACTGCCTTCGTCTACGTCGTAAAGTACCCGACCCTTTTTTTTTCCCCTCTTCCCTCCGATTAATTCAGCCGGAGCCCTTGATGTGACCAAAAGAGTAACCCCCCCCCCTGAAGTCAACCACAAAAAGCGACTTTTCCTTCACATTCTCCCCGTTCTTGCATTATTTAATTGTGAATGAAACTTTTCTCCATGGGACGCCTCCTTTCGTCTTTTTAACCCCTTTGTTCCAGCACTGTCCGGTCAAAGAAGGGGCTGGACCCCATGTCCTTCCCCCCCCGGTTCGAGCAGATTTTCCTCTTCTTTCTCCGTGGCGCACGCTGACCGGGAAAACTCCCTCGTGGTTTCTTCCAATCGTTCCACGTTGCCCCTAAACCCTTCGTTTTACTGGCCTCTTCCCCCTTTCGTCTCTCCTGAATTCGCCTTTTTTTCGTCTTTCTGGGCCTTTTTTTTGCTCGCCCTCGGGTCATTTCCGGTAGTGCCCCTTGGGAGGGCACACCAGATCATGGTGGGGCGAGTGTCCTTCCCCCCGTCAAAACGTAGATGCGTATTTTGCCAAATCTTTTTCACACCTGGAACGGCTTGTCGGTTGTTGTTTCTGGTTGAGTCCCCTTTCTTTGAGTAATTCTTGCTTTCTTGTTTCCCTTCCCATTCGACGACTCGTTATTGTCCTTTCGCCTCTTAGTTTTTTCTCACTTTTTTTAACCTGAGGATCTTGCCCGGTTATCGTCGACGTTTTCGGGTCCCCCCCTCGAACTAAACGTTACCGTCCATGTCGACAGGCCAATTATTCTACATGCGTCTTTTTCCCCACTTTTTTTTCGTCTATTTCGTTGTTCCCAGAAGTCATGATAGAGCCCCCTCCGTTGATTCCTTTTCATAAAGTGACCCAGTCGGGAATTTCCAGTCCCATTTTTCATGACCAATTGGGAGAGATATTCAAGCGTTCCCCTCCCGATGACATGTGGTACCCATTTTTGGTTTTCTCAGGCGGTTTTTTCCGTGGTATTAACCCTTCCCCCTTATGCCCCCCCCCCTTGCAGGATTCCCAAGAATATTTTTTTTTCACCTTTTTATTTGGGTTCCCGTTTTTTCCCCTTGTGAACGTTTGTTGGTGTAGCCAATCTGCTGTCTTTTGTTCTTGAGTTCGACTTCTTTTTTCAGACCTGTTAGGATGACCACTTTCCTTTTTTCTTTTCCTTTCCACTTTTTCACCTTATTCTTTTCCCCCCCTACTCCTTCCTTTTTTTTTCGCCTAGACTTTTTGAATTTGATCGTTTGGCCACCGCTGGCCCTGTTCCCATCTCAACAGGTCTTCCTGCCTGTGGCAACCGCCTGTCGAACTCAATCACAAAGCAGCGACCTGGTCTTCCATCCATTTTTCCCACTTTTCCAATTCATACTGCCTCCTCTTTTTTCCCCCTTCTTTCTTGAGATTTTCATTGAAGCCCTCCAACCCGAGCGCACCTTGACTCCCATTCGGTCACAAAAAAAATGACCCCCTCCCATGTCATTCTTCCCCCCGACAAATCCCGCGTTGTAAGACTTGGGAGGAGGTCTTCCCACACATGGGATTGTCAACATTTTGCATGGACCAACCCTTCTCGGTTTAAGTTCTGGAGGCATCGTCTTGCTTCTACATTATTGCTTCTGTTTCTCCCCTCTCCTTCAGAAAGCTGAAGGATTTGAGACCCTGCGTTCCCCATAATCACTGTAGATTGCTAAACTGCCCTCTGAGAAGACTCAACTTCTAGATAAGAAGTTTTCCCTTTGGTCTCCCCCCCAGCTTGCTTAATGCACCCCTCCACCTCCCCCTTTGTAGAATTCTAACAAATTCGCTCGAACCATCCCTTCCCCCTTCTTCTCTTGGCCCGATTCCGCCCAGTCTGCCTTCCCGTTGGCGCACAGATTTTGACTTACTCCTCCTTCCTTCCCTGGCCACCGACTGCATGATTCTTTCTCACTGGTCCCACCCGTTCATCCCCGATTCTCGGCGGACGTTTTTCCACGAAATAAAGTGCCATTCCCTTTTTTCCCTAGTCCCAGGAAAGATTAAGGGGACGGTCCTTTTGTTTTTTTTTTTTTTTGTTCTTTCCCGACGATCCCTGAGGCGGGTTTTCTCTCCCCTTCCGCCTATCTTTCTTCGAGGCCTTCAGAATGTTTTCCCTCTCGTTTCGTCACTCTATTGTGTGGTTCCTTGCCCTTTTTTTCCACCCCGAGTTTCCATATTCCCCGTAGAGGCTGTCCATGCGCCCTTCTTTTCTCACGGACTGGACCCTTAGCTTCCACGACCGGCTGATGAGAGCACTCTATTTTGACATTGAGAAGCTTTTTGGATTCCCCCTTCCTCCTGTCTTGCACGGAAATGTTTTCCCCCGGTCTCGCTCACTTTCTGTGGGAATTACTTCCGTCCTTTTTCCTCTCTGATTTCATGCCCCCCTCGACATGGGTTCAGGCAAGGCGTACTTTGTTCCCCTTTTAATCCAAGGTTCCAAAAAGGGGGTTCCCCGAAGCCTTGTTTTTGATAGATTTTTTTCCTCCCCCCCCCCCCCCCCAGAGTTGGCTGTGGGCATTTCTCTTTCATTTCCTACGAACGGTCCGGCGGATCCTCTTTTCACTTCTCACCGAACTGCTGGGACTTCAGTTCACCCTTTTTTTTCCGTCCGAAGGAAGACGCCGGATTCTGCTTTACCTTCTTGCTGAACTTTGATTGGTTTTCGTAAGAATCTTTCCTTTTCCGAAGTCAAGGAATGGCCTTTCTTTTCCGGTGGCCACTGGCCAGGTCATTTCCCCCTTCAACCTTGGTGCCAAATTCCCCCCACACCTTCACTCCGAATGGAATCCTCCGATCTTGTTCCTCCCGTAAGCAGCAGTGCAACCCCGAATCCTGCCCCTTCTTTTCTCCCTTTTTGATAGTCTAATCGCTCTGACGCATGTCACTCTTTCCTCCCCCTTTTAACCGTAACTTTTTCTCAATCTGGTACGTGTGGTGCTTTCCACCCTCCCCCCTGATTGTGGGCGGCGCCCCTGAATGACATTGCTCGCATTTCCCCTTCCCTCTTTTGTGAGAATCTTCACCCTAGCCTCCCCCTTTATCCTGCTCCGAATTCTCATCGTTGATTTCGTGGACCGCTCTTGCACAACAACCTTTGAACTTTTTTTTTTCATGTCCCGTCTTTGTGCTGCTGAGTTTTTCCTGCCCCTCAGAAGTTCTTTGTCCACTCCTCCTTCTGATCTTGCATCCCACCATGACAATCATTTCCGCTCTTACAAGTCAACCGATCCCACTCCTTTGTCCTTCACCTGCCCCCGTCTTCATTTTCCCAAGTTGCGTTGGTTTTTTTTTTTGCCGATTGAGTCGCCAAATGAGGACAAGACCTTCCCCGTCCTCCAAATTTGACATAGGGGCCATTTTTCCCTGTAGGTCCCCCCCCCTCGTCCCCCTTCATGGTTGTCCACACACCCCAACGATCTCCTTGCTCCCCCCTCCTTTTCCATCATACGGTGTAACTCCTTTATAGCTTCGCCCCCCCGTGTGTGCTTCCTTCACAACGATTGTGATGACCTTAACCACTTTCCCCCAGATCTATGTTACCCTCAAGAGTGGTTCCTGTTGATTGGAAACTTTCTTTTTCCCCCCCTCCCTATAATATATTAATCCTCCTCGTTTTTTGTGTTTCCTGAGTAGATTCCCACCTCCTTCCCCCTTTTTTCCCAGACCGTTTAGATATCTTCGATTCGGCGATTAGGTTGTTTTTTAGTTTTTAATGCCCGATAGTTTCCTGCGACCCTTCACCCACCCCCACACTTTCCCTTCCTTCTTGCGTTTCAACGTAACGCTTCAACCTTTTTCTTATTGGTGAGGCTGCGGTTTACCAGTCGACTATGGGTTTTGTTTCGAACTCGCCATTTTGCACTCGGTTCCTCGTCAACGTCTTTAGGATCCTATGTTTCCTTTTCGTTCTGGTCAAGTGTCTTTGTCTAAAGAAGTTTGCTCAACCCAGTCTGCCGCCCCCCAACCAGCCCATAGGGGCAGACGTCCCCATTTCTTCTCTCTCAACTGGTTTGTTTGTTACATTCCTCTCTGCTTCATCATGATTTTCTATGTTTTTTGGCTTGGTGTTAGATCGGATCTTGTGTGCATCGGTATTCCCCATTCTTTTTTCCCCCTTCTTCTTTTTTTCAGAGGAAGCCACACTTTGCCTGCAAATGCCGCCACCTTGGCCAAGAGTTTTTTTCAGCGAGTCCCATAAACCTCTTATCGATTCGGGGTTTCGATGTCCCTCTCGGTTCCCCCCTAGGGTACTTCCCCTCCTGCAGTTTTGCTTTCGTCTTCCCCCATTTTCCTCATGGATGCCCCACATGTTTTCGTTTGAATTCCCCCCCCCCCTTCCGTCCCTTGGAGGGACCTCCCTTTTTTTTTAGCGAAGAGGGCTTTCTTGCACACAGTGCATCCCCATTAGTAGAATTTTTTTCCGGCGAGCCCCGGCAGTCCTCGGGGGGTAGATGTCTCTACGTGCAATCGTCTGAGTTATGCTACACGTCCATTGTTCTTTTCCTTGTCGGCCATTTCCACTTGATGACTTGAATCGTACCTTTCCCCCCTCCATGTGGCATGAGCGGCGCCAACTGCACTTAACCCCTCCCCCCCGATCTTCTCGAAAACATCGTTCAGCCAGACGTTCGGTTCCCGACAACCCAGTCGTCTTTAGTAGTCGAAACTCCTTGCCTGTCCCCAGTTTCCACTCAGGATTCGGGTGGAGGCGGTCCCCTCCTTTTTCCCCCCTTTTTTACGAATCCCCGCCATTAACCGATTGTCTTCCCTTGTCCCCCGATTACCACCCTTGCGACAGCGCCTTGTGTTTTGATGGACCCCCAACATAGGCCGCGTAACGTTTAGTGACAACGGTGGACATTGTGTCTAAGTAGGTGCCACCGACGTTGCCTCGTTTGACTTTTTTTCTTTCTTTTTCCCATGATCTAGTCCTACCAGCATCGCGACGGTCTCAACGTCCCCCAGATATTCTCGCTTCGTCTTCCCTTCATTTCTTGCCGAGGATCCTATTTTTCCCCCCCGAGCGAATGCCAACTCCCCGTTTTCAACCCCAACGCGATTCTTAATCCCCCTTTTTCTTGCGGTAATCTCCTTTTTCTCGCTGTACCCTCTTCTCCTTGGGGGTTACTCTTTTATTCGTCCTGCGTGTAACCTCGTTAGTTCCAAGGCCGTCCCCTTTTAAAAAGCTCCCGCGTCAGGCCCCCTTTTCGATCGACCGCTCGACGCCCTTTTCGTTTAACCGGCGCAAAAAGTGGCCCCTTCTTGCTTCGTCCCCAAAGATTCCTTGAACTTCCAGTTACAACAATCGGAGTCCCCCTTGATTTTTTCCCTTTGAGGCCGTCCTCTTTTTCGTCCTGCGTATTCTTGTTTTGACGTGTTTTGGCCCCGATACCCTTTCCCTGTGTTGTGATGACTTTGTGCAACCCCCCGATCGGCGCACCCCTCGACGTCGAGTGTCCCTTTTTTCAAACGTAAAACGTGATTTGCCTCATTGAAAAAGCTTGTCTTTGCCCCTCCTGCACGGCTTTCGTGGATGGTGATTTCGGCTGCCACATGTCTTGTGTAATTCGTTATTCGTTATAGGTTTAGCCCCATTTTGGTCACTTCCCCTTTTCCCTTTTTAGTTCAGTCTTGAGTTTAGTTCCTACTGTAAAAATCAACTGTAGGATTTTCTCCGTAAACCCGTTCCCGTCCAGAGTGGTTTTTCTTCGTGGCAATCGCCTACCGTTGCATTTAAATAAAGTTTTCCTTCTCACATGGCTCTTCAGCTTTTTCGTTCCTTCTTCTTTTTTTCACAGAATCCGACGTCGGTCCCCCCCCCCTACCGGACTTTCCCTCATTCAGGACGCGCTTCTGTTGTCCCCCTTCCTCCATTTTCTCACACTTATTGAGCTCTGCTTTTCCCCCCCAGATGAGAACAGGTGTCGTTTTTTCTTTTTTTTTTGTTTTTTTCCCCGAAGTGCTCGTTTCGCTTCTTTTTCTTCTGACCACTCGCCCCTCATGCTACCCCCTCTATGCTTCCTCTCTTTTTAAATCGACCCTTGGATGGGAGAACCCCATAGCTTTTCTTTTTCTTGTTGATGGTTCGCTTCGACGGCGGGATTGATTTTTCTCCCTTTTTTTTCTTTCTTTGCCAAGTTTTTTTTTCATCGTGCTCTCTTAAAATCTCATTTCCTCCTTTCCGTTGTGTTTTTTTTTGTTTTTTTTTCTTCGGAGATTTGAATTGATGACCTGTATTTCCCCCTGTCATCTCCAAACCCCTTCTTCCTCCTTTTGAAACGCGCGCTCCACTCAACCCGTTTTTTCTTTCTTTCTTCCTCCCCCACGTAGGAATTTAAAATCATACTTGCCTCCTTCTGTGTCTGCCAAAAAATCCTTCGGTTGCGAGTTTCGGAAAATCCCAAACCCTTCTTCCTTTGCGCCACGGTTACGCCTTCCTACACCCAAAAAAAGTGCCCCAACAGGGCCCCCCCTTTTCCCTTTTGCAATAGTCTTTTCAAGGATTGCGACTTTGTCCGGTTTTTGTCATGTTCACCATGGGCGAAATACACCCCACACGTCGGTTCCCTTGCTTCTTGCCCCCCATTGGGGCTTCCGTTCTTTCTGATCTCGAAAGATTTTGAACTTAATGTCTCCCCTCCTTTTGCCTTTCTGCCCTTTCCTTCACTTTCATTCGCTCCCGCGTCCCCCGCCCTTTCTCCCCCGATCCTTTCTGGCCCTAACGTTACCCGTTTTCCTTGGTTCCTCCGCTTTTCGAACCGTCATTCAGTCTTCGGTTCATGGCCTCCAAAATACGCCGACATTCCACCTCCTGATGGCGCTTCCTCCCCTCCGTATTTTTTTTTCTATTGGAATTGCCGGCCCTCTATCTTTTTTTCCCCGTTCAGGACTCTCGGTTTTATGATTATTTCGACCCTTTTCACACCTTCCTCCCGAGTTTTCCCATCGTCCAGGGACAACCCCGGTTGTTTTTTTTTTAACGCAGGCTTATTTCTGAATTTACCCCACCTTTCCAAGTTTCAGGTTTAACCTTCTTGGAACTTCCTCATTTTGCCTCTCCGAGCGTTTTTCGGTTCTTTTTCCCGATTACTTCGTGGAGAGGGATTTGAACTTGTTCTTACGCGGTTCCGCTTTTCTTTCCGTGTTTGGACGGATCGTTGGAACCACTGACGGTTCCTTGCTGACGAAGAGGGGTCTTCCCCCCCCTTTGCACGTTCATTTGTTCTTTAGAATGTTGAAAGATAGAAGGACGTGCTCTCTCGCCTTCGCTTGTTTTGTGAAAACGGGCTTTTTTTTTTATGATAGGTTTGGTGAGTTCAATAGCTTTTCCTGGTCCCTGTAAATTGCTTTCGTATCGTGTTATATCCGTAGGGCTTACCCGGAAAATTCGCGATATTGTTCCGCTATCTTCATGTACCGCGAATGGTCTCCGCAAGTTTTCCGGGGTCCTCTCTCCCCCTTTCACCCGTTTACCTGCTTTTTTTCATTTTCGGTTGGCCCTTCCCCCTCCCCAGTTCCCGATTTTATTAGTAATTAGTGACGAAAGCTTTCCCTTGCTGTTGGGTCCGTGATCGAATGTATTTCTGAATGCTTTCACCGAATTCCTTGTTTTTGATTGGCCTTTCATTTTTCCCACTACTACACTGGATGCCCCCTTGTTTGTCCCTTCCCTGATTTTGCGCGTTTGATTCTCTTCCCTTCCGACGTTCAGCGGGCAGTGACTTCGGTTACGTAGATTGGGGAAGTTTCCTCCACTGTTTTCCCACTGCGACCCAAGCAAACTTGCATCGGTCTTCGCATCATCACGAGATTGTCACCCCTAGCCCTTTCCTCCATACTACTCCCCCTGATGCTTTTCTCAATTTTTTCGTCTCGACTGCATCTCCCATCAGATGCTGGCACCGAACTGGCGTTAACCTCTCTGGGGAAGTGTGGCCCTTTTTTTTTTTTTTCCCCTCACTGCTGGGGTTGTGCCCTGCCGGGCCTTTTCGAACAGTGCCCCGCCTGGATTGCCGGTGGCCTGAGGTAGAATAGTTCAGTCCCCCCCTCAATCGATTTCTCTTCGTTTAGTGAGTCTGACAACTCTTTTCAGGGTTCCGGCCGGGTCTGTTCACTTTGCTGCGCCGTGTCTGTGAGGGACGCCCACTTTTGGGTCAACGCCTACTCATGGAGATGCGATTTCACCCCCTAGACCTTCACCCAACATGTAATCTCGAAAGCCCCCCCCCCCCCGTAGATTTGAAATCTTCCCGTTCTTGGCGAGGTCTCCTTCAAATTGCATGTTGGCGTCCTCCCCTTTGAGTAGGCCACTCTTTTGATTGTCCCAAGCCTTGAAACCTCTGTAAAAAGTTTGTAACGTCTCGGATCCCCCCTGACCTGCGTTTCCAGGAGGACCACACCTCCTTACCACTGAGAGGTCGACCCCCCACCGATCGCATGAGTCAAGATACTTACGACGTTGACCCCAGCTCCAGACTATTCGGCCAGGGTTTGATCCGGTACAACTTCCTTGGGCTGTCCCACCCACACCCTACTGTCAGCCTTTAGTAAGGGATAGCGCCCAGTGGAGGTCCTG
>Ga0179591_1238924_pt1 | contig 11011 bp, 9 predicted proteins | sample CZOMad2_1_08_16f_FD_182891 | JGI IMG/M metagenome (GOLD analysis project Ga0179591, IMG submission 182891) | Vadose zone soil fungal communities from Angelo Coast Range Reserve, California, USA - CZOMad2_1_08_16fungal (PacBio error correction) | ecosystem: Environmental > Terrestrial > Soil >... | reverse complement strand
TCTATACCCAATTCCCGTCCCTTTTCCCCTCATTGCTTCTTCTAATAATCGCCCCCCTCCAAGTTGCCTCACCCAATTCTTGTAGGAGCAATTCGATTCCTTTCTCTTTCCCCATGTGACTCCATCTTGTTTGAGCGTTTACCCCATGCCCCTATCCGTTTTTCTTCCCCACCGACTTCCCGAAGTCTGACACTTCTTCGGTTATCTCGGGTTTCGTGAAAAGTTTCGCCCCTCTTTCCTTCACCTTTCCCCTGTCGAGCGATTTGTCATGCTTTGACCAAGTGCCGCACCCCACAGATAGCTGGTTGACCCCCGTGCATGGAGTTTGCCGCAAACCACGCCAACCTGAGCCTGTCCGTAATCTGATGGACTGCCCAGTAGATCCACCCTTTCCTTTTCTTGCCTTTTTTACTTTTTGCTGACCCACCCTGGACCGGTCCAGTTCCTAGTCATTGGGTGAAAGTTTTGTTGCCTAACCTGTGATGGTGCCCCCATCCGCCTTTTTTTTGGTCTGGTGTCTCTAAGTTTTTCCTCAAGGCTCCTCTTTGTACTGATTCCCCACCCCCACTTCTAGTGGGCCCATATTCCCACTTCCTTCCTCTCAGTCCTAATGTCAAGAGTAGAGTATCTCACCATAGCGCCCGAGGAGCGAGGATGCCCCCAATGTAGGCCTTCGTTGGGCATCCTTCCTCGAAACTCCTCCAATGAAGAGTTTGACCGACTCAGTTCGTTTAATAATGGTTTGAAGCATAACCCTACGGACCATTCCACGTTGTCGTTCAGTTTCGTTCTCTCATTTGCCTTCCAATCTCCCATTTTTCTATTCGAGGTCAGACCCTTGCCCCATTAAATACCTTGTTTCCTTGCTGGCCTTGTTTCCTCTTTTCTAAGATGACAAGTTTTCTACCCTCAGACTTTCCCCTCTTGCCCCTTTTTAATATACGAGCCACTCGATCTTCCTCGTTCCTGCACGATAGACGAAGTCTGCAATCGCGCAACAAGCTGGTCAATTTTGGTGTAAGTTTCCCCTCATTCGTTTGATCGTTTCCTTTGATCTCCTAGCTCAAATTTGTAGAAACTGATGGTCCCCTTGGGTTTTTTTTCTCTCTGTCCGATCTCACCGCCGTAATGCTCACTCAGATGAGTTTTATATGGGGCACCCCCAGTTCACATTCCCCTTCACCTTTTCTCTCTTTACCCTTATAAATTGACGGAGTCCCGTTTCACGCGATGGACCCTATTCCGCGACCTTGCAAGTTGACCTTGTCGGGCAATATAGCGAAGGTGGACGAGCACCTCCATTTTCCCCCTTTTTCCCTTGCTTCCGAATTTCTGACGCGTTCTTCGGTCTTTTCCGTCCCCGCTCGTTTCCTTTTAAGCAGTCGCAGTCTATGCCGGCCTTCAAGCTGAGGTTGATTGCTGTCATTACTTTCCTTCGAGTGTATAGAGTTGGCTGGGGGGCTTCTCCCAACCCAATTCGATTGGTCAATTTGCCCCTTTCCTGACCTGACCTCTGAAAAGGTAGATTGTTTCGTTTTACAGCAGCCCAATGTTTTGTAGTATGGCCCTCTTTCTTTTCCAGTGCTCCTTTTTTTTCTTTCCCTTTGCATTCGAGAGTCCTCGGAGGTAGTCGTTGTCCCCAGACGATGTGATTCCTCCTTCGCCTTGTTTTTGAGCAATTGATTCGTCACCCCCCGAACATGGTCTTATGGTCTTTTTTTTTTTACTGGTCCTCCCCCTCCTCCCTTCCCTACCAAAGAGAGACTCCCCCGCGAGTATTTACGGCTTTTTGCGTCCGCACGAAATTGCCGTGTGAAGCGACTTTTTTCCACCCCCCTTTCTCTGCCAAGGCTCGGGTAAATTTCAGGATATTAGACTCTTCCTGGTACCTGTCAATGTGCGCCCTATCCGCCGTTAAAGGAATTTTTAATCGACCGACGCTTTCCAGACCTTTTTTTTTTTGGTCCCCCCCCCCCCCCCACCGTTCCGACAAGTCGTTGCACGTTTCTGGCCACCCGCCTCGTCTGTTTTCTTTCCGCCCCCTAGAAGTTCCCCAAACGTTTGCCAACCCCCGTAAGCGACGGTTTGCCCCTTTCCCTGTGTTCATTTCGTTTCAGTCCCGATTTCTTAAGTCGTCGGGTGTGCCCTTTTGGGTCTGATCTCTTAGGTTGGTTTTCCACGTTTCTCTGCGAGCTCGTCTCCTTCCGCCTCCCGAAGGACTCGGTTAGCCAATGCAGGAGATTCGGTATTGCTAAACCGTATGAGGCGTTTCTTTCGTTTCCCAATTGAGATTTTGATTCTCGATAGGCCCTTCAATCCCTTTCAGATAGCAGTGCTTAGGTCTTTCTTGAGAATTCGGCAAAGTAGGGGGGAGGGTGTCTCGCCTGTGAATACCACCTTGAATCTCCCTCCCCGCCCAGGCCCAGAGTTCGGGCAGCCATCGTTCTTTTCCTGACGACTATACCGCTATCCGAGTAGCGAATCCTGGTTTCTTTTTTTTGTTTTTGAGCATCTGGCCCGTCCAGGCTTACGTTCCCTCACACGGTCTACGCCGAGACCTTCCTCTTTTCCTCAGTAGTCTTTTATTCCTACGCTGAACACCGCCGCGCCGGAGAATCGTTTTGAACCGACCTATGCGTCCCTCACATGTCGGTTTTTCCTCGAAGACCTTTTGATTGTTAGGCGGTGGTTTGACGAACCAGTTTCTTGTGGGGACCGCTCATTTTCTTCTGACTGTTGACTGATAGCTTTCTTTTCCTGAGATGGATGGAACTCCGGTGATCTTATCATCTCTATCTTTTCCTCCTCTCTTCTGTCATTTTCTCTCTCGATCTTCTGTCATAAACTCATTCCGTCCGTTGACGGTCTTAAGCCCCTTGTCGCATTACCTTTGAGTTACCCATTTTCAACTTTTTTTTCCCCCCCCCGAATCCCTTCCCCCCCCTGACGTAGAAGTGAACCACGCTCACTTGTCTGTTTTTCCGCGCGTATTTCGGTCAAAGATCTCCTCCCTCGTATGTTTTGTCTCTTCAGTCAATTCAGAGCCCGATGGTGACTCCTTGGAACTTTGTTTTTTGCGTCCTTCCCGAAGTGATGCCTCAAGCCCTTTTTGAGTTCTTTCCCCCGGCCCCCAGGCTTCCTCCTCTGATAGCCTTATAGGTCTTCAGACGTCACCTGCGGTGCGTTCTTAGCGACCACTTCCGGTTTCTTTTGATCTTCCTTTTTCTGGAAGTCGCAAGCCCCCGCTAGTTTTTTCGTCATAGCCGCCATCAGTTCGTTCCGTCACTGCGAGCGGGACAGATTGCTCTCTTTCTCTCTCCTCCCTTTCGTCCCCTGTCGCATAATAGATCTAGTTCAAATCCGCACTTTTCCCTCTTTTTTGGCGGGTCCTTCTTTCATTCAAAATGAGCGCTACGTCGGTTGCGACGTGGACCAACCACCCCACCCTGTATCAAACCTAATGCAAAAGAAGTCCTTGAAATATGATTTTTTTTTTTTTTTTTTCTTTTTTTTCCCTTTCCCCATTTGAAAACTTTTTGTAGCGGCGGTTGGCAAGCCATGTGTGCCGGCTTCGCTTTTCTTTCCCTCCTCCATGTTCCGCCTTTTTCTACACTAAAAAATGACAGGAGTGTCGAAAAGGTGGCCAACCCAATCTTGTATCTTCCCCAATTTCCCCCTTGTTATCTCTGTCAAGTGGAAACTTTTAATCCCTACCTCGGGACCATCGACCCCCTCGAACTCTTCCCTTCCACTGTTTTCCTTTCCCCGTCTTCCCTCCACTTTCTCTTCCTAAAGAAAAAAGGAGCCGTTTCACCCCCCATAAGACGACTCGCTTATTTCCTTTCGCCCGGTATTCTTCCCTTACTCCAATACTCGAAAATTGAGTCTTGGAAAATAAGATCACATGTTGTTTTCCCCAGGCTTTATCCTTTTCTCCTCCAGGAGCCCAGTCCCGTACCTTCCTCCGGTTAAAGAGAAGAACTTTTAACTAGCCCCTTCCTCCTCTCTCGGGCCTCGAGCCCCCTTTGTGAAGTGGGCCTACCCATCACATCGACCTGCAAATCCTTTCAGTGCCTATTCCAGTTCAAATCTTTTTCCCCCCCCCCCCCCCCCCCAATAGCTCCACCCCTAATCGTCCTCACTGAAATGCCGTTGCAGCGGAACTCGGCGGGACCCCGTCGTCCCCTTTACCTTACCCTGAGGTACGCAAATTTGGTACTCTTCCTGACCCTTGCAATCCGACGAAGGCCCCCCTGAGGTCATCAAGGACCCTTTGACGTTCTCTTTATCTCCCCCTCTCTATCAGATGCCCGCCCGGTCAACGGGCCTTTTGTGCAATTTTTTTCGCTCCCCCCTCGTCTCCCCTCCTCGGACTCCCCTGACCGTTCCCTGTTCTAACAGTGACGATGAAATTCTTTTAAATAGATGCCAGTGCCCTTTTTTTTCTCCCTCCTCAACTTCCTGTGTTTTCTCAAGTGCAGCCGTTCTTCTTACTCTTTTCAAACCCCCTAAAGTAATCCCTTTTCCCATGTCTTAATAGTCGTTTTCCCCTCAAGTGCACCCTACACTCTGTGCATGCACCCCTCCCCCCCAGAACTTTGTTAGAGATGTACGCCCGCCTTTGCAGCTTTCGATCTATTGTGATCTGCCCGTCCACGATGTCCACTTCGCGGCGTATTTCCCCTAGTAGACAAGTGAGGCCCCTCTTCTTTTCTCTCCATCCCTCTAGCTTTCCGTGAATCCGAACCCTTTCTCTTCATGCTCGCTCCCCCTTTCCTCCTTATTTTGATCTTGGAAGAAGGTGCTGAGTCCCCCACCAAATTTCGGCCTTATCGCGCAACCCTTCCTTGCGGCATTTCTCTTTAATGTCTTTCCCACACTCCGCCTATTGCATACTCGCGCCCCCCCCCCCGGGATTGTTTTTTGAACGTTTTTTTTCCCCCCCTTCTCCCCTTCTTGATAATTCTGGCGATTCCCTCAGATTGGGCAGAGGTGTTCCCCGTCCCCCACTGCTCATTTCTGCCGTTTCCTATTCCGTCTTCCACATGAAAGTACAATATCAATTCCTGTCGTGATCCACTTCATAGTTTGACCCCCTCCCCCCCCTTACCTTTCGACCTTGAACGGGTACAAGAGTTTGCTCACGTAATGCCAGAAGGGCCGGCCTGGGTATCCTGTCCAGTCCTTGTTTCCCCCCCTTCGTCAATTATCCTTTTGGAGGTTTTGCGGACCAGCTGGCAACTTCATCTCTCTTTTGTTTTTCAGTCCTTCGCAGCACTTTCTCTCTCCCAAGCCATGTGCACGGACTCCCTTTGGTCGCCTTTCTCCAAACAACACCCAACCCTGATCTCCCTAATCGTGATATCCTGTTTTTTGTCGTTCCCTTTTCCCCTCTTTTCCCGGGGTTCTTTTGGAAACACTTCAAAAACAAAGCGGAGTCACCAGGTTGATCGGACGTTCTTGCTTTTTATCTCACCTCATGTTTGCTTACCCACATGTCATGGAGATTCCTCCTTTTCCACCCTCCTTTTCTGTTACCGGGACCTGGATCGCCCTTCTTTCAATCCTCCTACCGTTGTTGGTGTTTTTTGAGTTTAGCTGTCTCTTTACCCTTTCTGGTGAACCGCCCCCTAAATTGTGGCACTTATCTGAATCGCCAAATTAAAGTGTTGTTCGCAACCCTTTTTTCGTCGCAATGCACTGACGTCCGCTTTCAACTGTGTGCCCCCTCCACCTTTTTTTTTCGTTTTTTTTTTTCCAAATGAAAAATCATATCGTCCGGGAGCCATTGACTGGCCTTCTTCACCCTCTCTTTCTGTCGATCGTTGTTTTCGGCAAATGGAACCAAATTGTCTTTACCATGCACCGGGAGTTTTTTAGTGCTATTCTTGAGCCTTTGACGTCAAAAATATAAGAGCTCTTGACAGGCGGAAAGTGTTCGGACTGACAACCCACAATCTCTGTAATTACATTCTATCCAGAACTGAACCTATCACCCAATGGCTTCTCCCTTAGCTTTGCTACAACTGAAGTTTGGAAAGTTATGTCCTATTTGAATTTTGTGTGAATGTGTGCCCCCCTTGTATTTTTGGATCACTCCCCAGACTCGATTCCTTGCCTCGTTCTCTGGAAATTCAGTCTTCCTAAAGGAGAAAGCAGGGGCCAGTAGCCCCTCTGCCCTCTTTTTTCTTCTCCATCTTTCCAGCATTCCTAATCCTTTGGATGGAAGATGCCGAGTAGATCCAATAGCCGAGCGCTTGGCCCTGTTCTCCTTCTTTTTTCAGTCATGAGAGAACTTCCGCAATGCCCAGCGTCCCGCGCAGCGTTTCCTCTTTTTTTTTATTCATCCCCTTCGTCATTCCGTCAACCCGCGTCGAGTAGGTAGCGCGATTGCCCGCCCACTCCTTACCTTTTTCCTTATGAGGTAAGCCCGTTTGCACAGCTCCTTTTCGCTTCCCGATCGTCCCTCCTTTTTTAAGATTTACAGGTTTGTGACAAGACGATTTGAACTTTTTTCTTGTTGCTGAGAAACTAGAGTCATCGCCTCCAAAGTTTTTGATCGACGCGTGTCGCCGGAGAAACTCTTTCTGGCAATTTTGGCTCTATCTTCCCCCCCCCTCCCTCTTTGTCCCTTGGAATTCTTGTATCTTGGAAGAATCATTTCCCTTTCCACGGTCGAACTTCTTATGTATTTGTTTGCCCTTCCTCGACAACGCGGGCACTGGATAAAATAGATGGTGACTATGGCGGGTTTTTTCTGCTCTTCCTCACTTTGACGCATCAGATTTACGTCTTTTTTCAGTCTGGTTCCATTGTCCGCTTTTTCCTCCTCCGCAGATGGGATAACGATTCTCTCTTCTTACCCTGGAACTTCCCCGTTACTTTATTTTATTCTATTTCTCCATGTGGACTTTTTTGAGCAAAGTACCTGCCCAGTGCTATTACCTCTTTCCGAGGCTTTGAAGGAGTTTTTCCCCGCTCCCCTCTTAGAATCTTTTGAGTACGACTTGACCCTGCTTTTCCCGCCTTACCGAAGATTATCCGCCTTGCCCTGACTCCCCTGTCGGTCGATGAGGTATCACGATTTTGTCCCTTCACCAACCTACCTATTTGGTTTGCACTGGCCCCGGCACTTTTGGAATCGATCCCTTCTCCCTTCTTTTAGGTTTTTCCCTTCCAAGCCCGGGTTCTCTCTTTTTGCCCATGCAGACTTCGTCTAGGCAGGTCGGTTAGTTCCTCTTCCTCGCCTGCGGTTCCTAGTGCGTCGTCGTGGCTTTTCCTTATTATCTAAGCCGACCGGAATTGTGGCACGCACTTGTCTTTTTTCTTCTTTCCCCTGACAAAATGAGTCCTGATGGTCTTGATGATTTTTTTCTAACCCTTCAGCGGCATGGAGAGCCTCTACGTATTTCCCTTTCTTTGTCCTTTCTGCCTCGAAAGGCTTAGTTGGTTGTGACCTCGAAGGTCAAAAATTGGTGAAGGAGGGTCCTATTCTCTTTTCCCTCCTTTCACATGGGAAATCCTGCCTAGAGCAGCTCGGTCAACCACTTGGACTTTTGCCTCCCTTCCCCTCCCCGTAATCCAATTTTAACTTCTGTTACCAGAAAAGGACGGGGACAGTGTCTTGTTCTTTTGCCTCCCTTCTTCTGTAGTTTCCCTCTCGAGGACCCCCTATGGAGCAACCGCAGCGTTTACGTCCGACTTTTTTTTCTTTTTTCTCTTCTTTGTGAGAAGATTTCCTTTCTTCGGGTGCATGCGGTTTCGATATCTGCGTTTGTTTGTCCGTTCTCCCTTTTTTCGCGACATTTCTGAATTGCAAATTCCTAGCAAGCACAATGTCCGGATTCTTTCCTTTGGCCTTGAACTCCCCTCTTACGACCTGGGGCGAAAAATTTCTCGAATCCCCTCCCAGACCTTTTTCCAAAACATAGTTTCTCCCTTATTGGACGTCGCCGGATCTTGTCTATACCCCCCTTCCCTTCCCTATTAGACTCTGTGTGAATAAACCCCTTTACTCCCGCCTCCCTAACCGCCCCAGTCAGAGTTAGGCGAAAGGAGAATTCACTATGCTGGTCCCTCATACTAGAACCGCTATCCTAGTAGCGAAGTGGCGCTGACCTCCTTTTTCTATCCTTCTCCATAACGGGTTGTCTGCAAAAGTCTCCACTCGACCGTTTCCCATTATTCTCCAGTACGCTCTTGCTTTAATAACGGCTTTCTTCCTCACGTCCGCGGCTTTTTAAAAGACCCTCTGCAAAAGAAACCCCATGCTCGTGTCACGGCGCCCCCAAGGAACTTCTTCATTCTCTCTTTACGACAAGTTTCTTGTTTAGACTAGCGACTTAGTCTCCACTTTCGAAGATCGCTTTGATGTCCCTTTTATATATATTTCCCACCTTCCTGTTGTTGTTTTTTTTGGTAGAGATAGAAACTTCTGTCCATCCTCTTTCCTTCCTCGCGAATGTGTACATCAAGACTATAGAGTACTCAACAAGAAACTGGTCGTGTAATTGATCTGTTTCTTCTTCCATGCAACCGCTGTCAATGTGGCTTTTTCTGAACTGTTTTCCAGCTTCAAAGACCATCTCCCCCTCCTTCTTGTCCTGCTAGTCAAGCAAGCGAGAATGGATGACCCTATGGACCCGCCCTCTTCGTATCCCTCTTTCCTTCAGTCCCCCCCCAGCAGTGATGGAGCCCATTATGTCCATCCCCATTCTTAGATTTACCGTTAGAGGTATTCCTTTCCGTACCCTCTTTTCTCCCCTCGAGAACTCTGAACGGTTGATGTCTGGAGATATTGGTATTTCCTTCGCCCTCTCTTATTGCGAGTGATTACCAAAGACCGAAGGGACTCTTTTCCTGCGATTAGGAATCCTTTCATCTTCTCTCTCTCGATAACTTTCGCAACAGGTCTTATCGATTTTCTCCCCTACTCATCAGCCTTCTTTTCCTCTTCATCTGCCTTCTCCGAGATCGACTTTCCTTCGCGACTTGGACCCCCCCCACCTTTTCTTCTCCCTCCTCACCCTCTTGAAATCTTCGACCCCACTTAAACTTGTGACCCCCCCCCTTACCTTTTTATGGTCCCGGATGAATCGAAAGTCCCTCCTCTTTCTGCGATTTACAATACCCTTCCTTCATTTTTTCGACTTCTTGGTCCCCCACTTTCGCTTAGTTCTGTGCACAATTAAATCGTTACGTTCCTCCCTGAATTTCCCCCTTTCCCCATCTCGGAACATACATAGTCCTTGATCTTCACCAACTTTTCGTTAGCTTCAGCCTTTCGAGAGAAGCAAGCGCGTTCACTCTTCTCTTTTCTTGTTCTGCACTATGAGGTCGACCTCCCCACAGCCAGGATACCCTTTCCTACCCCTTTTCTTCTGTACAATCAGATCATTGTGCACCACTCCTTACTTTTCTTTTTCCTAGACTCCTCCCCAAGTCCCCAATAGACGTCCCTCGAATCTCGTACCTCAGCCCATGCCTTCGCACATACTACTCGGGGCAGCGAACCCCCTGGGTAACTCCATTCCCCTTCCTTTCCCTCTTAAGTGAAGTATTAGGTGCAAAACTCTATTTTTCCCCACCAACATCTCCTCCCCCCCATCGCCTCCCCCAATTTCCGCCTTTCCTCGAGCACCTCTTGAGGGAGGCGGCCATCACGTCCGCGGTACTCAACCTTCTCTAGTAGTCCCTCCGTGCCACTACCTGCCTGCCACTTCTTTCCCCAGACCCTGTCCTTCTACCGTCCCCTTTCTCCTAGTATTACCAATTTCAAGTGACTTGCAAAGTTCTGCTGACCTCTGACTCCTCTCTCTCTCCCAAACAGGATGACCAATGGAGAAGGTACTCCCAACTCTTCAACTATGTTGCATTGCCCTTTCTCTCTACCTCTTCCTACACCATCTATTTGATCACGTTCAAGCGGTATAGTAAGTCGAACCACGCTCCCTTTAGAACCCTTAGAATAGATCGTTCCTGTCTCAAGAAGTCAACGTATCCCCTACTCTGCCAATTCACCCTACACAAAATTGTCCCGAACTTGTCGTCGCTGTTTGTCCCCTTAGTTGCTTGGAAGAGGAAGTATAGTGTGCATATCTCCCCTACTGTCCACTTTTCAAGTCGTCGGAGGCCAATGGTGACAGGGACAAGTCTTCCTCCCCCTTTCCCTGGCAAGGATTTGATTCTTTTTGAAGAGGACCCCCCTTTTTCTACACCTTTTGAGATCCTCCCAATTCTCTTTGCACTACCTCACCTATTTCCGCTTGGTGACGATGGGGGCCTCCTTTCCGCGTAAAACTCTACGTTCACTGGCCTTTCCACCAGTGCTGAAGTGAATTATCCCCACTCCTCCCCGTCCCTCCTCGCTTAATCGGCGCTAGTGGGTATAGACTTCTGGCGCTTCCCCGTTTAGTCTCTGCCTTCCTCTTCCCTTCCTCCAGCGTGGATTAGTACAACCTCTGATTCTCATTTCATTATCCCTGAGGCACTTCTCCCTCCCTTAAAGATCAATATGACTGTGAGTGATAAAACAAGCCGCGGGAGTACCCCCCCCCCCCCCCCACCAACCTCTCTCAACTTGACTTCCCACACTGGCGTCTCCTCCCCCCTTCTTGGCCCTGTCTTCCCCCTGGTATCTAATGTGCAGTCATTTAGCCTTGGCCCATGTCTTCCTTCCCTTGCGTTTTGCGGCCCCCCATTCCTGCCCACGTACACAGAATCTTTAGGGGTGACCCGGCCTTTTTTCATCAGTCCCTTCCCCCGTCCCCTGCATCAGTTGTTCGCCCTGTCTTGCAGAAAAAACTAGAGCCCTCCCCCCTTCTTCGCCTCGGCCATGGTCGGGCACCATGCGAGATCTGGGGAATTTCCCCTTCCAACAACGAGGGCTTCAAACATTTGATTTTTTTTACTCGGTGTCCTTGACGCCCCTCCCCTCACTTTGCGGCCACCATTTGGAATGGCGAGGTAATGATCCATTTTCTTCCCCATCTTGGCCGGTTCGTTTACATTG
>Ga0179591_1298566_pt1 | contig 11012 bp, 10 predicted proteins | sample CZOMad2_1_08_16f_FD_182891 | JGI IMG/M metagenome (GOLD analysis project Ga0179591, IMG submission 182891) | Vadose zone soil fungal communities from Angelo Coast Range Reserve, California, USA - CZOMad2_1_08_16fungal (PacBio error correction) | ecosystem: Environmental > Terrestrial > Soil >... | reverse complement strand
GGCCTCCCTCCCCCCATTGCCTCTCCGTCCGCCGAAGGGGAGCGCTTTTCGAGGACTCTTCTCGTACTCTTCCCCCCCCTCCCGGAACGTCCAATGAGTCGTAGGGCGGGTTTTTCCCGTTTGCGTCCCTTCGACGGAACACTGCGAGTGGCTGACGTCCTTTGCCTGCCCTCTTTCAATGAAGGCCGTTTCCCTCTATGCCCACCCGGCAGTCTCCGGGCCGCACGCTGAGCGTTCGACACATTGTCCTTCGACAGCTGCTGACACTCTTATTTCTCCGCTTCAGGCAGCACGTGCGGAGAGCCCTCCGCCCTCTCTATCCCAGTTTAACTTTCTCGAGGCACCCGAGCATCTGCCCTAGAGATACAGGATCCGTCTCCCATCAATTCTGCTCATTGAGGGCCCCCCAGTGACTCGGAGGACGGCAACGGCGACTAGAAGACAGATCCAATGAACGCTCCGTTCCCGGAAAGGTGATTCACGACAAGATTGCAGGAACCTGGGAGTGCCAACCCTACAAACTGAGGTGGGGAGGGTTTTTATACCCTCAGGAGGTTTGTCGGGGTGGCCCAGAGATAGCCCTTGCTAAGATTATGCTTTTCGCACAATGTTCTTTGCCTTCCTCGGTTCCCTCATAGGATCATCTTTTTCTACTGGCCCTTTTGGACTTCTTTTCGTCGCGGCGGGTCCGGTTTTTTCACATCGGTTCCCCTCATGGACCCTCTTTTGCGTCCCCATCCTGGCGGGCCATTTTCTCTTCTAGTGAAGGGCCCTGACTCGGCCTGGGTTTGGCACTGCGATTCCCGCTCGTGATGAACACTCCTCCCAGACCCCTCCTCACGTCTCGTTCACACTGGGAAGTTACCCCGGCCTTTTGCGGACGTACTCTGTTTGGCGCCGATCTCTGTTAGCTGCTCTTACGATCTGCTTTTCTGATGTTATTCCCGACCCTCCCTCGCCTAAGTTGTCCTTTTGTACGTCTTGCTCCGCTGAGTCCATAGAGATACATGGCCATTAGTCGTCTGACTTGTCCCCCGTGGGCAGTGTTTCTTTTTCGGGTTCGGGGCCGTAACAAGCCTCTCGAGGGCTTTAAAAGTAGAGACACGGTTTTGACGGATCTCTTTATTCTTGAAGCGTCGAGAAGGGTGAGATCCCCTCTCACACTCGATAGATAGAAGGTCCTTTGGTCTCTGTTGGCCCCTCCTCCCCCTGCCCTTTCTTTGATTGTTGCTTCGGGGCAGGTTTGCGCCTGGCTTCTTGTTCGGGCACGAAACCCCGGAAGACGTTTGCGGCGCCCCACCCGATGGTCGGAGGGCAGATGCGAGAAGGTCTGCGAATCGTGGTATTGGGGTTTGCGTATCTTTCGGAGACCTATTGTACTGATTCCAGGTTGAACCCACAGTGTTGAAAGTAAGTATTAGCGATTTCCTGACGTTCCTTCCCTCTTTGAACAGGGCGGACTTTCTTTCCTGTTGACTTTCCCAGGTCTCCCCGATTCCTTTTATCTAGCATCGGAGTTCGTAGCTTGGTTTTCTAACTGCTTTGTTACCGCTTCTAAAAAGCGGGGTGTCGTCGGAAGCCCTATTATACTCTCCCTCCGCGTCGAGATGGTCCGGTATACCGTTGCTGTCCTGTTTCTCGATTTCAAGTCCCCCTCCGTGCGTGTCAGACTTCGTCGATGCCGCTCTGACTACCCTTGCTTAGGCGAGTCTAAGCAGCGGCCCCCTGATGTGTTTTTAGGACGAGATCGCTTTGTCTCGAGTCCCGTTCGCGATGTTTCTCCCATAATGCGTTTTCTAGGGTTTTCGCCCCCTTCGTGGTCGACGGTCTCTACAGACAACGACTTGCGTTGGCCCTGACCTCTTCGGTTCCTTTTGGTCCCCGGTCTGGATCTGCGTTGCTCTCGTCGACTCGCTTCATCTTCCCAGAGCCTGCCTCTTCATTTTCCTCTTTTCGGTAGAAGAAAACTCGGGCCCCAGTTCTCGCCTGGCGACATGTTTTTCTGAGCGGTCCCCCCCCCCTCTTGCCCTTTTCTGGGTAGGGGCGGGGCGGCATCCTGATTTGCGGTGCCGGAGCGTCTTGTACAACCCCCCCCCTATCGGTTCCAGATATATCGTCTTTTTCTCCGCAGTGCTGGAATTCGCGAAAGCCTGTCCGTCTCGGCGTTGGACAAGACGATGCGGCGTTTTCGTAGAACGCAACATCTCGGGGGAGCCTTTCCCTAGCCCCCCCCCCCCTGACGTAACATCATTTTTGTCGTTGCTGCTGGATTGCCGTCGGTCTTGCCTAGTCCTGGGTTTGGCCTCTGCTTGGGTGGGGACCTTGAACCTAGACAGCCCCTCCTTCTCGTCCCTTCCGACCCATAGAGCGCCCTTGTGATTCCCTGCTGTGCACCGAAGAGGTTTCTCCCCGCGTTCCGATCATCACTGGGGTCCCTCAGCCAGCGTTACAGACGCCCTTCACTAACTACCTGGAAGGCTACGCGCAGTTCTTCTCCGAACTCCATGTGATTCGGACTATAGCTCGGAGATCCGGATGTAGTCCCGGAGATGGCTGGCACAGGGAGTCGAGACCAAATAGCCCCCCATTTTGGGAGGTATCGTATCAGCTCAGTTTTTTTGTTTTTATAGCTCCAGACGGAACCATGAATTTATGGAGCCTCGCACCTCTTTGCTCAACAGGCTACGGGGCTCTCGCCTACCAGGATTCATTCCCCGAACACTGGTTATCGTACCCTCCGCAGGTTGGCAGTCACCATGATTTCCTGTGCCGCCCGGGACCATAATAATATTTCACACCCCCACGTGATGGTCCCATATACCTTTGGAAATTAACCTTCTCTTCTTGCTCCTCAGGCGTCCACCGAGGCCGCCGCTGTTCAGTAATGAAATGCATGACCCTTCCGTCTGCATGCCGCTCACAGAAAAAACCAATGCAGACTCTTCCCCAAGAGATAAGCCGGAATCCCCCTCATCAGAGCCAGGCACGCGCGGCGAGCGATGCTCGAGGTTTTAAACCAGATTCCCCGCTTATCCTCTGCGTCAGGAGGTGCAAGCTTTCTTACTTGCCCCCCACGTGGCCTAGTACAGAGTTATTTGTCGGCCCGCAGCCCCTTTTACCCCAATGTAATGGTAGTCTGTCCCGCGAGTCTCCCGGCGGAGGCCCTCCACACCCTTAGTCCTTTTCCCCAAAAAAGCCCACCGGGCACCCCCCCGGGGGTCCACTCGAGGCCTCGTTGTTACCTTCCAACTTTTTTTCCCGGATGAAGCACATAGAACGGCAAATATGTTACAGTTAAATTTCCCAGCTTTGACGCCCTATACCTTGTAGGTTAATCGACTCCCTGCAGTCGTCGATTTCCCCGCGCGCAACCGAAGCCGCTTTTTTACTCGAGCGCCCAGTTACCCTCCGACCTCTTTTTTCGAACCCCATAGGGGAGATAACAGTTTTTTCGCGCCGATCCGCACAAGCGCCCCGAGATGGCCGGGGCCCCCCTATCTGAAGTCCCCCTGCCAACGCCGGTGGAACCGATCTCCCCCCCTCGGTTCTCTGTCGTCTGAGGGAGCCACCAAGAGATCAGTCTTGATTTCATCTTTGCGCCCGGCTAGAAAGACCTTTTAGGTATCGCTCATCCGTACAGGGAACATGACCAGCTCCAATGAAGTGAGGTCGAATGCCCGCCACCGCACCCCGACATTCTCAGGGTCGAAATTCGTAGCCGCGATCCCCCCTCGTCCAGGGCGACAAGCTATCGAGGAGAGCAAATGATTCGCCAACGATTCCTTTCAAAGGAAGCCCCCCTCCCTCCGACCTCTAGTAGAGTTCGGTTAATTGCCAGACGTTTTCATTTCAAGTTCGACAGAGTGCCCACCAGGCCGAGCTTTCGTGTTTTGACAAACACGTTCACTATTCTAGGGACGCAAGAGGAAGGAGACTCCACCCCAACAATCTGAATTAGACGGGTGGACTTTGCAAGCCCACGTCTTCCTATGTTCTCCCCCCCTCCCTTCCGTGCCGGGAATAAAAGTAAGGTCTCAGCCCCCAATGGGCGCACCTAAGATTTCCCCATCCAGGACCAGCCCCGTTTGCTCCTGCTTTTTCCAGGCACTGAGAGTAGGGAACACGGATTGACGAGGGTGCTCATTTTGAGACGTCCACCCCTCCCCCACAGCCTAACCCCAGTGTAGCGTCAGGGCGTCCAGCCCTTCTCGACTCCTTTTTTCGTGAAAAAACGCGGACTCGAGGACACTGGCATCCCTCCACCGTTGTCCCTGCTCTCTCCAACTTCATGGTTCGCTCGTTTCGGTCTCCGCCGCCTTTCTTCGGCAGACCGCTGCCCTGGCCGCTTGGTCCCTCACCTCCCATCAAGACCATATTATCGCTCCTCGTATCTTGACGCCAATCCGGACTTAAAGCCTCCCCCCTTCTCCTAGTTCGAGAACTAAGTGAGGGTTATGTTTCTGGGCTTTCTCAACCTCTTGCGCCTCGCCGCTGACCACGAACCGAAAATCTTTCCTCCTTCTGCGCACTCGCATCATCGCACCTTGCCGTTTTCCCCCTGGACGCCTACATCATCCTAACGCTCGTCCAGCAGAAAGACGTCGACACCCTGCTTCAACCCGTGGCCCTTTCGCGCGATCGCGGTTTTTCCCATTTCCCTTACTCACCCCCCTCACATTATGTGCGCAGACTTCTGTTTCTAAGAGGGATGCGACACACCCTCCCCCTCCCGTTAGCAAGACCCCCCCCTGCCCGCGGGAGAACTTGGTTAGGTGACAACCACGGTTACCGTCGCAGGGTTCTCCGATCACAGCACATGCTTGCGTACCCCTATCGATTCCTTTGCCTTCACTGGCAAACACCGGGCTCCACCATAGAGAAGATGATGGAAGACAAGGACGTGGACCGACCTCCCGCAGCTGCGGAATGCTACGACGGCCGAGGCGAGGATCAATCACCCGAGCTTCACGTGATCCGAACTTGCTCCCGGCCTTCAGAAACTGGACAGTAAAGTTCGTGACCGATCAGTTGTTGACCCTCAAGCCTGAAACCTTTCACCCTACTCCCTCTTCGCTCCGTTTTTCCCCTTCATAAAGCAGAAGGGTGTCCCTTGACGTGTCCCCCGGAAGTCTAAGCGATTATAGGTGTAAGGTATCAACTTCACCCTTGGCTTTCTGTACGCAGAAAAAAGACCACACCGATACGACCTCGTCGCGGAAGACATTTTAAAGTTTTTTTTTTTTTCCCGAGAGGTTCAGGGATCGTACTCTCTTCGGCCCTTCCCTGTCGTCACCTTTTCTTACCAGAATTGAAATATATATCCCCGTGTTTTTGTTGAGCTTATATGGAAAACATGCCTAGGGTCAGACTTACGCAGTTTTCGGTGAAGAACCCCTTGGGACCTCTCCCTACAGGAAAGATGAAACGGTTCTTTTGCGTTCCTGGCGCCCCCTTGAGGCTGGTGTGAGCGGCGTTATCTGCAACACCATCCCTAGAAGGGGATCCCCCCTTCCCCGACGCGTTGCATTCTGCTTCTTGCATAAAGCGTGAAAGATCCCTTTCCACCCTGCCTGGCATTTCGTTGGACGCCCTCCCCTTGCTATTCTGGCGTAAACCGTGGCTGTTCCCTTCGGCTGGGAAACGAACGCGACGATAAGCTGACTTTACCAGAGAGTAGCGCCATAGCCCAGCCCTCTACAGGAGCGCGCCGTTTTCTTCTTTTTCCGCGGCAATCTTCTCTCTCAGATAGAGGGTCCTGCTCGGTGCGTTTTGTACATTTTACCGGTTTTTGATCGTGATTAGTGCCTTTACAGACCCGCGAAGCTGGACCTCTAGGTAGAGAGTGATAATTGGATTTCGAACTCGCACTTAAACCTTTTGCAAAGGTTGACAACTCCACTGCCTTAATCAAGCTTTGCGTTCTCTTTTTTTCTTTTTTTCGGGAGCGGTGGGCGGTCAAGAATAGCCCTAGGCACCATCGCAGATTATTCCCCCCCCCCCCCCCCGGTTTTTTTTCCTCCCCCCCTTCTGTTGCAATCGCTCAAGAGCATTTCGCGCGGGCAGGTCCCGTGGTTTAGAAGCGGCTTCCCGCGTGGGACACGACGGTAAGCTAGGGCCCAGCGGGACTCCCGTTTAGATTATATTAGGGGTTTGCATTCTTGAGAATTGAGGCCTCTTTGGCTGGGTGAGAACTTGAGAGAGATTTTTTGAGACCCCTCCACCCACCCCCTCACACGGACTTTTCGGACCCTCGTCCTTAAGTTGTTCCCGGCCTTTTCGGCTGGCCGAGTTTGTTCTTCTTTTTATCCTCCGTTCGATAGGAAGTAGGATTGATGCTTTATGCGAAGAAGAAGGTCCGTTTTTTTGCCCCCTGGTAAGGCTCCTGGGTGCGGAGGCACTCGAGAGACTGCACTTGATGCATTAGGTATGAGGACCCACCGTAAGGAGATACTACCTTCGGTCCGTGGGGTCCTTGCCTGCCCCGAAGTTAGTGGTCTCCTCGCCCCTTCGTCTCTCTTTGATGTCAGTGCTCTAGGAGCGCGGGTGCGTAATCGTAATAATATTCTTAGAAGTATCCGGCTCCTTTCGGCCTCAACGGGAGAGATGCCCTTGTAGCTAGTGGTGGTTTCAGCGCTGGGGATCAATGGGCAGGATACTTTCTTGCAAGAACTGCCTAATTCCTTCTGGTCGAGATCCTCGGGTAAGGGGTACGGCACCCGACATGCTTAGACTTATTGATTGTCGTGGCCGCTAGAAGGACCGGGTCCTCATAGTGAGTAACTTGTGAACAAAGCGAAGTGGCAGTAAGTAGTCGCTCTCTTTCCCCCATGTTCTTTCACTTTTAGCTCGACCATCGAGCCGGCTTTATTTCAGGGTAAATTCCCAGGATCTCCGATTACTTGTCTGAGTAGTTTTGCTACAAAGGGGGTTGATTCTGGACCAGATGGGTTGGAACGTATGGACGGGGAGAAAAAAGACATCGAAAAAACGATGGCGGCGTGCCGCCACGGGGCTTGAGAGCCACAGTGCATTCTCGACGAGAAAGTCTAGGCCGAGCAGGGGTTCCGGGAGACACGATAGGGAGACCGGTCGACGACTACGGGCCCGCCGTGAGTCTGTCGATCGCTCTCTTGCGATATGAAGCCATCTTATTTGACGAGGAGACCTTTTTTAGATGACGCTTGGGAGTAGGGAGTGGTAGTAGACCCGGCTTGCGGGTTCTGAACCCTTTTTTTTCTGCATTTTTCTGGACCATATCCCCACCACACCCCAGCGACGACTGGTGCTCTATTCTGTTTTTAAGTTTGAGTAGCTGACCGCATCCTAGGATTGGCGGTTGACTTGGGAATGGTTCCTTAGTAGTTCTTCTCGGCGCTTTTGATTCTAGTTGCATAGAGGAACCCCCTTCCCTCGCCGGACAACCGGTCAGGTTACGAACTCTTGATGTATCAGGGACATCTGTACCCCGTCTCTTTTGACGGACTCAGCCACCGTCCCCTAACCAGCGGCGCGAGTCTCCCTCTCGCCGCGAGCCGGGTTTCGGGAGGTGCCGGTTGCGAGCAACACCGATAGGTGGCAGGCGCACCACGATGGATCAAACGGTGGGAAATGGGAGATCGTACCCATGTTTAGCTTCATTTTACCTCTTTAGAGGGCTTCCAAGACGAGGTTTTTTGGTTTTTTAAAGACACATTGGCCCTTGTCCGTTCGATCTATAACATCCTCATGCTGGACCGACATGTCTGCAGGTACTCCCATCGGCCCGTCGGTCATGAACTCAGTCTTCAGTGCCGGACTCCCCCGAGAACGAGTAGTTGGCCGGAAGAGCCAGACGTGCGTTGGCGGGGCTCCGGGAACCAGAGGGATCTGGGGTTCAGCCTCAGCAGCCGGAGAGGGTGGACCCCAGAGTGAGCTTTTTTGGGGCGGATTTTGATATGTCATATGTGATAACTAGTTCTTTCTCACGTGGGTGGCGCCTGCAGGCGCCCGAAGCCCCGTACATCAAGTGGCCCGACTTCGAGGAGGATCCTAAGTCTCACCAGGGCCGGCCTAGTTAGGCTATGCGTCCTTCAGGACTTTCTCTTGGTCCCTGCGTCTATGCGCCCATAAAATTGCCTTGGCATTGGGATGACCCCTTTTTTTTTCTTTTAGCTCCTCGGTTGTGGGGAGACGACAGTACGGGAGATTTTAGATTTGCCTCGTTTTGGGCTAAAACATGGAGCTCGGCGCTCGGACTACCTTTATCTTCCTGATTTCAAAATTTGGTTTCCCTCGGCCGAAGAGGCGCGACTTGCCTTTCCAATGGATTTTTTCCTGTGACTTCTTGAGGACAGGATTCCGCGTCGCGGACCCCTCTCCACCGATTCAAAGAGAAACGCAGGTGCTCGAAGCGCCAACCGTTGGCGCCTCGGCGGCAGAAATCTCCACAGTGGATATCCCCCCCCCCCCCGGGGAGAACATAATGTTTCAGTCCCCAGCTGCTTGACACACGACCTCGATCAAGACCCCCCCCACCTAAGACTTTTCGCCCGTCTCCCCCAGGGATTTCCCGCCTTCCCTAGTTCCCCCAGAAAAGGAGATTCTTTGTTTAGCGCTATCCGAGTCTTATGAGATTCCCTCTTGGACCCACAATCTAAGAAAGGAAGCGAGCCTGGGGAAACAGCACACATTCCCAGCCTCCGCAGTCAGAGAAACGACGAAGACTTCCACGACCTTCGTAGTCCCCGGAAGGTCTCTGTTTTTTTTTTAGCCTCTACTGGAGCCGCCCAATCCTCTTTTTATAGTCAAAGACAAAGCACCCGTTTGGGCCACCCATCTTTCGAAGCCCTCGCGCCTAGAAAAAAGAGGCCCTGCGACCAGAATTGAAACCCAACCCCCACCGAGTTAACAGTAACCCGCTCATAAAGTTTTCGCCCTCGCCTTGAGGGTCCATTCCCCCCGGCGCGATCCGTCGTGTAAACCCTCCTCGCTCCCACAGTGAGAGCCCAAGCCGACCCCAAGACTCGACATCTTCCTGCACAGAGCTCGCAGGAGTTACTCTTCCTCTTTACACCCAGCTGCCTGCGAAAAACTCCAGGAGGCTCGCCCAAGTGAGAGGGACCGAGCGGACACGTGCTCGAGGAACAAAGCAGTACCAGTATCGACGACAACGCCCTAGCCAAACTCGAAGCGACGCGAGGAGCTTACCGAGGTTAAAAAATTGATGAGAGAATAGACAGAAACCACCACTTTCTTCATCCTCACAAGAATTTTGAAAAGGGAATAACAAATAAGACTCCTGTAGGTCACTTGTTTTTGACCATCTACTCAAGTGCGACGTTTGTCGATACTCAGCTGAAAGTCCAAGCGCGTGGTCCCTTTTTTCCCTTTCGCACCTTTAGAAGACGCACCTCTCCCCCCCCCTCCCTTGCTCCCCAAACTGCCTAGAAAGGCATAGAACTAAGGTACAAGCACTGGAGTTAACTGAATCCACTCCGCCTCCTATGGGGAGATGTTCAAATCTTCCATGGACCTTCAATACTTAACTTGACCCACGTCTGTTTTTTCCAAATTTGCACATCCCCCAAAACCCGTCCGTCTTGCGGTCCTCCCCAAAAAAAAAAATCATCTGAAGGCGGTCGGGCCCCGTCTGACTGTTACCACGTAGCGAAATTGCAGCCGCCACCCTTCGTCCTTGTATGGGGATTCGCCCTACTCACATTCAAGCCCCCCCTACCCCCTACCTCCTGACACGGCCCGCGTTCGTTCTCTAAGGTTCCCACATTCAATTCAGTAGAGGACAAACTTCTTCTAGGCTCCTCCACCCCCCCTGCTCCCTATCCAGCAGAAACCAACCTCCCCCCCCCCTTTTTTCTTCATCCCTCGGGATTTTTATTAAGCCCTAGAAATGTTCTCCCGGCCCCTTTCCCCCCCCAGCCCGACAGACTTCTTCCTACGCGTTTCTTTCCCCACCGGTGGTATTGCACGACCCACATGCCCCCCCGGTCCTTCAACGAGGGAATCCTCCGGATACCCTCTCCCGACTCCCGTCCCCGCTGCTTCCCTTTTTTTTCTTCGTCCTCACCCTCCAAGACTCCCCCTGAGACCCCTCTTTCACTTAGAGCTTTGAAAAAGGTCTAGCCTCCAGCCGATTTCACTTCCGAGTTGCCTCCTCGTGAAGCTTTCTGTGTTTTTTTAGTGGTGCCAGTCCTATTTCATCGCCCCGCCCCGCTGCATATTGCTGCAGGGTCAAACTGTCCTCGATAATCTCCCCTTCCCGGTCTAGACCCCCACACTTAGAACCCGTCTTTTGTCCCCTGCTGGACCCCTTCCCGTCTGCACCCAGAGGTTCCCAGGTCACGATCGCGTCTTACTCTGATTAGTGACCCAGATTCAGGCGCCCCCACGATTTGATGCCCCTTTTCTCCTTCTCCGATTTGCTCCGTCTAGCTATTCCCACCCTCCCCCAACGTTAGGACCGAAAACTCCGCGGGTCATCACTCCAGTTGTGTCTGAGTGTTTTATCCAACGTTTCTTTTCCAGCGATTGTTCCCCCTTTAGCGATAAACCCGATTTTTCTGTAATTCCTCTATTTCTCTTTTCATTGTTCCACGAAGACCTCCAACTGTCTTACCCTCGCACCTATCACCAAGGAGCCTTCCTGATCGCCTTCTCCTCTCCGGCCGTATGATTTAGCCCTTCTCTTACTTCCGACTGCTTCCCGGCTCTTCTTCACCATGCCACTCTCGTCTGACCTTGCTTTTTTTCCCCCCTCCCCTCCGCGTTTAAAACTCCCCGTCAAAACTCTTTTGCTCGTAAGATGACGAAGGGTGTCCCGTTTTATCTTCCCCTGGGAGCCGTGAGACCTTTGTTCCTAGGGAGGTGTTATCACGCGATTCCCCCCTCTTAGTCGACTCGGAAAGCACCCCGTGATAACCCAGAATTTCTCCCCCATGGTTGACTTCGAGTTCATCGGGATCGCCCGCCGTTTCCTTCTTGTCCTTTTCTAAGCAGCATTTCTGCCCATTTCTTTT
>Ga0179591_1390318_pt1 | contig 11013 bp, 15 predicted proteins | sample CZOMad2_1_08_16f_FD_182891 | JGI IMG/M metagenome (GOLD analysis project Ga0179591, IMG submission 182891) | Vadose zone soil fungal communities from Angelo Coast Range Reserve, California, USA - CZOMad2_1_08_16fungal (PacBio error correction) | ecosystem: Environmental > Terrestrial > Soil >... | reverse complement strand
ACGGGAGAGATTTCCCGCCGGTTCCCTCTTCTTTTCCCCCTTCCCCTTCCGTTGCTCCGGGTGAAATAAGAAGGGGGAAGGTTAGGTCACGCCTTCCTTCTCTCCTTCCCCTCCCCCTTCCCCTTCCCTCCAGAGGATTCCCCCCTTCCCCCTTTCCCCTTCTCATTCCTCTCCCGTAGGAAGAGGATGCAGGAGGGAAACTCCGCCTTATCAATTACCATCCCCCTTCCCCCCTCCTTTTTCCCTCCCCCCCCCCCTTCCCCGGTCAGCTGGTAATCAACGAAAGGGAGCAAGGTCAAGAGGCTTTTTTTTTTTCCTTTCCTTTTTTTTATCCCAATTCCGTGATTAAAGCGGTAGTTAAGAAAGAGTTATAAGAAGAAAAGACATGACCTTTCTCCCCCCTTCCCCCCCCCCCCCTCCCCTCCTTCCCGACTGTCTGCCATTGCCGGGAAGGAGAAAGGTGGCTCGGCAACTTGCCCTCCCCCTCCTTTTCCCCCTTTTCCCTCTTTTCGCTTCGGCTCATACGGGCAAACGATGCAAGGACCGCGAGAAAACCTTTCCCTTTCTCTCCCCCCTTTTCCCCCTTTTTTTTTTTTCTTCCCTACGGCTCTCGAGCGACGGGTGGCCGGAAGGTAGCACGTGGATGCCAGACTTCGAAGTTTTCTTCCTTCCCCTTTCAAACGTAACGAGGAAGGGCAGCGGATAGGCCGGCGTAAACAGAGGATGTTTGCCGCCGTGATTTCCCTTCCCCCCTTTTTTTTCTCTTTTTCCTCCCTTTCCTTTCGTGAGTCGCGAAAGGAAGAAGAAGTAAAGAAGACAAGATGAAGAAGGGAAGTTTTGCCCTATCCCTTCCCTCCTCCCCCCCCCTTTCTCCCCTCTTTTTCTTTTTCTTTCCCCCTACCTTTGTCGTTCTGAGAGAGACCGAAATAGATTAGAATGGGAATAATAAAGATGGCAGAGAGGAGCTTCCTTCTTTAGAGCTTTCCCTCCCCTTTTCCTTTCCTTTTCTCCCCTCCTCTTCCTCTCCCTTCTTTCCCCATATTCTCTTCGGCCCCTTCAATTACGTTGACAAGTCGTCCTCCTCTCATCACTTCCCCTTTTTTTCCCCCCCCTCCCCTTCCTTTTGTGTGATAAAAATATTAAGTCGTAAACGCTCTCCATGCTTCTCGCCTTCCCCTCCCCTTTTCCTTTTTTCCCCTTTCCCCCTTACCAGCACCGATAGAGAATAGCAGCCGTAGGCGGAAAATGTCCTCTTTCTATCTCGTCAAGAGCAGGTAAGCTTCGAGTTTCCGGACTGGTCCTCTCCCTTCCTTCTTTACGGTGTGAAGAAAGAACTGAGAACCACCCGACCCGTCTTCCCCCCCCCCTCCTTTCTTTTCCCCTTCTTCTCCCAGGTAGCCCATCTCCTGTACGCCGAACCGATGGGCAGTTAATATCTTCTTCATCCTCAATCGTTGTTGTTTATATGACTTACTTCCCCTCTTTTCTTCTTCCATCCCTCCTGGTAGCGAAGAGCTTTCCTCCGAAGAGAAGAGGGAAGGATGGAAGAAGGGTGGAGGATGGTCCCGCGCTTTCTTCCCCCCCCTCTTTTTTCTGGCCACAGAGGAAAAGGAGGAAATAAGGAGAGGGACCCCCCGCTTTTTTTTTTTTTTCCCCCCCTCTTCCTGTTCGCCTGACGGATGGTAGGGAGATAGAGGTGATGGTAAGTGACATGTATAAGGATAGCGAGCATAAGGATACCACACCAATGCAATTGGCTTCTCTCATCTCCCCCTTCCCCCCCTTTTTCCCCTCTTTCCCCTTTCTTTCTATTTGCGGCACGGGACGTGGCGGCATAGGTAGGAAGACGGGGTCGGACGGAGTGACGTTTCGAACTCTATTTTTCCCCCCCTCTCTCTTCTCTTCCTTCTTTCCTTCTTTCTTTTCCTCTCTCATCGCGCGCCGCGCGAAAAGAGGTAGGGGACAAGGCGAAGACGTCTTTCCGCTCATTCCCTCCTTTTCTCCCCCTTTCTTTTTCTTCTATTCCTTCTTCACCCGTCCATTCGGGAAGCAGGGCGGATGGAAGTAGTAGGATGGAGAGAATAGAAGGAAAGGGAGGAAAAGAAGGCCTCTCTCTTCCTTTCCATGTCTTTTCCCCCCACCCCTTCCTTTCCCTCCTTTCCATCTCGGTGTACAGAAGGGAAGAGAAGATGAAGTCCGGAGTCGTTACCTTTCCCCCTTCCCCTTTCCCTCCCTTTCGAAGGTGCGGGAAATCACGTGTACCGTGCCCTCCTTTCCCCCCCTTGTCTCCCACACCCCCCCTCTTTTTTTCTTTTTTTTTCCTCTCCCGGTTCCTGGCAGTCGTGGAACGGATGACGAAAGCCGCCGCCGAAGGTCCCCCTTTCTTTCCCCCCTCTTTTTTCCTTCCCTTTCCCTCCGTTCCGGCACTGGCTCCGGACGGGCCGGATTCTACGCCTTTTTTTTCTTTTTTTTCCCTTCTGTTGATGAGGAGAAAGAGGGAGGAAAGAACGGTCCTCCTGATCTTGTCTCTCCCCCCTCTTTCCTTCCCCCTTTTTTCCTATTGACCGGCGAAATAGGTGAGGAAAAGCAGTTCCCTCGTTCCTTCCTCTTTTTTTTTTTTTTTTTCCCTTTTGGACTCCGGCGATCGTGGCAGAAGGAGAAGCAGGAAGAAGGAGAAGAGGCCTGCGCGATCGAAGGGCGTCTGCCGTTTCCGCCCTCTTCTGTCTTCCTTCCCCCTTTCTTTTCTTTTTTTTTTTTCCCCCCTTTTTTTACCCCTGACGCCGCTGCCAGGGATCGCGCAGAACGGAAGGAGGGAAAATAGAACGGACGCGAGGACAGATAAAAATCGCCCCGGTCAACGACCTCTCAGCTTGTGCCTCCTTTCTCTTCCCCCTTCTCCTTTCTTTTTCTTCTTCCCTTCCGGGTCAGCCGACGACGACGAGGTGGCCTGGAATTGCGCGAACAGAGACTCGCTTTTTTTCAGCGCGCTGGTGCCCTTCTTCCCTTTTTTTTTTTCCCCTCTTTTTTTTTTTTTTTTTTTTTTTTTTTTCTTTTTTCCTTTTTTTTTTTTTTTTTTTTTTTTTTTTTTTTTTTTTTCTTTCCCTTTTTTTTTTTTTTTTTTTTTTTTTTTCTTTTTTTTTTTTTTTTCAGAGGAAATGTTGTAGGAGGGCAGGAAGTTGATTTAGCTGTGTATTTCTTTTTTCTTTTTTTCCCTATCAAACCGAGTGACAATAGAAGTAGATGAAGAGGAGGAAGGACCTCCCGTTTACTTTTTCTTCCCCCTTTTCCCCTCCTCCCTCTTTTTTCTTTCTTACCACCTTTCCTTGCAGGCATGTTGAGACAGAGCGAGAGGTATAGGTAGAGAAGAAGAGCGGACAGTCCGTCCCTCTCCCCCCCTTCATGAAGCATGCAGGAGGTGAGCAGAGATGAGGAAGAAGAAAGGAAAGAAAATAGAAGGAGAAGATCGGTCATGCCTCCGTCGGTTATTTCCTCTTCTTCTCCCCTTCCTCCCCTCTTTTTCTTTTTTCTTTTCTTCCTCCCCTCTTACATCCCGACGGAGGAAATGAAAGAGGAGAGGAGTAAGGAGAGGGGATGGAAGGGAGGAGGGAGAGTCGAGGCGAAAACAACCCGTCCTTTTTTTCTTCTTTCCCTTTCGGCCGGCCTGGTCCGCGCGGTATTAGAGACCGAGAACCTCGAGATAGGCCCCATTCCCTTCCCTTCCCCCCTTTTCCCCCTCTTTTCTTTTCCCTCCCCTCCCGCGGGGGAATGTACAAAAAAGATCAAACGGGCGGCAGGTCTCCGTGCTTCCCTCCCTTTCTTTTTTTTTTCTCTGTGCAGCAAGGCAGGAAAAAGGAGAGGTGGACGAATGGCAAGAACCGTACCTACCCTCTTCCTCTCTTCTTCCCCCCCCCTCCTTTTTCGTCCTTTCCCGCGAGATTGAATTGGAGAGTATAGTTCGAGAAATTCAAGGCACGAAAGATCTTCGTCGGTCTACCCTTCTTCCCCTCCCCCTTTTTTTTTTCTCTCTCTTCTCTTCCTATTAAGGGTGACTTCGCAGAGTAGTATGAGAAGCTGAGGAGGGAGTGGACCCGAACGCGAGTTTTCTTCCCCCCCTCCCTTTTTTCTTCCCTGCTCGATCATGGATCAGATGCGTTAAGCGGTGACTTAATAAGGGTGAAGGAGTGCCGCCGGGCCTTTCCCTTTCCTTCCAGAGGAGGGGAAAACTTCCCCCCTCCTTCCTCCCTTTTTTTGCCCTTTGGCTCCGGCTCGGAAAAGAAGAAGGAGAAAGCCCCAGCCCGGCCTCGTCCCTTTCTTTTTTCCCCCAGCAAGGAGGGGAAAAGGACAGAGGTCCGCTGGTCCCCCCTTTTTCCTTCCCCTTTTTCCCGCGTGCTGGCGGTTGTCTTCCTTTCTCCCGTCCGCCGAGGTGATCGGACAAGATAGGGACCCCTTTTCTTTCTCGCAGAACAGAAAGGAAAGAGAGCCCCCCCCCCCTCCTTCTCTCCGTTCAAAGGAAGGAGAAAGTGCCGGATTCCTTCTCCCCTCCCCCCCCTTTCCCCTCCTCCCTGAGGAAGAGGGTGAAATAGAGTCCTTGCTTTCCCCTGCTTTTCATTCCGATGACAAGAATGAAAGTCCCTCTATCCCCTTTTTTCCCTCCTAACTTTAATGAGGGATGAGCGGGCTTTTTTCCCCTTCCTCTCGGCGCGCCGGTTGGCAGGCCGGTCGAAAGTGATGAAAGAACCTTCGACAGTTTTCCCCCTCCTTCCCCCTGACCGGGTCCCCCCCTCCTTACGGGGCAGAGGCTCACGGCCGGCCTGTACACAGAGAGGACCCTTTCTCCTCTTTCTTTCCTTTCCCTTTCCCAGGCAGAGATAGAGGAATGGGTAAGAACTGTGATCTCTCTCCCTCCTTTTTTTTTTTACCCTTCCTTTCTATTTCTAGGCCCTCGCCGCAAACGTACGAAAAATGCGGGAGAGATAGAAATAGCTTGATGAATTCCCCCCCCTCCTATCCCGACCTCGGATTAGAATGAAAAGGAATAATAAAGCTGGGAAGAGCTTCCTCTTTTTCTCTTTCTTCCCCCTTCTAATTCGTAAGGTAAGTACTCCTCACTCCTTTTCCCCTTTTTTTTTCTTCTCTCCTCCCTCCCTTGCCTCCATCGACGAAATGAACGAGGAAGATGATCACATATGAAGGTCGTCACCCCTATTTTATTCCATTTTTTTCCTTTCCTCCTTATTCTCGCTAGACTGAAGAGAAAGTAAATGAACAGCACCGCTAGCGAAATAGCCACTTCATTCATCCCCCTTTTTCCTCCTTTCCTCGGTCAGCGCAGAGGTAAGAAGGAAGAGGGGTCCTTCCACCTCTTCCTTTTTCCCCCTTTTTCCCTTTCCCCTTCGTCCTCTTCCCTGCGTTCGAATGAGGGCGTGGTGAAACCCCAGAAGTTTAATCTCCCCCCCCCCCCCTTTTTTTCTTCTGCGCTTCAGAGATATATTGAAGAATATACGTTGTGGTGTTTTCTTATATTACTTCCCTTCCTTTTTCTTCCGTCGTGGGGAGTAAAAAAGAAGAAGAAGAAGAGGGCAGGATCCTCCTCTTTCTTTTTTTTTTTTTCTTTTTCCTTTCCCCCCCCCCTTCGAGGTGTAATGAAAAGAGGAAAAGGAGGGAAATAGGAGAGGTCCCCCTCCTCTTCCCTTCCCTTCCCGGATAAAAAGAGGAAGGGTAGGATGACGTCTTTCCTCCTTTTTTCCTTTTTCATTTACATGTATTAAAGGATAAGAGAAAATCTTCCCCCCCCCCCCCCCCTTTTTAGTAGAGGAAGAGAAAGAGGGAGAAAGAGGTGACGAGTCCCTCTTCCCCTTCCTATGGGCAGTCGATGGAGGAACTTCTTTTTTCTACGGGGGTCGAAGGGTTCTTTCCCCTTTTTTCTTTTCTTTTTCCAGGCAAGGTAGATGAGTGCACTTGACTTCCCTTCGAAGTCGGAAGGGGGTGAGATCGGTCTCTTCTCTTTCTCCCTCCCCCCTCTTTATGAGGCACAGGAGAAGCAAGATTTCGGGGCTCTCTCCTTCTCCCTTCCCCCTCCTACATGCTGTTCGAGCTCGAAACAGGTGCGGACGAGTGGCTTCTTTCTTTTTTTCCCCTTTTTTTTTTCCTTCTTCTGCCTGGAGAAAGAGAAGAGAAGGAAAGGCTTCACCCTTTCCTTTTTCCCCTTCCTTTCTTTTTTTCCCCGTCAGGCTAGTCAACAAAAAAAGAGGTTGAAGGCACTCGGGTCCTTTTTTTTTTCGTAAGAAGATTAGAAAGAAGAAAGAGCGAAAGAAGGAGGGGCACGTGTTTTTGGGTGGAACAGGAAAAGGAAAAACGAGAAGGAGAGGGGAGGTTCGGCAGGAACACGTGTCTTTTTTCCCCTCGTAGCGAATCTTTTTTTTTTTCTTCTCTGTCCTGGCAGTAGTGGAAAGGATGGACGCTCCTTCCTCCTCTTTTTTTCTCCCTTATGTCACAAGAGAAGAGGGCGCTTCTTTTCTTTCCCCCCCTTTCTCCGTACGGAAATGGCATAAGGAGGGAACTTATCTATCCTTTTTCCTTTTCTTCCCCTCGTGTGAATGACGGAGAAAGAGGGATTCCCTCCCTTTTCCCCTTTCCCCCCCTTTTCAGGTCCGCCACCGCCAGACGATGAACTGGCGATTTTTCCCTTCTTTCCCTGTTCAGGGTGAAACTCGGGATGGACGACTTTTTTTTCCTTCTTCTTTCCCCCTTTGCTCCGGCAGTATGTGGGACGACGGAGAAGAGAGGAAGAAGGAGGAAGAGGACTGCTTCTTTCTTCCCCCTTTCAGACGAGGGAGGGAGGAAGGCAGGGATGGAGCCACGCTTTCTTTTTTTTCCCCCCCCTCCCTTGCCAAAAGGATGATGTAAAAAGGACCAGATGAGCCTTTATTTTTTTTCTCTCCCTCCCCTTTTTTTTCTTTTTCCCCCTCCCGTTACTTCTGGACAGATAAAAAATAGAGTTAGTACAAAGAAATACGAAGCTTGCTCCTCTCCCTTTTTTCCTTTTTTCTTCTCCCCCCCTCCTCCGGCGGTTTCTTGCGGACATGAAGGGTAAGAAAGAAGAAGCCGCGGTCGGGGGGGACCGTTTTTACTCTTTCTTTCCTCCCCTTCTTCTTTTCTTTTCCTCCCTTCCCCTTCCCAGACGAGTAAGGGTGAAGGAACATGTTGTAGGAGGGCAGGAGATAGAGTTCTTTAGTTACTTTTCTGTTTTCCCTTTTTCGGCGGGGTAAAGGCTTCTTTCCACTCCCCCCCTTTTTCCCCCCCCCCCCCCCTCCCCCCTCTTCCCTGCGGAAGGAAAGAAAAGCGTGAGAGGGTGGTACTTTCCCCGCTTTTTTCATTTTTTTTTTTTTTTCATTTCCCACGGTAAGGCGAAGGAATGGGGATGAAGTTCGCTCTTTTTTTTTCCCCCCTTTTTGCCGCGAACAAGTTAATAGAAAAAAAATGAAGGAGGAAGAATGACTTTTTTTCTCCTCCCCTCTTTCTTTCCTCTTTTTTTTCCCCCCCCTTCCTTTCCCCTTCCGTTATTTCCTCGGTGCGGCGCTCGGAGATATATATATTTAATTAATAATAAGTTGTGTGTTGAGGAGAGATAGAATCTTCTCTCCCGGCACCTCTTCCCCCTTTTTCCTTTCCCCCCTTCTCTGTCTTGTCCGTGCTCGGCGCTGGAATCGAGGAGAGCACCCCCCTCTTCTTTTTCTCCCTTTTTCTTTCTTTTTCTTCTTTTTTCCGCTCGGTCTTCGAGAACGAGAAAATAGAAGCGAGGAAGAAAAAGGAAGGAAAGGGCGTGGTCATCGAGTAATCTTCCCTTTTTTCCCTTCTCCCTTTTTCCACCCAGTCACCGTTAGGGCAGGAAGAGAGGAATAGAAGTAGAGGGAAACGCGGTTTTCTCTTTTCCTTTCTTTTTTTCTTCCCCCCCGTACCTACCGCTGAAACTCGAGATTAAGGAAATCATACAACATGGCCGGCTAAACCTTCCTTCTTGGCCTTCCTTTCCCCCCCCTTCCCCTTTCCTTCTCCCTCTTCGCGTCGGTCGGACCCGGCAGAGTCCGAAAGAAAAGACAGGAGATGGACGAGCTGGCAGCAATCGCTTTCTCTATCCTTTTTCCTCCTCCCTCTCTCCCCCCTTTTTTTTTCTATTTTTCTTCCCTCCTCCTATGCGCGCGATATGGATAAGATGAAGTAAGGGTGAATTATAAGGGTGGAGGCGCCCTCCTTTTTTCCTCCCCTTCCTCCTCCCTCCCGCGGAGGCGTCTTTTTTTTCTTTTCCCCCTTTCCTCCCCGCGCCAGATTTAGAGAAGGCCGCGGCTCAGCTTTCTTCCTGTCACGCTCGCCGGAGAAAGGAACCAGCCCGGCTCGTCCGGGCAGCATGTCCCGTTCTTCCCTCCCTTCCCCCCTTTTTTCCCCCCCTACTTGCGCCAGGTAAAGCGGCTGGCACGGTGGGCGGACTTCCCGGTGCCAGCCCTTTGCTCCCCCTCTCCCTTTTCTTCCCTTTTTTTTTCCCCCTCCATGCCTAGAGGCCACCATGCCGCCACCTTCTCTCTCTCTTCCCCCTCGTTCCCTCTTTTCCTTTCTCTCCTTCAGGACTGGGGAAAATACCGAGACAGAGGCAGAGGGTCAACGGGACCTGAGGCGGATCTTCTTCCCCTTTCCTCTCCCTTTTTTTTCCTCCTCCTTTACATGCAGGCTAGCGAGGGAAGGACGAAGACGATCAGAAGCGCAGGGTGGGCCGGCTCACTTTATCCTCCCCCCTTCCCCTTTTTCCTTCCTTTCCTAAACGGGGAAAAAGGAAGAAGGAAGAAGGGAAGCTTTCAGGCCTTCTGTACCACTCTCCTTCTTTTTTTTTTTCTCCTTCCCCTTCCTGCTCGCGGCCATGCGTGTAAGAATGTAATTAGAGGGCGCGCAAGGAAGAAGAAGTCCATCCCCTGCTTCCTAAGTCCTTTTTCCCTCTTCCCCCCCCTCCCTCCCCTCTTCCCTTTTTTCCTTTTCTCTATCCCTACCTCGGCTTCGACTGGGAATAATACAGCAGGGGAGCGAGGAGCCTCGGCTGTGAGCTTCCCCTCCTCTTTCCTCCTTCTTCCGTCCCGGGTCCGTCAAGAGCTCATCGACCTGCTGGAACAGATCGAGTCGGCCCCTTCACTCCGTCGACCCCCCCCTTCCCTCCCTCTCCCTCCCCTTCCTTTTCCCCTTTCCTCTTCCCCCCTCCTTCTCTTCCTAGACACGCACAATTGGCATTGGTGTTGATATCCGGAGCTCGATAGATGTCTCCTCCTCTTCCCCTCCTCTGTTATCGGGCATGCCTGACGATCTAGTCGGAGGTAACGCGCCGAGGTCCTTTTTTCTTCCTCTTTTTTCCTCCCCTCCCGTCGGCCATCCGCCAAGCGTCGCGAGGAGTGGTGAAAAAGAAGGATAAAAGGCCATCTAAGGTAAGAAGAACCGATTGCAGCTTCATTCTCTTTTTTTTTCCTTTCCCTTTTTCTTTCCTCCCCCTTCCTTTTTTTTCCCCCACTTCCTCAGCGACGAGGAGGATGGAGAAGGGTAGGGAGGATGGAGAGCAGGAGGAGAAAAACTTCGTTTCCTCCCCCCCCTTTCCCCCCCTTTTCTTCCCTCTCCTTCCCTTCTTCCCCTCTTCCGGGTAGGACTGAAGGCTGATAGAGATAGAGGTGCTGGTAAGTGAAGGTCTCCAGGTAGAGAGCCTTTGATATCAACACCCATTTCCCCCCCTTTCTCTCTTTCCTTCCTTTCCTTTCTCCCTTTCTTCTCTTTCTGTCACTGGCAGTGGAGGATAGGTAGGAAGAAGGGGTAGAATCGTGAGGGGCCGATCTCCTTCCCCCTCCCCTTTCCCCTTTTTTCCTTTTTTCCTCTCCTTTACGCCTCTCCAGCCGCGCGCGAGAGAAGCAAAGCGTAGGAGGACCAGGCTCTCCTCTTTTTTTTTCCCTTTTTCCCTCCCCCTCTGTCGAGCTCGCCCAAGGTGAGGACGGTGGCGAGAGGCCTCGGGCACACGGACCTTCGGCAGCCTTTTCGTTCTGACTTTCTTTCCCTTCTCCTCTCTTCTGCCTTGACAGGTGTCCCACAAACAGAGGCGAAGGAACTAGGAGGACCGCAGGTCCAGAGCGGGGTCCCCCCGGTCCTGCCCGCTTCCCCTGTCCTTTTTCCTTCTTCTTTTTTTTCCCTACACGGCAAACAAGGTAGAAGGATAGGAATAACGTGCGAAAGGACAGGCCACCCCCTTCCGCTCGCGCCTCCTTTTCCCCCCCCTTTTTCTCTCCCATCTTTCTTCCATTCTTGGCACGGATGACGAAGAAGAAGACGAAGAAGGTAAGCGATGTAAAAAGAGTCCTTGCGCGTATTTTTTCCCTCCCCTTCCCTCCCTTCTCTTTTTTTTCTTCTTTATCTCTCTGTGGAGCAGTGTGCAGAGAGGTAATTGAGGTGCTGAGGAGAAAGTTATGAACGACCTTTCCCTCCCCCTCTTTTCCTCCCTCCCCCCTTTCTCCTCCTCCCTTGCTCCCTTCGGTGAGCGAACAGAAGGAAAGGAGTACGAGGAAATAGGGGGGCCCCCTTGCCTTCTGCCGGACTCTTCTTTTTCCCCTCTTTCCTCTTTCCTTCCTCTCTCTTGGGAGGACGTTGGAGTTGCCTCTGGGCGGATGTCATCCTTTTTTCTCCCCCCCCTCTCTTCTCCTTCCCCCTTCCCCCTCCTCTTCTCCAGGATCGCGCCGCCTAGGAAAGGAGGGAACTAGAAAGGACGCGGGAAAGATCCCTCTTTCTTTCAACTACTCATCCTTCCCTTCCCCCCCCCCCTCCTTTCTTCCCTTCCCCTCTCTTCCATCGACCTGGAGGTTATTGAGGAAATGAAGGGTAAGAAAGCCCCCACCGCCGCTTTTCCTTCCCTTTTCTTTTTTTTTCTCTTTCCGTCCGGGACCAAGAAGGTAAGGTTGACGGAAATGTGCCTGGAGGGCCGGAATCTTTCTATTTCCTCTT
>Ga0179591_1389521_pt1 | contig 11014 bp, 9 predicted proteins | sample CZOMad2_1_08_16f_FD_182891 | JGI IMG/M metagenome (GOLD analysis project Ga0179591, IMG submission 182891) | Vadose zone soil fungal communities from Angelo Coast Range Reserve, California, USA - CZOMad2_1_08_16fungal (PacBio error correction) | ecosystem: Environmental > Terrestrial > Soil >... | reverse complement strand
CTCTTTTCCTCTATGATAGAGCGAGGAAGGACGCGTCTCTCCTCTTTCCAGATCCCGGCGACGCGGTAACGTCCTTTTTCTTTTCTTCCATGAAGGCGCGTTCCTCTACCTCCGGAGAGGACGGACCGGGTTTTTTTTCCCGCATCGATTCTTGCCCCTTCCTTTTCTCCTCTCCTTCCGAGCCCTTCGTTCCTTCCTTTCTAAGAACAGATGAAGAGAGAGACTAAGTCGTTTTGAGGCTGGCCCAGGTGAGCAGACCTCTTCTTCTATCTCGCGAGGCCGACGACGATCCCTTTTCCTGAGCAAAGCTTCTTCCCCAGGTTCGTATGCAGAAGAGCTCCTCCTTTTCTCCTTTTCTTCTTCGCCAGAACCGTCCCCTTTTCTTTTTTTCCCCCCGCTCGGACAGCATTCTTCCGACTCAGAAGCCGTCCGCTTTCCTTTTCCTTATTGAAGATCATCCTCTTTCCCCTACGCCGACGAAGGGAGCGTCTTATCTTTTCGGCGCCCCCCCCTTTCTCTTAGCTGCTATGCATCAGACCTTTCTTTTTTCTGAGAGCGCTTTCCTCGTTCTAAACAACTTCCCTTTCCCCATCCAAGCGCGATGACCCCCCTCTTTTTTTCGGGAAGGAATTCCCGAACGAAGGTTCAGCCGCAGCGTTTCTCTCTCTTTTCCCTCGCCCGTCAAGAGGCGCCCTCCTTTTGTTTTTTTGAGGAGGGAGGTCCTTTCCCTTCCTTGCTTCGGTGACAGGACAGTCGGGCTCTTTTCCCGATCCTTTTCTTTCCCCAATCAGCGGGCTCCTTCCTCCTTCTTTTTTTTTTTCTCTCCGCCTCGCGGATCTTAGGAGGTCAGCCTTTTCTTTTCCCTCCTCGCTGTTCATTGCGGAAATGACGGTTTCCCCCCCCTCCTTTTTTCGTCCTCTTTTTCCCGGAGCGAAACCTTAACATTTTGATAAGGGAGACGCTTTTCTCCCTTCGTAAGAGAAATTCTTTCTCATGAATTCTTCCCATTCCTTCCTTTCCTTCTTCGGAGAGTGATCCTCTTTTTTTGTTGATCATAGGTAGCTTTCCTTTTCGGAGTAAACGTCTTTTTTCCTCCCGCGTAAGGGAGCTTCCCTCTCTGTCCCAGAGATATCTCGCGGTGAACGCTCTTGATAAGTACCTGTCCAGGTAGTGGAGGGAATCTCCTCGCCTTCCCTTTCTCTCCTCTGCGTACAGGCCGAAGGCGGATCTCTCCCCCCTCCCGTCTGGGTGGTTTATGCGTATAGGGAAGGAAATAGTACTTTTCTCCTGGAGGATCTTCTCCTTTTTCAGAGAATAGAATAATGAGACTTTTTCCTTCTCCCTCTTTCCTCACTCATAAGTGTTTTCTTTTTCCTTCCTCCCAGGTCACGAGCAGGTCTTCCTTCCCCTCATAAAAAGAGACGCTTTCTTTTCCGATTTTCCGGCCCGATCCGCATCATCCCCTCTTCTGATAACTTCTGGCGCGGCTATCCGCTTCCCCTCTCATAGGGAAATAGATCCTTTTTTAGCTAGACAGAGAATCTTTTCCTCTTCCTTGGGTGGACGGTCCCCCTTTTTCGGAGAAACAGACTGACTTCATGTGCCAAGCGACAGTGCTTCCTCGTTTTTTTTTTTCTTTGTTTAAGAAGACCTTTCCCTCGAGCAGTCCCTCTTCTCTTTCTTCATCCAGGAGCGCCCCTCCCTCTTAGCCTCGCGAGAGCGTCTCTCAAGCGAGTGCGCTTTCCCCCGTAGAAATCTTTTGGCCTACAAGGCCGGCGTCTCTTTTTTTTTTTTCCGCGAAGACTCTCCTTTACCTTTCCGGTAAAAGCAAGGAAATCGATTCCCCCCTTTGTGTCTCCTCCTCGGCAGGACTGCAGAATATTTTTCTGGTCTCTCAGCTCTTCTTTTCCTCTCCGAAGGCGGGAGAAGCGCCCGTTTACTCCGAGAGCCCAGACGCCCTTTTTTTTTCCCGCGCCTCCCCCCCAATAGAGGAAAGCTCTACCTTTTCCCCGCTAGCCCAGGAAGACGGAAAGCCCTTCTTCTTCCCTGTGTCGTGGCCGCGCGTTCGGCCTTTCGGATGAAATTGATTGTTTTTTTTTTTTTTCCCTCCCGAAGGAATTTTTTTCCCCCTCTTTTTTCTCCTTGTTGGAAGTTGGTACGGCCCCCTTTTTTCTAAAAAATAGAGGGCTTTGGAAAGAGAGGATGCTCCTTTCTCCGCTCCCTTAGGGAGGAATCTCCTTCTCTTCTTTCGATAGAAGTAGTCGTTTTTCCCCATCAATCCAGGAATTCCGCCTTCCCTTTTCCTCTCGGAGGCTCGCTGTCCTTCCGTTTCATGAAAGTTCCCTTCAGGCCAGTTCCTCTTCGGCAATCGCCCCGTATCTTTCCCTTCCTTGAGGAGGAGTAAAAGGAATGCCTTCCCCCCTAGCTTATTCGAAGGCTACTAAGGGATGCCCTTTTTTCTCCTCCTAATCAGGCAGTAGAGCAGTGGTCGTCTTTCTCCTTTATTTTAATAGGGTCTTCTCCTCTCCTTCCCGGAAGTAGGAGAAGACCTTCCCCTATCGAGGAAGGACTTCCCTCCTTTTTTTTCAAAAAGGAGTCCCCTCTTTGCGAATGCGAAGGACTTTTTCCCTTCTCTCTCCTACGCCGTCCCTCTTGATGATATAGAGAGTCCTTCTCCCTTTTCCCGATACGTCTGTACGGAGGCGTGGATATCTATCTTTTCCCTTTCTCTCTCCACTCCGCCGGAGCAAGAGTTATAGATTCGTTTTTTTCTTCCGAGAAGCGCAGGGAAGACGAGCTCCCATTCCTTCCGAATACCCTGTCGGCGGCCATGCGCGAGCTTTTTCTTTTTTCTCCCCCCCCCGTTGTAGTGAGATGACTTTTTGATGGAAGGAATAGATATTGAAACGAGTTCCTCTTAGATGAAGCAGACCTTCCTTTTTTTACTCTCTCAGCGAGCCGCCTGCCCCTCTTTCCCTTTCGAGGATGATTATGAGTGAATTCCCTTTTCAATCCGTAGTAGCAGAGAAAAGAGCAGCTCTCCCTACGAGAAGGAGGTGACTTTTTTCCCGGAGAAGATGAGAGCCTTCCCTCTTCGGCTTGAGCGGGTCTTTTTTTCCCTTCATGCCCCTGATGTAGCAGGCCTCGACTTTTTCTTCCCGACGATTAAGAAAGCCTTTCTCATGGAAGATAATCCCCTTTTTTCCACGAAGAAGACGACCTTCTGTAATGGAGGTTAAGATATTTACGACTTCTAATAAGATAGTTGGCCGGGACTTTTTTTTTCCTCCCTCCTCTTTTTTTGAAGCTTCCACACTCCCTCTCTCCAAGCGAGATGAAAGCGATTCCCTCCAGGTTTGTTATAGAAAGAAAGGTTCCTCTTCTCTTTTCCCTCCGCGGCGGGAAATCTCCCCTTTTTTCCGAATAGTAGAGGGGAAGTAGGCGGTCTCTTTCCCCGACACAGAGCTTAATGGGTTCTCTTTTTCCCTTTGTTGTTTGGGATATAGAAGTTTCCTCTCTGAGAGGATAAAGCAGCTGATCTCTCATCCTCCTTTTTTTTTGGCTTGGATATTCGGCAGGTAAGGGCGATGTTTCTCCTTTTCCCTTCCCTTTCTCTCTTTTCTTGCCCTCAGATGGCAATTGCGGAACCTTTCTATTTTTCCTCAGGTGAAAGGAGTCGCCTCATGGTGAGATGGTATGCAAGCCCTCCTCCTCGCAAGCTCTTGAGCTCCTTTCTTTCTTCTTCAGGTAGGAGGTTTTGTAGGTAGATAGAGTATCTCTCCCTTTTCCTTCGTAACGTCCTTCGTAGACAGAGTCTTTCGAGGCGTGGCGTTTTTTTTCTTCGGGCAAGAGCGGCCTTTAGGTGATTTTTTTGTAAGTAAAGCCCCCCTCTCTTCCAGAGTAGTGAGCGCTTTCCCCCCCTTTCCTCGGTAGAGGTAGATGGAATTTCCTCTCGGCATCCGAAAGAAAGAGTTCTACTCCTCTTCCCTTCTTGGGTGCGGATGACTTCCTTCTTTTTCCCGTCAATAGTAAGAGGGAGCTTATTGTGGAGAGAGCCCTTCTACCTCTCTCGTTCCTGGGAGTAGCAAGCATATCTCTTTTTAGAATAAGTTGTTGGTTTTTTCTTTCGAAAAGGTCCTTCCGCTTCCATTTTCGCACCCTAATCACCTTTTTCCTTCTCTTTCCCTCCCCTGATAGGAAGAGGGCCTGCCCCTCCCCCCAAACGAATGATAGAGGATTTCTCGAAGGCCGCTTCATCGACCTCTTCCTTCTTTTTGGACGCGCGACACCTCCTCTTCCTTTTTTTACGGAGAAGGGCCTCTCCATCTAGAAGTAGCGCTTTGTTCCCAAAAAGGTGCCCTTTTTCTTAGAAATCGTCCTCCTATAAGCAGACCCCTCCCGGACAGCGTCTCTTGAGTCCGAAGGATGATTTCTTCTCCGTACCGCCCCCGATTCTCCCCTCAGCGATAAGAGATCAGGATGTAGCTTTCTTCTCTTTTGGTGCTTCCTTTCTCGTGAAAGACCCATTTTCTTGGTGGCCGACAAGGACGGAAGTCTCGCTTTTTTTTCCCTTTCCCGTACGAGAAACCTCTCATTTTCTCCTTCGGCCGTAAAGGGCTGATGCACCTTTCTATCAGTCTAGGAGGTTCCTTTCCCTTTCTTCCCTCTCGACTCGTGGAGAAGAGAACTCTTTCCCATCTCAAAAGGCGAGGAGCCTTTTACGATTCCAGCGGAAGCTCTGGGTCCTTTTTCCCTCCCCCCCCCTCCCCTCCGCCCCAGAACGAAGGTCCCCCCTTTCCCCCCCTGGTAGATGGAAGAAGCGTGCGTTCTTTTTCTCTTAGGGAGGAAACCCTCTTTCCCCTACCAAGGCTTGGTTTCCTTTCCTTTCCTTAGGTGGAAGTGGATGTCTTTTTTTTCTTTCCTTCCCTTCCTTCCAACGAGCGGATGCATGACTCCTCTCCTTCTTGGGAGAAGCGACTCTATAATTAGTCGGCGTCGTTTTTCTTTTTTTTTCTTTCTTCATACAGGGACCCTTTTTTTCCGGAGTTATGATCTTCCCCTTTCGCGGCCGAAATCCTTCTTTTCGTTTTCTTGCGAAACGCCCCGCTGAGGAGAGCGGCCCTATTAGAGTCGCATTCAGCTCTTTTTCCCCCTTCCTCTAGTAGTCGCGCTTCTTTTTCTTCTTCAGGATAATAAGGGTCCCTCCACTGCAGAAGAAGGCCGTCGACTTCTTTCTGTCGTCTCGATGTATCTCGGCCTTTTTTGCGGAATATTAACGAATTTCCTTTTCCGATCTCTTTCTGGCGGAATAACAGAGGACGACCTCCTTCCCTCCCTTAATCGCAGACCACTCTCGAATGAGAGGAAGGCCTTTTCTCCCTTGACCTCGAAGTGATGATGCTCGTCTCCTTTTTTTCTCCCTTCACGTTCGCGCTCTATCCGCTGTTTTCCTCTCTCTTTTTAATAATACTCCCCGTTCCGAGCCCACTCGAAGAGCAAGAGCGGATAGAGCGCGACTTCCTTCTTTTTTTTTCGCAGAAAGAGGCAGGACGCCTATCCTTTTTTTTACCTTCCGGCGAAAGAGTCTCTCCTTTCTTCTCCTGTCCGTTGTAGACCACGTTTTTTTTCTTTTTTTTTTTCGCTGGTCGTACTCTGTGATGCCCTTCTTCTTCCCTGCGCAGAAGGTAAGAGAAATTCGCCCTCTTCGACGAGTTTTGATAGCGAGAAGAAGAAGTCCCTCTCCTTTTTTCTCCGGCCTGCTTCTGCTGCTCTCTGAGAAGAAAGTATTTCTCTGAGGAAGAAGTCTCTCCTCCTTCTCCTCCGCGTCCTCAGAAGAGAGCGCAGGGTCTCTTCCTCTTCCCCCTCCTCTAGGAGAAGAGGTTTCTCTTTCTGTCCCCTCCGATGTAGAAGGACTCTCCTTCCTTCCGCAGATCATCCCTCTTCTTTTTGCGGAAGTAATGGATGCTACTTCCCGACGAAGAAGGACTTCTCTTTTTCCCTTGTTCAGATATTCACTTTCCTCAACTCATGGATAGAAGCTCCTTTCTCTGCTAGCTTTCGCAGCGCCAGCGATTCTTTTTTTTCCCCCCCGGCCAACCCGGCTCCTCCCTTTTTTCTTACCAAAAGTGTTTTTCCTCTGGTTCCTCAGAAAGAACTTTTCTTTTCCCTCCGCAAAGGAGGCAAGAGTCACCCTCCCTTCCTTTTCTCTCCCTCTTCGTAGAGGGGAAGTTTTGTTTCCTTTTTTTTAGGTGTCCGTAATGAAACGGAAACCCTTTTTTTTTTTTACTTCGAGGGGACCGGCCCTTTTTTTCTTCTGGGGGATAATTTTTTTTTCCCCCTTTCTGAGGACCAAATCCGTATGGCGAGTAGGACACTTTTTTTTTCCCTTCTTCTCGGCAGGTCCTTCAGAGTTCTTCCTTTCCTCTCGCATTGAAGGATAGATTTTTTTTTCTTTAGGTCTCCGGACACCGGCCTTGCGTTTTCCCTCTTTTCCGTGAGAAGATGGTCTTCACGTCCTAGAAGAGAAAGCGCCCTCGACTTTGATTTATTAAGTTCCTTTTTTTTCTCTTACCGTCGGAGCCTTCTTCTTTTTCCCTCTCGAACGATGTCCTCGCATGTGGCGACAGAGTGAGGGCTTTTCTCTTGCACAGTTGATTCTGGACTTTTCTTTTATTAGGTGATAAGGGCTTCCCACCCCCCGGGAAGAGATTTTTTCTCTCGTACTACTCCTTCTTTAAGAGAAGTAAGCCTCCTCCCCCCCCGATCCTAGTGGTTGGGTGGGATGATTCCTTTTTCTCCCTCTTCCTCTTGAGGGAGGACCTTGTTCTGGTGATGATGGAGGCTCTCCCCTCCCTTCCGGGCGTCGACAAGACTTTCCTCCCCTCCTACGTTGTTTTTTTAGGTTCTCTTTAAGGGTCAACAGCGAAGGAGTACGAGTCCCCTCCCCCCCCCCTACGTAATAAGACGCCCTCTTCTTTCCTCTTTCAGGAAAGATACGCATTTCATCTTTCTTTTTTAGAAATTATGGAGGCAGATCCGCCCCCGACATCGGCGAGGAGTCTTTTTTCCCTCTCACGACGCTGTCTCCTTCTACTGGGATGGACCCGTTCCTACTCAAAAGACTCGTTCCCCTCCCCCCTTTGCCAGAGATCTTCCCCCCTTTCCCCCCGAGAGAGAATTCCCCTTCTTTCGCACGTGTACTCCTGCGTGCGGCGCTCTCCGCGCCTATGAGCGAGCATTCTCTTTCTCTCCTTTAAGCAGTCTCTCCTCTTTCCGAGCAGGAGCTCAATCTCTTCAGTGGCTATTTCCCCCCTCCCCTGATTCAAACCTGTTGCTTCCTGAGTAGAGAAGTTTTTCCTCCTTTAGCCCCTTTTCCGCAAGGCAATCTCTTTCCTCCCTTTCCCTGACAAAGGTCGTGGATCTTCTCCTTTTTTTTTTCCTCCGCGAGGAGGTCTCTCCCCTCCTTCCTCTCCGAGCGCGACAGAGGATTTTTTTTCCCCCCGTCCGAGGAGCCCTAAGGAAGGGCAGTGGCCCTCTCCATTTAGCCCGGAGTTCGGGTCCTCCCCTCCTCCCCGGAAGAAGGCCCCCCTCTCCTCTTCTCCCTGGTAGCATGGAAGAAGATTCTCTGACGGTTCCCTTTTCTTTTTTCTTTTCAACACCTCCTTAAAGAACAAGGTTCCCTTTGTCGGCGCATTTTTTTTTTTTGTACGGCGCAACCACCTCTCGTTTTTACTTACAGGAAAAGAGACGTCCTTGTTCCCGAGACTATCTGAAAAGCCCTCCTCCTATCGACGTAGTCTTTTTTTTCTTAGTTAGAGATGATCTTTCTCCTTCTTATGCTGCGGCCTGATTTTCTTTTCGGGACGGATACAATTTCTTTATGCCTTTAGCCCGCGTCGCCGAGGGCCCCTTTTTTCTTTCGCGTCGCAATTACGACCCCCTCCTGCTCGTCGTCGGCCCTTTCCTTTTCCTTTTCCTACGGCTGACTAACCTTCTCTCGCACGAAGAAGCGGAAGTCTCTTTTTCCCTTGCTCTCGGTTTCGCCGTTCTTTCCGGGGGGGGGGGGTGGAATAGTAAAGAAGGGCTTTCCCTGGCCCGACGAGGAAGGAATACAGCTCTTTCTTCCCCCGGCCGTTCCATCGCAGTACCCTCCCCCGTCGGGAGAAGCGCCCTGCTTCCCCTTATGCGACCTCGCCGGTGAACGCTTCCCCCCCCTTCCTTTCCTTTCTCTTCTCTGAAGAGAAGAGACGTCTTCCTCTCATAGTGTAGGAGGCTCCCCTCTTTGTTTTCTGCTCATCCACGACGCGAGAAAGAGCGGCTCTCTCCTTTTTCTCTTCTCTCCCTCTCAGGAAGAAGAGAATGCATCCCGTCTTCTTCTTCGGTAGAGGAAGAGGGAGGCTTCCTTTTGCCGCAAGTTGGAGTCCTCCTCTTCCTTCTTTTCTTTTTTCGTCATCGGGGATGACGAAAGATTCTTTCTGACGTAAGAGAAATACTTTAAGACCTATCTTCGAGAAGACTCTTTCCGCAAGCGCCCTTTGCTTTCTACAACGGAAAGGTGATCCTCCCTTTTTTCCTCGAAGACGAGTCTTTGGAAGAAGCCTTTTTTTTCCTTCAGCCGAGGCCTTTTTTTTTTTCTCTCAGGGGGCTTTCTCTCGAAGAATCGGCTCCCCCCGAAATAGCCCTCCCTCTGTAGCGGCCCGCTCTTTTGCCGCCGATCTTTCGGGCGGAAAGTCCTGGTTCCCCTTCCTGCGCGACGACTCTCCTTACGAAGGCTTTCCTTAGCGTAAGATCTTCCCCTTGCTCAATAATGGCTTTTTTTTATAAGCTAATCAGATCGTTCCTCTTAGAGCTATCTTCCGAGAGGACCCTTAACAAACCTCCCCCGGAGAAGACCCCTTCTCAAAGAAGTGTTGTTCTGAAGATCAGGTTTTCCTTCCATGCAAGTTCACCTCTTCCCTCCTCCAGAGGAGGGAAAGCGACTTCCCCCTCCCTATTAGGGGGAAGTTTTTTTTTTCTTGGTAATACTGAAACTTACCTGCGTGTAAAGATTTTCTTTTCCCCAGGCGGAGTATGGGGACTCCCCTTTTTTTCTTGTCAACTCTATTCTCGATACTTTTCCCCATATGCAGCGGAGAGAAGACCTTTGTTTCTTTCTTCAAGAGAAATGTGTCCCATTCCTCCTTAAGGCTATCTCCTGAAATGACCTTGTAATAGAGGAAAGCTCTCCTCCCTTCCCCTTTTCGGAAACCCCTCTAAGGGATTTGCGAAAGTAATAGTCTTCCACTCCTCTTGAGATTTTCCTAGGAATCTTCTAGTATCCCTTCTTTCGTAAGTGTCTTCCCTAATGGTCTTATAGAGTATAGAAGACCCTTTCTTCTTAAGTAGACTGCAGCTTCTTTCCGGAGAGGAGATGGGCCCTTCGAGCACTATATTCCTTTTTCCCCTACCGGCAGAAGTACATTCCCTCTTCGTGAGAGAGTAATAATAATAGCTTTATTTTTCCATCCCCGGAAGCGGATAGCCTCCTCCTCTCTCATTCGGGGGGGTTTTTTCTTTTTCCGGAAATAGTAATAGTAGCTTCTCCTGCGTTTTGATGAGGGCTTTTTTTTTCCCTTTCTCTTGTACTGGGAGTCGCATCTTTTCTTCGTGTTGTTGTTGAGAGATTTCCCGCAGGTTTTACTGAGGCGAATCCCAGACATCATAACTCTCTCTCCTCCTCCGCTACATGGACGAGGGCGGACCCTCCCACCCAGATGATAGAGGTCTCCTTGACCACGCTTCATCGACCTCGACGTCCCTCTTCTACGCGAGACACGACGCTGTCTCTTTTACGGAGAATTCCGTCCCCGCCTCGAACCCCCCTCTTGCCCGAGCTCAACTTTCGCGCAGAGAACATAGAACGCTTTTGTCTTTTTACTGTTGCGCTCTCCTCCCCCTCTGCTTCAGACGGATGATCGATCTCTCCGACAGAAGAATCTTTTCAGAGAGATGATAAGAAGCCCTTTTCCCCCTCGCGTGACAGAGTCGGTCTTTTCCCTCCCTCTAGTCTCCCTTTTTGTGCCGCAAGTCTTGTTTCCGGGAACGAGGACCTCTTCTCCTGTAGAAATTCCCGAGGCCGCTGCTGCCAAAGTCGCTTCTTTCTTTCCCCCTCCTATCCGAGAGGCGGTCTTACTTCTTTCCCTACGCGCAGGACGGCTTTTTTTTTTGTTTACAAGCAAACGGCCCTCTTCTTCTTTCCCTCCCGACGGGCAGGGCCCAGAGCACCCTTTTAGCCCCAGAACCGACGAAAAGAAGGACCTTCCTTTTCTTCTCCTATGGAACCTTTTCTATCTTTTTCCTTCCTGAAAAAGAGGTTCCCTTTCGCAGTGAGGGATTTTCCCCCCCCCTCTTCCTTCTTGACCGGAAAAAGGCGTTTTTTTCTGAGAAGGGGTTTTATTTTCTTCCCTCCCCAACTTTTAGCGGGCAGATGATAGTCTTCTTCCCCCGTATCTTATGAAAGAGCATTCTTCCCGAGGAAGATAGGCCTCCCCCCCCCTTGTAGTCCGTTCCTCTCTCTTTCGTTAGAGAAGAATAGTCATCCTCCTCAAAGAGGAAGATTTCCTCTCTTCTCCCCCCTCTTATCCCTCTGAGAGGAAAGGATTACTTCTTTCATTAGGAATTCTTCTTTCTTGTACGAAAAAGAAAGCTTTTTAGCGTCTCCGGAATAACCTTTTCTCCCTTCCAGAGGAGTTCCCCCTCATGAGTAGTCTTTTTTTAGTTAGTAGACTTCCCCCTTATTCTTTCCGAAGAAGAAGAACTTCTTTTTCCTTGCTTCCTTGCGGCCCGCTGATATAGGTCTGCTCGTTTTTCTTCCTTTTCTTTCCCCTCAAGGGCGAGGACCTGGCTTTCCCGATGACTGACACGCGCAACCAGGCCGTCCTTCCTCCTTTCCCAAGTTCGGCTCCTTTTCCTCCTAATCGTAGGCCCCCCTTTGTATGAGTCATGGCTTCAGGCCGACCCCTCCCTTCCCCTTCCT
>Ga0179591_1136035_pt1 | contig 11015 bp, 7 predicted proteins | sample CZOMad2_1_08_16f_FD_182891 | JGI IMG/M metagenome (GOLD analysis project Ga0179591, IMG submission 182891) | Vadose zone soil fungal communities from Angelo Coast Range Reserve, California, USA - CZOMad2_1_08_16fungal (PacBio error correction) | ecosystem: Environmental > Terrestrial > Soil >... | reverse complement strand
AACTTTCTGGACGTCTCCCAAGACAGTGTTATAAATAATGGAAAAAGGACCATCAGCTACTTTCCTGAGACGACGTTAGACTCCCCTCATTAAATTCTGGTTCATCCCTTACCCCTTTTTAAAGTTTGATCCCCCCCGCTGCCAGATTCTCGCCCATTTTTCTTGCGTTTCGCCCCTGATTTGCCCACTTCTTCTCCCCGCTAGTCGATCAAGTAGTCTCTTTTTGTCGCCGCATCCTCTGTCTGCTGCTCTACCCCCGTCCGGCCCACCGGAAGTTGCGTCAGGAGCCAGGCTCCCCTCCTCCTTTTGTTTCCTGCGTATTGAAAATTCTGAGTCTTCCTGCCCTGAATTTTTGCTGGTCTCCTTGCTTTTGATTCCCCTCCTGTTCCCATACCTTTATTTCCCCGTGGGTCGGTCCCCTTTAATTTTCTTTGGACCTGTATTGCTTAATGGCGTCCCCGTTCGTGATAGTTGCACTACGTTCTTCAGCACGTCTTTCCCCCCCTCTAACCTTTTCGCCCATGTGTGAAAAACTGGTCTCTGGTGCCGACTGCCAATGTCCCAGATCTAGGGCCTCACAGTTTCAAGATCGCTCCCCCTGCCGCCGGATTCCTTTTTCTTTGTATCTTCCTACGGACGGAGCCCCTCTGGCTTTGCTGTTTTGAAGGAATGGTCTTTTTTTGTTTTCTTCTTCAGGATTAGTGCAGCTGTTTCAATTATGCCCTCTACTTCCCGAAAGCTCTCTTTAGCTTTTCCCCCGCCTGTCAACTCTCCCCCCCCCAAAGGTGAACGATTTGCGTCTTTCGTGCCTTTCTCTGCGTGGGTTCGCTCAACCAGATTCCGATGCCACCCGGGGCATTCGATGCATCCCCGTTTTCGACGGGCAGAAGTGTGCTGATCCTTGAGCCGGAACCCCCTGTCCTCTACCCCCTTTCACTTCTGCACAGGTGGACTGTTCTCTCCCTCCTCGCAATGGGTGATGCGCCCCCCCTGCTCCTTCCCGACTCTTCAACTGGACTCTGACTTGATCCATGTTTGAAGGATCGCGTGTCAGGACATGATCATTCTTTCTTGTTTCCACATTCCTCCCCTGACGAGCCGTCGAACCCTTCCCTTCTTCCGGGTAACCACCCTGGTGTTTTCCCCTATTTCCCGCCCGGAGAGGTTGTGCCCTGATGCCCCTTGGGGCTCTTGTCAGGCGGTATCTTTTTTCCCCTCCTAGGTCCGACTCCCGCCCCTCCGTTGAAATACATACGAGGTGGATTTTGGTTAGTCGTTAGAATCGGAAAAGGTTAAAGCATTCCCCTCCCCCCCTTCTTTTCTTTGTTCGCCCTTCCTCTCAATAACCACAAGGAAAGGTGTTCGGCGATCCCCTTCTTATTCCTACTTAGGAAGTCTCAAGGATTTGACTTCCCTCCACCTTCACTTGGCCGATGGAAGGAAAATCGCAGCTGTCCCTGTTTCCCGTTTTTCGGCCTGTGTATTCGTATAACGTCTCCAATCTTCCTAGCCGAGGTGCGATTCCTTGTGGTCCTCCCTCTTACCCCAGGAGGCGCGTATCGCCCCTTGTCCACAGTGTCCTCTGCGAGAGAGTATCGCATCGACTTAAATTAACCGATGTTCCCTTTCTTCCTTTTGCTCCTTCTCTTTACAGAACCGGCTTCACGGCGTCTGGACATCCGCCCCCACTCTTTCATTAACACGGGATTGCTAGGTCGTCCTCCGTCTCCCCAGCCTCTCCCCATTTTCCAGGTCTTCTGTGAGATCGCTTTCGTCGGGGTTTTTCCGTCCTTTTCCAGCCATTCTCACGATGATGAAGAGCCGCGGCAGGTATCCTCTTCCTCCACATTTCCCTATTTCTGCCTAAGAGACCAAGCCTCTTTAGTCTAACGCCGCCACTTCCGTGACGTCCCCCCCCCTTCCCCACAATGAAGAACGAAGCTTTCCCTTTTACGAGCTCCTCCTCGTGCCATCCCTCCTTCCATGACGATTCAAACACTTTGCCCTCCGCACGCTCTTCGCCCCTTCCTTGCAGGTGGCTGATATACAGCGCTGTACCGCGGTTGAGGTCGCGACCCACGTTTCCCCTTCCCGGATCTTATGCAGGAGCGAAATCGCGGCTCTCCCTTGTCCCCTTCTGCCCTCGATTAGTCGGCATTAGAGACAGTCCGGAGATTTCGTGTTTTCTACGGGTTTTGTCGCTGTTAGACTGTCTGTCGCTCAAATTGATCTGCCCTTCAGACAAAGTGTCGGTCGGTCTCACTTTTGTTAGCTTTTTTCCTCCTACTGTGAGTTTCAGAGGTTCTGCCTTTTAGCTCTCTTTCTAGCCAGTTAGATTGTTGGTCTTGCCCTTTCCGTGTCGTTACGGGAAAATTGCTCTTTGTTGGTTGTTTCCCGGCCGCGCGCATTCTTCTGGCGGTATGAAAGCGCCATTCTTTCTTTCCCCCTTGGGTCTTTTCTCTCCGTCAGTCATGCAGTGATTCGAAAATTTCCCTCCCGCCCAATTGAACTCTCGATCGTATCTCTTCCTCCTCCTCAGTTGTTTTTTTTTTTTCTCTTATATTCCCTTTTCGTCGTTCGCCCGGTTTCCTCCTCAAAGGGCATGAAGGACGGCTACTTCCTCCCCCTCCTAAAGAAGGCGCTTTCATACTCTTTTTCACCCTAATCGGACTGGTCCCCCCCCCCCCCCCCCCAAGTGCAATTTCAAGTCCCCTGCCCCCTTCACCAGGGCAAGACCCCTAGATGTCCCCCAAGATCGACTTTTACTTGGTTCCTCCCCTGAAAATAACATCATGAACCCCCCTCTCCCCAATTTTCCTCCGTCATAAATTGTACAACGCACCTGGCTCGTTTGACCCGCGAAGAACGTTCCCAGCGACCTTACTTCCCCCCTCCAGTTCTACCCTTCATTATAAGACTGTCTTATCGTCCTTCTTGCCTCAATTTGTTTCCAAGGTATATCGCCCCTCTCCTCACCCTAGTATTTCATAACGGTCCCCTTCCTCCTTTCTCTTTCTGACCCGGATGGGTCGCTACACCTCCGTCGACAGATAGTGAGTCCATCCCCCTTCCCCGATGAACTTTTTATTCTCTCGCTTTACGGATTTCCACGGGGTGAATCTAATTGCAGTGAGCCGAGACGTCGGTTTTTTCCTTCCGCGCGGCGGATTTTTTCTTTTTTCATCCACTATCTGGGCGTGCTTGTTACTTCCCCCGGCCCCCCAATGTGGCTCTCGGAGTCCTACAGCGATGACAGTTTAGGATCTCTCCCTCCGCGTGTGTCTCCTTCCCCCCCCATTCCTCGCTGAGTGATGAAAAACCGAGCAAAAACCCCGAAGATGTCTTGATTCTCACTGCCTCTTCTCCTTTCTCTCCCCTTCTTCTCTTTCCTCCCGAGCCCCACCGTGTTAATGTCCCCTCGTTTGTTGACGCTACTTCAGAGCGGCCGAAGTAGGTCTTGGATCATCGCCGCTTCTTCCCTACAGCCTTTTTTCCTCGTAACGTCCTCCTTTCCCATGGCGAAGAGATTCAGAACTCTTTGTTCCCTGTCTATTTTCCCAGTCTTTAGATACGTTAGTCCACCCATCCGGAAGAAATAGTTCTCTTTTCAGTGTCTCCGTGAGAGCACTCGCAAACAGTTCCCTACTACCAGACTGTTCCACCCTTTTCTTTTTTCCGGAAACTAGGCCGTTTCACAGTTTCAAGTGCTACGCCTATGCGTCCTTCCCTCGGATAAATAGCTAGTTCTTCCGCCAAAACTTGCCGTGGCCTGCGCCGGCCGGGCCTTCACCCCCCAAGTCGATGGTTTGCTTCCTCTTTTTCCCTTGTCCCCCGACTGCATTCAGCCCCCCCCTCTTTCATTTCCATGCACGGTCGCTCGTCGCCCGATGCTGGAACGCTGGACCCTCCCTTTTTACCGCCTCGCCCCATTGGAATCCGGCCACCCCTCTCCGATCCGCGCACAAATTGTTCCTAGAGTGTGGTTTCTACTTCGGAAGGATCGCTCTTCTCCTCCTCAACTGAAATGATATTCTGCCCTCTCTAACTTTCCAAAATAGGTATCCTTAATAGTCCAGGTGACACAATCCCCTTTCCTCCCCCTCTTGAGCCCCACCCTTTCGAGTCTGATACATAGGCAATCTTTGAATGCAATTGGAACCCGTAGGCCATGTTGGTTTCATTTTTCGCACGGATAGACCCTCCCCCTTTTCTCGCGGTTTCTATGAAAATGTACATCCCCCCTATGTGGAGCTCCAGCTGGTCCCGGGAGACCCATAAGTGCAATCAAGATCCCCTTTCCCGACCCCGAGAGAAAAGCCTTTTGCCAAGGGGAGGGTGATGAGGGATCTTAGCTGGTGCAATATGCCCCTGTTGTGGGTGTCACTCGAAGGGTCATGCCCCAGTGACCCAAACCAAACCCCCCCCAGTTTCCTTAATTCCTTTCCCGAAGAATCCCTCTGCACCCTTTCCCTTCTCAAAGATAGACCGCCCGAGGTGCTACCTCCGTATTACCAGCTCCCTCCCACCGACCTCCTCGCCGTTCCAGCTACTTCAGGATGCCCTTCTCTTTGATGCTTTCGGACCATCATTTTTTCACCTGTTTGACGCTTTGCTGAGCCAATTGTCTTTTCCCCCCTCCCCGTTTCTACTCCCCTTGTGAATATAACTCCGGTCGCGACTGTTCGTTCCCCCCCCAGGACACTCCAGGCCGCCTCACGTTGAGTTACCTTTTCTTTTCGTCTCCCTGATGACGTCCTAAGCCTCCCCTCTGCCAAAGTTCAGAAGGCGAGCAGTCTGTGCGCGCCGGCCTAAACCATGATGTTTTTTTGGCATGGCTCCTTCTTTCATTCCCCTTTTTAGTTTAAGACGTGTAGATCCCCAGTCCCCTCTCTTCTAGTCAGAACCTCTGCTAGCGTGTTCCGAAGTAGGCGAGAGCTGTTCTCTACTGTCACGCAAGAAAATTTTTCATACTTCCTTCCGGTGATCAGACGTTAACTTTTCGGCGAATCCACTTTCAGTAGAGAGTCTGATTCGACCTCGTTATACCAGAGAGAAGGAGACTTTCTTTTATTTTTTTCAGGCTGCTATCCACTTTTTGGTTGGCTAGTCCCCCTCAATCGTTTCCATTTTCTTCCACGAGAGAGCCTTGCCGCGCAGAGAAACTCTTCTAACTAGGTTTTGTTTCTTTCCTATGCTTTTCTCCCCCTATCGACAGGGTCTCCCGCGTCCCTATCATCATTGCTATCTTGAGAGGCGTGCGGCCCGGTCCCTTATAAGGACTTAGAGTATTCCCTTCGACTTTTTCCACACATCTCTCTTTTCCCCTGAGCCTCTTTTTGACCTTGCGGTGTCCAATTGGTTTCTTTCTCGAGGGGCAATATTCCCTTTCCTCCTCCCTTTTTTTTTTTCGTTTTTTTTATTGCAATCCCCATCATCAGTCCCCAGAGTTTGAGAAGCCGTTCTTTCATCCTGACTTGAAGATAGCCGTTGTAAAATTGCTGTTCTTCCTTCCTCCCCTTTTTCTACCCCTCCCCTTTCCCCTTACTGCCCTGACCGCGATAGCCAATTTTTCTTGCTTCCCCTCCCTTGAGTGACTCCTTTGGAGATAGGTCTTAGCCTACTAGGCACTCCTCCTTTTTGTTCTTCTCATATTTTCTCGGCCTTTTACTGCGAGAGCTTGGGTTTTTTTTTTGGGGACTTGCCTGTGAACGGGCTTTCTCCCCCCGCCAAGACTTGTGACGCCATTTCCTTTGTGGAAAACGCAAGACCCTCACTTCTCGCGGACCTCCCCCACATTAGTTACTCCGAAGCTTACCGCCTTCTTAAGGTTTTCTGCACAGTCAATTCTGCCCTTCGGCATTCCGGGTGACACCGTTTATCTTGACGAGAGTCCATTTGCTTCTTACCTAATCTTATCCAGCTCGTCGCTGGCTCGTCGGACTCTTTTGAATGATTCCCCAAGTAGCCCTTACCTTCCGGCCTACAGGCTCCCCCCCTTCACTTCTCCCTATGCATTGGTAGGCCTGAGAGGTTCACATAATGTTTCTTCCTCGAGTAGTGTACCCGATGGTCTTGTGAGTGCCCCGCAGCCTATAGTCCTTGCCTGCGCGCCCCGTTTAGTTACGTGGATGGGTCCGTTTCACTGCCCGCATGGCGCTACCTTTCGTTCTTTTCTCACGGATTTCGATACGCCCCTTTTGTCTCTTCAAATTTGCAGTCCAACTTCTCCGTCCCCCGTTTGCTGAGGTTCACTTGCCCCTCCCCCAAATCCTCCTGTGTTCGCATAACGATTTTCCCCTCCTTGTGCCTCCCCCCTGGTCCGATTTAAGTTTATTGAGTTATCTTACTACTCTGTATAAAATCTGGTTTGCGCGACGATTTTCCGGTATGTTCGAGATGAGTTTTCTTCTTCTTGATTTTTTCCCCCCCTGTTTACGGCAGGACCGGACTTCCTTTTCACCGCCATTTCCTGCTCTTGACCCTCATTCCACTCATCAGCCACCTTTTCCGCTTGCGCTCTTTTCCCTGCGTCTCCAGGGTCGAAAATAAAGAGTCTCCCCCCCCCCCTATTTCATTTCCCCAAAACCCCCCCAGGTCTTTTGCTGACTAAATTGTTCGCGTTGTCGAAGAGTGGAGCTCCTTTCTGTTAATTGCCAATTTCGGATATTTAACTTCCTTGAACACAGATTTGTCGGGACTCTAAGTCATTTTTATGCGATTTGCGACGCGGGGTCCCTTGATCTTGAGGTTCCCCCCCCTACTTCTCGCGTAAAGGACAATGATCAATTTCTGGCTTCCCTGAAAAATCTCTAAGTCCGCAGTCGAACCGAAATCTCTTTCACCCTTTCGGTTTACGAGGTCTCCGTTCGGGATCCTGTGTGCCTTTTCTTCCAAGTGGGGGGCGAGTCTGGTAAGTCTTTCCATTCTTTCTCCGCGGGAGACGAGCCCACCTTCCTTCCCCCCAAAATAATTCTAGTTGGGATTGGAGCGATGCTCGCCCGTTTCCTCTCTCAAAACACCCATCTCTTTGTCCCCGCTATTCCGTTTCCGCAAGAAAACCTTTGCCCTTTTCCGGCCGAGAACTGCCTCTCTCGCATTTTCCCAAGGCGTCACGTTCTCTCCTTTCACTTTTCCCCTTTTTCACCCTTGCCCCTCTTGGCACCCCTTCCCCAACAATTTTTTCTCTCTGGTCACTGTGCGGGTCTTTTACTGGCTCGGAGATACCTCGCCCATTTCCTCGCTAGGGCGCTGCGGTGCTGGTCCTCGCCTCTTTGTGGCTTGCGGGGACGGAAAGGCCTGTCCCCCAGTCTGTCGGAGCGCTTGCTTCGTCCTTGCAGTTGTCTCCGTTCCCGTCGTGAAAGAGCTGGATCGACACTCTCCCCTTGTTGTCCACCTTTTCACGGCTTTTTCTCGGACCTTCTAGTCCCAACTCGGGGGCAGGAACACTTTGTTTCCTTTCCTTCACGCCCGAGCCGGCGCGCAATTCTGGACGCTTTGTAGATAGCTTAGGAGGGTGTGTTTTCTTTTGCAAGCACGCGATAGATTTCTTCCTCACTTTCTTGCGATCAAGCCACATGTAATCGATTTTTGGATCCCCGCGTCCCCCCCCCCCTCGATTTTTCCTTTCATATCACTCTTAAGGCGGTGATTTCCCTTCCCTCCTCCCTTTCATCTTGCACATACGCTTCGTCTTGCCTTCTATGAGCGATTCACACCCCTCGTTCACCTCAATTCGCTGTCTCGACCTGGTCATGGCTCTTGTTTTCTCACCCCCCTTCGGTAGCTGGGGGTTCGCGAAAAATGTTGATAGAGTGGTTTGTTTTCGGTTGGCTTCCGCGATTAATCTCGTCTCGCGTTTCTCTACCTTTTCGCCCGGCTTCCTCTCTCCAGGCGGAGATCGTGCGATCGGATGCTTTCTTCTTTTCTCCTTTTTTCGTTCGTAAAATGGCTCCCTGTGCCTTTCTGACAACTTTTTCCCGTTTTCCTTGTCTCGTGGGTTTTCCCCCTCCTGTTCCCCCTCTGTGTTCTGCCACTTAGAGGATTTTCTTTTTTGTCGCGCTGGTTTCTTTTTCAACGTTTGGTAGGGAATGTGCCTTCTATGGGTTTTGGTTTCCCTCCTTTTTCTTAATTTAGCTGATTCCAAGCGTCTGTTAGTCGTTTGGAGTCCCTGTATTCCTCCCTTTCGGGGAAAAGGTTGCTCACAGAAGTCATGGACCAGGTATCATTTCCTGGGAATAATCCTCGGGGAGGTTTTTTTCTCTTATAATGAGGGTTCAATTCGATCGCCAGTTTTTCCGTCAAGGGAATGACGTACCCTCCCCTTATCCCCTTCCCCCCGAATACCGAAGGCGCTGTAATCGCTGAAATTTCTCGGACGTTCCCCAACACCCCCGAGCAAATTTAAACTTCCCCTCAATTTCACTGGACCCTACACAAGAATCGTTCACCACTCTCGATCGTGCAGAAAAATATTTTTGACCCCCCCCATCTTCCCCCACAAAGACTCAAACCATTCAGACCCGACGTATACCATTTGTAGCACCCTGCAACTGCCCTCCCCTTGGCCGACGACCCCCCCTGTCTCCCCCTTCAGATCGCCTTCTCCCCCATTTTCCCCCGGTTCGAGGAATGCCGACTCATCGTCTTTCAATTTTAGAGACGCTGATTAGACTCCTTTCACTTTCATGCGAGGCGGACATACCTTCGGGTCCTCTACCACCCAAGTCTCAGCGCTTTAGGTGCTAATACAACCCTTTCCATTTTCCTTTTCGAGTCCTATTCGGATTTCCCATGTTGAATCAATTGACAGAGTCGCGTTCCCTGTCTTGGGCGTAATGTAAGTCCTGGCTGTCTTCGTGATTTCGTGTCCGATTTGGCCCCCGGCCTTCTCTAGTCCTAAATCGAAGTTGTGCGTTCTCGCACCGCGCTGACCTGTTGTCCCCTTCTCCGATTTTTCCCATTTCCATCGATCGCGGCTTGAAAAAATCTTCCCCCCCCCCGGACTTTTATCGATCTCAAGCATCTCAGGCATGCCCCGCGCATTTTCTTCAAAAGAGCCCACAGTTTTCCTGTTTTCTAGTTGTTGAAGAGCCTGTTTGCTCCCCTGCATGCTTGTCTGGAAAGCGCCTGCTCCTTCGTAGCCGCTATGTCAAGTTTTTCGTTTCTCCTCTGAAAGACCCGCGAAGACAGCTTACGAACTCTTTGCCCCCAATTTGATCGGATCCTACAGCCCCTCCCTATCGACGGCGTTTATGAACCACCTCCTCCCTCTTGACCCCTTCTTCCTTCTAGTGATCGCAATCGAACCAGACTTTCCCGATCAGAAGTGTGAACAGATTTTTTTTCTTCCCCGAGGAACGTGCACTTCTTCCATTGGCTAAGTTCCTTAATTGCTCCCTTCTCGTGCTCATCGCAGAAGTTCCTTTTCTTCCCGCCCCCCCACAGTGCGGTGTTGTGATTGCCCTTCGGGAGCTTTTAAAATTCCTATGGTCCCTTCGCGTTAACTGGGTCCCTCTTCGCTCGATCCCTCCAAATGCTTTTATGTTACTTTTTTACGTCATCCCCCCGTTCGGGAACGATGCCCTTTGAAAGCATCCCCCCACTTGGAATACTTTTTGAACCTCTCATGGTTTCCTTTCCCCACCCCCGTTTTCAATTAGATGGCGTGTTAGACTAGGTCCTCCTCTTTTTCTTTTCGCCCGCCCTGACTTTCTTGACAGGATCCTTCAAACATAGGGAGACGTATTTTCCCCATGCAATGATTTCCGTCTCCCCGACACCCCCTGTCGAGTCCCGATCGAAGCATGCCCCTTTTTCTTTGCATCTTTCCCCCCTTCTCAGATCAATGTTGGCAATGACTGAACCTTCTCTCCCTCCTTTCTTTCGATCAGGGATTAAGCGAATGACCTTCATCGTATTAATCTTTCGTTTCCCTTCTCGCCCTTTGCAGACGGGCCAATCGTTTCCTTTTTTCTGTTGATCAGTTTCTCTTCGGGGTCACATTCCTATATCCGTTAAGGCTCTGTTTAATGAGAAATCACCTTCCTCCGCATTAAACCCTAGACCCCCGGTTCAATTCCCCCCTCTCGACAGCACATGTTCTCGCCTTTTACAGATAACCTGCCTCCCCCTTGAAAGAGCCTTTTTAGCTCTCGTCTTGCGAAAGGCGATTTGAATTGACTTTCTTCCAATTCCCCTTTGCTTCAAGAGATTGGACTGATCAATTGTCTCGAACTTCCGTGATGCCTCCTTTAGGTTTAAATTATACAAAGACCATTTCTCGTCCCCATTCTTTCATGGTCCCAGGAACCAGACCGTGCCCGCTTCCCTGTGCGTCTCCGGTTCCTGTCGATCAAGTTAGTCTTACTCAGCCGAACAGCGGTTTCCCCCCCCTCGGAAGGAGTTCACGTCTTGAGATGCCTTCCCTAACAAAGCTAGGATGATGTGATCCTGGATATTTCAGTTCCCGGAAAGGTAGTGTTCCTTTTCTCTAAGTCAGAGTCTCGCGACAATAGAGTAGCGCTCTTCCGTGTTCTGTCAGACCCCTATCCTTGTTGAGACGAGCCACGCACCTTCCCCTTCGACTCAGATGCACTCCGGTGATACGACTTTCCCCCATGTTTTTATTCGAACAGTAGGTATTTTTTTCCTCCTTTCAGTAAAAGAGGCCTCTCCTATCATTCTCCCTTCGTTTTCGTTTTCCAGGATGTATCCCAACTGGCGGTACCCCTTCTTCCTCCATTCACATTCCCCCGTCACCTCGCGCGACTTTGCCCTCCTCTCCGTTAAAATTTTATAACTCTTCCCTCCGTTTTTTTATTTCCTAGATCGGATACCCCCCCTGCCCTCCTTTTCAATCCCCGGCGATCAATAATGGGCGTCTGCCTCCCTGTTTCCTTAAGTTTCGGTATCAGAACGCCGTGAGTTCTCCCCCTCCCTGTTCACCGAGATCTTCGAGCCCACACTGTGAAGCATACTTTTTCTCAAACAGATTGTTTTCGCGTATGATTTTTTAA
>Ga0179591_1168522_pt1 | contig 11016 bp, 12 predicted proteins | sample CZOMad2_1_08_16f_FD_182891 | JGI IMG/M metagenome (GOLD analysis project Ga0179591, IMG submission 182891) | Vadose zone soil fungal communities from Angelo Coast Range Reserve, California, USA - CZOMad2_1_08_16fungal (PacBio error correction) | ecosystem: Environmental > Terrestrial > Soil >... | reverse complement strand
CGTATTACTCCCCCCCTCCACCCCGTGCCAAGACAATCCACCTTCCCTTTCACAGGGGTTGTCCGTACACACGTCAAGAACTTGAACGGGAGTTTCCCTTTCCTCCCCCTTTGATTCTCGGAGGGTTCTTTTTTCCCTAAAGTTTTGTTTTGTTTTATTGGGGGTCCTTTTTCCCTGCCGTTCTTCCGCTTGTGTTTTGTTTTTCCCTCCCTTTCTTGCCCAATTCCTTTCTTTCCTTGTACGTTCCGACGGCCCCCAGGCACAATTTGAATGAGGCCCCAAAATCCCGTTCCACCCTACACTCTTTCCTCCGTTTCCTTTCCCTTTTGTGGTTGCCTCTGTCGGGAACAATTTCCCCCGAACACCCCGGGCTTTAATTGTCAACAATTCGTCTCGCCCCCCCCCCCCCCACCAAATTTCACTCTTTTTTTTTGGAACCCCGTCCCGTCCTTGGCTGTTTTGTTCCCCTTTTGCGTTTCTCAATACCCATGACTTTGTTCCTGTTCGTTGCTTCTTTCCTTGACGGGGTCACGTGTTTCGCTGGCTTTGATCGGTTTTTGTTTCCCAACCTATTCCCTCCCCCCGTTGCAAAAAAACAGAAACCTGTCCACTCACCCCTTTTTGCGGACCGATTTGGCTTCTTTGGTACCGCCCCCTGGGGGAATTACTACGGTTTTTGTCAAACACCTTTTTCCCATTCACCGGCTGCAGGACACACATTTCGCTCGTAGCATTCTTCAAGTTGTTCTAAGTCTCATTCTGTTACTTTTTTTCTTTCTTTTCATCACACTGGCCCCCGGTTTTTTGCGATTTTCCTTCACCATGGTCGACATCCGTCCCCACTTTTCCACGTTTCTGTGAAGTCTTTCTTTTTCTGAATTGAGTTTCGACTGGATGTTGGTCCCTCATCTTTTTGAGAACGTTTTTTCCCAAAAACCATGGTTTCCCAAATTCTTTTTCACGGTTCCGCCCTCCCTACGACAAAGTCTTTCGCGCTAGGTTCCCCTTTTATTTTGCCCCCCCCCCCTTGTCCTTCCCCTATGAAAAACTGCTTTTCCCTTTTTTTCCCTGGTTCAAAGGCCTAACACTTTGGTCTCCTTCTACGGTCTTACTTGGCCCCCAATTTCCTTTTTTACCCAACCCCTTTTCTCTTCATCCTTCGAAACCCCTCTTTTGAACCTTTTGCACAATTCTTGGTCCCCCCAAAGGGCCAAGAATTTCCCTTCCGAAATCGTTTCACATGATCCCCCGCCTTTCCCGCGGGGCCTTTTCTTCCGTTTTTTTTTTTCCAAAAACGGGCCGGCTCCCCCCTCTCCCCATTTTTTTTCCCCCCCCCAAATTTCAATGACCATTTTCTGTTCGTTCCTCCCTTCAAATCCTTGTTTTCCCCCGGTGGTTACCCCCCACAAATGGACACCCTCCCACCCCCCTTCCCGGTGCTGGCTTTTTCCCCCCATGGGTTTTTCGCTTTTTGCCAATCTCTCTTTTCTGCAGGACTTCTGCTGGTGAGTTTTTTCGGCGGATCTTCTTGTGCGTTCTTTTCCTGTGGACCAGGTCTAAACCATTTTTTTTTTTTCCCTCGTTCCCAAAGATTTCCGTACCCCCAAACAACGCCGATTGATTTCTTGCGATTTTTTTTAAATTTCCCTCCCCAGTTTTCATGGTTCGGTTGGGACACTGTGTTTCAGGATGGTGATCCCTAAACACCAGTTTTCGGCTTAATCCTTTTCCTCCCCCCTTCAACGAACCATTTTCCTTCTATTTCGTTAAAGTCTGGTCACAGATTCGCCCCCCCCCCAAGTCCTGCCCCCCCATCAAGTATTTTGCCTTCGTAGTTTTAGGGCCTTCCTTCAAACTTCAGCCTGACCACCCACCGTGAATGTTTCCGCCTCTTCCTTTTTCCTTTCATCTTTCCTATTTCCTTTTTTTATCTCTTCGGTTTCTTTCCCCTGCCTAGCGATTATGTTTTCGGCTTACAACAAGCGAAATTCCCCTCCCATATCCCCACTCCTTTTCTTCTTACGAAACCTTCTGGTCGAAAACGTCATTTTCCCTGATTACCTTCGGTGTCCCTGTTTCTTTTTTATGGCTTCTTCTTTTTCTTTTTTAGAGCATTTGGTAGAAGCTTACGTAACGTAATCCTGTCAGTGCACCCCTTCCTTTACCGTTCCCCAAGGTTCCCCTTTTCCCTTGTGATCTTCTCCCCTTTTTGGAAATTTGATTATCCCCCTTCCTTTTGGGTTCTTGTAGATGAGTATTTCGCTAACAGTTTTTTTAACAACTCGAATCTTACCTTTGCTCCGTAGGCTTAATGGTCCAGTGGCGGGGTTTTTTTCACCCTGGGTAAAAGGTGTTTCATGACCAACACAGTATTCAATGTTCCCTCCGTGTCCTTCTCTTGCCCCGATAGTTGAATCACGTTTTTTTAGTTTTTGGAGACCTTTTCTACTTTGTGCTCGCTTTGGCCCTTCATTTTTTCACCCCCAATTTATACGCCATTTTTTTTTCCCCATAAGAGGGTTCCCCCTCCTTACAGTAGGAGTATTTCTTCCAATCAATGATTTCACCCTTTTCCTTTTCGGATCTTCCCTGTTGTTGTTCAGGTAGTACCTTGCTTTTCCTGGGGTAGTCCCAAGAGGGGCCCCTTTTTTCACCGTTCACGATGGTGGATGGTTCCCCTGTTGTTCGGGCCGTCTGTAAACTTCCTTCCCCCCAGATTTTTACCCCTAGTGTTGAACCTTTTATGAATTGCCACCCTAATCTTTCCATTCGGGGCTTTGTTCTTTGATCCTTTTGGTACTCTTGACCCCCCCCCCCTCGTTCTCATAGTGTTGTAATACTTACTTGCACCCACTCCACACCTTTTGACCCTTTCCTCTTTTGCTTTAGGTGAATTTGGCCTTTTGCATATAAACTCTTCCCTTCTACACCCAATCTTCCTGTTAGGCCTGGCACCTCTCGGGTTCCCCGACTCCTCTTCCTTTTCTGGGCGGTTCTTTTTTTTTAGGTGCGCGTACCTTATTTGGTGCAATACTGCCGTTCTTATTTTGTTTTTCACACCCCACCGATTATGGGTGCGCTTGTTTTTCTCTTTCGCCTTTTAAGTGATCCTGCGGTTCTTGCCCCCTTTGCTTTTTTTCTTTGGCAAAACGGTATTGTGTTTTGCTTTGATTGGTGCAGGCTTTTAACACACCCCCTTCGAAATGAGCTTTACCACATCTCCCTTTTTTCGAAAAAACCTCCCCCCTCCAAAAACATTGCCCCCGACCTGTTATTTCCAGAAGAGTTTCAATTCTCTCCCACCTAATCCCCCTTCACCCTTTTTTTCCGCATATTCCTTTTCTTTCTCCCCCTTCTACTAGTTGTTTTTTTTTGAGAATGGGGGGATGCCTTTCCCAAGAGTTTCGGTACTGTCTGTTTGCTTTCTTCACCCTTGTTCCCATTTTCCTTTCGCACTTTTTTGCGAAAGGTTCGGACCATTACTGTTGAAGCTGGTTCTTTTCTTTCCTCCTGTATTCTCCCCCCCTTTAACTTTTCCCCTTGGAACCCAATCTAGTTTTCCCCCACAAACATGCCCGTGGGTTCCTTCCCCCCTATTTTCCTTGATTCCCTCCCCCCTGGTCAGTTGATTAGACAATGTCTCTTCCCCCCTTTCTCTGTGGGGGGTTCCCCCATCTTCAGGTACCAGTTTAAGTTACTTTTTGCCCACTTTAGTTTTAGCTCCCACAGGGAACGTTTCCAGGGAGGGGGACCACGACATGGAGGCAACTTCGCTGCTCCCGGACCCACCCAACGATTCTCTAAACCTCTGGATTTTCATCGTCTTCTTTTTATGTTGTGGAACTATCGGTGTTATGATTTCAGAACCCGCCCCCCCCCCCCCCTCAAAACTCGACACATTCGGGGCCCATTGCTTTTTCCTTTTTTCAGTCCGGAGACCCCCCCAACGATTTGCTTGGCTGTGTTTTTTTCAAATCCCCCCTCAGGTCAAGCTCCTCTCCGTCGTATTCGGTTTGATAGGCCTACAGGTAGTTTTCTCAGATTGGTGTTTTACCGGGCCATGAATTGTGCCCCTGGGAAGGCCTCCCCCTTTTTCCTTGTTGGTCAGCCATTCTGTGGTCCTTTTTCCAACCGGCCCTTATTGACCCCACCCCTCCCTGCCAAGCACCCTGTTTCTTTACGTTGACCCCCCCACAATTTTCCCCCCCCCTTTTCCCCAACTTGCCTGATTTCTTTTGGGGAATCCTGGGCTCTTAATGCTTGATTTTTCCCCTTTTCCTCCGCCCCGGGTTTTTTTTTTTTTGGACCTGGCTTTTGTTCAACCCACCTTTCTTCGGGTTCCACCCTGGTAGTATTTCCCCTTTTGGTGAAGGCTCCCCCCCTTCAGAGACCTGACATCAAGCCCAGACTGTCCCTAATTCCCCCACCACTCTTTCCACGATTTTTTTTTTAGCGGGACCCCGAATTCCCCCCCATTGGCCATTTGTCCCTTCTGAACCTTTTCCTCAATTGTTCCCCCTTTTTTTTCCCGGGAAACATTTGGTTAACTTCCATTTTGTGAAAGCTTTCCCGCGACTGGGAGTGGGCTTCGGGCTTTCTCTGGTGTGACCAAAAATCAACACGGTTCCTGTGGCTTTTCGCCTCCCCTCCCGCATCGTCCACGTCCCTTTATGAGAATTTTTCCCTCCCTTTTCACAGGTTACGTTTAGCCTCTTCAGGTTTGACCTTACCCAGGACCCCGCGTTCTGACTTTCTTTCTTGGACAGGGATCGCCGGGTTTGACCTCCTTTTTGGGCACCAGTCTTGTTGGTGGGGTTTGGGGTTGTGCAAGACAGACCCTTTTTCCTCACGGGCAACCCCCCCCCCTCCCCCGTTCCCCCGGATTTCCTCCCTTAGGACCTTCCTTTCCGTTGGTAACCAGTGGGAGGGACTTTTCATTTAATAGACTTGGTTGCTTTTTTTCTTCGTTGGCTACCTTCTCCTGTTTTGTACAAATCGTCATCCTCCCCTTTCGATTTTCTTTTTCGGGACCGTAAACCCCTAACTAAGTTTTTGCCCTTTTTCCTTGATCGTTACTTTTTTCACAATTACCCTAATTGGTTCCCCTCTCAGGTTTCCTTCTCAGTGTCATACTGCCTGAGACAAGGACTTCCCCCAGGTTTTTTTTTTCCTTTTATTGCGGCTCGTTTTTCTCCCCCCCTTAACAGGAACCCCTTCCCGAAACCATCTTGGACTTAATTGTGTCCCCTTTTATTGTATTTCCCCCACGTGACTTTTCCCAGGAGTCACCCCCCTGTGTTATGTACGACATTTTTTCAAAAGATTTCACACCCATTTTCCCATCATTGGGATGACCCCTAAACATGGTCGCCTTGATTCCCCGGAGTGGTTGGTTAAGTGATCTTTTCTCTTCCCTCCCATTTTTCGTCCTTTTAAAAGTTTTTGTCCCACAAAAAAACCCCCCTTGTTGGGCATTCCAACGCCCCAGGTTTCCTTTCCAGTTCGGCCCCCCCTTTATTCCGAACAGGCTTTCCCTTAAGTTGTAAGTTCATGCTTGTCCCCCCCCTCAGTCCCCCCCTGATGGTGGGACTTCCCAATAACCGGGGGAACCACTCTTCTTCGTTTGGGCCTTTTCCCCACACCCGTTTTAGAGAATTTTTATTTGGAAGCTCTTTTACGTTTGGGATGGTTGTCAACACACTTTATTGAGTTTTTTTTTTTCCCTTTTGTTGTATATTATTCTGTTCGGCTCGTGGTTTTTTTTTGAAGTTGATAATCCGCCCCTACCCTTCTACTTGGCTTGTTCCACAAGTTCTCTCCCCGACTCTCGTCCTTACTACCCCTTCCTCAACCCGACCCTCCCCCCCGTCCCCTTACCCCCCTTGGCACTCGTTCACCCCCCCCCTCTTGACTGTCCGTCCCTCCTCTTTTCCCCCCTCATACTCTTCCACTCCCCGAACCTTTTTCTTCGCCCCCCTCCTATCATCTTCTCTCTTTCGGACTACGCTCTAACTCTTCCCCTTTCTTACCTCACCCTCACCTCCCGCCCTCGATGTCTTCCGCGTCTCTTGCACACCTCCTATCCTTCCTGCTCCGCGCTCTCGCCTTTTCTCCTTCCCCCATCCCTCCCCACCCCCTCAACCTCGTCGCCCCCCATCCTCCCCCCTTCCCTCCCACGTCTTCGCGCGCTACATCGCTCCCCCCCGCTCCCATCTCTTCTCCCTCTTTTCCCTCCCCTACTTCACGCTTGCTTTGTAGTCCCTTCCCTTTTGAGACCCCGTGATCTTGCCCTGGTCAAGGTCAGTATTCCCCTAATTCCAATTTCGGCCCTTTTATCCAGTTCCCGTAGGTTCACGTGTTTGTCCCGAAGAAGTTTTTCCCCACCTCCCTCGCGTGTCGGCCTTTTAGTTTGTTTCCATTTCTTTTTTTGTCCGCCAACCTCCTCCTATCGGTGGTTTTCTTTACTCTTTTTTTTGGCCCCCCTGACCCCCCTTTTTTCCCAACGGGCCTCCTCGACGAAGTCCCCCCGGTTTTAGTCGGGTCTTTTCCTCATGTGAAGGTTTTTTCGGGTTTTGTTGTTTTTTTTCCAACAAAGGTATACCCCCCGCTTTAGAGTCCAAATCTTTTCGTGAATTCCTGGTGGCCCAGCGTTGTGCCCCCCAGGCACCACACTTTGAATTTGGTGTTAGGTATCCAAAGGCCTTGTCTACGCTTCCCTTTTATATCACCAATTTTTTTTCCCCCCCGTGTTTTCTAGTCGAATTCGAACTTGCATTTTCCTGGATCCCTTTCCACCCCCCCTTAAGGACGGACTTTTGTACATTTTTTCTTTCTCCGTTTCTTATTCTCTTTTCTTGGGACCCCAACCGGTTGCGTCATCTTTTTTTTTCCTTTTTCCCTGTTTTTGTGTTTTGTCAGTTTTCGTTCGGGTTTTTCCCTAGTTGTATTTTCCCACCCACCCAAATCCGAGACCTACATACAAAAGGGTCCCCTTTGCCCCTTGACTCCCTGGGTGAAGAAGGACCTAACCAATTTTTTTTTGGTGGTTGTTCATTTGTCGCCGGCTCCCGCCAGGCCTTTTTCTGATGCGTGTCCACCTCCCTCGATTAATGGACCGTGGCCCGGGTGGCGACGCGTTCGTGTCCCGGCCGCCCAGGGTTGTGCTGTTTCCCCCCACCATGTCCGTCTTTCGTAGCCAAACCCAGAACCCAACAACAATTCGTGGGGGGGAACCGCCTTCTTCTTTGTCCCCATTTGGTGAAGGGATGGTTTTCTCTTCCTGTGGCTTTGCACGTTTCCTCGTCTTTCCTCCATCGTACCACATGGGGCGCCCCTCGTTTCCTTCCGCTGTTGTGGTTTCAGGGTGGGCCCAATTTCTTTTTACGGCCCCCCCCCACCCCCCCCAGCCCCCCCAAAAAACCCCCCCGCCACTTTCTTGATGTTTTCAACCCCCCCCATTTCAAACCCCGTGATTTGTTTTCTTTTTGTTCGACTTTTTGGCGTCCACCGGTCTCCTTTATGCACCCCCTCTTTTGTCCTTTAGTTAGGCTTCTTTTCCCGGTTTAATTTTCCTTTGGGCTTGTGTTTCTTTGTGACTCCTTTTTATTCCTTCCTTCTTTTCCTAACCCCCCTACGTTTTTTGTTGGTTGTTACGTGCTTCTTATCTCACTTTTTTGTCGGGACCCCAACCCGGCCCCCTTAATTCACCGGCCCAGTTCCCCTAACCCTCCACCTTGCACAAGGGCTTTTTTCAGCTTTCCCTTTTTTTTCGTGGTTGTCGTGAGCCCCTTTTTTTGGTGCTTGTACCCTCCCCTGTTCGTGATTTTTGTCCCCCCTCGCCAGTTGCTTTTTAAGGTTGGCGTTGTTTTTCTGTTTTGTGTTGTCCGTCTCTTTCCTTCCCAACAGTCTTCCTCGTTTTCTTTACGTTCCTAACTATCCCACCTTCCCCTGGTTTTTTTTTTTTTTGGTGATGTCCCTCAAAAAGTCCGTCCCACCTTTTTGGCCTCGTGTTTTAAGGGCCAGTTGGTTGGGCTTTTTTTTCCTCTCCGGGGACGTTTCACATTTTGTGACCCTCCCCAATTTCTGGCAGTTTTCCACACAGTCTTTCCCCCCCCAAACTTGACGATTTCTCCCCCGTTGGGACCAAGGCCGCAACCCTTCTTGTGTCCCCGTTTCTCGTTTCCCTTCCCCCTTGATTTTTTCCTCTGCTTCGCGTGCGGCCTGGTTTGCTTTTGCTGTATCTTTTTGATCCAACCTTTCTTTTTGGGGACACTTTCCCTTCAACTTTGTCCCTCGACCCCACAAAAAACTATGGTGACCTCTTTTCTTTGTTTTTGGGCTCGCTCGGACTAAAGGGTACTCCGGAATTGCTTATAATAGTTATTCTCATTACAGGGGGAGCCCGTGAAAATATTTTCCTTTCTGATCAGATTTTCCCCGTTCGAAGTATCCTTACTTGGGGCAGTTGGTTTTTGACGTCTTCAAACATGCGCTTTCCGTTTTGTTCCCATTTTTCGGACCTCCGCCATCCCCCTGGTACTTTCGGTTACAACTCTTTGCTCCCATTACGAACTCTTCGGGCTTTCCCTCATTTTTTTTGAGAACTTTTTTGACCCCCACCCCCCCCTAGAAAAAACATTTTGATTTCCACGGTTGTGCCGGTTGGTGACCACTACGGCCACGTCTTAGGTTTTCGAATCTTACCGTTGATCAGTGCCTCCAAATTATTTCAAAGGCCGATTTTTTAAAACACCTTCTTTCTTTTTTTTTTGGCACCCCGGGGGTTCAGAAACTGGTTTTTTCTCTTTCCTTACGCTTTTTCCTGGCCAACCTTGCTTTTTTTTTTTTTTTTCACCCCACCTCCTACTTTTCTTCTTATCGATTTCCCTCATTTAACACGTGCCCCTGCTTTTCCCCCCAATTTTCCCCAAGGGAATGGGCTCCCCCCCCCTTCGCTTGGTTTGGGGGCTGCCCCCCTTTGGCCCCCGGCCTGGTGGACTTTTGGTCGTTTCCCCCCCCACAAAAACGGGGTGACTTCTTCCATCGCGAATTATTTTTTTTTCCCCAAAGCCTTACAAGGCGTCGGCACCCCTGACCCCCCCTGAAAAGGGGGGTGGGGACGGTGCCGCCCGTTGGGTTCAAAACCCGCCAACAGAACCCCCCCTTTCCCGGTGGATTCTGGCCCCCTGTTTCCTGCTTTTAAGGCTCCGTTGGCACTGTCTCCCAGTCCTCTGGTTTTCGGGTTTTCGCGGATTCGGCTTTTTGAGGGTCTTTGTCATTTTTCCCGAGAGATCAACATTTTTCGTGAGGCTTACAAGGATTCAGGGACCCCCAGAAGTCACCTGGGAGATGTTGTCGTTTGTAAGTCCCCCCCCTCCCATTGCATTCTTTTGGGGTGTCCCAGCTTTTTTTAGATATCACCTCACAGTGGTCGCTTTCACCCCTTGGGGTTTTTTTCTCCCACGAACACCCTGCCTTCCTTTTTAGGAGGTCCTGGGCACGACTTGGTACCCACTCTGCAATAGTTTTTTTTCTTTCTTTCGTTCTGCCCAGGATGACAACCTTGCAAGAACTGTGCTTTGACGGTATATTTATTTTCTTTTTTATTTCCCGTCGTTATTTTCTTCTGTTGGATACCCCCGACTAGATTTGTTTTCTTGCTTTTACACACAAACCCCCTTTCCGGCCTTTCCTGCACACACCCCTGTTTTATTCAAAGCACCAAGAAGGTACCCCCAACGGATTTTGGGCCTTCTTATTTCCCTATTTTAGGTCTTGGATGTGTTTATTTTGACGTTATATTTTCTCCGAATTTTTTATGGTTCTGACATATCCGGTTACCTCGTAGATATTTTTTTCTTTCCATTCACTCGTTTACGTTGTCTTCTTTTGGCTACTACCCCTTTGGGTCACCTCTTTTGACCTTTCCGTTTCCTGGCCCCGCGTAGCTGACTCTACGCCGTAGTTTTCTTTCCCCCGCAGCCATTTATAACGAATCGTTTCTCCCCTTACCCCCTGGCAGATGTTTTCCGGGAAAACCCCACCCTTTGTTCCCGGGTTTGCCTGAAATCCTTTTTTTCCCCCTTCATGTCCGGTCCTTTTTTCCCATGGCAATCTTTCCCGGACTTTTGTCGTCAGTTTTTCGTCTGTTTCTCATTATCAGGCTTTTCTTAGCTGTTTGGTTCATTAAACCCACCCCCAATTTTCCCTCAAGATCAGGTTTCACTCAGGTTCAAGACTTTACCCGAGGCGTCTGGTGTCTTCTATCATGAATCTTTCTCCGCATCATTCGTTTTCTATTAACTGCTGTTAATCTTTTAGTCAAATAGGCTTTCACTTCTTCCTGTGAGGGTGGTGTTTTGTGGAACCGGCCCCCCTGATTCTGCACTTTACCCTTTTCGTTTTTCTCCAACCCTTATGCCAGACTTTTTCTCGGTGGAACTGGCTGATCATGTCCCCAGGCATTCATGTCCCCTGGTATTTGCTTTGACACCCCTGCCATTTTTTCCTTACCCCCAGCGGATTTTACCCTTTGTTGGACTCACGTTACGGGCCGAGCAATTGCCCTGTATTTTTTGCTTAGTTCTTGGCTTTTGTGGCGATAATCCCGGCTTCCCTTTTACCACAATTCTCTTTTTTTTAAGTGTTCATTGAATAGCGTTTCAGTTCTAATCCTGCTCTCTTGAGGTCCTATTGTTTTCTGAATGTGAGACACTTGCAGTGTCCTTATCTTCCGGATCGGTTCCCCCCCCCAGAGCTTCGTTTTTTTCGGGCTTTTTTTCTGTGCTTCCTTCTTTGTGATAGTGTTTCTGTACTTGCGGTGGGTTTTGTAACTCTTGTTGCTTTTTGACCAGCTTTTTGTTTCAACCCACGGCGAATTGTGCGATTAACCTTCTTCAACCCAACGGCTTTTCCTCAACCAAATGTCAGCAAACCATTGCCGACCCGTTTGGAGGCTTCCCCTTTTTCCTGTTGACTACTTCACACCGGCCCCATTTGTACCTCCCACTTCTTTCC
>Ga0179591_1379924_pt1 | contig 11018 bp, 11 predicted proteins | sample CZOMad2_1_08_16f_FD_182891 | JGI IMG/M metagenome (GOLD analysis project Ga0179591, IMG submission 182891) | Vadose zone soil fungal communities from Angelo Coast Range Reserve, California, USA - CZOMad2_1_08_16fungal (PacBio error correction) | ecosystem: Environmental > Terrestrial > Soil >... | reverse complement strand
GGGATCCGCCTAGAAGATTTATCCCTGTACCTAGTCACCGCCTTCCCCCCTTGATCTATAGACATGGAAGGAGGGTCCTCCCAGGGCGTCCTCTTGGGCATAAGTGGAGATATCCCCCTATAGCCCGAGGACCCTCTTCTCAACGCCAGTCGACTCCGCACGTTAGGTCTGGACAACTCTGGGCTGTCAGTGCCCCCCAGGCCTGGCCGTCTCTTTCCTTCTTCCTCCATCGTCAAGAGTCTTTGGTTTCTCCTGCTCCAAAGCCGCGCCCCCCGACGCACGAAGGAATCTTCCATCCGTTCACGTGCCAGTCCGATCCTAAGATCGGCACTTTTCAGATAGCCGTGGCATAGAATGAAGGAACCGCTTTTCCCCCATCCTTTCTTCGCATCCTACTTTTTTAAAGGCTCTAAGGTTCCCCGAGATCCGCTGCCGGCACTCCTGATCCCAGCCTGGCGGAATTTGAGTTTTTTTGTCGGGTCCTCTGGTAATCTCCTTGGCATCGAGCAGATTGCCTCTTTGTGATTCTTAAAACTAGGCGAATTAGCGGAGTTCTGGCCCCTGCGAGGTGGAGTACTCAGAGGCCCCCCGGACCCCCCCTTTTTCAGGGCCTTCACCGGGCAGGTCACCTCCAGTGACTCCTATCGGAAGGTTCCGCGTGGACAGAAGACTTGAAGATGTCACGGTTCCCCCTTCCCCTGATTGTTCCCGCAATTCCTGAGCGCCAAGGGCAACTCACGGCCTTCCCTGCTTTGGATCAAGGTCCCCCTCCCTCCCCCGTTGTGGGGGGTTTTCCAGTCGCTTTTGCCCGACGACGACGCCCCCTGCCCCGCCTTTCCGTAAAGATCGGAGACCAGGACTCCCCTCCCCTTCCAAAAGACGCGGAGCGACAAAGCATCGGAGGCCGATCAGGCTCGCTTTCCCTCCCCTGGCCTATTTTTTCGTCCACTCTAGGTATAGGCAGGACTACGAGGCCGCCCGCCTAGAACGACGCAATGCACAGGCTTCGCATTCCTGGTCAGGGCCGCCCACTCGAGGGAACTCTCAATTTTAAGCGTGCGTTTAGACGCATATTCCATGAGCTAATCTCCGTCCCTTTTTCAGCCGTTCCTAAAAGATCTGAAATGCACTCGGTCCTCTCGAAGTTGAATCTGGTCTGTTCGGCCAGGTCGGGAGGAATTCTGGCCCTCTGGCCTTCGGAATGGACGCTTTGCCGCCCCCCCATTTGACTGGCCTGCCGCGGCATTCTCCTTTACGATGCTAATCGGTGCTCTTCCCTCTGACTTTCCTGAGATTCTTTTTTTTTTGAGAAGATTCGACCTGGGGTCCTAGGACCACGAGCGGATCCAGGTGGAGGCCAGGTCGAATCCCGTCCCGGGAGGGGCTGCACTTCCATTTTCATCATCTGATAGGCGCACCAGCCCGCCCCCTAACATTAAGAAGCTCAACGACCAGTTGAGTCCCCCTGCAGTTCGATGCCCGTTTTTGCTGAGATTGTCCTTTCCACCCTTTAAGTTCTGAGATCAGGCGGCCTGAGGCGGGCCCTTGAGACTTTGATTAGGCGCTCCATTTTCTTCGTCCTTCCTACAGCAAGTTTCATCCTACATGATTTCTTCCCTTTCTTATATTCACCCGGAACTCCGATTAGGTTCAGGACCCTAAGGCAAGCGTAGGTCCCTCTTAAGAGACCTGGTCGATCCGTTGCTCGTTCTTTTTAGATCCCGGTTTTTTCCCGTGATGCTTATGGTCTTATCCGCGATCGTTCTTGGCGGCCTCTGGCGAGTCGTCGGCCCAAACTCCAGTTCCAGCGTTTTCCGCAACCCCCAACGAATTTCCTCCATCGCCTTACACCCCTGTTCTTGTTCTAGGTTTCTAGCAGGCCGACCAATCCTTCGCCGCTGGCCATCTTCACGATTTTTACAGCTTTCAACCCCTGGATCCCGTCGGTGAAGTTTAGGCCATTCCTTTCCGACCTTTTTGGCAATCGCGCTACTTACACATCGTGGCTCCTCGAACGTCCCCGCGAAATTTCGCAAGGGTGGACAGCAACGCAAGTACCTTTTTTTACAGGGATTCTTGAAGGCGATGCACTCGGGCACCCATGAGGACGCATGGAAGAACCTCAACCCCAGTTGACTGATAGGCATGCTTCACGGAAGACCCCCCCCCCTTTCCAATGCCCCGACATGTCTGAAGTTCGATAAAACGGAGGATCGGTAGGGAATGAAGTAATATTTGCAGGTTCTTGCTTTTACTGTCTCTGCCTTAAGGATGAGCTTCCGACCTCCGGCTTACGGCTGAGAAGTATAAATCGGCTGCTCTTGTCCCCTCTTATACTCTTCTAGGAGACCCCATCGTTGGCTCCGAGGTACGGCGGGTTTGGAAGCGCCCAGTGGGGTGTCTCAGTTTCTCTGTCGCAGACTGTGCGGCGACGCATCCGTATCAGATGAGTCTTATCGGGACCCTTCCATTCCCCCGAGCTCACGGGTGGAGCCCTCTACCAAAGGCAGCTGACCACCAAACTCTTGTTCTTTCATTCCCGGTTGCGACGGCGATTCCTACCTCGATCGCGAGAAACCCCCACTGGCCGAACGCCTTTTTTATTATTTTCGGTAAAGGGTGCGGCCTGAGCGGTGTGTCGCTGAGCAGCGTCCAAGGCCGTCAGGTTCGACCCCCTACCTCTATCTCCGGTGGATAAGCGGCGCGAACCAGGACTTTTTACTATCCGAGTGGATTGGGTCCCCGGAATCAACGATCAACCTAATCGCGTTTGTAGGAGAAGAAGCCAAGAAGGCACTCCTTAGAGAAGTCATTATGCCCGCTGCCCCCCTTTAGCCCGCGTCCTTAGCACCATTCTTTTCCTGTACACGACAGTGAGGGGCTCTTGAGCTCAGATGGCACCTGGTGACTGATTACGGATGATTGTCGTTTTTTTTCCATTACGGGCATGTTTCCCCCCCCTCCTGTGTTCAGCACTTTGATCAGTGAGGGCCACCCGCTGCCCCTCTGCCGCGTGACGGTGATTTCGGACAAGGCTCTTCCCAGCTCCCGGCACAGGTTTGTAGGGCGAAGGAAATTTTCTTGTCGTCCGGGTTTATCGGCGGTCAACTCCCCTGCCGGATCCCTGGTTGGCAGCCGTACCTGGCGGGTCCGGCAGGTGAAAGGGTATTTCACTGCCTCTACCTTGCCCCCTCTTTTTTATCTGTTGATCGAGATCCGGTTGAACACGTGACCGCTGATACGGAAAGGTCCCCGGTTCCCCCTCTTTATTAGCGTCTCTTCCAACAACCAGGTCACCTTACGGCGTCCTTGTCGGCCACGATCCAAAAGTGAAGGAATCCCGATGCCCTGCGAAAATCAAAAGGTGAAGATCCTTCTTTTTCGGCCTCATGGTAATACTCGCAGAGGTAAGGAGACGCGAGGGTATCTGGATGGCCCCCACGGTCGGACCAAGAAAGCTTAACGGGACAGCCAAGTGGTCTCCCCCCATACTCCGCCACGGATCCAAAGGGGGGTCCCCCCTGCGACTTTAGTAGAGGCTCCCGTGAACTGAGGGGCCAAGTAACGGGCGGTGGCCTAAGCAGCGCCGGACAACGGAGATCTCTGTTTAGGCCCCGACCCCGGTGGTTCTCGTCCCCGCGGTGATCGCCTGCTTCTTGTGCTGAGACGCACTTCCCCTGGAACCTCGTGTCACGGGGGCTCACCCGAAAAATCTGTCTACCAATTAGGCGGTTCGTTAATAAGGGGGGAGAGTTCCTTTCACCGATAGATGGAGTTCGGTCCCGGGCCGTGTGCCCTTCTTCTGACATAAGTCGGCAAACCTCCCCCACCCCCTGTCACCTGCTCTCTCGTTCGTTCATGTAAAGCATGTTCTCTGAGTATCGGACGCAAGAACGTCGTCCGAGAACGGAAGAGTTGATATCCCTTGCTTGTTTTTCTTCATCCTTTAAGAGAAGTACCCCCGGGCGGAACTAGTTTGATTCCGTTTTGCGCCCACCCTATCCCATCTTCACCGCCTTCCCCCGACCTCCTGAAAGTGCGACAAATATCGGTCCGGAAGGCCCTTAGAATCCGCAAGAAGAATTTCAATGCCCGGGCCAGCGTTAGCTCCGCAGATACGACGAATGGTGGAACTCCTCACCTTGATCCTGCGCAACCACCCTTTTCACGTTGAATCGAACCTTTCATCCCGACAGCTCCGGACTGAACCCCTTCGGCCAGCTCTGCAGGACTAAGCGCAAGAAGCCGGGCCCGAAAGCATGATCTGCCTGATCTCAGGACGTCTTCCTTGCAGTCCCAATCAAAGCTTGGCTTTGAGGGTTTCCATAGGTCCTACTGGGGACTTTCCAGCTACTGCGCCTGCCTTTGTTGCAATTTAGCTTCACCGAATCCGCGGCGTTTACGGGGTATCTCGCTAGATAGATGTCCACCCTTGTGGAGCAGGTTATATAAATTGTCCCTCACGGCCCTCTCTTTTCATTTTTTTCGTCTCTTCAGGGTGACTTTTCTCTCAGACAGCTTGACAGGTCGGCGACGATTCCGATTGTCGGACTGTTCCTGGAAAGAAGATTCCGGACCCCTTCCCTGGATCCTTTTTTTTCCTTTTCTATTGGATGCCATCGGATGGTCGGACCTCTTTAGCTTTGGCAGACGAATCGCCGCCGGCCGTACTCCCTCAGGCTCCCCTTATCATGCCCGACCATAAGCTCACCGACAGAGGATAGGCAAGAAAGGTCATAATTCTCTCCTCCGGCAGATTGCCTTTGTACGTCCCAACCCCAGATCAGTTTTGTCTTTTTTTTTTTTCTCTTTAACTTCCCTTCTAAGACGCATTTCCGGAAGAGACGTTGAATGGAATTGCCGGTTAAGGAAGCCGACGAAAGATTCTTCTTTCCCCTGACAATTCAGCGTGCCCAGAGGAGCCGAATAATGAAAAGGCTTATGAGCTCCTCCTCTCTTCATTTTCTTTCTTTCTCGAAGAAGCAGAAAGATCTAAATGAACCTAGGTCAACCTTTCATTATGGTCGGTGATGAGGGTCATTGTAGGAAAGGTCTTTTTAGGTCTTTTCTTTCTTGATGATCCTTCCGACAGTTTTACAGCCCCATCCAGGTGACCGTTTTTCAGATTTTTTCTCTTCATGGAAGATAAAGCTAATAGGTGTAATTTCATCTTCCTTCTATATTTTCATCTCCTAAGTTTTTTCGCTTTCTCTGATTTTCCTTTCCAACTGAAGGAGTATAGTGGAGGCGTCTCCTCCCCATCCCGGTAACTGGGATGGAGGAGGACCCTTGACCTCTTAGAATGACCTACAATCATGGCCGACTGACAAAGCACCCCATCCCCTCCTTTCCCCCCTCTTTCCCCTTTCGCTGATTGGACTTCCTGCTGCGCGCAGCCCCCGAGATCAGGATTAAGGGGATGGAAGGGACTCCGTCCAAGGATTGCGTCATTCCCATTTAGGAGTTGACGGTTGTCCCTCCTCCTTTCCCCTTCAAGAACCTTCCTTCTTTCCGCTTCTAAAGGGACTCTCATTAAAGGCCCTTTTCCTTTCCATCCTGATTACCGAGGTGCCGGACCTGCAACGGGCCGCTTGGAGGACCTATTTCTCCTTTTTTATTTCCTCTCCTTTTCTGTTTCGATACTTTTCTGTTCGCGTCTTTCATGTATCTCTTCTCAGGCGGGGCATCAGATGGCGTCGTCGCGTTACCCCCCCCCAATTGCGGTCCCCACACAACCTCCGCGCGGGGAACTTTGGACTCGCCCCTCCTCCCTTCCCCGCAACCAGATTGCCTTCGTTCCTCTGTTGTTCCTAGGCAGCCGAAAACACAAGGCGGGCCCTCTCAAGTCTGCGCAGATCGTCAACCCCCTCTCCTCCAAGTGAACGCACGGCGGGAATTTCCGGCTCTTACCCTTTCGACCCTTTGTGGGCCTCGCCTTTCTCTTCCCCCCTAAGATCGCCCACCTGCCCCCCCGCTTGACATTTTTGGGTCCCCTCCATTGTCCCCAGGCGGCGCTATCTTGCCAGAGGAGTCAGGAGGGCTTACGTCACTCCCCCAAATTTCCCCAAATTTCCCCCGAACTTTCCCCCTTCCTCTATATGCGCTTTTCTGTTTCTCAAACAGCCGGGCTGCGCGAGGGCCCTCGGCGCGGAGATTTGTCAGTTGGCAGGTGAAGATTCTTTCAGGCGGAAACTCCTTTTTTCCTAGTGGTGGCTGAAGTTTAACCCCATTTTCGTCTGATCGGGGCCCAGACGAGGCTAGCGGACCCAAAACTTAGGACTTCCTTATCGTTGTCGGCGGAGACTTTTTCTTTTCTGGGGTGGGTCCCGGCAGCTGATAGAACGTGCCGCGTCGAAGAGTATTCTAAGCGTTTTCTTCCCTCAAGGTGCCCACTCCCCCGGTGTCGAAAGGAGAAGTAAAGGCAGTAATCTCCAGCCAAGCTAGTGACTGTCGGGAGACCCCGGTGCGACGTTTCCCTTTTGATTCCCTATCGCGCAGAACATTTTCCCAAGAACGATCGAGGCGGACCCCGGCCCCCCAGGGCATGTACTGGTGAGCCTCTTTCCCCCGGCCTTTCTTTCCCGAACGACCTTCGTTTTTTCTAAGATCGGCCAGGCGCCCGTTGATCTCAGATGTGTTTTTTTTTTTTTAACTTCCCGGAGCAGACCAATGCCCCTCTTTCGGGTTCTCCGACCGCGACCCTCTACACGCCGCAGCGACGCCTTTTGAAACTGTTACGCCCTATCTTTTTCGACCGCTTGCCGCGCACCTCCCGTCTCTTTTTCTTCCCCAAGACAGTGCCGGGAGCTATTCTTATGCTCCTCTTAGGCACCCTGGCGGATTAAGGATGTGGCCCCCCCTTCGACCCTCCTTTTTGCTGTCCCGGGCGGCTTTTCCGCACCTCTCCCCCTGGAGGTCCATCCGCTGCTAGCTCCGGCAAATTTGACAAGGCTTAGTCCTCTTCGACCCTATTCTTCCCCTAAAGAAAGGGGGGATGTAGCCTTACCGACTTGGCGGTCGCCGGTGCTGCCCCCTTCAAATAACGGGTTTCAAGTGTTTTTCATTTGTCCTCCGATTCCCTTGCAATTGAGGGGATCGTCGCTTTTTGAGGGTAACCGGATTCTATTTTTCCCGTTGTTTGTTGAGAGATTTAAGTTCAAAAAGCACCATGACCTTCCAAGGCTAAGGGCAATAGATAGTTCCTCTAACAAACTTTTATACGAGGCAGGAACGACGCTCCCCCGTTGCTATATTCCTTGCCTTTCTCCTAAAAACAGGTGTTCCGAGACTGCTTTTATAAATGGTAAGCAGTTCCCCCAGGTAATTTTTCTCTATGACGGAAGCGGGTGCTGCATCACTTCTCTTCGTGTATGACCACAAAGAAAGAGCCAAAGACGAAACGTAGTCTTTAGAACAGAGAACCCCCCCCTTCATAGGCTTTCCCCTGGTCATGCTAATACCTCCCTCCTGCAGGGGCCTGTAGGGGCAAGAAATATTGTGGGAACTGGAGATCCCCAGTTCCCCTGATCTGCTCCCTGCTCATTCTGCAACTTCCCCGGTGTCCTTCCACTTCCCCTTCGTTCGCCTGCGTTAGCCTCTCCGCCCTTATCTATGTGGTATGGCACATCTTTCTCTGCGCCCTCCCAACATTTATCCTCCCGTTGCATGGCGTTGGTATCTTCCACCGGCGAGATGTCGGTCGCGGGCCTCTTCTTTGCCAGATGATTACCCCCTTGTTCAACCGAAGCTTTGTCATTTCCTTGACCCTCGATCTTGGCTCCTGGGTGTTATGTCGTGCTCTAGTTTCCTTCTCCGTCGTCCTGTTCCCCAGATTGACTCATCTTCTTCCTTACGAATGCTAAGTTCTCCTGCCTTTTCGCCTCTGTTCATCCGGATCCTCTCGCCCTGCTCCAGCCTGGCGGCGGCCTCCTGTCGGCTGTCATGGAAAAAAAAGAATGCTCGCTGTCTCCTCTTGACCTTCTTCAATGCGTTGTGGGTAGCCCTCCAGAGCCTTGTGGCAACGAGCAGCCAACGTTTGCCCACAAAGCCTTCGTTTCCTGCCCGTCAAGGTCCCAGCTCAATCCACTTATATTCTTAGCGAACCGTCCCTCTAATGCAGGCCCGACCTCCTTCGATCGACCCCTGTGGACCGCAGGATCGCGAAGTTCTTCAGGATTCCCTTGTAATCCTCTCCAGAATTGCCAGGAATTTGCCAGGCCTTTTGACTCCGAATGGGCATCGAGCAGATCCGGCGCAAACAGCTCGGCCTCCTTAGAGGAGTTATTTTTTCTTCTTCTCTCCCCCTTGTGCCTTTCTTCAGCTCCGAGCCACCTGTTTTTTCAGTCACGCCTTCACACGCCGTGACTTGGGTTCTCAGCGGCATCTTTTCTTGCTTCTTTTGACGATCCTTCCCCTGTTAGTCTTTCTCTTTGAAAGTGAGACCGCCCACCTCTTTTGCTGTGGCAGTAGATGGATGCAGCCTCTCTTGCTTTTTTGTTTTGACGGCCCCGCTGCTCTTTTTGCCTCCTAATTCCTCCATCGAAACTCCTTCCCGGGCACCAGGATCCCCCAGCCATCTCTGAGCCAACCCCCCCATGAGACGACCAACGGTTTTCCCAAGCGTCTCAATAGGCTCCCCCCCCCCTTCGAACAGCCCTCTTTGAATTAGTCGGAACCCGACCTCGTACTTCCTTTCAAGGACCTGCCGCCCGCTTCTTCAATCTACGGATGACTGTACTTTTTTTTCTTTACCTCCTTTTAGAAGAAGAATGCAATCCTCAGCACTTAGTAGCAGCATTAATGTTAGCCTTTTCTTTGATATCGTCTGAGTTAAGAAACAGCCCTGCTCTTTTGAATATGGTAGGTGCTGAGATCAGGTCTTCCCTGGTGGTTTGTCGAATTCGGCGGAATGACGAAGATGTGCCCACGGGGGACTTGCCCGCGTCGCAGATGAAGGAAGAAAAAGATAATTTCTATCCTACCCAGTCCTTCTCTATCTTCTCTTTTCATTTCCTCAGTGTGCGATTCTGGACCGCGAGAAGAGGAAAAAGAGTCGATCTTTTTCCTAGCGCAGAGAAAAGGAAAAGGTAAAGGGATGGGACCTCTTCAAGGGATGGTCCCCCTTTATTTACTATCTTTCTCCCCCCTGCCATCAACCGACTGGCCTCTACCTCCTCTCCCCACTTTCCCTCCCCCGAGTTGAAAGGTCGATTCCGGGGAGAGACCCCCCCTTTTCTTCCCACCTCTCTCCTCTTAGTCTAAGGTCAGGAAGGAGTCTACTCTGAATCTTTTTGCTGCTTCCTTTTCAGGAAGTGGCAGGTCACTTCTAACTTAGGAGTCGATTCTCCCCTAGGGTCCCCTTTCCCCCCCCCGTCCTTCTTCCCTAAGACGCAACGAGGCTGTTCCTTCCGAAGTCCCCTCTTTTAGGCCCGGAGGAAAGCGAGATGATTCGATTCGAAAGTTCTTTACTTCGCTTGATGTTTCCTGTTCTGGCTAAGTTTCTTTTCTCCTTCCTGGAGCGTGTCGATGGAGTAGTCTCAGCCAGATTTTTTTCATACGGTCGCAACCACACCGCAGCGCGGACCCTTCCCCGTCCCCCACAGACCACCGATAAGGTGGATTTTTACATCTTGTTCTTCTTCCTTCTCCTAAACATCTCCTTGCGAGATCGAGTCTTAGTCTTTCCAGCCCACGTCGTCACCATGCCGATGTCCGGGTCCTTCCTTTGAGAAGGACACAGAGGCTTTAGAAAACTGGGTTCTGTTCCCCTCTCCCCCCCCCTCCTTCGCGATCCCCCTAACGCCGCTGAACTGATCTTTCTTTGGACAGCCACCGAAAGGTCACCCTCTCCTTGCTCGATGCCCCTTCCGAGTAAAAGGTTAGGCCTCTGTACGCCTCCCCTTAGACTTTTCTTTTTTTTATAGGCCTCCCTGGTTCATTTCCTTCGACTATCCCTTTGGGCGGCCGTTCCCTCTGCCGCGTGAGGTCGGGCTGCCTTTGGAATTCTGAACCTCCTTTCCGATAGGAGGTCATAGGAGCTGGCCTCCCGGCCTCCCTTTTCACGGCGTGGTGGAAGCAGTCGACCTCTGGGGCCACCCATGCGCCTAAGTTGGTTACCCTTCCTACCTTCTACCCTTTCCCGAAGTTCTGCGTTCTCTGGAGGTGACATAGGCGCAAGGAGTTCCCCTACAGCTAGATGTGTAGCCTTACTTTCTTTTTGGTTTTTTTCCTTTTCGCCCCGGAGACTTTAGATAGATGAGATAGCACGGCCCAGGCCGAGGGTGGCGAGGCTCGGTAAAGGCCATCTTACACCCTTCACATGAGCCCTGTGATTCTCCCCGTGAGCGGCGACGTCCGGGCGACCCGAGAAAGTCCACAAATGATGCCCTCCCTTCCTATTCAGGCGGCCGTGGCCGGTGCGATGCAAGTGTCTTCCCTACGCTTGAAGAAGTTTCCGTATTTTACGTTCCTTTCGACCCTCAACGCAGGGTTGGAGAAGACCGTCGGAACATAAGAAACTTCTCCCCCCGAGGTTTTGGGCGATCCAAGTAAAAGACCCCCCCGAACCCCAGAGAGGGAGTTCCCCCCGGGATTCGCCTAAGCATTTCGATAAAGAATTTTCCTCCCTTTGCAGGCGTCAGATCTTTTTTGTCTTTTTTCATACGTGTAGCCCCTGTCCCGACAACCGAGTAGCCATGGCAGACCGTGACCCGGGAGCTATCCCTGAGAGCTAGGATAGTTACTTGTGGGGAGTCTGTTGTTCCTTGGAAGTGAGCTCCCAGATGTTTGGAAATTGCGCTGTAGTGTCGAATCTACAGTGAGGGGGCTTGCCTCAGTGGCGAAGGACCAGGTGAATTCTTAGACCTGCAGGTAGGACGGCCGGTGGAGGGGCGAAGTGGAAGATCCCGTTTACGTGTTTATTTGAGGCTTCAACTACCCTTCCCGGCCCGAGGTTGGGCCGCTCCGCGATCCCCCCGCGGCTGCATGAGATAGAGGTCTTTTCCCTTTTTTTGCAACGG
>Ga0179591_1291851_pt1 | contig 11018 bp, 15 predicted proteins | sample CZOMad2_1_08_16f_FD_182891 | JGI IMG/M metagenome (GOLD analysis project Ga0179591, IMG submission 182891) | Vadose zone soil fungal communities from Angelo Coast Range Reserve, California, USA - CZOMad2_1_08_16fungal (PacBio error correction) | ecosystem: Environmental > Terrestrial > Soil >... | reverse complement strand
CTTTTTCTCCTTTCACGGACGATTTTTACTTGCTACGCGCCCAGCCGTGGCGGCTTTTGTCGTCCCCCCTCGAAGAGATTCGTCGCAACTTTTTTTTTCCCCAACTTTCCCGAAGGCGCTTTGTTTCTCTTTTTAGCGGACGTTTCGTAGCTGGATCGCGTCCCCCCGACGGGGCTCTCCTTCCCCCTTTGAGGGGGTTTTTCCCCGGGAAGGTTTTTTTTTTCGGTTGGCCTTGTTGAATCGCCCAAGTTTTTCCCCGTTCCCCCCCTTCTTTGGCGTACTTAGCCGCCCTTCGAATTTAGGGAAGCCTGTGTTCCTATGACCTTGTGTGCCTTTTTGATTTCATTTGTACCCCCCCTCCCCTGCAGTTTTAAGCGAAAGATCTCCCGCCCTCTCCCTCTTTCCTTTACCCCCTGCGGACATTCCGACTGATTTTTCCCTGTTTTGACGTTGTCCGAACTCGATGCCACGTTTTTCTGGTTGATGTTTGTCGCCCTTATCTATTAGTCCAGTCTTCCCGGTTAATATTCCCCGGGGAGTCGAGATTCCCCTATCTTGAATTTCCTCCGCCCTTGTTGGAACCCACCCCCCGTTTTTAATCGCCCGCCAGATTCGGGTTTACGGACCTTTATTTGGTTTCCCTCGGGCGCGATTTGGCAAGGGAACCCTTTTGTCCTTTCCCCTCCCCATCCCGTTCTTTATAGTAACGATAATAGCTTCTAAACGTCAATTTCTTCGCTCACTTTGCATTTTTCTTCTACCGGATTTTTGATAGTGGGGGTTTTTGCAGACGGGATTTTTTTTTTTTGCAACTGTTCCTACCCGCACGATTTTCCACTTGGAATCGGCAGTCCTGGTTTTGTTGTTTTTTTGACGGGTACTTTCCGTCCCCAGAGGTTTTGAATTCGGTTTTATTTTCTGCTTTCTTTTCCCCGTCCAATTGCCCACCCCTTCCCACTCTACGATTTCCGACCAGCCTCGTGTCTTTTTTTGTGTTCTTCCCTGCATTTTTTGTTTTCTTCCCCCGTGAATGAAGCTCCGAATTTTTTCCAATTCTCCGCTTCGTCGGCCTTGCGCGCGGGCCAAAGCGTGAACTTATTCTTCCGAGGGTTCCATTTGCTTTCTCCCCCCAGGAAACTTTTACCTTCCCCCCAACTTTTTTAAGCAGAGCATGCTTTTCCAACGAGTCTATCCAGATAAAGAGGTCGATGTCTTCCCCCCCTTCTTTACCTGCCTGCGTGCATTTTTTTTTTTTTTTTTTGAGTCCCTTGGTGGAGGTGCTTGACGGACCGTCCATTTTGACCCCCCCCCCCCCCATCAATTACGGTGCGTTTCTCGGTGTCGATCGTCGTGGCCACCTTTTGATATGACGCTCGACACTTGAAACCCATATATTATGGGTCTCGACTCGTGACGTCCATTTCTTTTCCATGATCCCCACACTGTGTTGTTTGCGCGGGGTTTTCTTCCACTGAATGTGAGTTCTTTTTTCCCCCCCCCCTTGCTTTTCTTCTTTTCCCTCGGCCAAAGATTAGCCGGTTTTTTTTTCTTATGACGCCGAGCCCAAGCCTCTATTCCCCCCCCCCTTTTAGATGGCCTTCTGGTCGGATTTTATGGCGCGGAGGTGTAAAGGAACGGGCTTCTGTCCCCCCTTTTTTCTTGCCCCCCCCCACTGCTTCAGCTTGCTCTTTTTGTTTCCTCGGATCGGCCTTGGATGGTTCTTGCCCCCGTTCGTTGCCCCAAGGCAGTCAGGTTTGCCGATGCTGCCCCCCCCTTCGGCGAAGAGCGGCTCTTCAAGACCCTGACAGCCTTATTCCGTCAAGTTTTTTTCTGAGGTCTGATTTCTTGCATAAAATCATGGTGTGACATTCTTCCCTCCCTTTTCCCCCCTGTCGGGCCGCGGTAAAAACCCGAGATTCCTTTCTCACCTTCTAGACCCCACGGTTACTTGTCGAACTTTTAGGTTCCGATCGGGCGGTCTTTTTTTGATTATCCTCCAGGTCTGTTACTTGACTAGCTTTGGCTTTTTGTGACCAGATCTCCGTTTTTCCCTTTCCAGATGTTCTCTCCCGCTGTTGAACTTGCCTTCCTCCCTCCCCGCCGCCTGCAGAGTGCCTCCCCCAAGTGTTTTGTTTTTTTTTTTTTTCTTGAGAGAGTTCGGAGCTGGGTTTGGCCCTTCCCGTAAAGTTCGGACTGATCAGCAAAACTTCACTTTTCCCCTGCCCGAATGTTTGCCCCCCTCCTTCCATCTTAAAACGAACAGTTTGTGGTTTTTTGCTTCCCAACCCCTCCTGGTTCGCCTAACGTTTCGTCTCGCTCCTCGATATATGTGATTCGACCGTCTCCCTCCACGCTCCGGTTCCTTTTCGTAACCCACCCGTTTTTTCTGTCTCCCCGACTTCTGGTTTCCCGCTCGTCCCCGACCCCACGCTTTATGATTTAAAAAGCAATCTCGCCCTTTTTTTTTTTTTTTGGGATCGCATACCTCTTTTGTGAATGTCTTACGCCTCTTATATGTTACCCCCTCCTTCGTGCTTAAGAACCTGACCACTTTGTTCCAGCCTTCCTTTCCCCTCTTTGGAGGTCTTCTCCTCTTTCGGAACCCCCCCCCATTCCCCCCCTCCTCAACCCCTGGTGCGCTTGGTTCTACGACCACCCCTTTCGTCCCAACGTTCGAGACCAAGATGGCCCTTCTGAAATGGTCGGCCCTGTACTTTCTTTTTAAGTCCACTCCCCCCCCTGTTTTTTTTTCCTATCTTTCTTTAAGGAAATTCATACTTTTGTTGTTGATATGAGATCAGTCTGTTTTTTCTAACCCAGTACTTGGGCCCATGGCGGCATTGAGGAATTCTTTAGGTCGGTTGAAGACCACTTGTAGTTACCACAGACCTCCCCTTCGGTTTTTGAATCTTTTTTTTCTTTTGTTCCCCCTTTCCCAGGCTCGGTTTTTGAATCGGGCCACAACCAATTTCGGAATTTGACCTTGAGAGTCACCTGTCCTTTCCCACCCCTGGGTAGTGACTCAAAGGGCTGGACAAGGCCACAGTGCCGCGCCCCGGTACCCCAATAAATACATTCCCCCTGTCTATTAGCCAAGAGAAGTCTCCGTAGTTCCCCCCGTGACTCCCCCCCTCCCTGCTGCTGTTGAGTAGGTGGTCGAGACTTGTTTCTCTCCCCTTTCCATCAAATTTGGAGTGGGTTTTTTTTTAGTCTGTATTTTTTGGTTTGATACTCCTCCCCGAATCCCATTCTGGCTCCCATATCGGCCCGTATTCCGCCTCCCCTTGGTTACTTCACACACCCCATCTTTCTCGCTTTGTTGCCCCCGATTTTCTTTTCGATTTCAGAAACCTTCCCCCCCTGTCCCCCCGTGGCGCTGTCTTAGTTTGCCACGTCCGAAGTAAGGAAGCGAACCCCTGCCCCCGCCTTGGCCGCACAGGGGAAAATTGTTGGTTTCAAGATATGTCCCCCAGGTTTTTTGCTGCATTTTTCCACCCCTCTTCTTTTTTTCCCGGGACTAGCCCCTTGACCGGGGCTGGCCCCTCTTTTCCCCCCGTTGTTATTTGCAGGAGCCTTCTCCGATTTTTCCAACCAAGGGCGTACCCTGCAAAGCAAGTCCTCCAAGGTCGAATGGTAGGTTCAAGGATTCGACATTGTTGTTGTAACATGTTTCCGTTGGTCTTCTCCTAGTTTTTGTTTGTAATGACAGTTTTTGAGATCCTTCCCCCCCGTTTTCCCGTCTCACGTTCAGGTAACCCTTCCCAGGTAGTTTGGTAAGACTTTTTCCCGATTCTGACCTTTTAATCTTTCCTTTATTTGGCAAGCGTCTTTTGAATCTTTTCCAGAGAAACCAAGCCCTTACGCCCCCTTGCAATTTGTCGAAGTGCCCCGGCCTTCTTTCTTTGTACTCAATTCTTCTTTTTCTTTCCGCCCAAGCGCGTGCCTCGGCTTTCCTGGGGAAGGGACGTCTCAGAAAGTCTTTTGCATTATTGTACCAATTACCTCTCAACCTTCTCGCCAGCCCCCCTAACGTGCTGGATGTTCAGTCCTCATGTTCTGTGTGGACAGTTCTTTTTTCACCTCCAATTTTTTTCCCCCCTCTTCCCTTGTTCCTTGGAAGAACCCCATTCGATTTTTTCTCGGGCCTCCTCCTCATTCTCTTCGTTACCACACTCGGTGTGCGGTCCTCCTCTAGCCTCCTCCGGTGAGTTCTGGGACGTGTCAGTCTTGCTTTAATAGTGATCTTTCCCCCCTGAGGGATCGCTTTTTTCCCTTCCAAGATTTCCACCGGCCCCCTTTGGTTTCCGACTCTTTCCCTGACTGGTGCCTGGCGTTTCTTGTTCATGGTGTTCGCCCTTTCCTCTCGTTTTCCCTTCATAGGACATCGCCACCTTTTTCCCGGTTTGAAGGTACGAGCATTTTTGCCGTTTTTGACTTCCATCGCCCTTTTCTGTATGGCTAGGGCTTTCTCGTCTCCCCAAATAGTTTTCTCGTAGTTCCTTTTTTGGGTTTTTTTCGTTGCACGGTTGCTTGGGCGTTCCCCGCAGGCTTCCCCCTCGTAGCTCAACAAGGTTCCTTGCTCCTGTCTCCTGTCCCCGACGACCCCGGCTTTTCCCTGCCTATCCTGCTTCTGCGTTATTTCGGGGTGTCGTGCCCGGCCGGTCTTCCACACCATACGCTTCAACTGTTGGCTGGTTTTCGGCCGGCTCGAAGGTATTTTTCTTTTGGGCAATGGTTCCCTTGACAGGGACCGCATTCAAGCCCCCTCACACTTTTTTTTTTTTTTTTTTTTTTTTTTTTTTTTTGTTGACCGCGGGTCCCCGGGAAAACTTGCTCGCTCACACACGTTCCACTCCATTGGGCCGGGCCTCAAGTGTTTTGTGATTTGTTTCCCTCTAATCCAGTCAAATCCATTTTTCCCCACTTTCTCAACTCGGACTCCCCATTCCTGCCCCTCTTCTTGAACATTGGACTTATCACGATTAATCAATAGCCTTGATTTCTCCTTTCACCCGTATTCTTTATCTCGGCCCGTTCAAGACACGGGCCTTTCCTGTCCTATTTTTTCCCCCGCATTTTTTCTCTTTTGCGGCCTCATATCGAGTTCTGTTCATTGCGATTTCCCAGGTTTGATTGCGCGTGGAGGATTTCGGAAGCTGTCTTTTTATGTCGCGATTTTTTAGCTGTTCTTCCCACCTAAAATCCCCCTTTTTTTTTTTTGACCCCCGTGCTTGGCCCCCTGCGAGTTTTCTGGACCATTCTCCCTTTCTTCCTGACGAAGATTAATGTCCGGCTCATTTCGCGGGGCGGCTGGCCGGCGTTTCTTTCTATTTGGAATTCTCAGCTATAGTTTTTTTTCCCCCCTGCTCCTCTGCAGCTCGGTCAGCCGGTGCCAGCCTTGTATCAAACTTCAACAAGTAGTGTCTCCCCTATAAGCCCTCTTGAATACCCTGACGTGTCTTTCAACCCCTTCTCTTGCCAAAATACGTTGCCTGAGCCCAGGCCTTAGCACCCTTTTCCAGAACGTTTGGGTCCTTTGAGACCTTCCCAGTAGTTCCTCTCTTTTTCTTCTCCTTTGCGCGGCCGTTACGCGTGCCTTTGGTGCAGGGGGGGCATTTTTGGTTTCGCAGACCCGTCAGGCGGCGTTCCCCCGATTCTTGGCCCATTTTTTTCGCTTCTAGTCGCACCTCCTGTGACCCTGCCCTGAGTTCCATCGGAAACCTTTTCCCCCCCCTTGTTTTTGACTGAGTTCTTTTTCTGCCGTTCCCCAGGTAACCTCTTTGTACGGACCCTCACTCTTTATGTTTTGTCGGGTCTCTTTAGTTTTCGTTTTCAGAATCGTCGGGGTTTCCCCAACCTGGCACCAAGGCCCCGGCTGTCCTTTTGGCAGAAAGCGTTTTTTTTTTTTTTTTTCGAGCTTCGGAGACCCCTTTGGTAGAGGTTTAACTTGTTCCCTCTTTGTGGGTCGCAGAATTGGATCTTGGGCCCGTGGATTTCTCCTGACCATTGACCCTCCTTCTTTTTGGCTATCCTTGATATCTCTAATTATTTTTTGACTGTTTTGTGGTCTCCTCCCCCTTTTTTCCTTCTGCAGCGGTTTCCCCCCGTGTGAGCATGGCGGACCCCTATCCGTCTTCTGATTCCCCGAATCATGCCATAGTAACCTCAGGGCTCTTTTTTTGAACCCTCTCCTATGTCTCGTCGATAATTGACAGATGTGAACCCCCGCGTCTTTTACTGCCGCTGGTTTTTTTTCTGGGCGTGTGGCTTAACTTTCCACTCATGTACTGGCCTCTAACGGCTGCGTGCCATTCCGCGCGCGCTTTACCCCCCCTCCTCCGCCGGCTCTGATTGGTTACACACCACCTCTTTTCTTCCCACTGCGACCCGCCTTGCCGGAGGGGCCTGTTTTGATTTGTGAACGCTTTCCCCCCTCTGCCCTGGCAACGACCTTGTCATTCTCCTTCCCGTTATAGTAAATCGCTCCCCCCACTGTCAACTCCCCCTTTCTCCGTTGTCATGATTGTTTCCAGTCTTGCATTTTTTGGGTCTCCCCCCCCCCTTTTGGACACGATTGAATAATCCCCCAAAAGGGCGATTTCCATTCCTTTACCGTCCCCCCTGGAGTGTTTTGGACGGGGTTTAAGAGCTTCCTTCGTTTCCGGACCTCGGCCCCTTTTTTTGTCCAAATGTGTTTTGAGTATTGGAACTTGGTTTGTTCACGGGCCACTTTTGCCCAGTTCAAATCCCTTTCTCGCATGGCCGTCAAAACCGACCTCCCGAGATCCTATTTTTTTTTTTCCTACCCGGCCTTTCGGTCTCACTGAACGAGAGGAGGCATGCCCTCTGACGCTGTTTTACTTCTTGTTGGTTCTTTTTCGGCGGCACTGGCAGGACCCCCTCTTCGAGGCTGATCTCGCACTTTTTTCCGCCCCATGCCCGGCATGCACTACAAACCCCCGTCTTCCCTGACCTACCGGTGAGCCTCTGTGCTCCCCCCCCCCTTATATCCTTCTCCATATCAAAGATGCTGACACAGTGAATTTGATCGGCATGCAGGCTTTTGGTGGGTCTCCCTTTTTCAGACCTTCCTCCTGCTCCCATCTCTCCCGCGCGGTTTGTCGATCTTTTTCTTGTAACCAAATGCTAAAACCCATTTTTTCGGATATACCCCCTGCACTTTGCTCTCCACGGGATAACAATGGCGCCTGTTTCCTCGTGCTCCCCACAAGGTGAGTTTTAAACCCCCGACTTTTTTGGAGAGTGACCTCTGCTTTCTCCGTTTAGTGGCTTTTTGTTCCCCTGAAGTTTGCCTTTCACTTGACTTCGGTTGTGTATATCCTTAGTCCAGATAGAGCCAGAAAACCCCCATACCCCCTTAGATTCCGGGTGGTTTTGTCAACTCTTTTTTGCCCTGGATGTTGGACAATGGTAAGGTTATGTTCGGGTAGTTCTGCCCTCCAAGGCTCAGTGGATTTGTAATTTTTTAAAGATTTTCTGTTCCCGCCGTCTTAGAACCCCAGCAGTCTTTTCTGATTATTCTTCATGGAGAAACCATATAGGAAGTGAACTTTCCTTTGTGTCATTTTTTTTTTTGACCCCTCTGTCCTTTTTTTTCTCTAAGTCCAAGGGCTTTCTACATCTTTTTATTGGGAGTCTTTTTCCAACACTCAACTTTGCCTGTGATCATAGTCCCCTATAAGGCCCTCAAAATTTTTCGATCGTTCCTGGCCCCCCCCCCCCCCCCTTCTCTGCGGCCCTTTTCGACAACCAATTGCAATGTCCCCGCTGCTGCCGATATGGTTACCCGTGGTTTCTGGTTGAGCTCTGCAGTTCAATCCGGTATTTGTTCAAAATTATCTGATCTGGCTCAGTCCTCTAGGAAGTCGCGGACCATTCTTGGTCCGATTTATTTGGTCGCCGGTCATGAAGTTTGACGACGCTGTTCATCTTTGTCCGAAAAAGGCTGAAGTCTTTTTCCCATTGACGTTTTCCGGAGATTGTTTTTCTTTTTAGGCTGTTTTTGATCCTCAAAACGCCTGGCCCCCCGTTCCTGGAAAAACCCTTTCTTCCCATTCTTCACGATTCCCAACTTGGGATGAAGTCTTCGTTTGTGTAAGTTCGCCCCCCCCTTCTCTGGCCTCCCGTGTCAGATCGTTTTTCCTATTTAGCTCATGGTTTTTTTTTATGATGAAACCCGCGCCCTTCCAAGTTGAATTCCACCCTCTCTTCCCTAATTCGAACCTCCCCCTTTTCTTTTTCTGCTTGGACACTCCCGCTTTTCTCTTGAATTCTTTGAATGTCCCCATTTCGTACGCCTTTTCCCTGACATGCTTTTTTTCGTTTTGCGTCCGCCGTTTTTCCTGCGCGCCGTCATGACCTTTCTGTTTCGTTTCCCCAATCGATGATTTTGGACAACCGCACCGTCCCCCCCCCTCTTTGCCGGTTTGGTCCGACCGCTGTTCGGCAGACGTTTTCCCCCCCCAGCACGGCCATGAAGTTTTGCAACTTACCCCTCTTTGAGTGTTTGGCTCAATATTTTTTTCTTCCTCGTTGTTGTTTCTCTCGATTTAAGGCCTGTTTGGTTTTTATCAAATCTTCTTTTGATCCCCTTAAGGTTCTGCCCTCTGTCTGCCAGTCGTTGCCCCCTTGTGGTAGATTCTTGCTTCCGTTGTCATGGTATGGTTTGATAGGATTTCTGATTACCTTTTTGCACCCCCTTTCCGGCATGATGTTTTGAGCTTGGTCTCTTTTTTTAATGTTCTTTTTTCCCCTTCCTCCGAAACAACGAAAAGTCTGGCACGTTCAACATATTTGCCTGGCTGTCAAATTCTTTTTTTTTTACCTCTTTTTCTCTGGTTTTCCGATGTTTTCCGCGTTTTTCCCATCAGAACATTCAAGCCGATGAGGTTTAGTTCGTTTTTCTCTGCCTATGGGTCTCGACCTTGTTATAAGTTTGGTTTTCAAGTGACAGGCCCTCTATCCTTTCAACCTGTCTAAATCTTGGCGATCTTCCCCTCTTTCCGGAAAGAAAAGTTGTATTACAGTCCCAACCCCCCCCCCCTTAAGTGTGGGGCTTGCGTCCTTCTTTCCTCCAACCTTACAGTGAACTGCCCTTTGCGTTGCTTTTTTGCCTCCAAGGCAGGTCGGACCCCCAAAACACCCCCGCCTCTAAGGCTTTTCCCAGCGTCACCAACGGTTTTTTAACAGTCTGCACCTGCCACGTATTCTCCTTTCATCCTATGATTTACTAGACCTCACCATCTTTTTCTCTTTCCGCATGTAGGAGATTTTAAGCGAAGCTTTTTTCTCGCTTTTCCCCTTCCCCCGAAGCTTCTGAAAGAAAATGCACAAACCATTTTGACCTTTTTCCTCCTGGAACCAGAGGTTCCTGCTTCTCGAACCTTGCTTTCCCCGTTGCCAGTATTATAGTTTTGTTCAGTTCTTCCGTTCCCCCTGCCCGTAATTGGGTCCGGATTTCGTTTCACTTTCCTGGTCCGTTGAACATATCCCAGATGCCTCCTTTTGAAGTAGAAAAGTTTCTTGCCGCCCGTCCAGTTAGAAGCGACACCATCTTCGACTTCTTGTTCCCCTATACCTTGCCTTCTGAGTGTCACGCCCGTTCCAATTGTGTGACCTCATCTTTCACGTCCGGCCGTAGGGGAAGAACTCCCCCTCTTTAAAAAGACGACGCTTTGTAGACCCGATGGTTTGTTCGACCAGCCCCCCCCTACTTCCTCTTTTTTTTGGTTCTGATAGATATGGATATTACGTCCCCCCCAATCAACCTTTCATTGTCATTTCGTCCCTCCTCCAAGAAAGGATGTTACCGACCCAATAATCTGCTGCCGATCTTTCTGACCCTTTAGGTCCCCCCTTCTTTGGAACCCCCATTTGTCCCGAGAAACTATTTACTTTTGCGGATACAACCCACGTCCTCCCTGGATGCATTACTGTGTTTGATTTGATGGTGATTGGTTTTAGCGATCTTTCCCGATTCCCCTTTTCTAGGGTTGGCCCTCGATTTGACACGCGTCTCCCGCTGATGATGTAGATATCAGTAGTCATCTCCCATGAGCCCCCTTTTTTTTTTTTTTAACTTTAATACTTCCTTCCCCTTGCAGTCGCCTTTTTGACAGTTCTTGTCAGTGGTTCGAGGGTCTTGGTTGGATATTTCTTCAGTTTTTTTCTTTCGATTCTTGACTCCCCGTTCGGGCCCGTTGTGCTTTTAAGGCCGGGTCCTTGGGTCCCCCCCAAGGGGCAGCCCCCTTCTATCTCAGACCCCGCTTCTTTCCCCCTCCCGGGGCCGTACGAAACAAGTTTTGTCCTGGTTCCCAGTGCAAAGTCGTCTGTCCTTAAGTCTTTGAAGTTTTGCCCCCCCCTTCTGGCCCGGTTATTCCCCCTCAGACACCAAATTCGTTTAGATAACCCCCGTCTTTGCTGGGTGTCCAGTCGAAGCTTTTTCTGTTTGCAAAAAGTCCTTTTTCCTGTGACTCCTCCCCTTCCCCCCCCAATTAAGAGTTCTGACCTTCCCTTGGACACTTGAACCCCACTTTTCGCGCTCACCCCGTTTTTCCCCCCTTCCCCTGTGGTTGGCGATTTGTCCAGTTTCAATCTTTTTTTTCTACTTCCAGTACGTTGCCCAATACTTTTCCACACCCTAGAAATCTTCCCCCCCTTTCGCCGATCTTCCCTAGACATCTGTTATTTTTTTCCCCTCCAATATCTTTGGGATGGGCGAGCAAGTTCTTTACCTACTGGCATTTTCCCCACCCCCCACTGACCCCCCTTCAAAGGGGGGGCCCCTTCCCCTCCGGCATGCTTTCTGCCCATTTCGGGCTGGGCGATTTTTTTTTTCCCAGCAAGATTTCTGACAATTTTCTTTTTTACGTCTATTTTTTTTCTTTTGGGCTTTTGGGATTTTTTTCGAACGCCTTTTCGGGGCTTTTCATACTGCTATAGGGCTTGCTGCCCCTTTTTCCTAAAAACAGAGTTTTTTCCTGAGCGCTGTTAGTTTT
>Ga0179591_1207647_pt1 | contig 11018 bp, 17 predicted proteins | sample CZOMad2_1_08_16f_FD_182891 | JGI IMG/M metagenome (GOLD analysis project Ga0179591, IMG submission 182891) | Vadose zone soil fungal communities from Angelo Coast Range Reserve, California, USA - CZOMad2_1_08_16fungal (PacBio error correction) | ecosystem: Environmental > Terrestrial > Soil >... | reverse complement strand
GATCTTTCATCTTCCCTTCTTCGTCTCCGAGAGATTTTTTTTTGGCTTTGCTGCTTCTCCCATGTGCAAATCCTAAAGTCTTACTCGCTTTCCCATTACCTACTCTGCAATAACAGGACCTTTTCTTCGTCCTCTGATACGTGACCACCCCCGGCCTCTCTCCTCAATCCCCCATAAATTCGGGCCGCAGAAATTTTACCCTCCTGCCATACTTTTCCCATTGCACCCCCCCTCCCCCTTTCCCTGTTTTTCTTCCAGCTACCCCCTCCACTTTGGCCTCTTGGGTGTCAGCTCTCCTCATCGCTAATTTTTCCTCCCCACACTTCATCGTCTGTTTTTTCAGCTCCTGTTGACCGTTTTTCCAGTTTTCTGTTTCCAAGTCTAGAATATACTTTTGCTTCTTGCCCAGCATTTTCCCTCCCGGTTGCCGTCTTAGCCCCCCTTTCCCCCCCGCTCCAACAAACCACCCCCCTTTTTTATTCGGTTTTTTTTTCCCACTTTTTGTGGGTCTCCCCTCTTTTTTGCGTTAAGGGAATTTCTTTTTTTTTCCTGCCTCCTTCGTCAAAAAACTACCCTTCTCCGTCCACCTTACTGAAAACCTTTTTCGCCGTTTCCCCCGTCTCTTTCATATGTTTCTTATCATATCTTTTTTCCCTTTTTTATGACCGTTCACGAATTCCCCCCTCCTTCACCCATTTTTTCTTTGAAACACTGCTTGTTGTGTTTTCTTCATTTACAAAGACGCTTCTCTCCTTTTTCCTTCCCCTCCTTTTTTGTTTATCGCCTCTTCTTCCTTTCCCCTTGTTTTCAAGCGTTTCAGTGTTTTTCCTTATTTTCCCCAGGAAGGTCTGTAAGGGTTTTTTTTTTAGGAGGTCTCTTTTTTCTTTTCACCCTTAGGTTACATGTCGACTCTCAACAGGTTTCCCTTTGGCGGGGACCCTTTCTTTTTCCCTCAAGGGCGGGGCCAGCGACCTTTTCCCTCCCCGCGTTTTTTATTGCACCGCAATTCGTGCTTCTTTTCGCCTTTTCCTGACCCCTGTTTTTTTGGTGGAGCGTGGGCGGGTGGAGAAAAATTTCTTTGCCCCCTTTGTGATGGGGAATCTTTTCCTCGATTTCTCTCATGGAGGAATTCTCGAAGTTCCCCCCCTCCCTGTTGCGATTTCTGCTCTCCTTCCGTCCCCTCCTCTTCCCCTTGCCGGGTGAACTGCTGGTTGAATCTTTCTCTCTTTTCGTTTTCTGTGCCGTCTAGGTCCCGTCCCCCCCAGTTATGCAGCAATTTCCCGTTCTGCAACATTTCTCTTTGTTGGTAAGGTGCACGTGTCGCCTTCGCCTTTGCACGGTCTACGGCCGAAGTTGCTTGGCGGTTTTTTTTTTGTGTTTGATCCCTCGGTTTTGGTCCTGGTGGGTAGCCGACGCTTTGTTCCTTTTCTTTTGCAGATCGAATAATTCTTTTCCTCTCTTTTACGACTTCTTTTGATGTACCTTTTTTTCATCCCCTTTTCCCCTTTTCCGGCTCCTTTTGCGGCTCCGACGGCCCCCTTTTTTTTTTTGTTCCATCTTGAGCGATCTTCACCCTTTCAAGAAGTTTCCCCATCAGTCTTCGCTCCCGATTTGCCCCCCCGGTAAAGTCTGCTCCCCTATTTTTTTTTCCTTCCCCCACTGATTCCCCCATTGGTGCCATGTATTTTTGTTGCAACACCCCTCTTTCCCATTCCGAAAAACACCTGCCACTTGTTCAAGTCGGGCTTTTCTTTTCTCCTATTCTACGCACTCTGGCGTCTCTTTTGTTTCTTGCCTCCACACAGGTAAGCAGGTCTTTTTTTTCCTCTGGCAAATGTGTCTTGGATCCCTCTTCTCCTCCAGTTCTGAGATTTTCCCGAGTTGGTATCCCTCGTAGCGTCCCGTCCGTCGCTGGTTTCTAACTTCAACACAATTCTTTCCCCCTCCCCTGCCCCAAGGCTTTCCCTTTTCCCTATCCCACGCGACGGACTTTATGCTGCTTTTTTTTTTTCTTCTTTGAGAGGAGTGCAGGATGGCAGCCTTCCTTGTTCGCGTTTGGGTCCCTTTTGTGCGTCGGTCCCAGTTCGCCTTTCGGAATTGGATATTAGGACACTGTTTTCTTTGTGCCTCTCACCCCACTCCTCGGTAAGCGTTGCACCTTCCTATGGTCTTAAGTTCCCAGATTTACTCCCTTTGTTCACCAGCTGTTGTCGCGGTGTTGAGCGGCGTGCCCAAGCTGGATAATTGTGTACTCCCCCCCCCCCCCCCCCTGTCTAGGTTATTCCAATTTGGACAAACCGCCCTCCCCTCTATTTTCATGGGAGGTGAATCTCCCCTTGTTTGGTTCTCTTCTCGCGTGCTTACACTTGAATCCATAAGGTATTCTCCCCTTTTCCCTCCCTTTCCTTTCACTAAAACCCTTTCGTGATGGACCCCTTCTACTGGACTCCGTACAAGTACGCTAGTGTCCCTCTCCCCCCCCAACCAACAAATTCCTTTTTTTCCTCTCACCCTCCCATACTGAATCTCCGGCCTTTCTCTCCTCCATCGGGTATTTTCTTTCCCTGATGGCAGTGCGAAAACTGTTTGATTTCCCCCCTTCTGCTCGACCCCTTTCCAATTTGATCTTTTTTCCCCATTGGCTTTTATCGGCATCGTCGATATTTAGGGAGTGTCCTTTCCCCCCTCCTGGGGGGAGTTCCTAATTTTTTTTCCTCTATTTCTCCTCTGTTGAATTGCTCTTTTCCCAGTTGTCTACGGTTTTTTTGCCCGTCCTATTTGACCAGCCTGTTTTCTCCCACCTGCACTATGGTAGATTCCATGTTACTTTATCCTCACCTCTGTGGTTTTTATTTCTCACGCATCACTTGCTTCGTGCTGGAGGTCTTCTTTTGTTTTTGTGCGGAGTCACGGGGAGCAAGTTAGTCTTTTCCTCTTGCCCTTGTTTCTTTCTCCTTTTAACTTTTCTCCCTTCCTCTGTTCCTTTCCCTTCGAGCAGGCGGATTCCTGGAGGTTGTTTGTCTTGAGGGAAACATTCTTCGGCCCTTGCCCTTTAGCCTTCTCTTGATGCCGGTTCCCCCACATGATGTTTCGTCCCTTTGGCTGTCGTTTTTTTTGAGAATGGTTTCAATCGGTTCCCGTTTCTTTTTTTTAATTCAGTATTTTTGTCACGATTACATTTTTCCTCCCCTGTCTCGCCGCGAACAACTTTAGTCGTTCTTAAATACTCCTCCCTCTGACGTAAACGATCGACGTGTTTTTTTTTGTAGTGACTGAGCCATCTTTTTCGGGTGCTGGTTATAGTCGCTGTCCTACCGATAATTTTTTTCTTGTAGCAGAGATTATTTCCCCCCCTTCGGCCCTGATGATGAAATCCCCCTCTTCGTCGCCTGTCTGATTTCCTCGACCACCAACTTTCCCTTGATTTACCCTTTCAATGATGGTCCCCTCTCTTTCCTTCTTCTCCCTTTTTGGTCCCTCTTTTGAAGAACCTTGGGCTGCGGTTGAGGACCTCTATGCGCTTGGATTTTCTTTTTTATGGGTAGGTTTTGCAATGCCCCCATTGATGTTTCCTTCGTGGTCCATTTGGAGGTTTTGTGGTTGGATCTCCACCACGGTCCCCTCGCTACGAGCTTGTTTGTTCGTAATTTTTTTACCTCAGGTCTGACGTCCCCTCCCCTTGCGTTTTCCGCACAAGCCTTTTTTCTTCCGTGCTTGGGAAAGATGGGTTGTGCCACACTTACCCCCCCGTAGTCTATGTCGTATTTGGCGATGACCCCCTTTTTTCCTTTCCCTCCTTTTTTGTGGTTTTCGGATGTCTTTTTTTCGCTATTCGCTTGGCCTTGACAAGCCCAGTCCCCCCTATGCTTTTTTTTTTTTTTTTTTCCCCCCCTTAGTAGTCGAGATTTTTGTTAGTCTTTTTTTTTTCTTAATCCCTTTATGCTTGTTTCGTTCCTATTCTCAAACCTGTTGAGGTTCCGACCGGTCATCCGAACCAGGTCACCTTTTCATGGTTTCGGGCACTCGTGTAGTTTTTTCCCCAAGGGCCCCCCTCTTTTTCTTTTAGCAGTAACCTCTTCCGGAATGCCCTGACCCCCGCGGCCTGGGCGAGTTGTTCTTTTCTCCAAGCAATGTATCGGTTTTCTTAGTGGTATTTTTCCTTGCAGAGACGTATGTGCTCCCCCCTTTCCGTTTGGTCTTTTTTCGTTCCTTGCCTGCAAATCCGGGAGACCGTTCCTTTGTCTTCATTTTCGGCCCGAGCTTTAGGGAAGTATCAGGGTCCGTTTTGCCTTTTTCTAGTTTCTCATGTTAACCATCTTTTCCCCCTTCTCTCCGGCCCATATTTTCCCGACGATTTTTTTTTTGCGTTTTCTGTTTCTCCGGTCCGCGGCCGCGGTTTCCCTTTTGGTGGTCTTGTAGGCTTTCTTTGCCTATTCCCCTTCCCCCCCCTCCTTTCCCCCCATACGCGAATTCTTGACGTTAGATTGTTTTCTTCACCAAAAGCGCGGAAAGGGTTGGCTGCATGGCCCCCGTCCCCCGTTTCCTATTTTGAGTAAACACCTCCTCTTCTGTCCCTTCCCTGAAAAACAAGCTCCGCCCTCGCTTCCCTCTCCTTTAATTTTCCTTGCACATAGGCTGAGTCCCACTCCCCTTTTCTCTTTTCCACTCTTACAGGGGAAACCTACTTCCCTTCTCTGCGAAATTTTTCTCTTCGCGTCTTCTTCCCAACCAAGAAACTTTTTTTTCTCTCACTATTCCCTTTGAAAAACTTCTTTGAATCCTTTGAGGCTCTTTGCAGTCTACCTTCTTTTCCAAGTTGTATCCCTTCCCTCCCTGATCTGGGAACAGGCACCATTTTCTTCCTTTCTGGTAAATCTTGGAAGTGCGGTCTTAAGTCCGAGCGATTCTCTCCGCTTTGCGCGGATGGGGGGGGGAGCTCCCCAAACTCTTCCCCTTTTCAAATTGTGAGGTCGGTGTTTCACTCTTTTTCTTTCTGTTTTTTCAATAGTCTCCGTGATGAAACGCCCTTCTCTAACATTCTCACCACGAACCTAAAGATTTCCTCCTACCTTTAATTTTCCTCCTTTGTTGTGTTTTTGTTCAGAATTTGCTATAGACCGGTGAGTCCTTATTGCGATTATTTCAAAACCTGATTCTGTCGAGCCGTCTGAAAGTGAGGGCGTTGAAACCCTCCCTTTCCCTCTCAATCTGCTACCCACCCCTGTCTATTCCCTACACTCACCTTCCGCCACCCATTCTCCCCCCCCTAGACCCCACACTCCCCCCGACACCACACCCCACCCCCCACCCCCCACCTCACCACCCCCTCTCCACCCTCACCGACTCCGCCCCCCCCCCCTGCCCAACCCCACCCCCACAACCCACCTATCCCTCCCTCCACCCACCCCCCCCCCCCCCCCCCCCCCACCCCTCCCCCCCCCCCTCCCACCCCCCCCGCTCGGCCCCCCCCCCCTCCCTTCTCTCGCCCTCCCACTACATCCCCCCCCCCCGCCCCCCACTCCTCCACCCACCTAACCCCCCCTCCTCCCCCCCTCCCCTTCCTCTTTATCCCACCCCCCTTCCCGCTCCCCACTTTACTCACCCACTTCTCCTTTTATACTCCACGCCCCCTCCCCACCCCTCTCCGCCAATCCACCCCGCTGGCCCCCCCCCCTCCTCTGTCTCCCCGCACCTTTCTCTTCCTTCCCGCTCCCCCCTCCCCATTCGTCACACCCTCCGCCCCCCCTCCTCCTTCCCCCCTATTCCCCCTTCCTTCCCCCCCCCCCCCCCCCCCTCCCCCCCCACCCTTCCCCTACTCCCCCCTTTCCCCCATTCACCTCCGTCCACCCCCCCCTCCCCGCACCCCCAACCCCCCCTCCCTTTTTCCCCTCCCCCCCTCCGACGCCATCACCCCCCACTCTCAACCCCCAATCCCTCCCCCCCCCCACCCCACTACCACCATACCCCCTTTCCTCCCACCTATTCCCCCCCTCATTTCCGGAGGGCAGAGACACTCTTCTTGGAGCGCATCAGCGACCTGATTCTCCAATGTTCTGTTCCCCCCCTCCCTTGATATTGCCCTTCCCCTCTAACCATTCAAACCCCTGTTTCTTTCTTTCTTTCCCATCGGAGCTCAACGAGCCTGGTCAAAGACCGTTCCAATCGCACAAGCACTCCGATCGCCTTTTTTTTTTTCCCTGAAGTGACGGAAAGGTTTTGTTGGGCACTGCGTCCCCCCTCACTTTCTCCCCAAAGGGAACTGGCTGCCCTAGGTGGGCGTTTAAGCGCACCCATTGACACGGCCTTTTCTCTTTCGCAGCCGTCTCTTGGCAATTGTGAACCTGTAGGGCGCGACTTTCGCACCGCTTCTTCGGATTGAGCCTCTGGTTCGATCGAATCTCTTCGCGTTGTGCTTCCTCCATGAGAGCACGCGGAGATCTGGCGAGCTCTTTGCTCTTTTTTTCCCTACCTTCCTGACCTCATTAGAGATTGGTTCCCGCTTTTTCCCTGTTCACAAATATGCAAGAACCGCCTCCCACCCGCCTGTATTTCCCTGCAGGTGCCGAACGGCCGTGCCTTTCCTGCTACTGCCCCCCTCAACACAATCCTAGGTGGGACTTCTTTGGCAATTTTGGTCGGTCCGCTTCAACCCCTCTCCCACCCCCTTCACCCTCCCACTGAGAAAGGCCCACACTCCCAAGCTCGGTCCTTTTCGTCGGAAATGCGCCAACGTCTTCGCCCTTATTGCAGTCATTAAGAAAGAGAACCGGGTATGGTTTTCACCCTCTCCACACACATTAGTAAGTTTTGATAACCCTATCGTTGTGACCCATGATTGGGAATTCTTGCCCTTCTTTTAGTGCGAGTTCCTGGCTCCTCCCCCAGTGGAGTTGCTTTTATTGTAGATTCAGGTCTGTCCCTTCCTTTTTAATTAGGGCAGTCTCCTTCCACGTGTGGCACCATAAAACTTTTACGATTGGGTGGATGGATGTGACGGGATTAGTCATTTTTTCCTCCGCACAATCCCTTTCTATTGAAAACAGGTCAATTCAAATTCTCTTTGACTTCCCTCCAATCTTTTCAACGTACCGGGAAACTAGCCTCCTAGGCCCTCAAGTAAACGTTTTGTTTTAATTATACTGACAACCGGGCGCATTTTCACCACCATTACCTGCTCCCCGGTCAGCTCCTCTGGGGCGCGACACCGACGGACGTTTTCCTTCCGTGCTCCGTGGAGTTGACCAGGCTCTCCGCGAGGTAAGCCCTGTTTGAAGGCATGCCGTATCCCTGTGGCCGTCTTCTACCCCCTGGCAAATGTTTGTACACACCCTTCCCCAGCGTTTCCTTTCTAGCGTGCTCTGTCATTCTTTCCGCACCACACAAAAGTCCACCAAACACCGGCCGCCAAACATCCTAGCATCGAGGGCTTTCCTTTCCCGAGGTGACCCCCCCTACGCATCAAGTCCCTCGAAGACCACTGCTGCCCCCGGTTCGAATTCGACCACGATGGCGATCCGTGATTCGCGCAACTTCCTGATGTGACCACAAACTTCAGACTTTCCTTGGTATAGTGGTCCCTCCCTCTCTTCATTCATGCCCAATTTTCCCCGCCACCCCCCCGATTTTCCTAACCGAAGGGTCACCGGCCTTGTCCCCCCCACCCAACCCATACGATTATCCCGTTCACTGGCGGCACTTACTTCCTAGATAGCAGAACCTCCACCTCCCATCTCTCCGTTTAATTCCGCCCCACCTGTCATGTGCAGGATAGTTAAGTCTAGAGGGGAGATTATTCTTTTCTTGAACCGACCATACAATTTCGTCTGGATTTTTTTCCAAGTCCCCCATCCCCTCTGCCACATGAATATTCCTCGTATTACCCCCCCCTTTGCACGATGGCTCCTCGGCTAAAAGATTCTCACCGCCTTTTTTTTTTTCTGTCCTTAACCGGCAAGACCCGATCTCCTCCTTTGTCCCCTCGGCTTGCCCTTGACTAATTTCCCCCTCCACTCGCAGGCGCCACCCTAAACGGCTGACCCCTCCCCCCAACGGCCCCTCCGCGAGAAAAATTCAGAGGGACGTTTTTCTTTCCTTTAGTTTGACCCACGTCAACAGGCTTTTTATTATTCATTGCCAACGCGATAATAGTTTCCCCGTCCCCGAGGCCCCCGTCCAAATCCGCCATCACCTCACCCAGATGTTGATTCTGGTCTCTCCCCCTCACCTCAGGGCGTGTATTTCAATTATAGCAACTCCCTCTCTTCCCTCCCCCTCTGCGTGGTGGTATCTTCTATAATCAGCCGTGTTTGTCCCACCATAGGCTTTTCCCCGTATCGATCTATTTGCGACCCTGTGAGAAAATGCTTCCACTCTGCTTACGCTCTCTTCCCACCCTTTTTTCACCACGACCTGCTTTCTGTATTCTCTGCCCCCCTCCTCGATTGTCTCTCACGAGTTGCCCCTTCTCCCCTCCCCCCTGGTCATCCAATCCACCTTTCCCCCGTTCTGCTTTCCTCCGATTTCCCTGCCCCTGCTCCGTTCGGTCCCCCTCTTTTCTTTTTTTCCCCGAAGACCGGATTGTTATCGTGGTGCTCAAGGTATCGAATCTTTTCCTCCCCCAAACCTTTCTCTCTCCCTGCTTTTTTTGGAGGGTTTTTTGCCCTGCCGTTCATCTCTCCTTCGATCAATATCCCGTTTTGGTGTCTGATCCCTCCAGTTGTAGTTAGTCTTCCCAGCGAAACCTTCTAATTTTTTTTTGGTATTTACCCTCCCCCTTATCGTCCCTTCGGCGACTGTTTCTCTTTGAACAAACCAGGATCAATTTTCCCCCCTGTCATTTATTTTCCCCTTCATGTTGGCGGGTGCTGCTTTTGTGCACAACGGGAAATACTTCTTTCCTTGTTCTGGTGGTTCGAGGACGTTTCACCATTTCTCCCCCCTTTTTTTTTTGAAGTAAAGATAACGGCTCCCCCCCCCTCTTTTAGACCCCCCCCTTTCCCCCCCCCCCCCACCCCACCCCCCCCCCACTATGGTTCGGTATTTATCCTTGCCTACCTTAAAGCCATCGCCAATAGCATACCGACTTTTTTGGTTTCCTTCCACATCCCTTTTCCCCTCAGCCCATTCCGCAAGCCTGACTTTCCCCCTCCGCCCCCCCCCCCGACGCCCTCCGCTCCCCTCCCTTCCCCCTCTCCGAAGAAGAAGATACCATTTCGTCTCGTGTCATAAAAAGCCGTATCTGCCTATTGATTTGTGTTTTTTCTTGATGAAAGCCTTTTGTGACGGTTCTTACACCTGACTAGGCGGCTTGTTTCTTAGGCCTGCGGATTCCCCCATTTTGAGGAAAATCTTAGTGATAAGCTCCCCCTTAGAATTTTCTCCCCAATCAAAGTGGATATCCACCATAACTGCTCCTGTTTCGCCCTTTCCGCTCTTTTCGGGACGGGCCGTCTCGTTTCCCCCCGAAAGGCACTACAACAGTTTTTTGTATTGTTTCGGTGCGGGAATTCCTCTTTGTGCTCGATAAAATTGTTCAACATAGAGCATGACGCCCTTTCTTCTCTGAAAATTCAGGTTGTTTTTTCGTTCGCTGGAGCGAAAACGTGATGCCTTCTTTTCTTCCCCCGGTTTTCTGACTCGAGAAGATTCACCCTTTGCGGGGCTTCATCTCGAGTTCTGTATGCCCTTTTTTTTTGCGATGGTTCCCCCATCCTCCCCCAGATCTGTCCCGCTTTTCTCTCGAAATTAAGGCCAGCCGCTTCGTCTTCTACGAAAAAGGCCTAGTCCTCCCACTTTCACCCCCCTCCTCCACTTCGCCCCCCCCTTCACCGGAACCCTTTTTTTTCTCCTCCCCACCTTTCCCCTCCCCCGAAGTTTTGCTTGTGAATTTCTCAGCCCCCTTTTGCTGTTACCTATCTGTGTTTGTCCCCTTTTTCCCTCCATAACTAGACTGCAATCCCAGTTTTTTCCACCGCCCCACCACTATCTACGAAGATCATGTGCAAGCCTTGCTCGGCCCTTTTATTTTCCCATTCGTTTTAATCTCCTGCTCGCTTTCCTGAAAAATATTTCCAACCCTTTGTCTGCACCACCCCCCCTTTCTTCCCCAAGCCCCCCAAACACACCTTGTAACTATGGCGGGATTGCGCCTTTGCCTGTCTCATGCTTTGCCTTAACTTTTTAAATTGAGAGCTGGTCCCGCCCCCGACAAAACTCCTCCCGTCCCCCTCTCCGTCCCCCCCTGACTTCTATCCCTAATGGGGGTGAAAATCTCTCCTTCTTTTCCCCTAACTCCCGGTCAATTCCCTTCTTTTTCACTAATGTCCCCATTGCTTGTAACGCTTTGAACCTCTTTTTTCCCCCCGACTCTCTCCTGTTCTTTTTGGTTGTTTTATGCCGTAATTCCTCCGTGGGTGAACTTTTCAAATGTTTTCCTCCCACACCTTGGCCTTCTGCAAAAGACGGTTTTGTTCTTTCTTTGTTTTATTCTTCACCCTCTGGAACCAAGAAGCTTCACGGTTTTTCTTTCATTTTCCGTAACGGTAGTTGTTTCGAATTGGCGGCTTTCGCTCACCCCATCCCTTTCAACGGCAACACTTTTTCGGGCCCCGGTGAGCCTCCCCCATTTCGCTAGCCCCTCTCTAATGCCCGTGGTGGGGGTGGAGAGTCTGTTGGCGCCTCACTTTGTCTCACGGGGCGGAGTTGGGTCTTTTTCTCTGCGAAGAACCCGTTCATTCTTGCCAATTTGTTCCCCCCCCTCACTTTTGTGCTGCATGATGCTTTGCGGATTTTTTTTTTTTTTTGGTTTTGACCTTGAAAGATTGCGTAGCGTTCTTTCGATCGGGCTTCACGCGCCTTGTGCCGCAGTTTGTACCGTGTGTTCCCTTTGGCAATTTTTGTGTTTCACGCCTTTTCTTTTTTTTCTGTGTTTTTCACGTGGAAGTACCCGCCGGGGCTTTTATAGTCTTTCAAGTGATGGGCTGTTGCCCCCCTCTTTTTAATCAGGTTCTGGTTGTCTG
>Ga0179591_1539608_pt1:0-10000 | contig 11019 bp, 20 predicted proteins | sample CZOMad2_1_08_16f_FD_182891 | JGI IMG/M metagenome (GOLD analysis project Ga0179591, IMG submission 182891) | Vadose zone soil fungal communities from Angelo Coast Range Reserve, California, USA - CZOMad2_1_08_16fungal (PacBio error correction) | ecosystem: Environmental > Terrestrial >... | reverse complement strand
TTTTAATTTATTTCTTCCAAATTTCTCTTTTCTCTCTCCTTTCTTTTTTTTATTAAAGAACCAAAGGAAGTCTCTTTTTTCTTTTTTAAATTTTTTCATCTTTTCAAATACTTTCATTCTCACATTTTTATTTTTTTTCAAAATCTACTTCTTTTTTTTTTTTCAATTCTACCTCTTCGCATTTTTTTTCCCCTCAATTTTTCATCAAGTAATCTCTTTATTTTTTACATATTCAAAAATTTCTTTCTTTTTTCACTCAAAGACTTTTATCTAGTTTCTTTTTTATTTTTCTTTTTTTTTTATATTTTACTTCTTTTCTTCCAATTCTTTTTTTCTCTTAAATTCTTTTTCTTCTTATTCTCCTTTTCCAAAGTACTTTCATTTCTTCATTTATTTTTTTTTTTCAAATTTCTATTTTCATTTTCAATTGTTTTTTTTTTCATTTTCTACAAAATTTCCTTTTTTTTTATTTTTTTTACTTATAATTTTTTTTAATTTTTTTTTTTTACATCTTCTCTTTTCTTACTTGCTTTTCACATTCAATTCTTCCTTTTTTTTTTTTTTCTTTCATTCAAACTCTCTTTCTTTTCTTTTTTTACTTTTACCTTTTTTCTTTTTCTACTACCTTTCAAAGACTACTGCCGCCTCATTGCCGATCACATCAAAGGGTTTCTTTTTTCGGTATGTTTTTTCTCTTTTTTTTTTTTCTTTTTTTTCTCATTCAAAATTCTTCTCTTTCTTTTCTTGTTTCAAAGGGGACTCCTATTCTTTTCTTTTTTTTTCCTTTTTCTTTTCCTTTTTCTTCTTTTCTCTTTCACTTTGCTCTATTTCCTCCATCACCCCTTTCAATTTTTTTTTTCTTTCTCCTTTTTCATTTACATTTCTTTTTTCTCTCTCTCTTTAAAAAAAAAAAAAAAGCGATCATCCTTGTATCATTTTTCATGTTTTCCTCTCTTTCTTCAATTCAAAGACTCTTTCAAAGACTCTGAGAGGATTTTCTCTCTTCTTTTTTTCTTTTCCTTTCTTTCTTTTTTTTCATTCAAAACTCTTTTCACTTCAAAAAAAAAAAAAAAAAAAGCGATTTCAAATTTCCTTCAAAGGCAAAAAGACACCCAAAGAAATAAACCATCCTTCCCTTTTCAAAGAACACACTTCATCTCATAATTCTCAAATTTTTTTCCAAATTCAAAATTTTTTCTTTTTCCCAATTTTCTATTTACCTATTTACTCATTCTTTTTTCTCATCACCATAATCTCTCTTCCCATTTTTTCTTTCCTTTTCATCCGATTTTCAATTTTTTTCTTCAAAGAAAAAATTTTTTTTTTCTTTTTTTTTCAAAGAAAGATTCCAAAGAGATTTTTCTCTTTCAAAAGTCAATTCAAAAATTTTCTTCTTACTTCACTTTTTTTTTTTTTCAATTTTTTTTTTTTTTCTTTTTTTCTTTTTTCTAAATCTCCTTTTTTTCTCTCTTTATTCTTTTCATTTCTCAAAATTCAATCAAAGATCAATTTCTTTTTTTTTTACCCAATCAATTTTTTTTCATTTTTTTCCCTTCAATTTTGCGGGCGAATTCCCAATTCTTTTTCTTTCCATTTTTTTCCAATTTTTTTTTCAATTCAAATGTTTTTTCTTCTCTTCTTTCATCAAAAATTTTTTTTTTTTTACTTTTTTCCTTATCTATTATTGTCTTCATTTTCCTTATCATTTCAAACAAGTTTTTTTTTCACTTTTACTTTTTTCTCACTTTTTTTATTCTTTTTTAATAATAGATTCAAAAAGTTTTCCCTCTTTTCTTCTTTTCTTTTTCTCCAAAAAGACTGCAAAGTTTATTTTTTTTTTCTCCTCTTCACTTTCTTCTTTCTTTTATCCAAAGATTATTTTGTCTTTTTTTTTTCAAACTTTCCCTCCTTTTTTTCCCTTTATTTCCTTTTTCTCCTTTTCTTCATTCTTTTTTCAAAGGTTCAAAAATTTTTTTCTTTTTTCTTCAAATTTCTTTTTTTTTTTTCAAAAATTCTTCAAAAGGAGGACATTTTCGTTTGTTTTTTTTTTTTTTCTTATTTTTTTCTCCCCTTTTCAAATATTTTTTTTCATTTTTATTTTTACAATTCCCCTTCAAAGGGAAGGATTTTCTTTTTTTCTTTCATTAATTCCCTCTTATTTATTTTTTTTTTCTTTTCCCAATTTTCTCAAAGTTCAAAGAAGACACTTCTTCTCTCTTTTTTTTTCTATTTTTTCTTCTCTTTTCTTCCTCCCACTTTCTCCCCCCCTTTTCTTTTTCTCTCTTTCTCAAATTCTTCAAAGTTTCACAAGAGACACCTGTCGACATGCAAATTTTCTTTTCTTACTTCCTTTTTTAAAAAGTTTCTCAAACTTTTGTCCTCAAAACACTTTTTCTTTCCTCATCAAAGCACAATATATCAAAAAAGTTTTTCTCTCAATTTTTTTTTTCACTCTTCCTTTTTCAATTCATCAAAGATTCAACTCCTTTCTCTTTTTCTGATTTTCAAATTTCTTTCCAAAGAGTCCTATTCCTTTTTTTTCTCAAATCTTCATTTTTCTTTTTTCTTTTCTTTTCAAAATTTCCTTTTTTTCTCATTTTTTTTCAAAAGAGACTAAGGACCCTGTCTCTACTCTTCAATTTTCTTTTTTAAAAAAAAAAAAAAAAAAAAAAGCGATGCAAAAAAAAAAGCGATCACTTTATTCCTCTTCTCTCCCTTCTTTTTTTTTTTTTCTCAAAATCTCAATTTTCTACTTAGCTTTTTCAATTCTCCTTTTTCATTTTCTCTCTCACTTCATCACTTTCTTTATTTTTTTTCTTCATTCTCATTTTTCTTTTTCTTCCATTTTTATATAAAAAACAAGCTCTCATTTTTTTCATTCTCCTTCTCTTTTTTCTCTTTTCATTTTACATTTTTTTTTCCCTTCTTTTTTTTTTTTCCTATCCCTTATCATCTTTTTTTTCCTTCCCCTTTAAAAATCCTTTTTTTTCTCGTCAATTTAATTTCTTTTCTCTTTCCTTTTTTTTTTTATTTATAATTTATTTCTTTTTCTTCTTCAAAGGTTATCATTCATTATTTTCAATTTTTTTTCTTTTCAATCTTCTCTTCTTTTTTTTTTTTTTTTTTTTTTCTTCCTTTTCTCAACTTTTCATCCTTTTTCTCTTCGTTTCAAAAGATTATTTTTTTTTCATCTTTTTTTTTTTTTTTTTTTTCATTCCTCAAAAAGCGATTTTCTTTTTCAATTTTTTCAAATTCTCTTTCATCCCTTCTTTTTCTTTTTTTTTCAAAGCCTCTACAAAGGATCTTTTTTTTTTTTTCTTTTTTTTTTTTCTCCTCTCATTCATCACAACATAAGGTTTCCAATTTTTTTTTTCTTTCACCAAAAGGCCTTTCTTTCAAAATTTCCCATTATTTTTTCTCTCTTCTTTTTTTTTACCTTTTTTTTTCCAAAGGAGGGACTACCACTCCACCTTTCCCCCTCCCCCCCTGCGGCAAAAAGGGGGATCTCTTTCATTTCTTTCCAAAAAGGGGAGAAATTTTTCATCATTTTCAATTTCAACGACGATTCAAAGACCCCCTCCATTCCAAAGGACTGCTGGCTGCGTCCTTTTTCCATTTCTTTCTGATCAAATTTTCTCTCAAAAAAGAAATCTTCTTTCCAAAGACCTAGTTTTTCACTTTTTCAAAATTCAAAAGGGTATACACACTCTCTTTCACAAAGAAAAAGGGTTTTTTTTATTTTCACTCAAATACATCTTATTTTTTTTCCTTCTTATCAATTTTTTATTTTTTTTTTCACATTTCCTTTTTTTTTTTCCATTATCTATTTTAATTATCTTCCTCTCTTTTTTCTTCCTTTTTAAATTTTCATAATATTTTAATATTTTTAACTTTTTTAAATTTTAATTCTTACAAAGAGGAACTAGGACAACTGCAAACCACAAACCCATTAAAAAGCTCTTTCTCTTTTCTTTCTTCTCTCCCTTTCAACTTCATTCATTTCATTTTTTTTTTTCATTTTTTTATTTTTTTCATATTTTTTCAAAGAAATTTTTTGTTACTTCCTTCTTTACTTCTTTTCGTCACAAAGACAAATTTTTATCCAATCCTCTCTTTGTTTTTTTCATCTTTATTTTTTGTTTACTTTTTTCAAAAGAAGAATTTTCACCTTCCTTTATCTATTTTTTTCTAATTTTTTTTATTCATCTCCTCCTTTTCTTTTTTTCATTTTTTTTTCAAAATCTTTTCAAAATTTTTATTTTTTTGATTTTTTAAATCATCTCCTCCCTTCTTTTTTCAAAACGACCAGACCCCTTCATTTTCTCTCATTTTTTTTGTCTTCTTTTTCAATTTTCCTTCTTTTTTTTTCCATTTTTTTTCCTCCTTCTTTCAAAGTTAATCTCTTTTTTTTTTCATCACAAGACAAAAAAGCGATCCTTTTCATCAACCATCCATTTCAATTATTCTTTTCATTTTTCACACTTCTTCTCCAAAGGAAACCCCCAACCATTCGAGTTTTTCCTTTTTTTTTCTTTTCTCTATATTAAGTGTGGCTCTCTTCTTTTTTTTTCATTTCAAAATCTATTCTTTTATTTCATTCAAAGGTTCTTTCAAATCTTTCTTTTTACTCCACTTTTCTTGCTATTCCATTTTTTCTCATGTTTAATATACTTCACAAATTTTCAAAAGGTTCCTTTTATTTTCTTTTTTTTAATCCCTACTTACCTTATCTCAATTTTTTTTTCATCTCATTATTGTTTTTTAAATTTTCTTTTTTTCCAAACTGTTTTTCATCAATTTTACAAAGGACCCAATTTGGCCCCCAATTCATATTACTTTTTTTTTCTCTCTTCTTCCTTTTCTATTATTTTTTTTTTTCTTTTTTCAATTCTTTTTTTTCTTTCCAAGTCCCTTTTCCATCAAAAAGACCCCTCTTTTTTTCATTTTTGCCAAAGGACTCTTTTTCATTCTTTTACCCCATTTTCAAATTTCACCTTTTTTTTTCAAAAGGACTTTTTTCAAAGAATTTCTTTTTTAGATATAACAAAATCATTTCTTTCAAATTCCTCTTTTTTTTCCTTTCAATTTCAAAAATCAAAAATGATTTTACAACTCCAAAAGGTTCTCTTCCCCATCTCTTTTTCTTTCTTGTTTTCTTCCAAATTTTCTTTTTTTTTCTTTTTCATTCATTTTTTTCCCCAAAATTTCTTTTTTCTTTGTTTCAAATTTCTCTTGGATTTTCATTCATTTTCAAATAGGTACATGAGACTTTTTCTTCTTTCAAATTTTTTTTCCTTCTTCTTTTTTCTTTCTTTTTTTCAAATTCTCAAACTTTTTTTTCGTTCTTCTATTTTCTTTCTCTTTTTAAAATTTTTTCGTTCCCTCAAAAGGATCAAATTTTCCTTTTTCTTTCTTTTTTTTCTCTTCCAAAAATTTTTTTCTCATCCAACCTATCTTTTTTATCCTCAAAGGTTCCTTTTTTTTCAATTTTTTCAAAGAGACAGAATTCGATTTCCCTTTTCTTATTGTTAAATAAATCACTTTCTCTTCCTCCTTTCTATTTTTAGTTTATTATTTCTCTTTCTTCCTTTTTCTTTCAAAGCTTTCTTTTTTTCTTTCTATCAAAGAAGAAACAAAGATTTTATTTTATCTTCAATTTTCAATCTCTCACTTTTTTTTTTTTCCCCTTTTTCAAAGACCTTAATTTCTTTTCTCAAAATATCTCTTTTTTCAAAGTTTTCCATTTCAAATTCACTAAATTCTTTTTTTTATCTTTTTTTTTTTGTAATTCTCCTCTTTTTCCTTTCAAAGGGTTTTTTGAAAATTCTTTCAATTATTTTTACTTCTTTTTACATTTTTATCACCATTCCAATTTATTACTCTCAACACTATTTTTCACTTACTACTCTTTTTTCCAATTTATTTCTCTTTTTTTTTTTCTCTTTTAAAGGAAGAAAAGGTACTTCATTTAATATTTGTTTTCCTTTTTTTTTTTTTTGTTTATATTCAAAGGAAATTTTTCATTCTTCGTAAAAGATTCCACTCTTTATTGCACTTTTTTATATTATTATCTTCTTTTTTTTTTTATTAAACCTTTTTTCTCTTTTTACTCTCTTTTTTTCAAAGAACTTTTTTTGCTTTTTCTTTCATCGTCAATCTTTTTTTCAAAAAAAGGGCATTCTTTTCCCTTTCTTCATTTATTTTTCTATTTTTCTTTTTCCATATTTTTTATTCAAAAGGAATTTTCCTTCCTTTTTCCAAAAGACAGAGACATTCTTTATTTTTTTTCTTTTTTTCTCTTTTTAAAAAATTTCTTCTTTTTTCACAAATTTCTTTCTCTTTTCTTCATATTACTCTCTTCAAATTTTTTTTATTTTTATTTTTTTTTTTGTCCTTTTTTTCAAAACAAATCTTCACTTTTTCAATCTTCATTTTTTTTTTTCCTTCATCCTTACAAAGACTGCGCGGGCCCCCTTTCCCAAATGGTTTTTTTTTCCATTTTTTACCATTTCTTTTTCACTTCATTCTTTCAACAATTTCTTTTATCTCATTCAATTTTGTTCACTTTTTCCCTTATCTTTTTGCCTTCATCTTTAAAAAAAATTTTTTTTCAAAAATTTACTTTTTTTCTCTACAAGTTTTTTCTCTTTTTTTTTTTTCAAAGAAAAACCTTTCTTCATTTCATTTTTTTTTTTCTTTTTCCTTTCTTTTTTATTCTTCTTCTCCTTCCTTCACTTTTTCTTTTTTTCATTCATTTGTTCTTTTCTTTTTTTTTTTTTTTCTGCTTCCCTTTCCATTTACCCCAACTTTTTCCAAATGTTTCTCAATTTCTCTTTTAAAAATTTTTTTTTTTTTTTCTTCATTTTACTTTTTCTCCAATCTACTTTTCTCCTTAAATTTCTTTATTCATTTTCTCTCAATTTCGTTTAAAAATCTTTCTTTTTTTTTTTCTTCTTTCCCTCTTTTCTTTTTTTTCTTTTCTTTTTTTGTCAGATTTCCTTTTCTTTTTCTTCCCCAATCCCTTTTCTCCTTCCTTTCCTTATCTCAAAGGGAAGGAAGATTCCATCCCCCCCTGCTTTGGTGTTATTTGGGCACGGCCGCAGGGCAAAGCAGGCGCGGAAAAAAAAAAAAAAAAAAAAAAAAAAAAAAAAAAAAAAAAAAAAAAAAGCAAAAAAAAAAAAAAAAAAAAAAAACAAAAAAAAAAAAAAAAAACAACAAAAAAAAAAAAGCGGGATAATTTTTTTCTCCTTTTCTTCTTCTTCCCTCTCTTTTTTTATTTCAATTTTTCATTCTTCCTTTTTTTTCTTTTTTTTCCCTCCAAAGAGGGAAAGACCCCCTCTTGCCAGGGGGATATTTCTCCATACTCATATCAAAGGTTTATCTTTTCACTTCTCAATCTTTTCCTTCTTTTTTTTTTCAAAAATTCTCATTTTTCAATCATTTTTTTTTCCCATTCTTTTATTTTCCTTTATTTTCTATTCATTTTTTTTTTCCAAAGGGGAAAGGGGAATCAATCATTTCCAAAAAAACTTTTTATTCTTCTTTATATCAATATCCTCTCTTTCTTCTTTTATTTTCACAAATTTTTTCATTTCCTTATTATTTTTCTTCTCCCCCCTTCTTTATTTTTTTTTTCTTTTTTTACCTCAAAGGTTAAAAAAGTTTTCTTCATTTTCCCAATTTCAAAGACCAAACCTTTCTCTTTTTTCCCTCTTCTTTTATTCTTTTTTTTCTTCTTTCAACTATCTTTTTTCTCTTTTTTCAATTTACGATCTTCTTTTTTCTCAAATCAAAAGGGTCCATTTTTTTTTTTCTTCCAAAGTTTTTTCTATATTCAAAGGAAGACTTCCTCTTCTCCTTTTTTTTTCAATCAAAGACAATGGAAAATTTTTTTTTTTATCTTCTTTCCTTTCATTACACAATCATTTTCCTTTTTTCAAAGACCTTCTTTCTTTTTTTCTTCCCCTAATTTTCAATTTTACTTATTTTTTTCCTTTTTTTTCCATATTTTTTCTTTTTTACTCTCTACTTGCCTTTTCAAAGGAATTTTTTACTACATTCAAACATTTTTTTTTTTTTTATTGTATCAAATTTTCTCTCTTTTTTCAATTTTCTTTTCTTCTTATTTATTGATTACGCATTTTTTGTTTTCAACTTTTTTGAAAAAAAGAACCTAGAAAATAGTCTAATAATTTAGTTTTTTCTCTTCTACTTTTTCCTTTTCTCTTTTTTTACCTCATTTATTTTCATTTACTCTTGCTCTCTTTTTTCTTTTTGTTCTTTCTTTCTCTTCTTTTTTTTCTTTTTTTGAAAAAAAAAAAAAAAAAGAAGAAAAAGCGATCAAAATTTCCAAAAAATTTTTAAAAATACATTTCAAAAAAACTTTTTTTTTTTTTTCATCAATAATTTACCATTATCAATTAAATTATACAATTTCTTATGTTTATTTTTTTTTATTCTATTTATTCTATTCTTTTTTACAATATTTTCTTGCACTCATCATTTACTTTTTCAAATGCATTTAAGAAAAAAAAAAAAAAAAAAAAAAAAAAAAAAAAAAACGAAAAAAAAAAAAAAAAAAAAAAAAAAAAAAAAAAAAAAAAAAAAAAAAAAAAAAAAAAAAAAAAAGCGATTTTTTCTTTTTTCATTCTTTTCAAATTTCTTTTTTTTATCTTCCATTTTTTCTTATACTTATCTCATTCCAGTTTATTTTTTCTCTTTTAATTCTACTCTCCTTTTTCATTTTTTTTTTTCTATTTATTTTTTTTTTTTTCTCCTTTTTCTTTTTTTGTTCAAAGAGAGAATATCTACTTCTCTTTCTTTTCCAAAAAGTTCTCTTTGTACTCCAAAGGACCCTCTTTTTGAATTACATTTTTTTTCTCTCCTTCTTTTTTGCCCCTGTTCTCCCTTTATTCTCTTTTTTTTTTCAAAATATTCTTCCTTTTTTTTTCCTTTTCTCTTTTCCTCATTTCATTTCTTCGTTTCTTTTTTCCCAATTCTAAAAAAAAAGTTTCACTTTTGTTCAAACTTTTTCAAAGACTTTTTGTGGTTGTTGGTGTTTTTTTTTTGTCTCTCACCTTTTTGTTCTTGCTGTCGTTGTGGGGTTTTCAAGGCAAGTTGCCTGTCGCGGGGTCGAAAGTGGGGTGCGTGTTTGTGGTGGCGTTTTTCCCGTGGGTGTGCAAAGGGGGGAGGCTAACGTCTTCCAAGTGCGGTGCAAAGACTGCGACCGGGGTTTTTTTTCGGGGCTTGGCGTGGGGCAGCTGGTTCAATGGTGGCGTGGGCACTTGGCTCCCGTTCAAAGGTGTTCCGCGGTCGGGGTCACTCGTTTTTGTGGGGTGGGGGGGCGCCTCAACCACGGCAAAGGATCAAAGTTCATGGTCTTTCGTCGGCCAAAGGGGTGTTGGGCGGGGGGGGCAGGGCCAAAAAGAGGGGGCGGTGGTCCTGGCGGGGGGGCCCAAGTCAAAAAGCGCTGGTGGCAAGTCGCCGGGTCGTCTGCAAAAAAAGACGTCGTGGATGGTCTGTCTTCTTTGGTGGTGGCTTTCTCCTTGGGTCTGCGTTGCTCTGGGCTCAGTGGTTTTCTCAAAAACAACTTCAAAAAACAAAAGATTTCCATCGCAATCCAATTTCAAAGCTCAAACTTTTCTTCAAAGGACCTGCTCGTTTCATTCTCTTCCAAAAGACTGCGAGGGAGATGGGCCCAGTTTCGGCTATGGCGTTCTGTCAACCGACAAACACCAACACCAAAACCCCTGCAAAGTGGCAGCAAGACCTGCCCGCCCCGCGCCCCCGCCGCCCGCCCGCCGCAACCACAAAACGCAACGATATTTTATTTAATATTTATTATCGACGAATTTTAGTAATATGACCCCAACGATTATATTTTATTTATGGCCGTTATATTAATCGTATCGTATTAGGTAATGTGCACACCCCGACTCGCGAGGGAAGCAAAAAAAGCAAAAAACAGGGAAGGGCCCAAAAACGGTGACGTTTTTTCCTT
>Ga0179591_1494980_pt1 | contig 11019 bp, 6 predicted proteins | sample CZOMad2_1_08_16f_FD_182891 | JGI IMG/M metagenome (GOLD analysis project Ga0179591, IMG submission 182891) | Vadose zone soil fungal communities from Angelo Coast Range Reserve, California, USA - CZOMad2_1_08_16fungal (PacBio error correction) | ecosystem: Environmental > Terrestrial > Soil >... | reverse complement strand
AGATAAAGGAGAAACGACTCCTAATCTGTTGGTTCCGGTCAAGCATCCGAGCGGCCCCATTTTGGATCCTGACATTTGACGCGGACATTGGCTCCACGTTCGTACAAGGAAAACTTGCTGGCTGTCGCGCTGCTCAAGAATCAGAAACACCCCCGACCGACCGATTGGAAGGCTTCGGGGCGGAGGCGTGGTCGGAATCGGAACGGGAGCATGTGCTCCATGAGTTTTGGCCGCGACGATTCGCACGGCCCGGAGCCTGGAGATTCACTAGCCTGCAGATTCGGGGGAGATGGACGGAAGCTGGCGACTCGGCATATCTCCAAGGCGCCATCTGCGGCACTGAAATCGACCAGGGATTTGCATTCCCCGGAAGTCCGGCGGGCGATCGCAAACGTCTGGACGACAGTCGCGACCGCGATCCGGCGTCGGCGGGGCTACCTGGGGGAAGCCGTTCGTGCGGTTCAAGGGCTTTCAGGTTTGCAGGTGTACCGCGCCAGCGAATCGGCGTGGGAAACAGGGGCGAGCCAATCCTGGCGGTGTGATGCAGACCGATGTTCCGAAATCTCGCTCGATATCCACGACGGCGCGAAGTCGGATCCGGCGGCTGCGGACAATGCTACGGGTGCATTCGTGACGGCGAACGGGGGTTGGGAGGACACGTCTCGATCCTCCCGAAGTGACCCTGGGAGGAACGGCGGAATGGGCGACCGGCATCCCAAGGTTCGCGGAGGCGTGCTGATGGGCCGGCGCCCAAAGTCTTGGGAAATGATGGAGCGGACAGCGGGCCAAGATCGGCGAGGGAAGCGTGGTGCTGGAGGACCGTGCCAGCAATTGCACGGTAGCGGGAGTTCAGCGCGATCGTGGCCCGACATGTGTGGGATCTCCCGACGTGGAGATGGATCAGCAGTTCCCCATATCCATCCGGACGGAACCGCGAATTTGAAGGGGGCTCCGGCAATTCCCCGCGAATCAGGTGTATGTGCCAATGGCAGAGCCAGTGGCGCCGATTTCGGGCTGCCGCCGTTGATCTGGACGGAGGTCCGAAGCACGGTCTTGTCGTCGTGTCACATGCGCTGCCGAGACCATCTGGGAGACCTGAAGGTCATCGTCACAAGAGCCGTCACAGTTCGTTTTTTCCGCAAAAGGCGGCGGATCGTACAATCGAGGGCGAAACCGAATTGACGGTTTTCCCGAAAGCAGACGTTAATGATTCAGCGCGTCCGGACGACGTTAGAGATGTGACGGGAACGAACTCCCCATTCCGCTGGAAGACGAGGAGGACTCGGTCATCATCAGCGCTGCACCCGGAACGGCTGGTCGCCCCTGCATTCCGGATGTGGTTGTACGGACGCCATCGTGAACGGACTTTCCAGCGACAGCGTGGGCTGAATGGCGTCGGAGAACGGCTCTCGACATCTCCTTTTTCAGACTTAACGCGCCATGGGAAGCCCGGTCAAGAATCGGTTGCACACGCCCCCCCCATCCGAGACGTTTCAGACGGGAAGGTCTCGACGCCATGCGCGTCGGGTCCGGCTCCACTGTCCCATCAAGGACGGCCAGAAACGAGCTGACGACTGGAAGAGGGCCAGCGATCCCCCCGATTTCTGGCGCAGTGAAAAATCAGCGGCGTGCATGTCGATCACGTTAACGAATCGGAGATTCCGCGAATCTGACGCCGGGGAGCGCAGGGGACAGGCCACCCAGGTCCAGGCGGCCGTGACGGGGTGTATGTCCCGCACCAACGAGGGAACCGACCTGATCGGATTTGATTCCGAGCGGCACGGGGCATCCCCCGGCAGGGAGAAGAGTCTCCAAGGAATTCGACCGCACGGCAAGACCTCGTACAACCTGGTCCTCAAGGAGGAAATCGTCGACGGCGGTGTGCCGAGACGCACACATCAGATCCTGGGGGTGGGAGAGAACGAGTCCGCGCGGCGGGGCCACCAACCCCTACTCCTCCCCTCCCTCCACACACCCCCCCTCAAGCACTCGCGATCTCACCCCACCCCTACTCCTACCATCCCCACATCCTCCTGGCGTCGATGCGAGACGTGAAAACTCCGTCACCGACTCGGCATGGCCGAAATGGACGAAAGACTCCGACGTTCGCCTGCATCGGGGTCAACCCCTTCGCGATGGCTACCCGGCCCGGCACAGCCTGCACGGTCGCGATGCTGGCGACGCTGATGGACGCGGATCGCAGTTTAGACGCCGACTTTGAAGGAGCTCTCCTCGGATGTCTGATTCACGACTCGGCCATGCCTCAAGATCGACAAAGCGGGCTGTACGAGGGGGGCAAAACGCTGGGGACGATTCGATTTCCTGGAAATCACAACGCATCCGGTGGTCGTTGTTCGACGATGATCAAGGATATGCGGCGGTTGTTGTCGCACCAGCAATGGCCATGATCGCATATCAGATGCATTGAAGCGCTGCCAAAACGGGTGTCGCCACGGGGATCCAGCGACCGCCGCGAGTCGGCACGGATTCACTTTTTGTCGAAAGCTGGGCCTGCGTGGCCGACGCCTACGTCGGCCATGGTCCTCCGCGCAGCCACCGCCCAGCGATGTTAAAACTACGGGCGATGGACGCGATGTCAAGGGAGTGCAGACCGGACTGTACGAGCCGGCGGACGTGAAGGTGCTTGCTGCACACGACGGTCGTGTTAAGATCGGAATCCGTACGTGCAGCTCACGCGGCCGGTCCCTGGTGGGCCGAGTGGTCCGAACCCCCGGCGTAGCTACATGACGCCCAGTCTCGAAGAATGCGACCGCCAGCGGCTGACGTTCCCCGGAGTTTGATCGACCTCCCAGGACCCGGACATCCCGATCGTCCGCCCGATGGCGAGTTTGGAGAGTAATCCGCCGCAAGCGCGTTCCGGCCTAATCTGGATTGGCCGGCGGTCGGCATGGTTCCGCGGCCTCTGCAGATGGTGCGGGGATTCGGTGCGACAGACGAATTTCGCGTCGAGGGGAAGGTCTGGATCTCGCCGAATCGCGCCCGCCGTGTCCAGAGCTTCGCGATCGTCGCGCAAGCGGTCCAGGTCGTATTGCCGCCACAGTGGGCACGGGCGAGAACAGAAGGCACTACTCGTATATCCTCTCAATCCTCATAATCTCTTCACTCATCCGGCCCCACCCCTCCCTCCTGTCTCTCCCCCCTCTCTCCTATACACATGCCCCTTATCCATCACTCCACCTGCCCCTCCCCAGGCTATTTTTATGGCGCCCTTATTCAATTCTCTTTTCCCGGAGATTCGCAAAACATAACCGTGCAGGGCACGGTGTTGATCGTAATTCAGACGCGGATCCAGGCTTTCGTGCGATACCGTTAATCCCGCTCTGCGTTCCGCCACTTGCCGCCACGGTACCTTCGACTCGAAGGGTCAGGCGGTCCGGTCACGTTGTGTCAACCACGCCGCAAAGCCCGACCACGGCCCTGGGGGCAGTTCGGCTTCCAGCCCTCCGCCGTTCGTCTTTCAGGACTGATCGAGGTCTCCGTTCTCTTGAAAGAACCCCTACCGGGGTAGTAGAAGGTTATATCTCAGAGCTAGGATAGACTCTATACCTTCGGTTTCTAGTAAGACTTATTACTACTATCATATTCTTATTGAATAGGACCCTTAACCCTAGGGTGATGATCGTAATAATTTATACTAGTACCCTATATATCTAGATTATTATAACGAAATATCTAGGTAAAGGCATGCTATAACTATAAGGATGGGCTAATCGCCGTGTAATTATAAAGCACACTAAGTAGCTACTTTTAGGTTGTATAGGAGCTAGAATCTTAGTGGGCAGTTTATATTAAGTGTATATAGATTATAGTACGGCTCTATCTAGAAGGATATAGTGTTTTCTCTAGGTCTAGACTTATCTTAGTAAGGGACTTACTAAAGATCGTAGTTTGTATTGCAGTAGTTAGTACTTTAATGGATAGGTGGCGGACCCCCGGAGAGGGTCCTTCGCCTCTCCTTGTTCCTACTTTCTTATATTTCTCATTTCCGAGGATATTAGAACTTCTATCTCGTCTGTCTATACCTAGTGACTAAATTATTTATATAGAGCTGTCTATTCCTATATATTATATTTCATACTAGTACTTCGATATCTAAGTCTATTATATCTATAGTTCTTCCCCTACTAGTTAAAATATAGGCCCTTTATAGGTCGGCTGCGAATATTATATGTACCGGTTAAATCTAATTCGGAATGGTCCTAGGAGGAAGGGCTTAATATAGCTATTATAGGGTATTCCTATAGGGCGTCCCTAGTCGAACGGAGAGACCGAGAACCGTGAGACCAGAGATAGTCTAAGTAATATTATATGAGCGCCACACACTGCTAGGGCCCGTTAAGGCTTGGAGAAGCTAGCCTAGCCCCGAATAGTAAAGGTAGGGAACGCAGGAAGGCACCTATATCTCCATAGCGTATTGCCTATTATTTCTATTTATCTAACCTAGCGATAGTATTCCGTAGCCTATTAAGCCCTTACCGTCCGTCTCTTATTTAATATAGTATTATCTATCCTACGCCTTATATTACTTTAGTAGCAGTTTATATATTTTATTAGTTTAATTTAAGTAGTGTTCTTATATTCTAGGGGCCCTATATAGTACGCCGTATTATACCCTATAATGCGTATGTAGATTAGGTGTTTCCCTATTTATATTAGCTGGTAGTATTTATTCTAGGCATAGTCTATAGTTATAGAGCCGTACGTGATTATATAAGGCTATATTTTAATTCTTCCTTTTTAGCTAGGAGTTTTATAGTCCTAGTATATATATACTAATAATAAGGGCGCTATATATTTTTGACTGGGTCTCCATAGTTAAGTCTTAGAAAACCTTATTAGCCTTTATTATTCTTATTAGTTGCTTAGTTATATTTTCCTATTAAGCTATTAGATTTAGGAATCTTAAGACTGATCAAGTGGTTCCGTTTCTTCTATTCTCCTATATAGTTACATATTATCCATCCTAACCCGTCCCCCTTCACCCTAAGTTATAGAACCGCTAGGACTTTAACTAGGTAATCTTCGGGCAGCACTTTTATACTATACGTTCTCCAGCCTATCCCCTACTTTACGGCTCGTCCTTTACCTATTAGTCTTTAGGGTAACTCTTAAGATCTCCGCGCCTAAGTATTGACGATAACTATATTGTAGATCCTCTTTACGAATCTCTATAAGGACTTATATTGTTAATTACTCCCCTACACTCCTCTCTTTTTCTATATTTAGTTTATGATAATTATATACTAGGTATTACTTAAGGGGGGTAGGTTCCCTCTACTATAGAAGCGCAGCTTATAGCGGCCTATGTTGCGGTTTGCCGGTAGGGGGTTTGTTATTTTAATTTTACTTAGCCGTTGGAGGCTTAATAAGGGTTTTGCCTAAGGCGGGCCCTAGGGATCGCTAGGACTGGCGCGCCATCCTGCTAGCTGAAGTGTTATAGCTATAGTTACTCCCTATATTCCTGAACTCGACGCGTTGAGTAGGCTTTATTATTTTATTAGAGGCCTTATTCAGAGAAGGTATTTCCGCTTTATAGTGTAGATTCGCCGTCTTATTGTAGAGGGCCGTGTTAGGCGTGGATAGGGAGGTCGCGCGCGAGTGCGAGCCACCGTCGGTCGACGTGTGCCTCCCTGCGATGTATATATCTTAGGGGGATTCTCTAGGTGTTTTTTAGGGTTTGTTGGGTGGTTTTGGCTTTTGAGGCCGGGTATATGGAAGAGCTCTTCATCTTAGAAAGGAGTATATGGATACTAAATAACAGAATTACTAAGGACGAGAGGCTCTTTATAATAAATATATAGAGATCCTTAGCCCTAGAAAGAAGCCTATAAGCTTAGTAAAAGGTAGAGGTAGGTCGAAAAAGAGGATTAATTTAGGAGGTATATTCTTTATATTTAATTAGATACTTAGAGTCTTTAACGCAAAAAAAAGAAGGATAGCTTACTAAGCTAAGAATAGAGGACTATCTAAACTCAGGAAGCTATAGAGGATATTTAGAATTAATAATCTAAACGCGGCCTAGGTAAAGCCTAAATAACATACCTTAAGCTTAAAGACTACAGGAGATGACGCCCCTTAGTAGTCCTGCTATATCCGATTTTAAACGCTTTCTATAAAACCCATAGAGGGATAGGCCTAATTAGATATTAGGCGGCGACGCTATCGTCTAACCCTGAGATTAGGATAAGATTATTTTGTACTACCTGTGAGTAGTAGCTCTCTCTTGTACGCCTCCCAGTTGGACATCGTTATATACCGCGACGATCTCGACGCGACCGCCCTGTAGTGTGCGCATTGTGCTTGACTTAGAGAGATGATATAAATCAAGGTAGTAAATAATCTTTATACTAAGCTAGCGGGTTTAGAAGATAGCGTCGCCGCTAATAATCTTAATTAGGCCTATCCCTCTATGTGTTTAGTAGAAGCGTTTAAACCTAAGGATATCGAAGGACTCTGCGTAATTATCTGGAGTAGGATTAAGCTAAAGGAGTAGTTATTTAGCTTTACTAGGCGCGTTAGCTTACGGATAAAATAATCCTCTATAGCTTCCTATTTAGATAGTCCTTTTAGAGCTTTAGTAATATAATCCTCTTCTTCAAAGCCTCTAAGTAGCTAAGTAAATATAAGAATAACCTCCTAAATTATACTAGGTTTACTAGCCTTACCTCTACCTTTTACAAGCTTATAGCTGCTTGTTAAGAGGGTAAGGATCTCCTATATATTTATTAATAACGAGACTCTGGGCCGTAGTACTGTATAGTACCTATAAATCCTTATAAGCGAGAGGAGCTCTTACTATACCCGCCTAAAAGACCAAACCCCCCCCCCACCCAAAAACCACAAACACAAAAAAAAAGGAACCTCAACCAACACCTAGCGAATCCCCCCTCGATCTATCACATCGCAGGAGGAGGAACATCCGTCGACCGACGGTGGCTCGCACTAGACGCGCGACAGCCAGAATCCCACGCCAACACGGACTCTACAATAAGGACCGGCGAATACGACACTATAAAGCGGAAATACCTTCTATTAAGAAGGACACATATAATAAAATATAAAGCCTACTAGAGCGTCTACGTCAATACCGGAACTATAGGGGAGTAACTATTAGCTATAACGAAATAATACAGCTAGCAGAAGCCCTCCGCCAGTCTAGCGGAGCCCTAGCGCCCCTCTCAGCAACCCTAATTAAATCCTCCAACGGCCTAAGTAAAATTAAAAATCAACAAAACCCCCCCCTTACCGGCAAAACCGCCACCTAGGACGCTATAGTGCGATTCAGAGTATAGGGAACCTACCCCCCTAAGCTAGAACTAGGTAGATCATTATAATATAAACTAAATATAGAAACAAGTGAGAGTTAGCGGGAAATTAGAAAATAGAAGTCCTTATAGAGATTCGTACAAGAGGGTCTACATATAGTTATCGTCTAATACATTCTGTGCGCGGCGCTATTCGAGGTTACATAAAGGACTAATCGGTACAGGAACGAGCCGTAACCGTAGGGCATATGTAGGAGAGCCGTATAGATTAAAAGTGCTCCGCCCGAGCTACCTAGTTCAAGTCCTAGCGTTCCTATTAGGCCTTCGGTCGAAAAGGGCCGCTAGGTGGTAATATAGTAACTATATAGCGATAGGAAAGCAAACGGAACGCCTCTACTCGGGTCTTAAGAATTACTAAATCTAATAGCGTGTCATCGGAAACCTAAACTAGCCATAATACGACTAATCAGAGTATATAAGGGTGCCTAGAGACTTACTAGGGAGTATCGCCAGTCAAATATATAGCCTCCCTTATTCCTTCGTCTAATATACTAGCGAATATAAAAAATCCTGATCTAAAAGAATAATTACAATAAGCCTTAATATAAAGTAAGGCTCTATAAACTATTCGCACTATGCCTAGAAAAATACTACGACCCTATATATAATAGGGACACCCTAATTACATTACGCAGTATAGGCTTTACTACGGCTACTATATAGGCCCTATTAAGATCAGAACTACTTAAATTAAGACTAAATAACTATATAAACTGCCTACTAAAGTATATATAAGGCGTAGGAGAGAGAGACGATATTAAATATAGGAGACGGAATGTAAGGGCTTAATAGCTACGGGAATAACTATACGCTAGGTTAGATAAATGAAATAATAGGCCCTAAGCAGGGCGATATAGGTGCCATTCCTAGCTTCCCTCATTTAATTTAGGGGGCAGGCTAGCTATCCTAAAGCTTAACGGCGAGAAGTGCGCCTAATCATATTACTAGATTTATAGGGATATAACAGGTTATAGGGATATAAGGGAGAGGACGCTAATAGGAAGACCCTATAGATGCTATAGTAAGCCTTAGGACTAGGCCAATAAGAATAGATTGAACGCGGTAAATATAATATTGCAGCAGACTGATAAAGGGCCTAGTTAACTAGTAGGGGAGAAAATAGAGATAATAATAGACCTAGATATAGAAGTACTAGTAGGAATATAAGATATAGGAATTAGACAGCTCTATATAAACTAAGTAGTAACTAGGGTATAAGACATAAGAGATAGAAGTTCTAACTATCCTAGAGAAGTAGACATAGAAGAGTAAGGAACACAGGCGCGGCGGAAGACCTCGCCGGGGTCCGCCAAATATCAATTATATAGTATAACTACGAAATACAAACTAATATCTATACGGCCCTTAGCTAGATAGTCTGACTCGCGCAACACGATATCCTTACTATATCAGAGCCGGACTATAAGACCTCTATACAATTAATATACTGCCACTAAGGATTCTAGCTGCATATACCAACTAAATAGTAGCTACTTACGTGTGCTTTATCATTAGCACGGCTATTAGCTATCCTGATAGTTAGAGCCGGCAGTAACCGAGATTATATAGTTATAATAATCTAGATATATAGGGGATAGTATACAATTCATATCTAACCCTAGGTTAAAGGGGTCTATAAATCGGAATATTATATTAGCTAATAAGATTCTAGCACCGAAGGATGAGCTATCCTACTGAGATATCAACCCTTACTACCCGCGGTAGGGGGGTATCTTTCAAAGAGAACGAGACCTAGAAGTCTTCCTGAAGACGAACGGCGGAGAGGCTGAGAAGCCGAATGCCCCAGGGCCGTGGTCGGACTTGGCGGCGTGGTGAAACAACGGGGACCGAAGCCTGGACCCGTCCGAAGTCGAAGTGACCGTGCGGAAGTGGCGGAACGCGAGCGGGCATTACGGTACGCACGAAAGCCTGGATGTCCGCCGCCTGAATTCGATCCCCCGTGCCCCTTGGCACGGTTGAGGTTGGCGAATCTCCGGGAAAAGGAAGAATTGAAGAAGGCGCCAGAGAAGCGAGATGCCTTGTTCTCCCCGTGCCGCCACTGTGGGCGGCACTACGACCTGGACCGCTTGCCGAACGATCCGAAGCTCTGGACACGGGCGGCGCAGCTTCTGCGAGATCCAGACCTTCCACGCGACGCGAAAGTGGATCGCGACCGAAGCCCCGCACCATCGCAGAGGCCGCGGACCATGCCGACCGCCGAGCCAAGCCCGATTGAGCCGGAACGCGCGGCGGGGCTTACTCCAAACTCGCCAGCGGGCGGACGATCTGGATGTCCGGGTCCGTGGGAGAGGTCGGATAACATCGGGGGAACTTCCAGCCGGCTGGCGGTCCCGGCTCGATCGGGGCGACAATGTAGGCGACGCCGCGGGGTTCGAGCCATCGGCCCACCCGGCCGTCGTTGAGCTGCACGTACGAGCGATCGGAAACAGCGACAGCGTGGCAGCAGCACCTTCACGCCCCGGCGTCGATACAGTCCGAGTCTGCACTCCCTTGAGCCACGTCCATAGCCGGTAGGGAAGCAGAGCGGGGGGTGGCCGGAGCGGAGAGACCAGGCCGAAGTATCGTCGGCCACCGCCGGCCAGCTCGACAAAAAGTGAATCGGGCCGACTCGCGGGCCGCGGGATACCCCGACCCGTTGCAGAGCTCATGATTGATAGGCGATCATGGCCGAGCGGTTGCGACACGACCGCATTCCTTGATTAAGTCGAACACGCCCCCGGATGTGGAGTGATGTCCAGGAACCGATCGTCCACAGCGTTTTGTTTCCCCCCTCGTACCCGACGCTTGTCGATCTTGAGCAGGCCGAGTCGTGAATCAGGCCAGCGATGGAGAGCTCCTTCAAGTCTGGCGGTCGAAACGCAGCAGCGTCCCCCATCAGCGTCGGCCGCATCGCCGACGTGCAGGGCTGATGCCGGGCCGGTAGCCATCGCGAAGGGGTTGACCACGATGCAGGCGAACAGGTCGGAGTCTTTCGCCATGTCGGCCAGGGCCGAGTCGGTGACGGAGTTCAACGTCTCACATCGAAGCCCCGGCCCGCGGACAGCCTTCTCGAACACCCCAGGATAATTCGTTCGGCACACCCAGGTCGACGATTTCTCCTTGAGGACCAGGTTGTAGAGGTATTGCCGTGCTGGTCGAAGTCCTTGGAGTACGCATTCTTCCCTGTAACACGGCCGGGGGATGCCAGTGCCCGATGCCCCGAATCACATCGTCGAGCCGGTCGGTTCCCCGTGTGCAGGGGACATTAACCCCGTCACGGTCAGACTGCGACTGGGGGGCCGTACATGCGGACTCCCCGGCGCAGATTCGCGCGATCTCGATCGTGAACGGTGATGCGACAGCACCGCCCGCGGTTTTCAACTGCGCCAGAAAGCTGGGGGTGATCGTCTGGCCCTCGGCCAGCAGCAGCACGTTTGGCCGTCATTGAGGGGAAAGTTGAGCCGGGACCGACGCGCAGGCGGGGGGGGGCGGGGCGGGGGGACCTCACCGTTTGAAAAGTATCGGAGGCGGTGACAACCGAAGTCTTGACCGGGCGTCCATGGCGCGAAGTCAAAAAGAGATGTCGAGAGGCCTTTCTCGGGACGCCAGTCAGCCCACGCTGTCCGCTGACATCCGTTCAGATGGCGTCGTTAAACATCTGAATGCAGGGCGA
>Ga0179591_1351823_pt1 | contig 11019 bp, 14 predicted proteins | sample CZOMad2_1_08_16f_FD_182891 | JGI IMG/M metagenome (GOLD analysis project Ga0179591, IMG submission 182891) | Vadose zone soil fungal communities from Angelo Coast Range Reserve, California, USA - CZOMad2_1_08_16fungal (PacBio error correction) | ecosystem: Environmental > Terrestrial > Soil >... | reverse complement strand
TTTCGTGATCCCCCCCCCCCTCTACTCAGCGGTCCCCATAGAACGCGCTCTGCCTTATGCGGTCCCCTGCTCCCCGTGTTCCCAACTGGGTGCAAGTAGCCCAAATACGCACTTATTTGTTTCTCTCAATCGTTTTTCTTTTTGGTAGGTATTGTACCGTTTATCATGAATCTACGTACCTTCCCTACTCCGTTTTTTTTGTTTCTTTTTTTTTCTTTTTTTTCAAGATTTTCAATTGACAAGTTACAATTCCCTCCTTCCCAACTGTCTCTTGAAATGTAAACTAATTAAAATCTGCTCGTATTGTCGTCATTTTTAATCCCCCAGGTGTCCCAGACTGCAGGTCACCGCCTCTCTTTTTTTTCGATCCCCCTTTCCCGCGGACTCCTCTTTTTCCCCCCATATAGCTTGAGAATTCGTTAGCCGTGAAGGAAAAGCCCCCCTCTCCTTGCTTTTCCTTTCTAGCAGTCTCGTGAAGCGACTCTTTAGCGACTACCGTGAGCATACTTCGCCTCAACGTCCCCCTTTAGAGATAGTATCGCGAACAATCGCTTTTGAGGTCGTGCTTGTTGTCAAACTTTTTTTCACTGGGGTATTCAGCTCGTTGACACCATCGCTCTTCCGTACCGACGCCAGTTAGATTCTTGAAATGATAGTCCTCTTAAGGTCCTTTTGGCTTTTCCCTCATCAAGACCTGTCGATCGATCTAGCCTTTTCCACTTAACATCCCTCCCAGAGGGAAGGCAATATATCCTTTTTTCTTGGCCCTTTCTTTTGAATAATTACCCCTTTTCAATCCGTATCCCTCGCCACTTTTAAGAAATAATAATTTGAAACCTCCTTATCCATAAATAATTGCTAGAGATCTTACGAGTCTCTCCCCTTATGGACTGGAGATAGGAGCTCTGGGTGAATTTTTCCCCCCAGTTTTCCCACCGCGGCCTAGAACTATTGGCCCCTTGACGTTTCCCCTTCCCCCCCCCGAGCTTCATAATAAGGGCACCCTGGAATCCCTCTTTTTTTAGGTTTAGTTTCGCGTGCTTGCCCGTTTTTAGCCTGTGTAGTGTCAAATTTGACCTTAGCGATAGCTTTTTTTTCTGATGTGAAGTGTAGCTACTTTCCTTTTCTTTTTTTTTAATTCCTGAGTCCCCCAGGGATCCTCCCCCCCCGAGGCTTCCTCGACGCCAACGACCCATTCGGGTACCACATTAGTGCCTCGCACTCCCTGGCCCCTTCCAATTGTTTGCACCAGATGTTCGTCAACCTCTCCTTTAACCGGGTCTCGGCGGTTAATACCCTCCAACGGCTTTTGGCCGACCTCCCCCCCGATGAACGACCTCTTTATGTCATCCGTTTTTTGAAACTAACCCTCTTTTCCTCTAATAAACCCACATCTTCATCAAACCTTCTGATAAGTTTTTTCAATTCTCGCCTTCCCCCCCTTCTGGGGAAACCCCTTTGAAGGAGGAGAGTCTTTTTTTCTGACTGCCTCTTTTTGACCCCTCCACCTCCGCAGATTCATGTTAGGGGATCCCGATCCCCTTGTAAACTGCTAGACCCGTATCCCCAAAGATCCCCCTCCGAACAAAGGCAGAGAATTACAGTGCTCCCTCGCAATTCTTGCCTTGGTTATTTATGGCATGGTGCTGGCTATATATTCCCCTTCCCACCCCAGCCGTGAAATTGTAGCTTATAAAAATCCTCCTCGTCCCCAGAAAATTTAACGCTTTTTGCGAGTTCGGCATGAACTTTCTTTCTTTTCTAGGTTCCTGAAACTTCTTCATGTGAGGTAGCGCCTCTCTGGAGTATTGATCGGGGCCTAACTCCATTTCCCCAAGACCCTCTCTTTCTTCAGTCTTCCCCGGCCTTAGGTCTATAGGTCGATTTCCCTCCAGAAGTTGACTCACTGGAGGATTTTTTTTCGCATCGCGGCCTTAGAGTTCCCCGCCCCCTTTCATTAGCTGATTTGCATTGTGAGGAATTGCCCCGGAATGAGGGGCTCCCCCCTTTCCTTAGATTCCGCCATTTGTCGAGGATTGGGGGTTGGATTGTCTTTCCCCGGTGATGAGTTTTTTCTTTATGAAGATCTTCGTCAGCTCACTCTCGTGCTATTCCCGAACCTTTCTGCTTTAGATTGTTTGCATCCTAGGTCCTTTCACTCTCCCGCAAACCGTCCCAGTAAGGATTGCTCGCCGTCTCCCGATGGTGTGATCTCATGAAGCCGAGCCCTTCTTCCTCTAAAGTCTATTGATCTGATCGTGAAGCAACTTGGAGATTCTTTTACATGGAAGTGATGCCTGTTTTTCTTGCTGAACCCCTCGCGCTGCAGGCCAAGTTGAAAGAGTACCCTGGAACCATAAATCTCTCCTTCAGATCTTTTTTTCTCCCCAGTTCTTTTTTCTTGGACCGGTAACACTCCTGTCTCCTAGTTCTCTCTCGGTTTCCCAGATACCAGCTTCAAAAGATTGAGAGAGCCCGTTAGAGATTCCATTTGAGTTTCCCCTACGGTGCCCGTGCCCGGAGTTTTGGTGTCCTCAATTCTGGTTCCGCTTTTTTTTGTCAAAGGATTGTGGTCAGGAGCACAAGTCCCCCCCTTTTCTTCCCCTCGATACACAGTAGGACCCCCTCTTTCTGGATCCTTTTCGTTTTCCGGAACACCAAGTTTACTAGTTGCCCTCGTACCCCCTTCCTAAGGTCATGAAGGTTCGATTTGAGAGGAAGTTTCAGCTCAGTGCAATTTTTTCCACATCATTCCCCCCCCCCCCCCACGCCAGTGGCCTCTCTGCGGTTCTTCCTGTGGCAATGTTTGAGGACAGAGAGCCCCATATCTATATTTTCAATACCTTTAGTTTTTTTTTTTTCCTAGAGGGATTTCTCCGCCCTGAGAGCCCGCTGCAACCTCAGACGGGCCTCCGGATTTTTTTTTGGCTTTTTTTATCGCGCCCCCACAAACCCATTAACTTGAAGGAATCAGTAGAAGGGTTCGAGAATCCGCAACGTCTTCCCCTTTTTCCTTTTCTCCCTGCTCCGGTGTTCTTTTCCCGTCCTGTTATTTTAGATATAGAGTTTGGGATTAAATTTTGTTTTATCACCCCCACTTTTTTGTCCCCATGCATCCCACTTCCAATTTCTTTTGCCACCCCCCCCCCCTCCTCTCTGGTGCCCCCCCCCCTTCCAACAAAATTCTCGTCCCCCCTTTTCGATCCTACAGGCCAATTATCAGCGGGGGCACCAGCTCTGTGCACGGAGACCTTTACTCCCGAGGTCCCTAGGACCAGTAGGTGTTACCGTCCAGCTCTTTTTTAGGTGGAATCATCCTTGGCGCTCCGGGCTCCTTTTTGTGATTTTTCTTAAGCTGTCCCGTGGCAGACCTGGTTTTTTCTCGGTCCCCCAGTCCTAGAAGTCTGTTAGTAAAAGATATAGCCTTCGCGCCTCCAGTATTAAGGCCTTTTACCTCATTACCCCCCCCGGCTCACCTCCCGAAATCCTGCTTCATTAAGGACGAAGATCATTATGCCCCTTTCTTTCCGAGTCAGTCGTTTCTGAGGAAGCACAATTTTATTTTTTTCTTCCCCATCTTCCTTTATGCCTTCTCTTTGCCAACATCTCAAAGTCTTCCCCTTCAGCTCTGCATTCCTTCCCCCCTCGAAAACCTTCATCACACAACTCCCAAGGTTTTCATCGACGGCCCCTCCCAGAGGGGGCACAGACCCGAATTTTCTGCCTCACGGCATTCGCAGTCCTCTTTCCAATACCTCGCAGACTGATTCTACAACACCGTCGTTTTACTGTTCTCCGCCGTCTCCTAATAGGACAGGCAGTCAGAGGATGCCGATAAGATTTTTTTCTCTCCTTTTTCAAGAATCAACCAATACGCCCTCTCTGTTGTCCTCCCCGTATCTCTTACACGCCCAGCAGGTCCAGATCGCCCTTGCCCCTTCCCAAAGCTTTCGTTTTGCGGGGGACCATTTTCTTTTTCTCACCGAGGTTCTACCACCCTTTTCCCCGTGATGGCGAGTGCCTGAAGCTGATACGACTGTCCCCATGGACAGCCCTTTCCTTCACCCGGCGCTGGGTTTGGATATCGACTGTTTCCCTTTTTTTGGCTTTTTTTTTTTGCGTAGTATTGTCCAGTGTGGAGTCTCATCTCGGTACTTTCGGAAGTGGTCTCGGGAGGATTACCGCAGCATGGGCCGACTTTTTTAGTTATTTCTTCGGCTGCGACATGGCCTACAGCCGTTCGAAGGGGTGTCCTTCTGCATCTTTTCTGATTCAGCGTGGGCTGTGTGTCTCCGCCCCTTATAGTTTTGGCGTAGATCTTTAGTTTTTTCCTTCCAAACCAGCGCGAGGTTATTTCCCCTGCCCTTCCTACGGTTCCCTTCCCCTCCCTTTATTCGATCCGCCTTTTAATTTGGATTCCCAAGAAAGAAGAGCTGTCCGTCCCTTCCCTTTTGAAGCCTGGCCCCTCTTCCACTTCCTTTTCTTATGCCCCCCGCCATGAACACGTTAGAGGATGGGTCTTCTTTGAGTAGAGGTACTCTTGGCCCCTTCTAAAATGGCTCCTGAACGCGAGGGCGCACTCGCGGAACCACCACCCCCCGCCAGCGTGATAGCCAGGTAAACATTTTCTTGGCACCCCCCTCATGGAGCAGCGGTATACCCCTTCCCTCCACCTCTCCTATCCCCGTAGTCCTCGATGCCATTTGAGTGCGATTATGCATTGAGGCATCTCTTCGCTCCCTTCTCAGCGCGAAATCGAGTTTAGGAATTTTCTTAACGGCTAAATTCTTTTACCACCGGCAAAAGAGTCTCTCATATCCTCCAATTCCGCGAAGTTTTTCTCTAGACAATATAGTCGGTACTCTGGTTCTTTGTTAAGTACGCCAGTGGTCTTTCTCCGGATTGGGCCATGCATGACTATTCACCCATCTATGCTCCATCACCTTTTTCAGAGGGAGGTGATACTTTGCTTGTAGAGTGAAGTCTCAAAGAACGTCCGCAACCCCCTCCGGTACCTCCCCTGAATACCTAAAAGTACTTGACCTCCTTACCATTCTCTAATGGGCTACCCCGGGTTAGTGTCGTAAACGAGATGCTACCCCTATCCCTAGGTGGCCCCCCCCCCAAAGACATCGCGCTTGGTTAGCCTAGAGATAATTTTGGCTTTCGACTCTTTTTTTTTCTTTTTAGACGATTAGGTCAAGATCTCTTCCGCGCCCTCCTTTCGTCCTCTTTTTTTCACAAGTCACGTGCGACTGATATCCCTTCGAGAAGAGGTATTGTCTTTTCGCCCTCTTTACAAGAAAGCTCCGGTACCTGCATTCTTTTGTTCCCATGGTCTTGCTGGACACCGTCACATGCAGCTCACCCTCTCCCCGATTTGAATTAGTGCAAGCCCCGCGACAGTTGGGCATTATTGTACAACGGGTTTCCGTTGGGCTAATTAATCTCTCTTTTTCCCCTCTAATCGTTGTTGGTAGATCTCATGATCCCCCCTTCAATCTCAACATTTCCCAATCATTTTCTTTTTCACACTTTCCTAATGGCAACTACCCCCCCCGTTCTTTGGTTGCATTTTGGAGACATTTTTCCCAAGCCCTTTTGCTCCAGAACCCCCGCGTCTCCTCTTCAGCCTATATCTACGGAATCAAGTTCTATTAGAGAAGGTCTTTATATCCATTTCCCCCTTCGGACTTCTTCAACTTTTTTTCTGAAAGAAACCTTTCCCTACGGCTCTTTGCGTTCACGCAAGTGCATAGTTCGTCCTAAAGAAAATTGCAGAAACTATCAAGAACCCCCCTGTACTGCCCCTCCGATTAGGAGCTCTGACCCCTTATCTCTTGAGTTCGTTCTTTTCCCTTGATTCCCCCCCCCCCTTTTTTCCTTCGTGTGGGGTTTTCTTCATCACGACTCCCTAGAAAATATCCAGCTTCCCCCCTTCACTTCTTTTTCCTTTCCCTGAGTCCTTTCCCGTTGGAGCATCCTATGGAGGCCCCCATCTGCCTCATTCCAGTGACCCTCTTTTTTGAGTCCATGGCTTCCCCCTTACAAGCACTTTCTCACGCTTTCCTTTCTATACTTTTTTTTTATGATTGCATGACCTTTTTAAAGGAACATCCCCAGGATTACATGCGGCCGTCCCATACTCGCAAAAGTTCCCCGTAGTACCTCCTCTTCATTCAGAGAGTCTTTGTCTTGTTTAAATTATTGTAAAACCATGGCGCTAGCGCGAGCTGGGTCCCTCTGACGGTGATATCTGTCACTTGGTAGGAATAAGAACCGTTCCTTTTTTTTACTCACCTCCCCTTCTGCAGAAGCAGGGCACTCAAAACTAGCAAGGTCTCCGTTCTAGCAGTATCGATTTCCGGTGCTACGCTTCCCTCCTTCTTGTTGGCCCCCCTCCCTTGACATTCTATCAACTACGGTTTTTCTTTTTTTAGAGTGTAAAGTTAATCTCCCACAGAAGGTTCCCTCCTATCGCCCCGTTGACATAAAGCTTAGTACTCCCCTCCAAAGACATCTCTTCGGTTTTCCCCTTAAGGTGACCTTCCCTCAAGGGATCCCCATGTACGCTGACCCCGATCTGAAAGACAAAATAGGCCTTTCGAGGATGTTCTCATCCCACCTTCTGCGGCTACTAAATAGATGGACTTTTTTTTTACGTCATACGTCCCCCCCCCCCCCTAAAATAGAGTTTTGTCCCCCCGCTCATAAACCCCCAAAAGCCCTTCCTCACCCCAAACCTCCCCTTGATTCAATTGAATTACCCAAGCAGGACTTTCCCCATGGACCTTCTCTTCCCAACAACTTTTTCAAGGAGGATCAGTGTTAGCACCCCCCAGCCGCCAGATGCCCCCAGTTCTTTTGTCGCCCTCTCGGCACTCTTTCCCCCCTAGAGTGTTCCCCAGCAGTTCCTTCCAATCCTCACGCCTCCACCGTCTCCCTTCCCCCTAAGTTCTCCTCCGAGCGCGCAGTTGCCCGGTCTTTACTCGCTGAAGTCGATCAATCTTCAGTTCTCCAACTTTGTTTTTCCTTACCCATTAGAAGTCAGCCGGGACCAACCCATTCCTGCTTTAGGTAGCTCAACGTTTTTTCCCTATCTTTCCCTTTTTGTTGAACTTCGCGAGCATGTGCGGTCTTGCCGTAGGGGCTTTGATTTCTTTCCTTACCATCCCCCGCGCATTGGAATTCTTTTGGACGTTCCCCTATTTCGATCAAGCCTTTCTCGACAGTTAGCCAACTGTCTTGTAGTCGAGGCTTCGCCGTTTTTACTATTCCTGATCGGGAATTAGTTCCCCTTTTCCCCCCCCCCCCCTTTTCCCTCGGTTATTGGCCCCCTCAGATTTTGAAGTTTTCCTTTCTGACTTTCGTTGAAGTAATTTGTTAGCTAAATTTTTCGATAGGACCTTGTGACCGGTTTTTTGTGTAATAGTCTGAGATCCGGACGTCAGCGCGATGCGGACGACCTTCCCCCCTCCCGATCAAGAAGCGTAGAGAGTATCCGCTGAATAATAGTCAATCTTTTTCCCCCTTAACCCTCGTCTTAGGATGCTTCCTAAGCCTCAATTTTTCATTTTTTTTATTGATCTGAAGAAACGAGAAGTGACTTATGTGCTCACCTTCGAGCCCCTTCAGTTCCCGCCTCCGTGCTTTTCCCCTTGGCACTATGAGGATCGTTGCTCCCTAAGTAGATTTCGGAGTTTTAATTGACCGTTCCCTCCTTTCCACTTTTATGTACCCTAGCACATCCCTAGATCCCGTTTCCTCCGCCTTTTTCTTTCTCCCCAAAGAGCTAGTGGAGCCTTCCAACCAACTCCCCTTCTTGCCATTCGGTTTGGCTTTTCCGCACCGAGTAAGATGAAGTCAGATGATGTTGGATTCCCTCTCCTGGCCATTGTTTGATTAGGTGGTTGCCACTGCGACTTTTTTTTTCTTTTTTTTTTTTTTTTTTTTTTTTTGGCATCGCGAGCCCCTGGCGCCGTTGCTTTTTGCCGTGATTTTCGTAAGCCAAACGTCCAACTTGATCCTAACAGCGACCCTGCTTAGAACCGTTCGTGTGACTTTAGGCGTCCTGTACTACTTCTTTTCAGGCAGTCCTGTCCCTTTCCTACTTCAAGTCTACTGTGAAGGCTTGTGGACCTTGCTGGAATATTATTACACCCCCTCTTTTTTCCTTGGTGTGATCTGTGGGAGAACGGGGACAATGAAGGGTAGTAAGTCGCTCCAATCCTCCGGTTGATAGCTGATTGGAGGCGCTCTGCCCCTCCCATTCCCCGAGACCCCACTCCTACTCAGACGGGTCCCCTGAAATTAGGTTTTTTGAGGGGAAATCGTTGGAGACTCTTCAAGAATTTCCGGCAGGACTTGAAGGCGAAGGTTTCGGCGAACGTTCCCTTCTTTTGAAAGCTGCCCCCCCATGACTTCCTCGCGGTTGTCTGAAGCTGGAGATCGTCTGTCCTCTTGTGATATTCCCCCGACAATCGGACGCCCCCCGCAGGAATCTTGTCCCCCCTATCTCGGGGCCCTCCCCAACAAACATGCATACATTAAACCGGCAAAGCTAGAACTCCCATCTATAAGGGTTGCAGTCGGTATCGGTTTTTCGAAATTCCAAACCCCCCCCCAGCGGGCGTCCTTGATATTTTCCCCCCCCTTTGGAAGACTCCAAGGATTCTGAAAGGGGTCAGAGGTGTTGTTCCGTCGGGAAACCTTTAGCAACCCTTTTTGCCCGTACTTCCCCCCCCAAAGGCGTTCTCAGTGCCTGTTTTCCAAGCCGGCATCATGCCACTTTTCAAGATATCTCAAGTCGATCTTGCCCCTTACGACACCCCAATTCAACATTACCCCCCCAAGTTGCGTATGCCCTAACGCCATCTATTCCCTTTTACGGCTGCTTTCATACTTTCCTTAGGGGGATTTTCGCAACCCTTTACTAGGAGCCAGCACACCCTCTTCTACTTTCGTACAATTCTTTCTTCGGCCAGCACATATCGCCAGGCCTCTCCCCCAGTCCGAGTATACTTGCTCAAACCTAACCCCCCCCCGTGTCTTAACACTCCTCGACCCCCCGGCAGGCTTCACATTTATCAGATGAAATCACCTCGGGGGCCACTACCCCGCATTCAGAGGCCCGTGAAAAGCCTCCGCCTTCCCTCCTCCCGCAGCCCTCGACCTTAAGATACACCTACAAACCCCGCACTTTCGACGGTTTCTTGATTAGGAATAGTCCTGCCGTTCAGGCTAGGATCCTATTTTTCCCCCTTCTTTTCCTGATTCCCCTACTCTCCCATAACCCCAGTCCCCCGTTGAGTGACCGCCCATGCGCGATAGTCCTAGCCCACCTTCAAACTAGAAAAACCTTTCAGGCCTTCCCAAAGACTGGAGTCCAAGTGGCTTCTTTAACCGGGCGTTGGTTTTTTTGGACAAGGGACCTATGATGTACTCTTTCCCCTTTCGATGCCTTTTCCCCATTGAAAGTTCACGAAGCCCACGGATCGATTCTCCGTGCCGTGAGAAGGACTCCTTGTTTCTATCTCCTGTTTCCTTTTAAATAGTGGTCGAGGATGGGCCAGATTCCCCCCCCCAAATCCCTCCTTAATGGGGGATTTTCTTCGGGTATAGTATTCCGGCATCCCCCAAGAACCCCCCGCCGTGGAGAAGTTTTTTTCGCCTCTTCTAGAAACCGCTTGGAGGAGGTGAACTGAAAATGATCGCGTGGTCGCTTCCTTCATTTGGGTCTCCACCGAGGAGGTTCATTGTCACAGGTTTTTCCCCCAATCTTCTTCTGGACCCCCGCCTCTTCATTTGGATCCTCCGAAGCCAGAGAACCACTTACTTTCCAGCATCTGTGTGGCACCCTGCGGCCTCGTCCTTTTCTTTTTCCTTACCATTTGGACCTCGCTGATGTCAGTGGCGTCGATTACGCTCTCCCCTTCGACTGGCCTATATTTTACACTTACGAGGAGGTCCCTCCGTCTTATAGACCCCCCTAAATCGGCTTCCCCCCAACCCAACGAAGGGATCGCGGCTCACCCTGTCCTGGCCCTACACCCAGATTTCGAAGAGGCCCCCCCTTAACGCCAAACCTTGCCCCCCCTCCGTTCCACTATGATGAAGTTGTGTGACCTTGAACCCCCCTGCACTTTTTGGAAATTTCCGCCTCTCCATGGCTTCTGGCAGCCCCTGGTTCCATTCCATAAGATATACACCTGCCACCCCCCGCCCTCCTCGAAAGGCCTTCCCCCCTCATTGCCTCTCGATCCTTGATTAGACCCTATAGGCGGTAATTAATTGTCTTTTTCATGATTTTTTGATTTAGTCAGTGAATGTTAAGCAGATTCTTCTTCCCTGCCCCTTTCTTCCCCACCATCTCGTGCCACCCCCCGTTCCCCCTTTTTGAAAGCGGTTTCTCCGTTGCAGTGTAGCTTGAGGAACATTACCTCAACTCCTTAGTATTCCTGATCTCCACGGTACCCCAGGCTCCATTCCCTATTAAGATCTTTTCCCTTATACCAAGGGCCGACGGCCGCATAACCCGGGCCCCCCTTTTTTTCCGGATTGTAACCCGATACGTCCAAAAAACCACCAACCACTAAGAGATAAAAGAGGTTTCCCACCCTCCCAGCCATAACTTCCCCCAGCTGGTATCGATAATCCCTCCCCCTGTCGACCCAGCTGCAGCGCAGACTTTGCCTTCTTCTTTTATTCAGAAACTAGGACCCCCCACCCATTGCAGAAGAGCTCGCGAGCTAAATTAACCGAGGACTGATGGCGGTTGAACCGTCCACCAGTTGCTCCCCCCTAGAGAAAGGGAGCATAAATTCTATACCCACGCCAGAAGAGTTTTTCCCTGCCTTCATCTCCATTTGACGCGAGGAAGATGCAACTCTAGGTCCCTTCATTATTGATCAAATTCCCCAATTTTTTTCCCCACCGGCATACCCCAAAACCTTCTTGCATATTTGAAGTCTTTGACGTTTTTACATCCTTTTGGCCCCCTTTTTCATTGTACTCATTTGC
>Ga0179591_1327852_pt1 | contig 11019 bp, 9 predicted proteins | sample CZOMad2_1_08_16f_FD_182891 | JGI IMG/M metagenome (GOLD analysis project Ga0179591, IMG submission 182891) | Vadose zone soil fungal communities from Angelo Coast Range Reserve, California, USA - CZOMad2_1_08_16fungal (PacBio error correction) | ecosystem: Environmental > Terrestrial > Soil >... | reverse complement strand
GTCTCGGGCGTTGCAAAGCGGTTTATTCCGGCTCTCAAGTCATTTTTATACTCCCTGCTAGTGAGTGTGTTTGTCATCCGCACTTTGTTTTTTTTACAACATAGTCGTCGTCGACCCCCCCCCCCTTCTCTCCTGTTCCCCGCTTATGAGTGGCTTTCCCCCTTCTCCTTCATTTCATTTCCCCCCCTTCCCTTCATGATTAAGTTCTTTTATTTCTCTCTTCCATGGCTGTAATGGTTACATGAAACAGGAGGGCACAGTATCCTTTTCTCTTCCCCAAGTTCTTCTCCCGTCCGGGACACAAGTGGTGAAATTTCGGCCCTTTTGCGTTCTTTCCCACTTTCCTCCCCTTTTCAATAAACCCCCCCGAATATTATTTTTTCTCCCCCTCGATTTTAACTGTTGCTAGGTATCTGGACCCCTTCCCTTATTCCAATCACACCCCGCTGACACTCGTTCACCGCTCCGCTCTGATCATGAGCGTCTTCTCGATTTCGTCTAAACAGCGCACCTTCCCCGAGCCCTTGTCACAGTCCCCCCCCTCCGACCTACCTCCCCGTCGTCTGCTGGACTTGGTCACTTGTTGAACTCATTCACGGCGACACGAGATTGTATGACCGAAGTGGCCGTATTTATTCCCCCCCAGTTTTTTACAATCACGTCAACCTTCCTTCTTCTCATCATTTTCCACTAAATTGTAATTGAGTGACGCTTCGTCTTTCATCCCCCCTCCTATCTTTTTCTCTCTTTTCTTAACCTTCCCGACTATAGGTCGTGTTCCCCTTTCCCCTGATACGAGGAACGATAACAAGCCCTCTCGAACTGCCTTTCTCCGTCTCTGATCCGGATTATCCCAGAACCTTCGTCACATTTTCCGATGTGCATTCTTTGGTCTCTTTTTACGTCGACATGGTAGGCTGAAAGCTCTGAGATATTTCTCCGCGATCTACCCGCGTCTTTGACGTCGATCATGAAGTCTGGTGGTAGTGACGAACTCCTCTCAAACTGTCCACGTTCCTCCCCCCTTGAACGTCCATGACCATCCTACGTCCTACCGCATGTCGCGCGGTCTGCACGAGGGTCATGATCGTACGAGTGACTTCTGTTGCTTAAGGTCCCCTTGTTTTCGGTTTTACCAGTATCGTTCGTCATTGTCTTTTCCTTCTTGATCCTATTCCTCTAGTGCCCCCCCAATACTTCCTTCAAGCCTTCAAGGAAGGCATTAACGGCCGAAGTTTCTACTCCTCACCACATCCGTTCTCACTTTTCATTCCCCCTCCCCATCTCGTTCTCGATTGGGCGAGAACTCTTCTTTCCATTGCCTGTCACAATTAGTGTTTCCTATTTCCCCGGTCTCCGAACCCCCGCCTTCGGACAATTGGACTTCGTTCCCCTTGACTTGAAGCCTTCTCCTTTTTGTCTGGATTTGCCGGAATTTTCTGAGTCCCCTTTTTCCTTCTAGGCCCCTCCCCCGTTGTGTTGTGAGAATCTCTCCTTCCCAATACAAACATACCCCCCCTTCCCGTACACACATTCTCCCCCTTTGCGTTTCAAGTACGATAGGCAATGCCCCCCCCCTAATGTCTTCAGTTAGAAGACTTTTTTTATTTCGGCGATCATCAACTTTACCATTCTCCCCCCCCAAACTTTGTTTCCTCAGATTGCCGAAGAGTCTAAGCCCTTCAATAAATCGATACCGACCTTCTCGTTTTTTTTCCGGCGGATGTCCCTAAGTTCGTTCAGCTCTTCCCCCAGTCTTTGCAAGAATTTTATTCTCCGTTCGGCAATTTATCTGATTTCTTGCGTGACAATAGTATTCTTGTGCATTCCTTCCCTTCCGCTCGTTTACTAAGTTTTTCTTACTTAAACTCCTGGCGTTTTCCACAACCCAGCCCCTCCGCCGTCCCTAGGACGTTCCCCCCCCCCAAAAAGAGGGAAGCCCTTGCGAAATCCCCTTCCTGCGTATTTTCGTCAAGGTTTTTGTCCAACCTCCTTCTGGCTGAGTTCCCTTCTTTATACCACCCCCCCCCCTGGGCTCGTCAAGTCCCCACGTCATTCACCTCTGAGCTTTTTTTCTTTCGCATCCTTAAATAAAGAAGTTAACATGTTTTCTTTTCCCCTTCCTTAGCTTTTCACATCTCCATTCTTCAAATCCTGAATATGAATGCGGAAGTTCTGGAATAATCCTGATCCTGAGCCCCCTCTTTCCCGCCTTGGTGGGCTATGCCCTTCATCTATGAGACCTTCTTTTGTGACCCACCCTCTCAAGTTTTTGGACCTTAAATCGATAATCGTCTGGGGCCCTCTGCTACGAACTTTCCTTTCCCCCCTCCCCCGGATTACTCAGATAGACCTTAACCGGACTTTCCCCCCCTCTTTCCCCTGTCTAAAAGGAAGTAATGTTATACACCTTAAGTCTTTCCCATTCCCTTTCTCCCCTCTTTTGGTTGATATGTTTCGACAGTTCCACTCCTTCTTCGGTTAGTTCATTGTAGGTTTGTTTTCTTTTTCCCAAGTCGCGTTCTCTGCTTTGGTATGGTTTAAACGCCTATGAATAGTTCCCCCTTCGGCTGCTCGCGTCTTTCGCACTCTGTCCGGCTCGGCGGGTTTGTTTCTTGGCAGATGGACCGTGTTCATTCTTCTTCCAGTCGCAGCTGATATTGTCGTCCCGATAACCTTGCAATCCCTTTTCTCCCCTCGAATGATCAGCGTTTATCCCTCCCTTTTCTTTTCACCACGGGAACCGGAAGATGTGCCATAAGGAGATTTCTCTAATTCCTTCCGTAACCCGGTTGCATTTACCTACACACCCCTCCCCATATGCATAAGGTTTTTCCCCTACTCCCTAGTCATGGAATTCCGTAATGATGCATAAATATTTCCTGGAAGACTCCCCTTTCAAGACCGCTATAGCAGAATTAATGGCGACGCGAAATTGTTCACAAGTTCCCCCTCGATCCCCCCCTTCCTTTAAACTATGCCTTAGATTTGTTCTCCCCCCCCCGGTCAAAGTCACAGAAGGCCATTCTTCCCAACCTTACACACCCCCAGACAAATCGCATCTCCCCCCCCCTTTCTCTCCCACTTTTCCCCCGTCAAATTAGCAGACGATTTCCCCAAAAGTCGGAGCCCTATATTCACTCCTTTTCCGTCCCTTTCCACTCTCCTTAAACCTATCTTCCTCCTAAGTCCGATCTTTCTACCCTTTCCCTCTGAATTCAAAGCGAACTATGACAGACTTAATGACCGTCCCGTTTCACGCGGGGTTCTCGATTCCCCTCCCTGGACTGACTGGTTCAGAGGGCAGAGTCCCTTTCCCTCACGACGGACCGACCGACATAATTGGAGTGCGTGTTTCCCCCACCCTTCCCCCCCCCCATCAAGCGCCAAGCCGGATCTATATATTTCCTCCTTTGTTGTTGTGATCGCTCTGCTTGTCTTTGATTTTTTCCAGTATATGTTCACTCGCACTCAATAATTTCGTCGAGAAGAATCCCCTTTTTTGCATTCCTCGGACGTCGCGGTGGTCCTCCGACCCTTTCCCTTTCTTTTTGAATACGCGGAACGGCCTCCCCTTACTGGTCAAGTATTTCTTCGTTGTGTTTCGGCCTGTAAACATTCTTCTTATTCCTGACGATCCTGTTTCCTTCGGGCATGGCCGTGATCGGACATGCTTCTTTTAGTCCGCGTTTTTTTTTCAACATTTTTTTTTTCGAGTTGACGCGGTTCAATGGCGCGAGTTTAGTGGACCTGTGGTGCCGATGCTTTTTGCGGCATATGTTAAGTTTCCCATATCTTCTTTAGGTTGCAAAGGTTTTAAAGGCTCTACTGTCCCTCTTACCCTTTTTCCCCCTTCCTTGCGATTTTTTCGCTGAGTTGTTGAATAGATCCTTGTGCCATCTTCTCTTTCCTCAAGTCAGGTCTCGATAGTGTCAACCTTTCCCTTCTGATGTGGCTTCGTCCCATCTCCATTATCTCTCTCCTCCTTCACGGTCCTCGGAGGGATCATTTGCTCTACTGCTGTGAGGTCTGTTACTGGTGTTTTTTTTTTTTTTTTTTTTTCCGTAAAGCAAACGGTTATGGCGCTAATTTGACCTCACCCCCCTTTCCCCAAATTTAAATTTTTACATGGAAGTGGTTTTGACCCTTGGTCTTATTCTTTTTAATACCTCTGGCGTACACTACCGATTGGAATCGCCGCCTTCTTCTCTTTTTCCCCCCCCATTTCCTCCTTTTTTCTACTGTTGGATGACTTGAACCCCCCCCAGGATCCCCCTTAAATGAACATCCACCCCGCGCCCCTTCTGTCCCGTCACCCTTTGATCACGGAGTTTTTTTTTGATAATATTTCGTTCGCAAAGGTCCCCCAGCGCCCTCCTCGCCTTGATTTTCACCGAAAGAAACCCTGAGACCGTCCTTTTTTTGGACAACCATTTTCAAGGAGCAGACCCCCGAGTTCTTGCCCTCCCGTTCCGTTTTCTAATTACGGTTCCCCCCATAAGTGCAAGCGTATCGCAATCATTTACCGCTTCACTCACTTTTTTTTTGTAATTGTTTTCCCCCCTTTCATATCCTCCTCCTTACGTATTTCGTTTGATTCCTTCTCTCCCCCCGGAAATTATTTGGGTTTGTCCCCCCCATTCCATATGATACTCCTTGACCCCTCAGAATGGCTCATCTATTATTTAAGTCATTCCGACGACCTCGTCCCCTCCTTTCCTCATTTGAATAGTACTTAGGCGATTCGTTCCCCCCCCATAGGTTTGCTTCTTCTTTTACCTCTCGGTCCTTTACTAACGACTCATTAACAGCGTTGATTACTTTCGATCAGCTTGTTAACCTCATTTTCCACTCAGCTCCCCCTTTCGTTTGAACCCCCTTTTGAAAGCCCATTCCCCTGACCCTTCTTTACTGATGTCTCCCGCGTTTAGGCGTGGTTCTCGTCCGAGTGACTTCTGCTTTTACGCTTGGGCTCCCTCCCATTTTCGGTTTATTACCCAGCATGTCTTAGAAGCGTATCGACGCCATTTTTTTTTAAGATTGCACAAGACGCTTTGTCCGCCGTCACCCTTGACCATGGAACCCTCCCCTCTGAATTAGGACAACATACTTTTCTTTCTCTACATGTCCTTTATTACCCCTTTTCTCAAAATCTTACCGGTCTCGATTATTGTACGGAGGATGTCACTCTCTTCTTTCCAATTTTATATCGTACAGTCTGATCATCGTCCTTCCCTTCCGGGAACGTACCCCTCACTTGATTGACTAACCTTTCTTGGCCAGCGGAGTCCTGTCTGGCCGTTTCTGTGACGTATGTTTGCAGGAGTGGTCTGTCTCTATCCCCCTCTCCTCCCTTTGTTTTTGGAGAATATCAGACCAATGTCTTCCCCCCTTCCCCGGACGCGTCCAGCCATTCTCCTTTCCCGAAGGGCTCCAGTTGAATGTACGTCTACAAGTGACCCTGGGACGCCTCGTATTTTCTTTTTTCACTCCACCTTTTGGGGAACAAGAGTTCTGCCCTTCCCCCCCCCCTTGCGAATTATTAGAGTTTATAGGAGGTCCTTGGTCCCAATTTCTTCCCGCTCGAAAGGATTTTTGCAACTGCCAGTATGACTGGACTTGGCATGGATTCCTCAACCTTGGAAAACAGTATCATCCTTATCTTTCTCTCCCCCCCCTCACGATCGATGCGAACCCTTTTCCCTTCCCTTCTCATGCCGCGGCCCCATTACCGCAACTCAGACGTCCCCGCGGTAGCAGACGCTTGCATTCTTCGACCTCTTCCCCCTAGCGTATTTTATGATTCAATTGGCTGTTCTTTCCTTTTCCCTTCTTTTCGTTTTTTCTTCTTTTGATTTAAAACCGGGCTCGGTTCCACGTTCTCACCGTCTCTACTCGTTAGTCTCCAATCATCTCCCTCGGGTCCCCCCCCCCTCTAGCACCTGTTCGTCAAACCTTCCTCTCCCCCCTTGAACATCCTGAATAGCTGGGACGAAGGTTCGCCTAATCATGAAATCTCTGGTTTCTCGAGTCGCTGGGTCTCGGCTCGAAGTATCCATATTTTTTTTTTGACAAAACTCCGCCAATAATTCCTTTCGCCCGTGGGTTGTTCTCTTAATTTGAATATGAAAGACGGAACTCCTAGTACTCGGTGAGTGACCGCGAGCCATGATTTTCCGCCCTCCTTTGCATTAAGTCCACGGAATTTCTCCTTACAGGACGTCCTTCCAATAACATGCACGGTTCCCTGCTCCCCTTTTCCCCCTGGGTTTGGCAGACAAGAACACTTTCGCATAGCGTTTTAGTTGTGTCGTATTCTCCCTTCGACAGTTCATTCCTTTTTTGTTTTTACATTGTTTTAAAATCTGAAAGAGTATTTTCCCCCCGTCTTCCTTTCTCTTAGGCTTGTTTTCCTTTCGCGCGGGTTCTTGGCAGCTGTAAGTTTCTCGTGTACCTTTGCGTTTTTTTTCAAGATCCCTTTGGCGTCGCCCCCTTCTTTTGCATGGATCCTTTCCACGCAGTGTCATCTTTTTTTCAACGTCATGTTTTGTTTCTTTTCCTTTTTCTTTCTGTACTGCCCCCCTTCTCTGCCGTCACTCCCCCGGTTTCCCCTCCCCCCTTCCCTCAGACACACTTAGATAATGAACCGTCATCATTCGTTACTGACGCGTTCCTTGTCTCTGAGTAGTCCCCATCAGAACGTTAAACTCCGGCCTCCTTTTTTCTACGCGCCCCTGTCTTTTTAATTCTTCGATTCCCCACACCTTGCGCCACTTCCGTTTCACACCCATGTCGCTGAAATTTTAGCCTTGGACCCCCCTTTTTGTGAAACGCACGGGACATGTTCCTTCTTGCATTCCCCACTTTTTTAACATCTTTTTTCCCCACAGTGATCCACAACCCTCGCGCCATTTCATTCCGTACCCTCCCCTTCGTCCCCCCACCAACCCCTTCTTCCCCCCGAAAGCCCTTCCTGTCAGACTCACCTTCTTCTTCCCCCCTTTGAAATCCACATCTTCCTTACGAGCTGTGGCTTTCGGGACTGTTTACGTTTGCCCGACGCCTTGAAAAGAACAATGTCCGCGTGAACTTTGCCTCCCCTACTGCCCCTTTCACTGACGACTTCTCCCCTGGAAATCGGACGGTCGATAGAAACATCGTCCCTCCCTTTTTCCTCCAAAGACTTTCTTCCGACACATTAAGTGAGTGAGAAGTTTTGGGCAACCCTCTTTCCTGAAACCCTCAAGCGCCGCCAGTTATCTCTCTCTGTTTCTCTCCTCCGGGGTTTTTGGTGCCTTTTCTGCGTTTGATTGTTCGATGTTTAGACCTCGCCCCGCCCCCCTAATTCTTCTTCCTTCCTCTTCCTTTTTTTTATTGACCTCGACGGCGGAAGTCGCTTGTTCTATCTACCCAGTCCTTTTTTTTTTGAATACTCCCTTGTCTCCGCGTGAACACGTTTTCCAGTCCAGGTTATTCTCTCTTCCATGGTTATTTTCGGCGTTTCGGCCCACCATCCTCCTCTCTTATGAAGACTATGTGAGTGCATTGAATGGCCGGACAGGTGACTCGTTCGTCCCCTTTTTTTTACCATCGGATCGTTTTTTTGCCGACGTTCAATGGCCTCTTAGGGTTAATTTTCTCCCCTTTGGGGCGATATCTTTATTCCCTTTTTAATGACGTTTCGTAGGGCGTTGGAACTTTGGTGGCTTCTTCTGTCAGCCTGACCTTTTTGTAAAGAAGTGAGCGGCGTTTCGGGGGTTATAGATTTGCCCACCATAGTCCATTCAGTCTTCTATGTACCACCCGGTCTTTTCTTCTCCCTTTACTCCTTAGTCTTATTCATCAGCCGTGACGATTTGAGTTGAAGCTCTTTTGATTCTGCTGTTTACTGGTGTAGGAAAATCCTTGTTTGGAACGGCCTCTCTTTGAGTCCCCCTTTCCCATTGCACTCGCCGGGACAGAAGTGGTTTCCTTGCTGATGCCCCTGCGTTACCCTTCCCGTGTCATGGCTCCAATCAGATATTTCATCGCGATTCGTCCATTATTTTTTTTTCAATCTAAGCAATGTTGGACGAGAATGAACCACGATCACGCTGAACGACCACCCCGCGCTATCCCCTCCACCTGACGAGGCTTGAACTCTCTGATACTTTTTCCCCTGATTGACAAAGGTAACCCCGCGTCATGACCGCGTATCATCCCCGACCACGAGACATACACCCCATGCCGCGCGCGCCCTGTGTTTCGCTCACCCATCGTGAAATTTTTTTAACCGTCATTGTTCTGACCTTCTTTTGTCAAGTAGTACTCGGGAATTACAATACTTTAAACTTTTCTCTCCTATACTTCCTCTGCGTTAATCTTGCTCCAGCTTTCTTCTTTCTACGAATATTTCTTACCCGCGAACAATTTGCGGTTTCCCCCCCTGCGACTGACGAGCCCGAGACACCGACTCGAAACTTCTTAGAACTATGATATCCTCGAACCTGTAAAATTAATATTCTTCTTTGACTATTGCAGATTTAACGTTTTCCCAAATTCTTTTGCTGACTAGAGTCTCCTTCCGACATTTCATAGCTCATTAAAAGATTTCTTCGTCGATCATCCTCTCGTGGCCCCTTTCCGTAACAGCCGAAAAGCGTTCAAGCACTCATTTCCGCCCCAATACGCGGATACTTCGGTCCCCACTGCCAACCCCAGCGTGGTCATGATTTTTTAAGAGTGATTCGATTTTCAGGTCCTCGGCAGTGGGAGGTAAAGTCATTGCGCGTTTCTCGGAGCGGAGTTTTTAACGACATGGATACTCTGCACACAAGACGTTGGACTCTTTTCCATCATGAGCAGACAATTTTGAAACGTGCTCTTTTCCGTCTTCCTCCTTTCTCGTCTTTGCACTGCACTTTGCATCCCAATCCGATAAACTTCTCTTATTGTACCTTCTCCTCCCCTTCTTTCATCTTTGGAGGAATGTAGGTTTTGTAGACTCTCTTCCCTGTACTTTTTAGATCCTTTTCTCGTTCGTAAATGGCCCATTCACTTTCCTTCCTCTTTGACTGCTGAATGTGGTTGGACGGGCCTCCAGTATGTTTTTCCAGGACTTTTCGGATATAGCTTGTAAATACCCGTTTGTTGTCTTCTATCGACAAAGCTTCACCCATACGTGCCCTTTTTTTTTTCCTCGTACAGGAACACCCGGCTTTAGTCACGATATTCCCCTGCCTTCCTTTTTTTTTCTGTGTTTCAAGTGAACCAATTGAGTTCGATCATACTCCCTATCACATCCATTTTTTTGACAGTACGTCTACCTAGCTTTCTTCCTCCCCCCCATCGAGCTCCTCTTCGCGTTTATTTGTCTTTTCCTTCAAAGGCAGGTTCCGGAAACGGATTTGCACTGCAGTTTTAAGTTCGGAACGGTTCCCCGGATGGATGCTGACCAATTCTCTTTCTTGTCCATTTCTAGGACTTTTTTTTTTTTATGACACTCCGAGCTCTTTCCCTGCTTTTGCATCCTTTTTAACGAAACCCTCCCATACCTTTCCTCTTAACTAGGACGCCGATTACAAACGCTCCTCCGTCTCCGACTTCGTAGGTCAGGTTAATTGGCGTCCGGCCCCGACGCCCCCCTTCCTTGAGTTACTCCTGCTGTAGACACTTTTCCTACTTTTCCTTATTTTCAGTAAATTAACACCCCTTTCCTCTCCTTCCCTTTGCAATATCTCCTGTTCAAGCCCGTTGCCCTTTTTTTTTTCCCTGTCAACATCTCTCAATTCCTCCCAACTCCTGACTATGACTGTGGACGAAGTCGTCCCCCCTACTCAGAGACTGACGGCATTCGGTCAGATTTTTCTCGGGCTCGACGTCCCTGCCCCCCCGTTTGAACAAAAACTTCAATCTTTTGTCTTTTCTGTCTTAACCTATAATCGTATTTCCCGGTGACTTCACAGATCCGATTACTCAGAGTGATTTTACTGCATTCAGTCTCCTTTTCAGTATTGGAAAGTCCCCGGAGTAAAGGGATACACCCTTCCCCCTTAGGTCCCCTCCCTGATCGTTTCACTGATTTGCTCGGGGGCAGACACAGTGCCCTCGCTCGCTGTCGGTCTTGTGGTGTCTTTTCCAAGTCTTTTAGATGACTTTGAACGAAATCTGACTACTCCGCTCCGGTTGACCCCCCGTTTTTCCAAGATCCGCTCGGTCGTGTGATTGCTGATGTAATTCCTCGGGTTAATGCTTAGAAAAATCCGCCTTGATTACTATAAACCTCGGCGATGCAATAGGTTGATGGTCGGCCCTGGCTTTTTTCTCTTTGTGATGTTTAAAGATGGTCAGCCTCCTTTCATTTTTACCTCCGATGGTGAATGGTGCCATCCTCTCTGCTCTGCACCCTTCTTCACTCCTTCTTTTTTTCACTTACACCAGAACAGAATAACAGAAGCTAGGGAATAATGTCTCCTCCCATCGCCCCCGTTTCCTGATGATATAGGGGAGGGTCCCCTTTCAACTATCAGAAAAGACCGTGCCATTTTCTCTCGCCTCCCAGCGACTTTCCCACCTGAGTTTTTCAAACACACTAAGAAGTCCCCTTTCTCCACTTCCGGTTAACTTCAGTTTGGACTTTCTTTTCTACACAATGTAAGCCACGACGGGCCTCTCTGAACTCCCCACATCCCATCTGCTAGAAACAAAGTGATCCTACACCCTCCCCCTAACGTTCCCCCCCCTCGCCTCCGATTTCAACGTCGTGGACTCCTTACGATTCCCCTATTGTCCATTCCAATGCTCCCCCCCCTATCTTTTCTTCCCCTCCTCCGTTTTTAATTCCTTTTTACGGCTGGAACAGAAAAATGTTCAAAGACGTCTCCTTGACAGGTTCCCGCCTCGCGACATTGATTATTCACCGAAAAGATCTTGGTTACGATACCTTCCATAGCGACGGAAGTCCTTCCTCACCAGATCCCCTATTCCGACGACATTCCTTGAGTGCGAGTGCGCGCATACCCCCAAATCTCCCCAAGCCGG
>Ga0179591_1293328_pt1 | contig 11019 bp, 14 predicted proteins | sample CZOMad2_1_08_16f_FD_182891 | JGI IMG/M metagenome (GOLD analysis project Ga0179591, IMG submission 182891) | Vadose zone soil fungal communities from Angelo Coast Range Reserve, California, USA - CZOMad2_1_08_16fungal (PacBio error correction) | ecosystem: Environmental > Terrestrial > Soil >... | reverse complement strand
CCCCTTAGGTACCCGTTGCATCTTTGATTCTTTTTCCTCTGGGATTCTTTTTTTTTTTTTTTTTTTTTATTCTGTAGGGGGTCTTACCCCCGCTTGCGACTTTTCTTCTCTTCGGGATCTGCCTGCAGGGTTTTGCCCCTTCATCTTAACTTCTTCTTTGCCTTCTGTTCATCTTTTTTTCTCCGACATGATCCCGATTGACGTTCACTGGCCCCCCTTTCACTCAATTTGTCAACTACCTGCAATGATTCCCCCCTGCCCCCCTTTTTTCCTTTCCCTAAACTCTTTGTTGCCATTTGGATGCGTCACCTGTTTTCCATTTTCTGGGCTTCGCCGTTTTTTTGCGCAGTTGTTGGCGTGGGATTAAGATGTCCTTTCAATTTTTTATTTTTTTGTTCTCTGATGTTCTCTTTTTTTGAGTCGGTAGCCGCCGTTTATTCGGGCAATCAGTTGGGTTTCATTTGGTCAGCACCTTGTTTTTCGCCTTTGACTCTTTTGTAAGCTGTCCCTCCCTGCCCCCGTTTTCTTCTCCTTCTTTGGGGGTTGACTTTCCCGTTCATAGCATTTTTGACTGGCCTGAAGGTTTCGTTTTCACCTTTTCTGATTCTATTTTCGCCTCTTTTCTCCCTTCCCTGAATGAAACCTTGCTGTCTGGCGTTGTTTTGGACGTCACGCTTCTTCCCCTCGTGATCCGGCTTCTTTTTTGAATCCCGTGCGCTCCCTTCTTTCCCCTTGTTTTTTTCACCTTTTCCTAGGTATGAGCTTTACCCAGGAAGGTCGAGATTTATTTTCTTCGCCATCCCTCGCTTCAAGACCATAGATACGAACTATGGGACATATCCTTCTTTGCCTGATTCGCTCGAGGCCCGAGACCCGGGGCTGCTGTTTTCCCCTTGTTAGTGCTCCGAGTTGAACAAGTTTTCCTCCCCCCCTTTTCCTTTTCTTTTCGTCCGGGCGATATGGAACCATCTCTCTCGATCCTCGTCCTCTCATTAGGGACATGGTCCACTGGTAGCCCCCCTTTCTGCTTGTGAACGTCCACTCCCCAGAAAAAGGCAGGACCCTACCCTCAGCCGATCCCTCTTCCCAATTTTTTCCGGGGATCCACAACCCCATTGTCGCCTTCCTTTTCTCCAACCGTTTTATCCCAGTACCCTCTCTACCCGTCTGAAACTTATTCTGTTAGAGCCTCTCAATTAGCGCTTTTTCCCGACGGCCATGCTTCAGTCGCTCCCCCGACCTGTCGAGAGCCTATCGCACAGTTCGCGATTCGTCATAAAGAAAGTTTTCCGTGGATTTTAGTTTTTTTTGTCCCTCTATCCTTCCTCAGGGGAATCCCTTCTTCACGACGGAGGGAAGTTGCCCGACTTCAGCTGCCCCAAACGTTGGTCATCTTTTTTTTTAGTCTGCCGCCAATAGGCCTCTTTTCTCGCCTAGTCTCCCTCCCCCCCCATTTTTTTCTTGTTTCGTAGAGTTTGGTCTTGCCAGCTGCGTTCGGTGCTCTGCCTTTTTTTCTCTCCGTTTATTCTTTTCCAGCTCTTTCTCCTGCAGTGTGATAGGTCACCCCCTTTAACTGTAACCCCAGGCCCAAAACCCCCCAACAGTTTTCACCTTTTCTGTGTACTCTCCCCCCTTCCTTTTTTCTTTCTCCACCACCTCCCATTGCCACCTTCCAATTAGAATAGGTTCAAGGTTTCCAGTGGTTTTTTCTAGTTTCGTGTTGTTGATCCTTTCTTAGCTTGTTCCCCCCTTTTTCCTCATATTGTAGTACACTTTCGAGGTTAAGATTCTTCCAGCCCGTGGCCTCAATCTTTTAGACAAGCCCCAATTTTTGTTTTTTTTTTACCCCCCACCCCCCTTCACTGCTTTTCCCTTTTATGGACCTGTTTCCGACCAACGTCTCGAACGCTGCCCCGTAACCGAGGCCTTCTTCCTGCTTTTCTCAGTGTCTTATCTTTTTTGGGTTTGACGGATCTCTGTTTGCTCTTAGCATTTTACTCCCCCTTTGGTTTTGCGAGATTCGTTCTAAACCCGCCCAATGAGATACGACCCTTTATCCCTTTTCGCCCTCTTACACCATTCCCCTTTTTTTTTTTTCCGAGTTTGATACACTTTTTTTTCCTTTACATGAAAGTGTATCCTTGGTGCCCCCTCATATTCTTTTAAAGCTTTCCCCCCCTTGCCCCCCCACGTGTTTCCCCTTCATTGAATCGGGTACTGACCAGACGCGTAGTTACTCACCTTCCTTGCCCCCCCCGTCTTTTCCGAGTTTACTTCTTCCCTCCCGGGTCCCCCCCCCCCCCCCCCTTTCGGAACGCAATCACACCCCCCCAGTTTTCTTGTTTCAGATCTCCTGAGGAATGAACTTTGCCTTTTTTTGGTCTGCTTCTCCTCCCCTGAATTCTCTCCGTCCAGTCCCTTTTCCCCGTCTGTTTTTAAGGAGTGCCTTGTCGCCCCACGGTGGGACCTATAACCTTGTTCTGATTAGTCAATGCGCTTTTTGTCTCTGCTCCCTTTTCCAATTCAAACCCTTACGGCCCCTTTTATCCCCCCTCTCCGCTCTATAAGAAGACCCCGTTTTCGCCACAATTAACCTGGACAAAATTGTCTCCTTTATCTTCGTTTTCCACCAGCGTTTTGATTTTTTTTTAACTCCCCTCTGTCATGGGACCCTTTTGGGTCTGATTCTTACCTGACCCAGTTCCTCTTTAAGGTTGTCCCCGTTCTTTCACTCGTCCCCTATTCTTTATCCCCCCCCCTCTTTCCCAAACGACTCTGAAGTCTGGGCGTTTATGAGCGAAAGCTGCGCGGAGGCTATTCTTTTTCCTTGATTTCGTCCCTCTTTTCCAGTACCTTTTACCCAGACATGCGACAGCCTAGTATTTCCCATCTTCTCTTTCCCCCACCCCCCCTTTTTGTGTTCTCCGCGTCCCCTTTCTTCTCCCAGGAGTTTAGAAATGCCCGGCGGACTTTTGTTGCACGGACATTCCCGGTTACGCCGATGATTCCCTTTTTTTCGGTTTTGCTTTGAGGAGCCTTTTGCCTCAACTACCAATTTTAATCCTTCTGCTTCGCCGATCCCCGAAGCGCGTGTGCTTTTTTGTCCCATAATCCCCCCCTTTTCACGGTTCCCCCTTCATTCTTCCAAAACCCCTTTTTGCACTCGTCACACTTTGAATTGCCAGCAGGTAGAGCCCCTCTCTTATCTTCCTTCCATGACTATGACCCCTCTCCGAAGTCCTTCCTCCTTTTCTATTTACACGTTTCTTCACGTCTGATTGAGCGCTTATATAAGAATCCATCCCTCTCGTCGGGCCCTTTTCACCGCCTCCTCCCCATTTTTTTTCCCCTTTCCATGTCTCAAATTTTCCTTGTTCTCTGTATGGTCTGCTCCGACCCCAGCCCCTATCCGAGAACTTGTTACACCGGCCACCGATCCTCACTATCTTTTCCAGTCCCAGAGCCACCCACGACCGGCCTCTATGTTTATTTTTTTTGAGGTGTCCCCTTCCAGCTTTTTTTTTTCGATTCCCATTTGCTCCCCAAGCAATTTCAGTAGCCGTTATGAATTGACCTTTCATTTTAACTTTGGTTCCTTTTGCCCCCACCACGAGCCCGTTTCCCCGTTAATCAGAGCTGGGTCGCTTCCCTTCAAAGGCTCTCACTCCTCCCCAGGCCCCTTCCTCAGTTTTGAGGAAATTACCCCTTCCCCTCGAAACCCAGTCGTTACCCTCACTTTCGATCCTGGAGTCGTTCCACCCAACCCCCCCCCCCCCACACCACCCCACCAGAGCTACGTCTTGCTTTATTGCCCTTTTTTTGAAGTTCTTTGCTCTATCGCCCTTCGCTAAACCCCGCGTACGCTTTTGTGAGCCCTATGTTGAACTTTCTCCTCCCCCCCCCCTGATGGTTCCCTTTTCCGTCCTTCAAACTTCCTGCGATCCAGGCATTCCGTTTCCTTCTTGTGGTTGTTTCACCCCCGGCTGCCTTTTGAAATATGATCCTCCTACGGCCGACCGATTCACCCCCTCTTCAGTCCCCTTTTTTTGAGTGAACCAGAACTCCTTTCATACTTGGCCCGGCAAAGGGCCGAAGATTTCCAGCGACTGTGAACTTTAATCCCTGATTTTTCTAGTTTTCCCCCCCTTCTCCACACTTACTTCGTCTCAGCGTCCCCAAGGCTGGTCGCGTTCTATTCTCCTTCATCCCCCCTACTGTTTTTTTTTGTTCTTCGACTTTCTCCTCTTCTTGTTGTCCCTCCTTTTTAAGCGCTTTGAGCAACTCGGAGCCCCGTAAACCATCGAGGCATCCGGTCTCCCTTTTCCACTGTTCTCGAGGACAGTCATCTTTTTACTACAGACTTTCCCTTTATGGATTTTTTCCCCGGGTAAGATTCATATTGGCAGCGGTTGTCTACGTTCGTTTTTGTCTTTTCCCTTCCCCCTTTCCCGAACCCCTTTTTTCTTCCGCACCCCCACACGAATTGCTTTGGTGCGCGGGCGTTCTTTGTTTTGTCCGGCGGCCTCGGCCCCGTTCTTTTTCCTCCCCCAGTTCCCTCCTCGGTCGACACTCGCCGTACGCACCTTCCCGGATCCCTTTGTTCAACTCAAGGCTCCCAGGCCCTTCTTTTTCCTTGTGTGCCCTCCGCACATACCTTTTCTTTCGGCGGGAGTTCCAACCTGGTCGGAGAAATTTCGTTTTTAATTGAGGTACACCAGAGCCTTCCGGTGGATTTCCGTGGCCTTGAGTGTCTTCTAGTTCTCTTCTTTTCTTTTTTTTAGGAGATTCTCCTTTCGGTTCGATACTATTTTCCGCCTTTTCTTTTTCACTAAGGGGAGTCTTTGTTTTCCGCCCGACGGTTTGATCAACAATTGTTAATGGGTCTTATTTTTCTCCTCTTTAGTCTCCTTCTTTGATGATCGTTTTTCTTTCCTCCCCTTTACGTCCGGAGTGAAGGGTTTCACTTTTCCTTAGGACCTAGAGGGTTCTGAGGCATCCAGCTTGGAGATGAAATAGATTTTCTTTGAGGTATTTTTTCCTACGAGCTCCCCTTAGCTTTGCCGTTTGCTAGTCCTCTCCCTCTCCCGACCTTATTCCCGTGGAAGGTCCACTCAGGTATGTTTTTGCCCTTTTACGGTTCTTTTCTTTCTTAGTAAGTTCCCCGCTTTACATAGAATTGAGACACGATACTCCATCTTAGAATTTTGCTCAAGTTGAATTTATTTCCCTCCTCTTCCCCGGATCCCCCTGTTCCAGGTAACTTTTTTTCTGGCCAGCGCCATCTTAAGTTTTTAAGCTTTCCGACGAAGTGCTCTCTTTTAGTTCTCTTTCCCACCATGAATCCTTCTCATTTGGAGAGAAGGTGGTTTTTTCCCATTTCCAGGTGCGGCGAGGGTTCCTCCAAATGGACAAGACACGCTTTTTTTTTTCTTCCCTTTTTTTTGTTATGGTCCGCCCCCCCTTCTTCCCGCTTTTCTTCCCCCACCCCCGCTCGCATAAAGTCGTTTTCCGCCACAGCGTTGCCCGTGTCGTCGCTCACGAAGCCCTCTCTTCTGTTCTTGGTCGTTTTTTGGCAACTCTTCATCCTGCACCCCGCTTCCCCTCTTCTTCCCCTCCTGCTTCGCCCCTTGCACTCTCCCCTCTTGCTGGTTCCCTCTTTTTTTTTTCTTCTCTTTTCCTTTTTCATGTCTGCCGGTGCCATTTTTCTTTAGTGACCCCCTCCCTCCCCCACGTTGTGAAAGCATCTTTTTGATTTTATGCACGAACAAGAGGCATCTCCAAAGTCCTTATGCGCGCCCCCTCTCCTATTCTTCCTTTTTTTTTTGCTCTTTTTGTTCTTCTCGCCTTCTTCTTTTTCGGAGGAACAGGGTTCCTTTTTTTTCGAGAGTCTGTCCTGCCTTTCCGCGTCTTGATCTCACGTAGCATTTTTTATTTCCCCAGGGTTGAAACTTTTCCCCGTCCATAATTTCCCCTTTTTCTTCTTTCTTCTTTTAGCATCGCGAAATTCTCATCCCACCCGTTGATTGAAGTGTCAGTACCAATTTTTTTAGTACCTTGTCTTTCTTACCCCCTTCCGAGGGGGGTTCCCCTTTTTATGCTCAGACCCCTCTTATTCCCCGTTTGATGGACGCCAAGACTAGAGGTTTCAGCTTTTTGGCATTAGGCTTTCTCCTCTCCTCAACGGTAGTTTTCTTTTTTACTTAAAAACTTCCCCCTTTTTTCCCCCCAAGGTTTTTCCCCCTTTTCAGTGTACTTTTGTTTTTTTTTTACCCCCATATGAGTTACCCCGTGTCAGTCCCCCTTTTATCTCCATTCCGGAATGCCTTTTTTTGTGCTCCCTGCCTTTCTTCTCCGATATACTTCAGTTTTTGGTTAGCTTGCTATTACAACCGTTCTTCCCTTCAACTGCCCTTCCTCTACCTTCCCTCCTTTCCCTGAACCCTCCTTTCCCTTCTTTGTTTCAAGAGGCCCGTTTTCCGTAACAGGAACTTTTTGTTTTTTTGCCAAAGCCCTTGATTTTTCCCAAGTCCCTCCCTCCCCCGGTTCCCCCCCCCTCCCCTTTTTTTTTTTAGACGAGTAATTCTTTTGCTTCAATGTTTCCTTTCGTCTTTGTCAGATCACTCCCCTCGTCAGCTTTCTAGGTCCCTATTTTACCCCTATCTGTCCCCCTCCTTCCCAGCAATTCCTCCTTTTTCTTTTTTTGCGTTTAAGAGTTTTTTTTTTTTTTAGTACGGTTGTTCTTCTTCGGCCTTCAATATTCGATGATCTGACTTCAGCTTTTTTTTTTGGGCGGATTTATTTTTTTCTAACTTTTTTACCAGTTATAAACTTTTTTTCGTTGCTTCCCCCTGAAGAGGGACGTTTCTTGTACTTAAGACCTTGCTTGGTGAATCCCTCCCTCCTCCATTCAGCCCTCCCCCCCTTCCTGGACCGCTCCTCCCCCCCCCCCCCCCCTTTAAAGCCCATTTCCTGAGGCTAATCCCGTTCTTTAATTTTCCTCTAAGACCCTCTGCTTTTTTTTTTTTGACCCCCCTGGCGGTTTCTTTTCCTTCCCCTAAAGTTTTCTTTGAGTGCCCTGTCTGGGACACTGCCCCGATCCCGGCCCACTTTTTCTTCAACCGACTTCCCACTTGAATTTTCCTTTGATAGGATTTCCAAGTCCTGAGGTACGACAGTGTTTTTAGGTGATTTTTCTTACTTTTTGGACTTTTTTGCCCCCCCTTAATCTCATCTCCTGTGATTTTTTTTGATACGATTACTTTGGCGGCTGTAGCTCTCCCCCTGAGTCTCTTTTTTTTTACCTTTCTTCATCTTTCCCAGTGGCTTTCATTTTGAACTTTTCAGAGATAGTCGTCTCTTTTCCCTTTCTTTTCTTTTTCTGATTCTGTTCTGCTCCCCCCTTTTTCCCCAGGTCCCCCCCCCCCTTACAGTCCTCCTTGCTCGAGGTTTTCCATCTAAGGTGGCTTTGGTTTCACACGCATTCGTCATCCCCCGTAAATGCCTCCCCCACCCCCTTTTAGAGGGCCTTCTTGAAAAGTTTTGTAAATGGTGACAGGTAGCCTCCGCGAGTAGAGCGTCTCAGGGCCGCGCTGCCCTCGACCTCTCTTTCAGCTGGAGACATTTTCTCCTTCCCGATGTTTTATATCCGGACGCGAGATCTATTGCACTTGTCCAGCAAGGAGCATACTTTTTTTTTGTCCCATATTGAAACTCCTTCTTCTTTTTTATACTGAGGAATTCCCCGCTCAACTTTTAGCCCCCCGAAGTTTGCGTTTATGAAGCTATTGGATTGAAAATATAGATGCCCCTCGCTTTTATTTTTTTATTTCTGGACCCCCCCCTCGCCAGTATTTTTTCTTGTGAAAATTTTTCCCCCACCCATTTCCCCACCTATAGAGCTCTTGGATTGACATATCAAATTATTCCCCCCTTCCTCTTTTTCCCCCTCTCAGTAAGTGAACCCCCAGCCTCTGACGTATGGAGCGACCTCCCGGGACCTCTTTTCCAAAAGACCCTCTCCTCCGATGTTTTTCACTCCTCCCACCCCTTATGCCCCTTTTTCCCCCCTTGATGCCCTCAATTTCTTCTCTAGTTCGCCTAATTTTCTTCCGAATACCTACTGGACACGCTCGGGATGAATGTCTTTTTGGGCATCCTTTTTATTTCCTTCCCATTTGATAACTCCCCTTTTCCCCTCCCTTTTTCTTAGCCGACTTTTTCTTTTTCTCCTCCCCCCAAGCGATGAGAAGGTCACTCTGCATTCCAACGCAGCCGATCGGCCTCCGCCTTTCCTAGTGTTTTTTTTTCACTTTTTTAGGCTTTTTTCACTTCCCTTCAATACGTCTTTTCAAGCAGCCCCCAGATGACCCCCCCCGCTTAGTGCCTTCATTTTTTTGTAAGACACTCTTCTGGAGTGAGGATCTGCCGCGGCTTCCATCTTTTCCGGCGAACGGATTTTTTTTTTACCAGTTAGCCCCCTTTTTTTTCCGACCTCTTCCCCTTTTATTTTTTTACCGTCGCCAGAGAGAGAGAAGAAGAGGTTTTTGTTTTCTGATATTATTAGCCGCGCCTGAGTGGACTCCCCCTCATTGTAGAGAGTATACACTGCCATGTGGTAGACCTCCCCCCCCTTCCGCCCAAATTTATTTCTCCTTTCTAGAACCTCTTCAAGCCGCGGCATTATTCAAGAAAGAAGATAATTTTATTTTCTTCCTTTTTCAGACCCCCTCCCCGGTTTTTCCTCTCTCTTTTGCACTTGTCGGCGTGAGACTGCGGATGTAGTTTTAATTTACGGACGGGTTTTGCCAATCCACCCCCTTCCCTTAAGTTCTTTCCGGTAGATGTGTCTTTTTTTTCCCTGCCTATTTTTTCCCTTCTTCTAGTTGTACTTCGAATCGTTGCACCAGCGTACCGTCCTTCCTGCCCTGTCAGACCCCGGTAAATTGAACCTTCAGCCCCTTCTTCCCCCTCCGTTTTACCGCCTTTTTCCCCAACTGATAGTAGATGGAAACTTGAGGCGCCAAAATTGGGGAGTACCTAATTCCAATTGTGGATCGCTTTGTAGAGGTTAGTCCTTCTAGTCCGCGTTTTTTTGGCGAGATGTTTCTTTCGGTCAGGGATCAGATCGTGACCCTTCCTTGGAGTTATTTTGGTCTCCACCTTTCACGTTATCCCCTTTAGCGTTTTTGAATCTTTCCCTTCTTTTTCTAGAGTGTTTTTTTTTGGATCGGTCCGTTTCTCTCTAAAGGTTGCGTTGGTGAATTTCAAATCGTGAATCTTTTTTTTAGTGGTATGAGTTTTTTCCCCCCCTCACCCCTTCCTCTTTTGGATTCTTTTTTTTCCGTCAGCTTTGCTTGATCGTTGATAGAGGAGCCCTCGCAATTCCTCGACCACCCCTTCCCTAAGGTGTTTTTTTCCTTCCGGTTTCAATGTATTCATTCAAGGAGAGGTGGTGAGAATAACATATTCCAATAGAGCACAAGTCTTTTTAGAAGATTAGGCGTCTTGAGAGTTTTTTTGTTTCCTGGAGCTTCTCCTATATCAATCCCCTTTTTACAATTGCTCCCTTTCTTTTTGAAGAGGAATACAGACCCGTTTTTTACAAAAGCCTTGTTCGTTGCAGCGAGGCTTGATTTTCCTTCCCCTCCCGACTATCCCTCTCTTCTGAGAATATGTTTTTCATTTTCCATTTTTCCCGTTCTTTCTCCGGAACTCTCAGCAGGCAAGACATTAATGTAATCCCCTCCCCAGTTGTATTTCCCTTTTTTTTCCCCCCCCCTGTTCGACTCAAGTGCCGCCACAAATACTAGAAAATCAAATTTTTCCAACCCCCCGAACTTCTTTTCAGTCCGAGTCCCTCTTCACTCATATTCTATTACGGATGGTCCTAGGCACAGACACCCCCCCCCGGCACCTCCCCCGCGTCGCTCTGCCTCTTCTTATCCTCTTCTCCAAGCCCTCTTTTCCGTTTTTTTCCCTTTCCCTAGCGGCGACGCATCCAGTCAATCTGTGGGGTGTATGCCTCCCTAACTCCCCGACCCCCCCCTTGTTTTTCAGTCCTGCCATTTTTCCTGTGACAATAGGAGAGCAGCGCTAGCTGCCCCCCTCCCGATTGGCTTCGCCTTCATCTTTACCTCTGTCCTTTTTTTTCCCGAGGACCTTTTTCTGGATGACCCTCTTTTGTTGCGGACGCAGTCGGTTTCTTACTATTTTTTTTCTCAACGTCTCTTATATCAGTAACAAAGTGCTAGGACCCACGTGGTAGGCCCTCTGCCCCCCCTTTTTCATTTCCGTTTCCTCGGCCCCTTTCTCCTACTTCTCCCTTGTCCTTCTTCTTTAAAACAATCCCCTTGAGTAGCTCCCCTGAGTCTTACAGGGCGTCTTTTGGTATTTGAGGACTCGGTTTTTTTTGATTTTTCTTTTTTTTTCCCCTAGCGTTTTTTCTTCGTAAAGACGCGCGGGTAGCCGACCCCTCTTTGAGGCCTTCCTCCTGACCGTTTTTCCACACGGTTCGTTTTTCTGAGGACCCCCCTTCCCTTTTGGCATTTTGAAATGGATGCATTTCTCGGCCAGTTGCTTCCGAAAGAGGTTGACCTCGTTTCTGAACTTGCTCTTCCCTTTTTCCAGTTTTTCTTTTTTCTTTTTGAAGTTAATCTCGTTTCTTCCCCTCCCCCTCCCCTCCCTTTTTTTTCTCTTTCCCCCCGAGAATTTCCCCCGACCTGATATAGACTTGTCGCATTCATTTCAATCGGCTTTCCTCTTGCCTCACTTTTTTAGTCCCAGTAACTCTCTCCTTCTTGGTTTAACACCCTCGTTCTTTGTCAATTTTTTTACTTCAATACAGTTTGCTGTTCGGGAGGGCAGGCTCGGGGCGTGCAATGACCCTTGCCCTCTTTCTGGATAACTTCCCAATTCAGTCCCCTTTTCCAGGCATTTCCCCCCCTTTAGCACACCGACCCCTACTATCTGGTCCCGATGCGAGGCAATGCACTGCGTTTTTGTCTGCTTAACTCACTTTTT
>Ga0179591_1267156_pt1 | contig 11019 bp, 10 predicted proteins | sample CZOMad2_1_08_16f_FD_182891 | JGI IMG/M metagenome (GOLD analysis project Ga0179591, IMG submission 182891) | Vadose zone soil fungal communities from Angelo Coast Range Reserve, California, USA - CZOMad2_1_08_16fungal (PacBio error correction) | ecosystem: Environmental > Terrestrial > Soil >... | reverse complement strand
CCCTAAAGATACTTATACATCCCCTTACTGTTCGATTCCCCGGCAGTCTCTCGACCTCCGTCCAAGGTCTGGTCTTTAGGGAAGGGTGAGGGAACTGTTCCGTTAATTTGCTATCTTCCGATCCACGACTTTCCGCATGGAGAATCCTCTCCTCAGGTAATCCGGGTCCAGTTTTGATTCAGACTTCGTCTTTCTATTGGACAGACATAGGATTCCCTCAGCTCAATGCCCCCCCCCCTTGGTCGTAGTCTTCCTGCCTCGATCCCTCACTACCCCTTTTTTTACGAGGAGTCGTTCCTTTCAGCAGGAAGACTCCCCCCATCGAGAAGTGGAGCTCTTCTTGTACTTTTTCTTTCTGTTCTTTTCATCACCAGTTTCCCCCTCCGTCGACCGCCTTAGCTTTTGCGCAGGACGGCGTCCGATCGCTGGGACGCCCTCGAAGAGCCCCTCCAGCGTTTCCGAGTCTCACCAATTCGAGTGGTCCTCAGTCTCCCTCCACCCTTTTTTATTCTCCGAGACCCCCGCTCGATGAGTAGTCCGGGCTTTTTGATTTTTATTTCCCAAAAAACCCACTGAGGAACGAATAGGATGGGTTCAGGTCTTTTTTTTGGCGGCCGCACCCATGCGTCACCTGTTTTTTTTTGTCCCCCCCCTCCTTTCAATACGTTCCTGCCAATCGTCATGCCCGGTTTTTTTGTGGAACCGTGTATACTCAGGGCCCCATTTTCCTTCACTACCCTCTCTTCTACCCCCCCCTTACGACTTTGGCAATCGCAGAAACACATGCGTTGTCTGGTCATTCTTCTAGACCCAAGAGGACCCTGAACTGACCTCGCACTACCCCCTCCTCTGACCCCCCCCTAAGGTTGCCCCTTATGTCATGAATCAAATCCTCATCTCGGATCCGGATTGCGCTTCCGCAGGGACGGAGATGGGCGATTTTCCTTATTAGTTCTTCTCCGCGACTTTTTCTTTTGGTTTGGAGCCCAATGGACAGCCCTAGTCCGGCTTTTGGCGTTTACCCCCCTCTTTTTGCACTTTCCCTATCCTCGTATCGCTTTGTTTGTAGAAGGTTAGTGTGGGGCAAGTACGAAGACCGTTTGAACCTGTCCGCCTGTCTTTTTGATACCGGTCCCCTACGTCGATCCTTTTTTTTTCCTGCAGCGCCATTATCTTCTTTAGCGGAGACCTTGGACTTCATTACCCTTTAGGTGTTTTTGCAACCAGCCCGGGACATGTTCCTTCGACTCGACTCTTTCCCAGGTCAAGCGGATGAATTCGGTGTTTGCCAGTTACGTTCGCACCCTTACATATTGGTGGTACTTTTTTTCGTGGTTTCTGCTCCTGTAGATCGTAGCACTCCTTCAATCCCCTCTGTTTTCCAACAATCTTCCCCTCTCTGCAGCCGCTGGGCTTTTCCTTGTTCCCGTGATAACCCACAAGCCCCCACCTTGGTTCCTTCTTTACCAATGCCATTCTCGAAAGGAGGCATTTGGCCCCCGTATGGCGTGGGATTTCCACTCCTTTTCCCTCCCCTTGCACCTTCTATATAATTTTTGTCCCCCCCAGTTAGTCAAGTAGGAGTATTCTAAGGTTGGTGGTCATTATGATGTGGATATTGGCCTAAGTATTTTATGGGGCTTAACAAGTGTGCTAATTTCTTTTTCTCTTATCATTCAGCTTCGTTCTTATGCTCTGCACCTCTCAGATTATGCCCCCCCGGTGGTTGAATCCTTCTGGCTCTGCAAAATTCCAGGCTTTGCTATTCTTTTCTTAAGGTTCTCCGTACCCCTCGCTCGCCATGTTGAATCCCGACTCCGAAATTAAGGAGACCTCCTTTCTCCAGTCCACATCGGCGTTGATGCGTCTCCGTAGAGAACTTATGAAGGAACACAACTTGTGCTTCCCAGGCTATATAGAGGGGTTCCCCCCTACCTATCTACTCAAACACCCGCCTTCTTTTGCCCTATCTTCGGGGCCGCTCGAAGGATTTTAACATTTAAGGTTTAAATATCATTTCGTTCGACGCCTCCCCTCTTCTCCCCAGTACCCCGATTAAACGGTCCCCTCCAGTCCCCCCCAGGCTGAGAGTCACCGATCCTGGGGTTGCGAAGGAGAAGTATTGTCTTCGGCATTCAATCCTCTCTTGATACTTCGCGTTAAATTGTGTCTTTGAAGGCTCCCCCGAAATTTGAAGAAATTTTCTTTTACCCCCATTTCTTTACTCTTCCCCCTTCACTGTTCTTTCCAGAATACCTGGATTTAGCCGCGCGTTTGGCGCCTACGTCTTATCTCCCCCACCACTAGGTCCGACACGTTAGGTCCCTCCGAGAAAGGCCGGCCAAGTCATAAGACCTGTAACTGAATCACGACGTCTTTTTTCCAACGGCCGGATTTTCCCGGGAGAAGGATGTAAGCTCTCGCCAAGAGTGAGATTTCTCCGTGGCACACTTCCTTCTGTGGGAAGACGCCGACTTAAAAGTCTCTTTTCCGTTGCTTTGATTCATTCTTTTTTCCATGTCTTTAGCCTTCCCTTTCCGAGAGAGGGCGCGGTCTGGTCCCCAGATCTGGCATGCCCCTGGGATTTTCAACTACGCGAGAAACATGAGTGAACTCGGGTTGCGGAACTTTCCTACTTGCTTCTTCTGAGGCGTTGTTTTCGCATTCCATTGTACATCGCTCTCGTTTCATCCTCCGAGTTGGTTATTTACCTTCCGGCAAGCGAATCCCCTAATTTTGAGCTCGCAGTAGTGAAGAAGTCGCACCGCTCGTCGGCCAGGGTTGTATCCCTGTGATTGAAGAGCCTCCCTTTAGAATCCTTTTCCGTTTTCCTCCAACGCGCCTTCTCGCGGAAGGTGACTGGTTCTCCGCATGATCAAGAACTGCAGTGAAAGTGTGTGTTGAATTCGGCTTTTCTCTGCCACCAGACGACGGAGTTTGCCTGGAGACCTACTTCCTTTTGCCGACCTAGCTTGCCTGCCATCCCCTACCTTGTACTTCCCGTCACCGCGTTTTTTTGGCAAGTTCCCTTTCTGAACACCTGGTCACTTCTTTTCTTAAAATTGTAATTTTTGCCTTTAGCGGATATATCTAAAATTTCGGGACACTGTGGCGGTACCAACTTAGGACACTCCCCGACCCCCCGGTTATTCCCTTCTTTCTGTGGCCCTCCCCATTCTTGTGCTCCCTTCGAGTAACGCTCTTTTTTTGCCACGACACAATGTCCGTTTCAGGTTTCCTGATTCTTCACTCAAATAAAACGTTTGCATGGACGTGTATTCTCACTCTAGATTCTGTTCCCCTCATGACTCACTCATCTTCGTCGCCTTCTAACCACTTCTCCTTTTACTATCATATTGCGTCGGCTTTACACGTTATGCTCGGGGCGTCCTCTAGAATTGCTGAAAGAACATTTCAATAGGTCATTTCTGACAGTTCCTTTGCCCTGAAGTGCTGGCGACTTCGCCCTTCGGTGACTTCTGTTCGCTCTGATTTTCCCTCCCTATCCTCATTGCTAGCCACCCTTGGTTAATAACATGTCTAAGTTCCGATCTGCGCTTCTCAATGTTTTCCAGTGCTTTTGATGTCACATTTCCTCTTCCTCAAGTTCCTGATCCTCATGGCTGCGTTCCGTGAAACTGACACTACATAGAAGCATATTTGGAAATGTCTTCCCAAATGCCCCGCTCTTCCCCACATCCCCCTTTGATTCCCCCTCCTCGATTGCGTGGAAATCATAAACCCCCGCTGACGCGCGGGAGAACCATATTCATACCCAAGTGTGGCTTCCGTCTCCCCTTCGACATCTGCTCATCATACCCCCACCTCCACATCCCCGAGACCTGTCGACATTTGGCGAATTGTCCCGAAATGTGCAAAAGGCCTATAAGGACCTTTCATCGTGTAACCCCCTTTTCCTGTGACCCCCCTCTTCCTATCCGCTTCCTCCTTCCTGACTTTCCCTTTATTTGTAAAATGGCAAAAGTTAAGAAACCCCCACAATGATGGCAAGACCCAATGCGTCATTGTGTCCCCTCCTGTTTCCCACCTCTTGATTTCTTTTCTTACGATACACCAGAGCAGAATCTCGGAAAAAGCCCTATTCTCTTCACACCCTTTCAGACGAACACCAGGAACAACCGCCTCTGTTCTTGTTCCAGATTCGACGCGTTTTTTGTTTTGTTTTTTTTTTTTTTGGTTTTTTTTTGGTTTTTTTTTTCTTCTGCAGCTTCCTCAGTGGTTGACCAAAGGGATTTTTAATGATGCCCGGCGAGAATCCCTCTCTCACTTCTTGCTGTTTCCTCAAGATCTCTCGCCTTTTACCTTCACCGATCCCGTGCGGAGAGTTTAAGTAAATTGGTTTCCTTGGACCACAACCAACCCTTCTCCCCAACTCCCTCTCTATAACTGTAGTACCTGTCACCTTCCCCCCTCTTTACAGCCAACGCACTCCACTCGATCATTTGCCTCCCTAGGAGATCGCCTGGTAGCGCCTAATATAGTCGCCTCTCATGTCATTGACCCATTCCCCGCCGTTTCCCCCATTTTATGTCCTGAAATACACTGTCTCTTTTGAGTCAGAAGGTATAGTTGGTAAAATCCCGGTCCGGTCTTTTTTTTTTTTTAGTATCCTCCCCAGTCCCCCAAGCATGAAGTGCTGCGGGTTCTCCTTTTAGATAAGTGGTGCCCTGAGAGTAGGGAGGGAATGCTTTTCGGCCTTACTGGTCTCCCCCCCAACCACCTTCAAGAGAGTGTTTATAAACATGACAACCCCCCCCCCCATTCTTTAACCAAGGAAGAACAGCTGGAAGGTTAGAGGTCGACAAAATCCTCCAAACCTTGCAGTCTTGTATTCCTCCGCCTGTTTTTCCCCCCAAAAAAAAGAAGTGGTACCCATCCCACGCTCGGTATCGAAGCGTTCAACTGCTCTTTGTAGGGATATGAGTCAATAGGTTTTTTTGTCGCTTCTGTAGAATCATTAACTCTTTTCTCTTATTCTTTTTCCCAGACAGATTCCCCCTAGAGGACACAGTTCAGCCAAAGAGAGGGGGAGACCGGGAGGTACCCCTTTAGGACCGAGTCAAAAGAGCTTACCAGAAATCTCCCCCGGCTCGATTTTTTACAAGTCTTCGGCCTCGCACGGAATGTCCCGAGCAGGGAAGAGTCGCTTGTTTAGGGATCTCAGCTTACTTTACGTCCCGAGGGGAGCCCTTGAGACGTCGAAGCCCGAGGCTGGCCACCGATCCCTCGAAGTCTGCTGATGATTCCCTTTCCCTTGCGTGGGTGGAGGCCATTCCCGAGATGATAAACCCTGGAACGGAGTATCGTCTTTATTACGATTCGCACTCAAAATCAACGCAACAACTTCAATCGAGTTTCCCTTTCGCGCTTATTTTTGACTGGGCTGCTTTCAGCCCCTTTTTCTAACCTTGATTCTGTTAAAGGTAATCGGTCTTTCTATCTATTAAAACTCGTTGTTTTTGTTTGATCGAGATCTAGACACTTCTCCCTTCCGTCCCTCGGCCTTTTTCCGTTAATTCGCGAAGAAGCTCGACAAGGTCCGGTTTTGGGACTTTTTTTTGATAGTCTGTTGCTTCGCCGCCGTCATATCCCTGTTTCAATGGTTGGATTATAATTCAGGAAGTCCTCAAAACGGGATTTTATCATCCATTCTCCTCGGCGCTTGTCCCCTTTCATCCCCCTTTCTTGTTCCCCAGGGTATTTAGTTCTTTTATGATTGATACCTCCCACTACTGTCTCCCTGGAAATGATTAGGAGGGTCGTTACTACCTCTATCCTGGGTGCCTCTGTTCTTTACCGCCCCCCGCGCTCTCAGAGGTCCTCAAGTGACATAACTTCTTCGACCCCGCCTATTTGCGCGGCGACGGTCCCGGGCTGTCAATGCTGGAACCCATCATCGACAAGATCATCTGCCAGATCGGCTACCTCGACCCCCAACGTCCCGCTGGACGCAGCCCCTCAAAGGTACTCCTTGATCTATACCGAGCGATTTTTTTAGGTTGTCCACCACGGCGGTTGCTTTTATTTTTCACAACTTTTTAGAATACACACCGGAAGGGGTTTATGGATTTTGGATCCTAGAACACCTGCTCCCCTTTATCTTTCGGGTAAATCATTTTGCAATAACTTGCTTCTGAAAAACGCTCTATTCCTGTTTTTTGGCCCCTCAAGTTTATACCTTCACCATTGGCCTATCCATCCCCGAGCGAAATTAGTTATAAAAGATGACGAACCTTTTAGCATGGCACCCCCCTAGTCTTTGTCGGTTTCTCTTGCTCATTTACCCACGCCCGGACCAGGACGTGTTACAAACGCGTCGTCACCCACCTCCCAGGAAAGGGACCTTGATTGTAATGACACCTGTTCCACCCCTCATCCCCACCCCTCCTTTCCGGCGTCAAGATGTGTAGCCGGAGATGGCGATTTGAGAGATAGTGCGCTGCGTACCCAGGCGATTTACTTATGGGTGGCCAGCACAAGGCTAACTTTTGTCGGCGTTTGTTGTTTTTTTCCCTCACCTTCCTTAATATGAGGGCCTGTCGCCTTGTTTTGTAAGAAAGTACTCCGTCCCCCCTCCTGGTCCCAACGTCCGCCTTACTTCGGTGCTTCCTCGATCTTTGTTAGGCGCCCAACTACAGTGATCATCGTTGTTAGAGCGGGGGATCATTCCTCCTGATTTTGCAACCAGCGTCTGAGTCTCTCCCCCACCCTCTCTCCTATTTCCCCCAGCTAAGTTTAGGTGTTTTGTCTGGGGCCTTTGCCCGAAAGATCGCCGATCATTTTGGTTCCTGGTCATAGGCTTGGTGGTTTTCCGGTTCGCCGCTCCCCTTTTTGCACTCCGGGTTATGACCTCATTGCACTCCTTTACTGTCATTTTGAAAATAATTGATTTGGAATGCCCTGAAAACTTGTTGCCCTTTCTACCTTACATCGCTAAAAGGTATGTTCCTGGAGTTCGACGTTTATTTGCAGCGGTCGGAGGTTCTTCACCTATCGTCAGTACTGATAGGTCCTTACCATTGCCAACCTTCTTCACTCGGCGTATGGGTTGAAGGTTTATGTGGTCTGTTCATCATTTTTCGCAGATATCTTCTACTTTTCTTGAATTCACACGGTGGCATGACTGGTGAGAGTAACTTTCCTGTCAGCTTTTCTTCTTCGCTTTTCCCCGGCACCTCTTCGAGAGATCGGTGGCATTAGGATCCCTTTTCTGATGTTTCCCTCCTAACATTTCCACCTTTCTTGTATGTTCTGATGTTAATGTAGGTTGCCGTACGCGCTTTTCTCGGATCCCTTTCAGACGCCTGCTCATTTACAGCGGCCTTTCCCTCGGGCGTTTATCTCTTCGCTCCCCCCCATTCCCATGTTTAACAATGTGCGAGATGATCTCGAGTGCAAAGGCCTTTTCCCCGAACACCTTCCCCTTCGTTCCAACTCCCTTCCCTCCTCTTCTTGACCCAGAACGTCGAGGATCCCTCTTCTTTGTTCCTTCCTCTGCCGAGATTTCCTCCCTCGGTCCCCTCACAGATTTGAAACCTTCCAACGGAGTACAACGACTGGTAGTAACAGATCCTGGGGGTGCTCGTTGCGGCGAAGCTTTAGCCTCTCGCGAAACCACAGCGATCTCCCATCGACACTCCTTACCTCTCCCCCCCCGAGGTTTAGTTGTTTTTTGACAGATCGTCATTTGAGGATACCATTGACCGGGTAACCGCTGGCAATTCCTTCCCCCCCCCACTTGAATCCCTTTGCCCGCCTCCTTTTTTGTCCTAGTTCTTATATCTTTTCGAACCCTGAGGTCCGACCCTTTATTTTTTAGATTTTCCAGGTGTTCACGACTTGAACGAGGAGACCACCAAAAGACAGGCTCTTCTAACCTTTAGATTTTTATTAGTTCAGTCTGTTTTGGAGTTTGTGCGCAACCGTTTTTTTCCTTGGTCTATTCTAAGACTTAAACGTGCTCCCTCCCGTTTTCTGAAGTTCTGTGAGCAATGAGTTAGACCTTTCAAGTAAGCGATTGCCTTGCCGTGTCTTTCCCCCTGAACTCTGCCAAGGTTCCCTGGCTTTTCTCTTACCCCCACGCGGAACCCTTCACGATGAAGAGCGGTGTCCTAAGGCCGTCTCTACTGCCTTAGAAAAGGAGTGATTGTGCCGTTTTTGTCCCCTTTCCTTATTTGCATCCTTTTGGTTTTTCTTCCATGTCCCTCCGTCGACCCCCCACTGACGCTTCCACTCTGGGCGAAACTCGCCAGTATTGCCCGTCCGCAACCGATCTTCATCGGACAGGTTTCATCCTTTTTCAGTGCGCGAATCCCAGGTGACTCTCAGGAGTTCCGATAACGCGAAGATAGAGGAAAGATGTTTAGGACAGCTCCATCTTCCGACAGTCCCTTCTGAACGTGCTCCTGTGGAAGCCCGTCGCTATCAACAAAGAAGAGAGTGTGTCCCCTTATAACCTCCCTTTCCCTGTTGGCGAAGACTGAGCTTGCCTTGTCGATCCAGATCAAGGGTAATCTGAAGACCTGCTTTTTGGTCCGTCGTTCACTTCTTCCCACCTGACATTCTTATTTCCCCCCTGAAAATTTCCCTTTCCCTTTGATCTATCCCCTCTTTGTCGGTCCAATAGTGGGTGCGGATAAGCGTAGAACTCCCCCCGATTGGAGCGTGTGGTCATCCATTGCAGTGCGAGGAGTAAACCTGTTCGTTGCTCCCCGCAACTTTTCAGGGCTTCTTCACTCCCACCAACAACTGACGCAATGACGCTCCTTCGCATTTCCGATTCATGTTTGCATGAGAAATCAATATTAGAAATTCTCAACCCTTTTCGGTTCTCTCATTGGCAGTTTCAGTTAATCGTGTTCTGTCCTTTTTTGAGGCTCGCTATTCTGCCTCCTTACGTATAGGTCTCATTCGAATTCCGTGTTTCTGAATTTCTGTAGGAAACTGTTTTTTGATTTAGCTGCTGTCCCCAACCCGGAACTTCTCCCCACTTTTTACAATGTCAATCAGTTTCGATTTGACTCCTCATTTTTTCTGGCGCCCGGCTTGATGATGAAATGCTTCCGTCGTGTCCTACCGGATCCCCTCATCTTTTTCGAGAGTGATGCCTACTCATAACAACGCACCTACTCACCAAGCCCATTTTTGCCTTTCTGTCATCCGCCACGCGTAAAAGCCACCGGTATTTTCGGAGTTTTCAAAGCGCCTCACCTTGCCGAGCGGAGACCTCTATAGTACAAATTTTTTCCCCAACCTCGTCCTCTCCCCCTCTGCGCCGCGAATAAAGCCACAGCAATGACCACGAGCCGAACCCTTTCTCCCACCATAGACGGGATAAACTCACCTTGCAAAAGGAGTCTACAGGAACTTTGCCGTCGTGAATAACATTCGTGCCGTTTCCCCTTTTTGACTGTCTTCGTCCTTTAGGTGTTTCTTTTCCTTTTTTTTTTTAAAAAGCCTGTTTTCCACGTCATTCAATGTAAAATAAATGGTTGCCCCATGGACCCTCCCACTTGCGTCAGTCCTGGGGTACCCCGTTTTTCCACAATTTTTTCGTGCCGCGTCTGTGTAGGCTCCCCCAGCTTCCAGCCCCACGCCTATTACTCCCATATTGATAGGGAGCTTCCAAGAACTGCCCAACTACATCCCTCTACTGTGGCGTTTTCCCCAGATTCCTCTTCTTTTTGTACGCATCTTGACCAGACGCTGGTGCCCCACCTTTTTGAGGGAATGATTCCCCAGGCGGGCTTCGAAGACAGTATGTATACTGTAGTTGCCCTTTTTAACAAAGATCTCTTCTTTTTGGCCAGGTATCAAGCACTAGTGCCGCTTGTTCAATATTTGTTTTTCGGCGACTGGAGCCCCCCAACCCACCGGCGACAGACCCCCCTCCCCTGTGATTGCCAGTAAAAAAGAGGTAAAAGCCAATGATGCAAAAGGCCCCATTTTTTTTAACCCAAAATTCTCTTCTTTCCCCCACCATCGGTTTTTTCCTGCATGGTAGACCTAATATTTTTAACTATCCATCGATCCTGAGCTGCGACGTACAGCGATGTGTTACTTTGATGGTTCATGGGACATCCCCTTTCGAAAACCCTGCAGTATGTGATTTTTTGACAGCGTTTCTTTCGATTTCCAATGTACAGTGGTCACTGGGCGGTTTCTTCGGCCCCCTCCAGAATTGTTGCTTCGAGTGTACATATTTACCTTTGGCAATGAGAGCCTCTTTTGAGGTCCGCAACTGTCTCAGCGCTTACTTCTGCAAAAAAACACCCTGAATTGCGCGTGTTATCCCAATTATGGACAACCCGGTGGGACAAAAATCCCGGCGCAGGTTTTCGGCTTTCCACCCCCCCCCCCCCCTTCACCCATTCCGTTGTGTATCGTTTCGCGTTTTTAAAATTAAAACACGCCACACTCTGTTAATGAATACATAATCGCTGTATCTTAGAGTTCCAGGTTTGTCGAGATGAGTCAAATCGGGCCCTTTTTTCTCTTCTCGCCGATCTTCCCCGCTTCTTTCTGGCTTTTCCTTCCTCAGTCTCAGTCTTTTGCTCCGCCGGAGAAGCGGTATGCAACTCGGAGGGTTTTTCCGTCCTCCTTGCGTACTTAGGAAACCGCCTCGATCACAGAGATTACCCCGAAACCGCCGCCCACGGCTCAGGTTTCCCCCCCAAGTCTTCAGGGACGAACGGTTCACTTCAGAGAAGGGCCTTCGTACAGCGTAGTTTTATCTATCCAGCATTTCCCGGTACGTCTCCTTTTTACTGAAGAGGCTCGAGGGGGTTAGCCCCCCTCCTTCGATGATGAGCAATACGCCCGTGTTGGAGGACTGCAAGAGATGATACAGCAACGGAGGTGGACGCTTTTAGATTCGATACGCGGCAGTCCCGCCCCCGTCTCCCCCTTCATATTTTTCCCTGGACTCCCCTCCTCTTAGAGACCCGGACTTCCTTTTGTTCCCTGTAAGGAGAGGATTGAGAAGTATCCTCCCTATAG
>Ga0179591_1136295_pt1 | contig 11019 bp, 18 predicted proteins | sample CZOMad2_1_08_16f_FD_182891 | JGI IMG/M metagenome (GOLD analysis project Ga0179591, IMG submission 182891) | Vadose zone soil fungal communities from Angelo Coast Range Reserve, California, USA - CZOMad2_1_08_16fungal (PacBio error correction) | ecosystem: Environmental > Terrestrial > Soil >... | reverse complement strand
CGTAGTGACTTTGCCCTTCCTAATGTACACCTTTCTTCTTTCAGTTACTGTTTTTTGAAAAATTTACCCAAACGCCTCCCATCTTGGTTCCCCCCTTGCGTACGAAACTCGGGTTCCAATGTCTCTCCCTGAAATTCACACTTTTTCTTGAAGGTTTTCGTTGATCCTGGTCCGGGTTCTCCTACGTTTTTTGGAACTGTTTTCGCGCACTTTAAGCAAGGTCCCAGGATTAAATCTCTTTCAGTTTTTCATGCCTGATGGTTTCCTGATTTGGTAAAACTCCCCGGCCCCTGGGTTTTTCACGGACGTCATTTCTTTGGTACTACCTTGCACCTTTTCCCCGGGAATATTCCTTCCTTATCCTCTTTCCGGTCTTCCACTCCTACGACCAGTCTTATTTTTAGCTCGTTTCAAAACCGCCATCTCCAGTGTGCTTTTTTCCTATGCATAGTATGTCATCCCCCTTTTGCTTCCTTTTTTCTGTGCCATTGCAGAAGCGGATTATCTTTGTTGAAGTAAGGTAAGGGAGACTTCTTATCCTCTTCATGTCGACGGGAGTCCTACCGAGGCCCTCCCCACCTACCCAACTGCGTATTCAATCCTTCCTTTCTATCTTCTGGTGCCGCGGATTGGCCATCCTTTTCATCTGCTTGGAACGCGTGGTTGCCAGCGGCCCCTTTGTAATGTCTGGAGAAGATTCCGTGTCGGTCGCTCTTCCCAATTGCATGCGATGTCATACTCCTCGGCTTCCCTCCCTCGTCATGTTTGTCGGTACCCTAAGGATATGGTCTGCTTCCGTTGTTCCCGCTCCCCCTGGTGTCATTGCCAAACACTCCCCTGACTTCTAAAATTTGGCTTCCGGGATGCCACCCTCTTCTCTTTTTCTTTGTGACCGCTGGGTATATGCCTGTCTGAATGATCTCTTTGGCGTCCTTGCTTCTCCTTAATCGTTCGATGTCTTCCTGACCTGAGGCGAAAACATACCTGCTCGGTGCGGCGCGGGAAATAATCCCTTTCTTTGGGTTGTTGATCGCCCCTGGGACCAACTTCACTCCCCAAGCCCATGTTCTTCCCCGGCCTTCATTTTTCCGTTCAAACGGGTATGGTGATGGTTTTGTTCTTTCCCCCCTCCTTCTGATACAACAGATGATCCCAGATCGATCGGCGCTTACACTTCCTTCCCGGCCATTTGATCCTCTCAACTCGATTACTGAAAACCCACCCCCTCTTTTGCCTTTATGGGGGGCCCGGAACGGCCGGCAACCCCGAAACATAAATTCCTTTTCCAGCCATCTCACCGCCTTTGATGTCCCGACAGGTCTTGAGGATCCCCTCCTCCAGGATGAGCCTTTTGCATGGGGTTCATTTGAAAGTACAGCCAGGGGAATTGTTCTGGCTTCCGCGGGCTTTTCCAACAAGAGCCTTGACCAGGTCCAGCTTCCTCCATTACCCCTCCACTCCGTCTTGCCCTTTTTTCCGTGATCATTCCCCATGTAAAGGTTGTTGATTCACGGGTTCCCAGAAACTTTTTCCCTTTTAGCAGTACCGACAGTGTCCCACTTGGTTCCTCCCGGATAATTGCCGGCCCAACCCCCCCCTCCCCTTTTCCCCTCGTGCGACGTCTGTAATTGTTGGTCCTCTTCGGATGTTTTTCTAGGACATTACCGCGCCGTTTATCGAATTTTCCTCTTCTTTTTTGTTGATGAGTTACGTTGTGGCCCGACTTTTTACCTAAACCTGCCACAGAGTCTGGCATCGTTCCCCTTTGGTGATAATTTACAAAAGCTTTCCTTGACTTCCTACCAACCCGTCGAGGTTTTCCTTAGCCGTCCCATTTCCCTTCATTTGTGTGATATTTTTCCTTCGGGTTGAATCTTTTGAGAATTTGTAGGGGCTTCTTCCTCTTTTCCTCTTCCGGTAATGACAGTCCCGGACTTAGCTTTTTTCACGGCCGCTAACTTCGATTTTCAGGGCCTTTTGGTGCTTTACGGAGGCGGTGCTCCTAGGTTTTTTTCCCCCTCCTGTTTGGTGCGAGAAAGGTTGTGGCAATCCCTTTGGCTTTTTTTTCAGCTGACCCCCCGTTCCCTCCCCCCCTGATTTGTTTTCCCTCAAAACACTCCGTTTAAATGTGTTTCAACAACTCCGTTTTAAATTAGAGTATTCGCTTGTTGTCCTTTTTACTTTTTTTTCCCTTTTATTTACTAAATCGTTCCCGGTGCGGGTAAATACCGAGCGGGTTTTGAACATCGGGTCCGCCCTCCCAACGATTTTCTTGGAGGCTTGCATCCCACCTGACCCCCCCCGTCTTATCTTAAGATCATCTTTTCTTTTCCTTTTGTATCTCCGGCTTTCCCTCAAAAGCTATCTTCTGATTCCTTCCCATACTTCAGGAGGTCGTACTCAAGACGATTTTATCAGGTTTCTCGGTGTGGTTTTTTTTTTGCTTCGATCGGCCCAGTTCAGGGCCTTTTTTTCCCGCTCCTTCCACTGACCAGGGTGATCACATTGTTCGTTAGTGTAAGCTTCCCTTCCTTTTTTGTCTCTCTCCATTTTCCTCTTCTATATCCTTCGTATGGCCCCCACCCTCTTGCGTTTTACTACTGTATATACCTAGCCTCATCACAATGCGTGTACTGATGTTGAACCCCTCCAGTCCCGTTACTCCCTCAAATCAATGAATATCTCCTTTTTTTGTTTTTGTCTTCGGCACCGGTTCGGATGCCCTCCCTGTTCATTCCTTTATCTGACCGGGTTGTCTGGTTCTGATACCTCCTCCCCCCCCTTTTATCGGTGAAGATCTTGCATTTTGTCGGGGTCTAGAAGAACAGACATTCCCCCTCTTTGCCAGGGAATACAGATTCTACCAATGTCACTTGTTGATGCCCCTTGCGATTCCTTCGGTTCCATTGGATCTTTTTCCTTTCGTCTTTTTTTCCTTCTAGACAGTGTCTTTTATGCACATTTAAGCTCACCGTTTCCCGTTCCCCCTGTTCGAAAGTTCCTCTTTCTTTTTTCACTCCGGAACCGTCCTTTTCTTTTGGTAAGCTGACGGTCTTTTTTTAACCGTTAGATTTCTCTCTGTTCTCCTCCCTCCTTTTGTTTGCGCTCGCTTTTCCGTTGACATTCCGCAGACCTTCCGTCCACTAACCTCCCCCCTTTTCCTCCCTCCCATCTCTTTCGCACATTTTAAGAGTGGTGAAGCTTTTTCTTTCTTTTTTCCAACCCGAACTGACACCTGAAGTGGCTTGTTACGTTCTCCGAAAATTTAAAAAGATCCATTTCCTTCCGGTCCCGGAGGAATCGCCATGTGTTCGAACGGTCAAAAACTTGGTCCATCTTCCTTAGGCCGTCCATTTCTCTTTTATTTTTCACTGGAGAGGCCACATTCCCTCATATCCCGCCCGCTTTTTCAGTGTATCTGATCACCCGCCTCCCGGTCAGATCCTGGAATTCCCTGGCTTTTATGGCTCCTGAATCTGTGCCGTTCCGTCCTCCTTACACTTTTACTTAGATCTTCATTGGTGTAGGTATTCCCTGGTTTTTGTTCGTCTTTTTTACCATAAGTACTTCATTTCTCTTGGTTCTTCCCTCCAGTCCTGTATCCCACTCTTACACTGCCAGCGTTGTGGGTTTTTGACTACGTATCTCCTCTTGACCATCCCCCGTCTGTCTGCTTTCCAAGCCTCCTTACGTTATAACTACCTTTTGACTTTCCTGTTCATTGATCTTTCCCTTCACCTTGACCCTCTTCCCCGTCCTTCCTCGACGGCTTTCTCCCTATTTATTGCTAACCTACCGGTACAGTAGGCCCGCCTCATCTAATTTTGCCCTCCCGTCCTGGATACCAGCTCGAAGCTTTTCTTCTTTCCTATTCACTTTGCCATTGTTTCGTTGATGCCATTCCTTCCTTTCTTTCGCGACCGATGTTTAATTCCGCCCCCTTATCCCCTCCTTGAACGATTGAGAAATAACAGAACACCCCCCCCCCCCTTTCAACATTATCTCTCTTAACTTTCCCAACCCAGTTTTCTTTTTACCCAACCCTTAACCTCCTTTTTTATGTCCCCCTTATTTTGATGGCGGTAACTGTTTTTTAAGCTTTCCAAAAACTCAAGTGAAACAACGATTCTCTTTCCCCAACCTCTGCAACCTTTCTCATCAACCCCCCCCTCGGAAGAAGGACATTTTCCCCCGCAGCCGTTCTTTTAGTCACTAAACAGCCGGGACTCGGCATTACCGTCTTCGGCCTCCGTTCCCTGCACCCTACCATGTAGCCACATCCTTCCCTCCCTCCTCCCCAAAGATTTTCCCTTGAAGTTTTTACTTTTCCTTTACCCTTTATTAACCTAGACGGGTTGTTCCCCCTTAACGGGCAAGCGGTGGGAATCTTCCCCCTCCCCCCCCAAATGCCAGCTTCAAAATTGTCCCCCCTCATGCCTTCCCTCGTATTCGGGGCAGGTAGGGGAACCCCCCCCGATACACTCCAGCCAAAACACGCTTTTGGGATCCCTGTGATAATTCCCTCTTTTTTCCTTTGGTCTCAAACCCCCTCCCCCACAATTACGACGGCCCACTGTATTTTTTCCTGCGGTCTTTTCACTGCAAAGTATCGGAGGTACGTCCCCTTCCAAATTCTGTAATTCCCTCCCTTTTCCAAAACTCATTCTTTTTTTTCGGGCCCCCCAAAACCCGGTACAGATGTCGCCTTTACCGCAATAACCCTGGAAGCCACTGGATGGTGATGGTAATTTATTTCATTTTTCCGTCCCCTTTCACTTTGCCCCATCCGTTACCTGGACTTTCTCCTCCTGCACCCAAACAATTTTCCCAGGGATGGGGCTTTTCCCTTCCCTTCATGCCAACAGGCGTTCTTTTCTTTTTTTTTTACCGGTCGGGCCATAAAGGCCGGTTTTCTCACCCTTTACATTAAGGATATTGTTTCTTTTTCTGCCTGTCCTTTTAGCCCCCCCCCCCTGAATAATTCGAAGAGAGGTTAAGGGCTTTTTTTTTTTAGTAGAGGCTTCTTTTTGTCAGTTGTCTGCAGTTGTCCTCTACCTTGAGAAGTTATCATTTTTTTTCTCAGTCATCGGCATTTTTTCCCCCCCAACCCCATCAACGTTTGCCGGCTCCGGCAGGCAAGCCAGTACGGCTTCTTTAGAATTGTTCCTTTCCCTTTTTTTCCCGTGCGTATAAACACTCGCCATATCGGCTTTCCTTGACGCACCCCTCTATAAGAGGTCCTTCTTTTTAACTCGACCCTGGCTTTTTCCTTGCATTTCTTCACAACGGGGGCTTATAATTCCCTCCCTTCACCCCCCCAATGCTCATGCCTCACCTATCTTTCTGGTAAGTCGAACCCAATTTCATCTTTTGTTGGCCCCCGGACCCCGTTTATCGCTGTCCCTCATAGGCTAGACCATATCATTATTTAAAGTTCCCCCCTTCTAATTAGCGTAGTCATATCTTACTTATTTCCTCAATCCGACATTGGCAGATTCGCCCGCAGGCCTTCTCCTTAATCTTTCCGGGCCTGAGGCAACCCCGACTTCCTCGCAGGTTATATGAAGTCAATGGTCCCCCCTGCCTCTTAATCCTAAGGCTGAGTATCCTTCTTCATCTCTTACTTCGTTCTCTTTAGTATCCGTCGTATGTCCCCTGACTCTTCCCTCCTACCCGACCAGTTTCCTTCTCCTCTTAGTACCTTTCCCATGACCCTCATTCCCCCAAACAGAGGTCCGGACCCAATTACTTCCTTTCATAGATCAGTGCACGTTCTCCTTCCCCCTTTTTTTCGAATTTTACATTTCTTCCCCCAGTCTACTGTTAGTCATTGTTGAGATCCCTTTCACTAGTAAAAAAAAAACTCCGTCAATCTCCTTATCCGGTTTCTGGTTCTGCCCGATCGGAACCACTACCTGAAATTCTTTCACCCACCCCCTTTCCCATTCTCCCCACTGTAGTATTGTCTACAACATCATTCAAAAACCTCATACATGTCCCTTTCCCTTTTCTGCATAATGGCTCTCCTTCTCGAGGTTCCGCTTCCATTTACCGCACCCGTAAGGATACCCCAGATTTCTCTCATCCCCCTTCACCTGAACAAGTTCTTTTTCCGGTTTCTTCCTCCATTGGCCTCTGGTTCTCGGACGTCCGTTTTGCCCTCCTCTGCGGGGGAATTCAATTTTTCACCATGTCCCACGCAGCAGGAAATGTGGGTTTTCTTTCCCTCAAGGCACCCTCAGACTTTTTCTTACTCCTTTCCGTGGGTGTTTTTGGTCGAGACTTTTTGTCTGCCTTTGACGGACAGACTTTCAAACATTTTCCCTGATGCGTTCCGCTGTTGTTGAAAAACTTTCCTTTTTCCCCTCCTGCATCTGGGTGACCCCACCCTTTTACCCCCCTTCCCGTCCCCACGGCAAAGGTAGTCAGATCTTTCCCTTCCCCCAGTCTTTTCTTCAGTTGAAGCGGTTGTAGACGACTTTTTAAGTCCGACGGTGTGGCGGGGAGTTTTTTTTTGCGCCCTATGAGGCCCATGATGCTGGAAGCCCCCACCCTTCGAAGTTCATGGTAATAGTTTGACTTCTTTGTTCCTCCTACCCTCCCAGGTGATCCATCCTTGTTTCAGTCCTTCCTTTTCTTGCGCCTTTCCTCCCCGGTATATAAGCGGCTCTTTTTTCTGATTTATCTTCCCTTATATCACCAGGACGTTACTTTTTTCCTCATTGCCCGGCTATACAAACTTTTATCCTTTTAAAATTCGCTAGAAAGTCCTCCCTGTTTCCTTTCTTTCTTTTTGTTTGATTTCCTTGTGCCAACGTGCAGAAGCTATGATCCTGACCTGTCCCTTTTTCGTACGGCAGTGGCCGATATTTCTTAACTTTCCTTCCTCCTCTCAACCCCGGACTCAATGTATTCTCCTCCTTCATTCCCATCCTGATGCGCCGGCAGGACCTTCACCCATTTCGTAAGAGTAAACGCTTTTTCCCTTTCCACCGCGATTGGCCTTAACATATATTGAGGACGGCTTCCTTTGGCATCTTCCCATTTGTTCCGTCGCTTCGATCTCTTCTTTTCCCTGAAATAAAGCGTGTCTTCCCCCCTCTTTCTTTATGTCTCTAATTTGATGCCCCGTAGGGTTTCCCCTTGAAAAAAGGAAAGTGATGCCCTAAAACCTTTTTAAGGATTGCCCCGACCCTAGTTCCTTCCTTTTTCCCGCTGGTACTCTCGTCTGAATCCCTCCCCATTTCCCTCCTGCTGCTAAAGGCTAAACGCCAGGTTCCCTACCTCTTCCGCGAAACAAATAGTAATGCTCGTTTCTTCCGCTTTTTTTTTTCCCCTTACCGACTCTTTTCTCTTTTGGATCTACCCCTTGGCCATCCCTTCCACATTTCTTCAGGCCTAATGTTCTTCTCTTGCCCCCCCCTTGTATGGGAGTGGTGAATTTAGAAACCAATGCCGATCCTTCTTCCCCTTCTTGATCTGTCGTACAGGAGATAAGGGCTTACCCCTTCCGACTTACCGGGAGAAAGAGCTAATCGCCTCTTCCCCCCACGCCTTAACATTCGCTTTCACTTCTTCTGTTTTCCTACCGACCCCCGCCGCACCACTCCCCCCCTTATGAAGTAATGAGCGTGTACCCTCTCTCTTAACCCCCTGCTTTCTTTCCCGAACGGTTCGACCCTTTTTCCCCCCCTTAAAGGGATGATCCATTTTTCATTGCCTCCCTTTGTAAGTTCCCCCTTACGTTTGCATGTTGCTTTGCGCCCTTTGCCGGTATGGGCCCACCCCACTATTTTTCCCCTGCCCCTTCAAGCCATTAACCCATCCCCCCCCCTCCTTTATTTTTCCCATTTTCTGGCTGTAAAGCTTCCCCTTCAATGGGGTTTGCCTCCCGAACGGTACAGCCGTTTATCGTAGTTACGTTCTCAGTACACCCTTGACCTGGTTTTGACTTCCCTCCTGATTCCTTCCTGCCACCCATCAGCCTTTCCCTTCGTGGCGCCTTTTTCTGGATTTTTAGATTTTTAATTGTTGAGACTCCCCACCTTCTTTTACGTTCTAGACCTGTATCCCCTGTTTCTTGTTGTTGTTTTGTAAGTGTTGAAGTACCTTCCCTCCCAATGACCACCCTCGCCGCCTCGGGACATTTTTTCATTTTTTTATATGTCCACCCGCTTCCCGTTTTCCCCCCCTTTAATCACACACCCTTAGTGTTTCCCGGCTCTTCCGCGTCCGCCTTCCTTTTCATCTTTGCTTGGAGTTGTTTTGCCTTACTTCTGGGCTTGGCGTTCTTAGTCCCGATGACTTCATGCCCCGTACTGCCTTTTCTTAGGAACGGTCCCCCTTTAATGTTTTCGTTTTTGGTGGACCGTTACGGCGGCGTTAGCTTTTTTCTGGTTTGTTGATGAGAACCTTTTTTCTATCCCTTTTTTGGTAAAGGTTTGAAGATGGTTTTCTCTTTGTTGGTGGCCTTGTCCAAAATTCCCTCCACCTTGCTTGGTTTCTAAAACACCCAGTTTTTCATTTCCCCCCCCCCCACATCCGGTTTTAAATTAGCTGTACGCTTGTTGACCTCCTTTTTGTCTTCTTTCTTACCGTTTCTTTGTTCCAAAACGATAGGGCTTACCCCCCTTTTTCCATTTCTTTGGGAGGCTTGTCATCACTGAACAACCTTTTCCTGTATTATAGTAAGCTCATACCTCTATTTTTTCTCTCTGCTTTCCTTCCCAAAATCTCTACTTCTTTTCCAGACTTAGCTTAGGTAGTAATCTGACTGCTTTCCGTTTTCGTTCCCGAGGTACTGAGGCGGGCTTCATTCCTGTCTTTTTACCCTTGAAAACGATACTGACAAGAATACTTCTCCCCCCTTTTCTTTCTTGTGATCGTTACTTCTTTTTCTCCTCGCATGAACAGTCTTTTTCCCTTGATACGTTCAGTTTACTGGATGTTTCCCCCCCCCCCCTTGTAATCCTTGGAGGCTCCGAGCCTTCTTCACTTCCCTCCCCCAGTAGAAAATGCAGCTTGCCGATGTGACACAAACTTTCCTTTCCCCTCCTACCCTCCCCCACCATTACCTCTTCCGTTTGAAAATTGTATTTTTTCCGTCACACCGGCCTCCTCTAAAAGCTGCTGGAATTCACCTGGAATTTCTTGATTCTTTTTTGATAAAGCCTTTCTACCGTTAGTTGCCTCTCTTCCTTTTGCTATCGGTTCGGGGCCTTTCTTCTCTTAAAGCCTTTTTTCTGTATTTTTGCCCCTTTCACTATGTTCCAGTTACTCTTATCCCCCCGTTTTGACCTTCTGAACCAATTGCTATTTCCTTTTCTTCTCTTTTTAAATTTTCGATGTCTCTTTTTTTCCTACCGTTGTTCTTTGCATTTTACTGATTACCTCCACCGCTTCCCCTGCATATCCTTCCGCCTACCATTCTCTCCTCATTTCCCTTGAATTTTGCTCTATGAAGGCTTTCTCCGACAGGCAACTTGACTCCCCTCCGTTGTTGGGGTTAGAGGATATCTGACCGGCCTGTCGCCCTTTTCCTAACTCCGGCCTTCTTAGCATATATTCATTTCGACATTGAAATGCTTTTACTTCTTGTCCCCTTTTTCTTAACTGGCAGCCCAAGACAACGATCTACTTACGCTGCTTTCAGTCATCGAAAATTTAAACCTATCAACCTTTCCTTCCCCTTTTTTCCCCTTCTTGCTTTCAGAAACGGTTAAAACCCTTGTTTTTCTCCCCTTCTTTAAGTCATTTCTTTTCTATATGAACCAGAAACCTTTTTTCCCCCCCCTTCCTAGTCTGCCGCATCATGTTTACCCTCTTTCCACTTCCCCGGTCAGCTCCTTGCATTCCCTTCTTCGCCAGCCATTTCCGGAAGCATTGTCCCCCCCTGGTTCCAAAAAGGAGATATTTAATGGTTGGATGTATTCGAGGTTCTCCTCTGATCTTTCCCCTTTTTTCCTTACGGCTCCGCCGTGAAGTGCAGAGTTCTTTCTTTCCCCCTTCTTCCAGATTTTTTTTTGGTTTGGTCCACTTTTTTTCCTGGTCACGTCTCTTCTTGCCACGCAATAGTATGATAGCTCCAAGACCTTCCTTTCGGTCTCCCCCCCCCAGGGGGACATTGTCCCTACTGTCTGTTTTCTTTCCAGATGGTCAAGATTGGGCTTCTCTCTCAGATCCCTCCTTTGCTCCTCCCAGCCGTCATGGATTACGCACCTCTTTATCTGTCTCTCATCTCTATTTTTTGCATTGTTTCCTTTCCTACCCCGCATCTCCTCTGGTATGACTTTAAGATAATACGGGCCCTTGTTTTGTGATGACAAGCCTCCCCTGCCCGATCTTTTTTTTTTTTTCTGCGTACCCCTTGTTCAGCCCTATCGGTATTACTTCCCCTTGGACCCCCCTCTTGCCTCCCCTGAACCAAAAAAACTTGTGAGGTCCAACACAGCGATACCTAATTCACCCCATTATTTTGTTTAAACCATTTCCTTTTGTTTTATCTTTCAACAAATCAAATTCATTTGCTGGAGGTCACTTTTGTCCTTTCCCCCCCCAAAATCATAAACCCAAACGTCTCTCTTTTCCCACACTTTTTCCACAGTTTCATCAGAACCCCCTCGTTTCAGCCGCCTCAGTAACGTTCACCCCCCTCCTCCTCCATGACATTCTGTTGAGCTCCCTCCCACTCCTGTACGTGATTACCGTCTCCTCCTTGCAACAGTCATACTCTTCCCCAACTCCCTCCCCTTCCAACCCTCGGCCCTCCTTCCGTCAAAGATCACCCTACGGCGAGTCGCTGGATGCTTTATCCCCCCCTTCTCCCCTTTTTTTTTTGAGTCCCGTCATATGTAGTTGGTGGCATTTTTACAAACCCCTTTGTCAGATTCAAACAATGGTCCTCTTCGACTTTCTTCATTTTGAGGTTCCCCATTTAGTCAACAATCCCTCCCCTCCCCAAACAAGGAATAAAGGGAGCCATTTTATTCTTCCTCTGGATATCTCCCTCACCTCACCCTA
>Ga0179591_1361392_pt1 | contig 11020 bp, 9 predicted proteins | sample CZOMad2_1_08_16f_FD_182891 | JGI IMG/M metagenome (GOLD analysis project Ga0179591, IMG submission 182891) | Vadose zone soil fungal communities from Angelo Coast Range Reserve, California, USA - CZOMad2_1_08_16fungal (PacBio error correction) | ecosystem: Environmental > Terrestrial > Soil >... | reverse complement strand
TTGATCTTTCTATTATCCTAACTTTAGCTGCTCCTGAGGATTTGTTCGAGGTGTTGTGCGAAAAAGCCCCCCCACCGCGAAATACCTCTTGATGGAACCCTTCTCTCGGGTCGATTCATGGGGCACGGCAGGTCGCGTAATTCAATTCATGAATTGAGCGTCCCCCATCCGCCCCCCTTGTCTGATCCCAAATCGTACGATCTTCCGCTCCTCCCTCACTCGCCAGTTCTGTATTCCGCCACCCTAAGTCCCTTCACGCTCCCGCTGAAAGTGTGTGCTCGTGATTGTAGAACCCAGCCCTTGTCCGCTTCCCCGCGGTTACAAGCCCGCGCCTGCGACCTCGCCTAAACCTGAGCTGCGCGTAAAGATTTCAAGTTTTCTGATCCGCTGTTTCTGCGTTAGACAGACCCCCAAGAATCCGCCTTCTTCGTCCTCATCTTCCACATTCTACAAAAACGAAGTCCCCTCAGCCCTCCCCTTCTGATGCCGTCATAATTCCTTCATCCCTTCTTAGTTTTCTCTTTTTATTGTCCCCCCGTAATCGCCGCGGATGAACTTCGACGTAGTTGTTATTCGCCGGTCTAGGTTCATTTAACTAGATATGCGTGACCTGCCACTCAGCGTCTTCTCTCTCTCTCCTTTTCCGTTCCCAGAAAAAAGAAAAGGGTGTCTTGCCGCCCACGCTGCCTGACCCTCTCAAGTTGTACAACAAGACCGAAGAGTGACCCCCCCTCTCTAACCCGAGAATTGTTCGTCTTCTAATATGCCGCCTCCTGATCCGGTCCTTCGAAAGATAAAGTATCTGCCCCCCAGCAAATGATTTCACCCGTAACCCCGGAATCTATCTCCCCATGACAGTTTTTCGAATTTGTCGAATCCCCCTATTGGCATTTTTTTACGCCCCCGGGTTCAATCTTTCCGATGATCTCGTTCTCGCGACCCCCCTTTCCCCAAGCCTCTTTTTCTACGGCCTACCCTGACCTGACCCGTTAACCTTTCTGATATTCCAACAATTAGGCGATCCTTGAAGTCGCGTATCATATATAGAAAGAGTTTTCCCCCCTAGATGTACGGACCTCGACTCTCGTTGCAGTTCCCTCTTCCACCACAAACTTTAGCCGTCCCCCCTTTCCGATCACTCACTTTGAGATGAAGATCTTACTCCCCCGATGCCCTGAATGACTCTACAACATCGCAAGTTTGATCCCAACCAAGCAGCTAGGAAACTTATTTTTTTTCCCACGGACCCCGGAAATTTTCATCGCTCCTGCTCGATTCTTGTCGCTTTGGCGCGCACACATTGAGGGTGCGCGTTATAGCTTTCACCGACGGTCTGCATTATCCTGCCACCCTTTTTGTACCTGCCCCTGCATTGGTTTACAATGCTTAATCCGCTGTCTCTCGTATTCGGTAATAAATGGTTTATCCCCGTCGTCCCCCCCCTCGCAGTGTGACCCCCCCCGGAGTTCTTGCGTGTGGTACTCAAGTTGACGCGGCTTGTCTCCGCCAAAGGTTCTTATATCCGGAACAATTCAATAGTTTTGTGCTTTTATGTGAAACCTTTCCTGTGGTGTTGGTAGACCGCGTCCCCGTTCCTTCCAACTTACCTAGAGTCCCCGTTCCGCAAATGGCTTTTGAACGGTCAGTCGTTCAAAAATAAACTGTTTTTATTTCAGTTGGGTGCTGCTCCAGACACTCGACCCATCGTCACCCTCTGACATCTACTTTACTGTCTAAGCTCGTGCCCAAAAATCTATGAAAGGACTTCCGAGTTTTTTGGTTCGCTCCTCTCCCGTCCCGTTTCGCGGCTTTGTGTTTGATGGACTGTGTGCAGGGAACGGAAATCAGCCCCACACGACGAATTCGGTCAGTTCAGTTTTGCGAAAGAGAAGACCAAATTCCGGAGTTCAGTTGTCCCGTGCTTGCATGGAAGACGTTCATGGAGTATATGTCTACTTTTTTCTTTACTCATAACATTCCCGTCTCCCGACCAAGGTGTGGAAGAATCCTGCCCCCTCCCCTTGACAGTAGTGACCTGACGGCCCTCTTCTTCCGGTTTTATGTTCCTCTAGGGCGGCCCACTCTGGCCCCCTCTTCCCAGCGTACTTGGTAAAACCCCCCAAAAAACCTCCCCCAAACCCTCTGTTCACTCTTCTTTTATCCTGGCGCTCCGATTCCGTCAGTCCTCCTATAATTACCCGTTTGTGGCAGTCTTCAACTCAACGTTTCACCAATCGCCGACGTCCCTCCTCTGAACGTGTTGATAATTATATTTTTCGTTGTCTTGAGCTCGATCATTCCTTCCTCACGACCCGCGACGGCCTTGATACGCCCCGGAAGATATGAACCCCTGAGTGAATGCCTTCTTTCCGAATGCTATTAGCTCCCTCACACCCGATACCGCAGCGACCCCTGCGTGTTATAGGTGTTTTGTTTAAACAGTTACCTCGGCTTCAGCGTTTGGAGATTCCCGGACCCCCAGAACCGACGACCTAGTTCCCCTTTTCCCCATCTCTTTCGTCCTTTTCTCCCTTTTCCTCTGTTGCCTGGTCTCGTTTTCAACCCCTTTTTCTTCCTTTGCGGTTTCTCGCAACCCCGGTTTTACTCCCTGCGGATGTAACTTTGGTCATGAGTAACTTCCTCCCCACTTCTTCTTGATATTACGTCTTATCCCTCTCTCTTATTTATATCCTGAAACGGTCCACCAACCTCCCTCTCCCCCCAGCTCTTCTACGCCCCGCCCCCCACCGGAATCCCATTCTATTTACACACATCTTGCTTTCAGCGACTTTCCCTTGTCGAGTGTAATCCTTCGATAGAAACAACTTTTGCATTCTCTTTTTGTCGTCCTCCAGTTTCCCTGAGTCATCTTGTTCGGAAGGCCCACGCGATGTAGATTGCGAACCCCGATGGCTTTTGTAAGCATTTCCCCCAGTATCATTAAACCCTTTCCCCCACTTAATTTTGAACCCCCCTATATCCAAATCTTCTCACCAGCCTTGTCATAGCCTGAGTCCAAACGCCCGACGAACTTCTTGTTATATTTCCCCGAGTCCTCAACCTTTTTGCCATAGTCGCTATAAACAGAGGCCTGAGACCTCATTTTACGGGTCCAATGAAGTTGTCTGACCCGTTTCCCCCCGAACCTTAGTGCAGATGAGAATTTAGTCCTTTTTCCCAAGGAAAAATCGCACATAAGACCAGCTCAGGCCTCCTTCATGAATTTAGTCGGTACTGGGGTTACTCCCCCAATCCCCGGTTCCCGGTGCCTTTGGTGGAGGATTTCCTTGCGCCTACAAGGGAAACCTCGATCCCGGGCCCTCCCCTGACTCCCCTGGCGTTTACCCTCTCGTTCTTGTAATGTTTTGGCCGTAGAGGGGGAATTTCACCTGCATCTCTAGACGATTTTCCCCCCCCCAATCTCGGGACTCCCGGTGATACATAACAAATGTATCCCTTCAGCGACTTTGTTGATCAGGTTTTTCCCCGGTCCTTCCTTTCCTTCCGCCCAACTGCCTCCGTGCTTAACCCGGCTGCCAGTTCTGATTCGCTCCATTGACCATATGATCATAGTTTTAGCCCACTCTTCCCCCCTTGACAGCCCCCTTACAATAGTGTCATGTTCTCCCCTCTCCTATCCTTTCTTTTAGGTCTCGGAGTTCTTTGATGTCAGACTAAGGAACGTTATGATGGCGGGCAGCTGATCGACAGTCGGTGGAGACACCATGTCTAGTTTTTTGTACTAGTATGATTGTTCGGGTTTTTAAGCTTTCGTTTTTTTACTTGGGCAGCGTGCTTTTAAGACTCACCCCCTTAGTTTTATGAACAATGTCCTCTCTCGATCTCCCTTGAAGTGACTCACGCAATTTCTCTTTCTGAATACCTAGTACACCACGCCAGCCCCTCCCGAAATCTCTCACCGTTTCCCTTGCTAAGGGACCCACAAGTATGAAACTCAGGATGTAAACCCTGTCAATTTGGATTCTTCTTCCGCGGGCTTCCTTGCCGCTCGTTCTGTTGATTGCCGGGTGACCGGACACGGCGGCAGCCACCGCCCTCTTCGGCGAGCATCTCTCTTATTTTCACTCATCCTTGCAAAACCTATGCGATCGACTTCTATGTGGCAATTTCCCCCGCCTCGGAGGCCGCCGTCGACATGGGAAGCCGCTTTGGTGCTCTGGAAACTTGCACGAGAAATGGAGTAGCCTTCGAAGAGCGTTTTGTAAGTGACTTGGTGCGGTGTTGTGATGACGTCCGGCCTCCGATAGTCTTTATCTCGGGCATAGTCCTGAAACTCTAATGCTCATCACCTCTTCCTACCTTCTCTTGGCTGCTACGAATTATAGGGACATCAATAGGCCCGCCCATCCGGGCTCTTGGACCTGGGCTCCCCCCTTTCATAGCCTAAATGATGCTTGAATGTCCGATTCTTTTGACCCGAGTGAAGATCCGCTTACCTATAGATTTACCTGCCGGTGTGTTGTGAGCGTTTTACTTGTTTCTTTTCAAGGATACCCCCCCCTCACCTCGTTGCCCTCGAATTGAGCGCCACCACAAAAGAGCTTTTATCTTTCTTGTGAGGACCCCAGACCGGCTTTTTTTCCTGGACTGCGCCGATTAAAATTAGCCTCGCCGTTACATTCTCTCTTCAAAGCGTGAAACCCCTCCTTGCCCCGCTCCAGCCAATAGCAGCTGCCCGAAGCCTAAGAGGTTGCGATTGTAGCCACGTGTTGAGCCAGTTCCCGCGCTCAGCTCCCAATTCACCGAAGGGGACAGGAAGCTACCCTTAGTAGTATAAACAGACACGATCTTCTATAGGTTTTGAAGGTATTTTAAAATGCTTTTCATCTCTCTTCTGAGCCATTCGCTGATTTGACTGACGTGTGTCCGCGCAGTTACTTTTCATTATCATTAACCCCCCCACACGCGCTAGATCCCGCTGCCCAATTGTCCGATATTTCTGTCTGCATTCGTGAATATGTTTCTGCGTTCCCTTTTACCAGTTTACTATTAGGATTGACCTTTTCTTAGGGATATAGCGATTTGTATTTTGTTCTTATTCTTTTAGCACAGAGACTCTAGGATTCTCGCCTTGTCTTCAGCCGATGCACCAGCCCCACAATGAATCTTTTTACAACCCCGTTGCGTCTTTTCCAACTTCTGCGCACGCGTCCTGCGCAACTCCGTAACTTTCCACCCTCCAAGTCTTTCGAACCATTTAACTTTTCCATAGCCTATCCTTATGCCTACCGCCTCTCCCGATCTATCTTCCGGTCTTAATAAATCGGCCCGCCGAAAAGCTCTTCCCCCTCTCTATCGACATGACCTGCACCTTCTGTCTTAAGTCTCCTTCCTACTTTTTTCTCGACTGGCATTCAGATTGGACCTGTATTCCTTTACCTCCTGATGCCTACCCGCCAAGATAGTTTCTTTCGTTTTCCCCCCCCAACTACCTTTTCCCTCGAGTACCGACTACAATCAGTTCCTGACCCTTATACCCCAACTTAGCGATGCCGTTCACTGGGTTTTCTGGCTCGCCCCTTCCGAGAACGGTATACGTCTTTTATGAACTCTCTTCGTCTTGTCCGTTTTTCACCCCTGTAAAACATTCCCCCCGCCACCACGACCCTTAACGGAACTCGGTTCTCGTCATCCTGCCTGGCCTCTCTAGAGTTTCCGTGCCCCCTATAGCCCCTGAGGCATCCTCCAGACCGATTTTTATTTCAATCCCTTGGTGCCTCACCCGAAATTAATCTCCTCTTCCTTTCGTGTCCGATGGCTGCACCCGTGATGGTCGTTCCCTTGCCATGCCTTGGCACTATATCTCAATTCTATGTCAAAGTAGAAGGTCCTTTTTCCCATGCCCCGTGGTTCGTACCTCTTTTCCAAATTCTCGACCGCTCGCCTTGTTCCCCTTTTGCGTGTGGAAGCACTTTTTCGACGGATGGGATCTTCTTCCAGTTATATATCGCCAAGTGCCCCCCAATTCCCAATTTTAGGCGCCGTTGATTTTTCTCCCCATAGGTTGTTGGGGGCTGCCCCAATCTTCCCGGCAAATATGCACCTGGTTCTACGACACGCTTTTGATTTTTTCTTGCAGGCCGACAAAAACAACTGCAGTCTTTTTTTTGCTGATCTACGAACCTCGCCAACTCCCTGAAAAATTTCCCATTGTGAAGTCCGTTTTAGCCCCCCCATCGTTACCTTACCCCGTCATGTGTTGGCCTCGGCTCTTTTCCGTTGGCCGCGCGTTTTGTGATTTAACTGTTCAGATCAGTATCGACCCTTTTCAAGACTGTAATCAGGAAGTCCCTCTTCGCTTCAGATACGTGCATGCAGGATCGCACCCGTCCCGCGCATGGAGGATATTCTTGCTCGACACATTCTCCTCTCCACTTCGACCCCCCACAGCCTTATGAATACCGGGTTGTGCAGTATCGGGTCCCCCCTCCTCCCCATGTAAACTTTTGACCCGGCTTGTGCCGATGTCGAGCGGTTCTGAGCCTTCCCTCGATCCCCTCAGAGGCACTCCCTCGATGTACACTGGTCTAAAAAAAACCCACCGCTGTCCCTCTGCTTTTTTCTTCTTTTGAGTTGCGAGACCCGGAACCCCCAGCCAGTTTAGCGAGCCCCCTCACCTCAGGTGTGAATTCTTTCTTTCATACACCCACGCAATTTTTCTGTGCTGACTTTCGTGTCCTTATATATATATTTTAATCATCATAATTTTTTGTTGAGCTGCCAAATCTCGGCCCGCGGCTTGGATTTTGAATCGTTGGAGCTCCCGCTTAATGACCTTTTTTTGCCTCGCCCTCTTCTCGCCCAAATAAACGCACGCGTGAACCTTAGTCTCCCCTTTTTTTTTTTTTTGCCCCAGTCCTCCTCTCTGTCTTGCCCCCGGCCGAGCTCAAGCCGAACTCCGATAGGGAACTTTCCCAACTAGTCGTGTCCCTTTCCCTCTCAATGTCCTTTTTGCATTCGGCGAACCCTCAACCCTGGTGTTTAATATTGGGATCGGAAATGCAGAATTTGTGTAGCCAGAAGAGATTGCTCACTGTTCCTGCCTAACGTACCCCGCTTCCCTGTTGATTTCTTCTTCTTCTACCGGATTCCCAGACGTCTTGCATTTCCTGGATTAATTTGCCACAGGTAAACACCCGCCGCGCCACCCTGCCTAGCTTAGCAGCCACCACGCACCGTACCCAATTCTGTCCTCTTTTCCTTTTCCCACATTGCCCTTCCGAAATTCCCTTCGCCTGCTCTCTCCGGTTTAATCATTGCCTCACCCACTCTGATGAAGGTTGATTTCTTTCAACCGACCTTCCTGGGAGGGTTCGTTCGTCCCCTGGATGTCTCGTTCGCGAACCGTACGTGTCTTTTCCCTAACATCCCCCCCCACCGAGGTTTCACTACCCTAATTGTGCCCCTCCTAGCACGTATAGCAGCTTCCGTCATGCTTTCAGGAACCAGAGATAGTAATAACCGATTCGTAGCAAACAAGAGCCGCTTCCCCCCCTTTTCCTCCCTAGACAATTGTCCTCCTAGACACTGCGACTTCCGTGAAGTTCCTCCTTGTTGACACCCACCCCCCTCTGACAGCCCATCGAATAGTCAGCGACGATTCAGTAGAGTTTGATAGCCACGTACCTTCCCACCAATTAGTCACAAGGTTCTTTAATTATTGTTGCTAATTCGATTTGTCCCCGTCCCCCTCCGAGATCCTTTTTTCCACCTCCCTAGTACTTCTCGTTCTGCCTCATGTTTGGTACTAGGGATCACCTTACCAGTTCCACAACAGAGCCCCCGGTCTCTCTTCCTCATGGATCGTTACCCGGAAGAAAAGTACATTCTCCCCTTGTCTCTATCCCGAGGCCCTTGTTTGTACTGTCTTTCTCCTGGTCAGACGCTCGTTCATTTTGCCGATTGCCCGCTCACGCGATCGAGTTTATATTATAGTCCCTCGGACTTCCCCATACCTCCCTTGACGCGCTCGCCTTTCCCCACTCTTCATGTAGTCGCTAGCTCTGTTCAGCTCCGTTGCTTTTACCCCGTCTAAAATACCCCCCCTGGGAACCCTATGGTCTCTTCCGCACGTATTTGAGAACCCCGGATGGTCACTGTGCTTCGTTCTTTTTTTTTGGACGACTGGGCGGGCTTCCGGCCCCCGTTGCACTCCCCACCATCAATTTCTATTGTTCGTGGCTCTTACCAAGTAGCTCAGCTTGCTTTCGATCAGTGTTGCCCCCAAGATATCTCTGTCTTTTTTACCTACAACCCCGGCGCTTCGACCATAGACGGTCGCCCTCCCTCGTCAGGTCCTCCTTTAAGAATCTGAGATTAACGTGCATTTTCGTCGGTCATTCAGAGGGCATTATTTTCAGCGTTTCCGTTTTCCCTTTGCCCTTCGTTCTAGTACATTCTTCAAGTTGACGCGCATCTCGGAGAAATACCCTGGACAAAACCTAGAGATAGCCTGTCGTCCGTACTGATCAAGTGAGGATTAGAGACTTCCTGTACCTACCTGGTCTGCGCTGACTTCGAAGCGCCAACACACTTCACCGAGACACCCAAGCCCGAGAGTCTTTCAACCTCCGGTGGTGACTGTGATTTGCTTTTCTGTGATAGAGTCGCGTTTCTACAAGGGACGCACGTTACCCCCTCTATCGACTGCTGCTCAAGTTGGAGATAAGCATAGAATGACTCCTTAACCCCCCCCCGTTCCCCATCCCCCCATCGACGCTCTCTCGCGGGGGCGGTTGCGACTCATTCGCTTCAAATACCCCTCCTCTATCTTAGTGAGTGATGAAGATCCCGCTTTTCCCCCATCTCTCTCTTCCTTTTGTGTTTTCGATTGATCCGGATTTCTTCGTCCTGCAAAACTTTCCATCAGCTCCCCCCTCGGTTGTGATGTCCCCTCCCCCCCCGCCCCCGCGGCTTAAGCTCGGCATGTGATGCCACTGAGTCACGGCCTCGAGGAAGTGCTCAAGATCAGGGTCCCTCCCAATTTGCTCATGAGTTTCCCCTTATTTTTCCTGACTGTACCACTTTGAGACGTCCTCTCCGCGCGCATCCCTCAGTCTTGTTCACTGTCCGGTCACACGCTCGTCTGAAAGGTACAGCTTTGCTCATCATCCCCCAGTTAGATTGCGACGTTTCAGCGCCTCACCCTCGTCTGAACAAGTTCCCCGAGTCCGGCGGCCAGTCCGACCCCCCCCCTTGACGACTTTGTTACGGCAAGATAGCACTTCCTTTAGGTTTTCCCTGCGGTCAAAGGATTGTGACTTATTTGCCCCTTAGCTGGTCGAAAAGGTTTCTCTAACTAACCCGAAGGAACGTTTCCCCCTTTTCTGCCCCGCCTCATGCTGCCTTCCTTGAGGAATCTTCGTTAGCTTATTTCACGGGACCCCGTGGAGACGATCGGCTTTTCTAGACCTGGTAATAGCGTTTTCTTTGTTTAACCCTTCTGACGTTTTTAAGCCTCTAGTCCGATATTGTGCGGTCCGTTCACAGCTTCCCCCCAGTGAAAGGTCTTGCGTTGACTACGCTGCCCCTCGCCCGAGTCTCAACAAGACTCCCCACCGCAACAACCCCCCACCCCTTCTCCTCTTTTTCCACCGAATACGGCCGACAGCCGCTCCCCTTCCACAAGTCGGATACGTTCTCGGTCCGAAAACTCTGACCCCTCCCCCTATATCCTATTTTTACCGCCCCAGTTTCCCAGTGGCTCCTGAAGAGCGTCCAGTTCCTATTTCAGATGCGATTTATCTCGTCGAATCTAGGGACTAGCTCTGTCCCCAATTCACCCCCTCCCCACAAATACATGGCTTATGACCGCCGGACCAATTGCGCTTGGACTGATCACAATGCTGCGGCAGTCTAGGGAGTGGTTAATAGACAGTCCAGTTGTCTCCCGAGATGTTGTTGGAACCGTATCTTTGCAGTTGGCCTTCACCAAATACAAAGTATTAGTACCCCGTTCTCCTCAGCGGAAGCGATAGATTCTCCCGTGTACTATGCTGAATCCCCCTCAGGCGCAGATGGTCCTTATGTTTCGCCAAGTTTGGAGAACTCCTAGTCGCTTCCCAATGTCCGGCCGATGGCGATGGTAGGCAAAAAGCGTTCGATTGCCCCGGTTTGCAAGATACCTGACTCTCCCTCCCCCTTTTTTCGTACAAGTCGCCCGGCTTTTCCGACAAGCTTTTTTGCTCTTACTGTTGAGAGTTGCAGAAAATGGCGGACCGAAGGATACGCAGAGAGGTTTTGCCTCGGCTCGTTCCCTTTGTGGACGGTTTGGTTGCCGAATTACAATGTTATATCCTCGCCATTGGGCACATTCACCTGTTTTATCTTTTATGCAACACCTCCCTTTCGGTTTGGCGCTTCCCTAAGCAGTCGTCTGAGAAAGTCATAGCGCACCTCGTGTTCCGGACGCCGCTGCTATCCTTGTGACCTTTTCCCTTCGCGACCCCCTCCACCCTGAGCATGAATTAAACCGCCGCATCGCAAGCTTCAGGAACTTTATACTTGAAGGAGAACGATTTTCTTTTTGCACCAAAAGATGACCTTAATTTCTAGCTTGGTGTGCTGGACGATCCGTCCGTCGGGTTTGATTTACCCGTTGACAATCAGGGCAAATTCCATACGCAGACGACTAGGCCTACGTCCCGCACAGAGATCACTGGCGGCATTTAGCTTAGCAACCCAATGGACAGCGCCCGCATGGATGCCTCACGTTCATCACATTTCGATCAACCGCCTTATTCACACTGTTTCGCTCTCCCCCCTCTCACACAATTGAAAGTTCCCCGGTGAGATTAGGTCTGCTGACGATGTCTTCCAGTTTTTCCTGCGAGTTAACCCCCCCAATCAGCTGTTGCAGTCCTCCCCCGTCCGGCCTACTTGCGTCCCACACCCCCAAACAACACGCTGACCTTTATTTGCGCGATGATGCAAGCAGAGCCTTCCCGGGTGCTTAACACTGCGGCCCTCCTTATCAAATCCGAGCCGCCGTCCTCGATTG
>Ga0179591_1353783_pt1 | contig 11020 bp, 12 predicted proteins | sample CZOMad2_1_08_16f_FD_182891 | JGI IMG/M metagenome (GOLD analysis project Ga0179591, IMG submission 182891) | Vadose zone soil fungal communities from Angelo Coast Range Reserve, California, USA - CZOMad2_1_08_16fungal (PacBio error correction) | ecosystem: Environmental > Terrestrial > Soil >... | reverse complement strand
CGGGCATAAAAGACCGTTCCCCCTAGTGTCGCCTCTTTGAAACCGATCCTAAGGATCCTTTCCCCCCCTCAGTTTACCCTTTTTCTGTGAACAGAATCCCCCCCCCCGATCAGTACACCCCCTCTTGCCTCCCTTGTCCCAAGCCCCCAGACCTCCAGACCCCCCCTCTCACCCACGACTTCCCATCATTTCGTTTCCTAAGTGAAGCGTCTTTTGTAATACAATAACCCTCCCGTTCTTGCTGTCCGGGCTTACTCAGGCACCCCCCCTAGTATCATTCCCCCCGACCGTCCCCCCTGATACGGCCTCACTAACCCTGCTCTATCTCATCTCTGGTCAAAATCTGAATAAAATTCGACCCTCTCCAATGCAGGGTCGGTCTCTAAGGTTTGACCCGTATTAATCCCATATTTTCCACGCGCTTGCGTCGATTTCGTATGACCCCCCCCCTTCAGATTTTTAATGTTCCAAGTAGAATTCCTCCCCGGGTTTTTAGTTTCCTCCCCTGATGTTTTCCGATTTACAACGTTCGCATCTTTGTCGGAAACCGTCGCTTCATCTAGAGGTAACCAAACCCCCCCAAAAAGCTACCCGGCCTGAAAATTGTTGTGACTTTCCTCTCACCCTCACTTCTTCACTACAGTCAACCCAGGAGATCCCCAATTCTATCATCTAGAGGCTCGCCTTGCTGATTCCGCGTCCGTCGCGTCCCCCCCCTTCTTCCTGATCGGCCTTTGGGTTTCCTCCGCCTTAATAACCCCCCTTTTTGTTTATTTGAACCTTGTTAAACCTCCGTTTATCGCCTCCATGTCAGCATTGAAAAGATTCAACCCTGACATTATAGGAGTACCTGGGGTGCTGAGCCGGCGATCTCTTTTCCCCACCCCGGAATGTTTCCCTCTCAGCACAAGACAGGATGAATCTCCTCTGTTTGACCATCGCTACCGGCAGTCAGGAAAGCTTCCTTGATTCGGGCAATGCATTATCATAGACTCTCCTCTCCGTTCCGGCGGCTCGACCAATTTTTGATTTAGGGTTGAAGTTTTGCGTTTCCCGCTGTACCTACCCTCTTTGCTTTGTTCTGCCTTCAATTTCCTTTTCCTTTGTTTCATGCCCTCTTTCCTCGTAGACCTCCCCCCTTTTCCTCCATCGTCCGCTCCTTATTTCACCCCATTCAGAGAACCCAACGATCAACCGCCTCGCCCTCCGCCTGTCGCCTTTTCGATGCTTCTTTCCGGCACCCAACCTAACACCTCTTACCAACGGTGAGAAAAAACCCCCCGCTGGCCTTATTTTTCTCACCCCCCCCTCACGAACAAATCCTACTTTTTTCCCCCGTTTTCCCCCCATGGCGCTCCAGGTATTAATGGTGAAATTCAATTCATTTCCTCTGTTGCTTTCCTCCCCCCTTTTTTTCCCCTCGATTTATGACCGCCCCAAGTTACCCTTGAGGCGCTGCCCCTACCTACTTTCCCCGTAGACGTCTGGCGTCCTTCAGTTGAGAGGCAACCGTTCCCCAACCCTCTGTCCGAAGTCTCAGGTCAGAGTCAGTAGTCCCCAGCCCCATTTTCAGTTCTTTAGGGACCCCATCCCCCTGCTTACCACTTTTCTTGAACGTCTACTTTCTGACCTTTATGCCTGCTTCTGCGAAGTATTTATAAGCCCCATACGACGGCAGACGTCCGGCTTGTAGAGTCGCAAGGAAACCCAATCCTTTTCCCGGCGCCGCTCCGTTGCAATATTCCTTTTCTACTTTCGCAGCCCTATGAGTTTCAGCGACTACTTCAACTCACTCTCCTCCCATCTTTTCCCCCTAGTTAACCACTCGTTAACCCTTTCCACTGGGAATTTTGTTTTTTCGGCCTTTCCAGTTGTCTCGTTTTGTTGAAGGCACGGTAGAGTCTTCCCCTCACGACCTTTACAGGGTTCTCTCAGGTTCCGCCAGTCAAAGGTTCACCCCCTCCATTTACCTCTTTTTCCTTTTTTCATTTCCGCTCCTTTCTCCAACGCCCTGACTGTTCCTTTCGCTGGCCATTTTCACCCCCTACTATAAGAAAGGTCGAGATCATTGATATCCAAAATAATATCAATTTCGAGTCCTTGTATTCGCCCTTTGCTATTGAAGAACTAACCAATGAATTTCATATATGTTTTTGATAATGTCTTTCAATTTAGTGTTGTTTTCCACACAAAAAAATATGAATCGACTGAACCCCCCCCCAACTCTCATCCTAGGTCCAGCCCCATCTGTGTCCCTAGTCCCTTCTTACCAGGTTTGATGTTAATATCAATACAGGGAGAGACACTTCTTAAGAGCGCCCTCTTCTTTGACCAATCCCAGGATTTGCAAGTTCCGTTCTACTTTCCTTATCGACTTGAGATTCTGAACTTTCATGTTTCTTCGATGTCTTTAGTAGAGTCCTTTATGTCCAACGAGCTTCTCCCTCCTCTTTCGAAAATCGGTCCATACCGGGTCTAGCGTCACCCTGCCTCTTCCGTTCTCATTTGAGGCCAAAAGTTTTCGCCTACTTCTCCGCCTTGGGCTTATGCAAACTATTTCCCCCTGGGGGAAATTCCCCCCCGGTCTTTTTCTTTCGGTTCCCCTAATGCAGTTCGTAACATGTACCCTAGCTTACCGCACTTCCCAGATCAAAAATCGGTCCCCTTCCTTTTAAGTTATCCTTTTTGAGTCGAACGCTTCAATCATCCGGTCCCAAGTCTTCTCTTTTCCCTCTTCGCCCCTTATTTCCCGTTTTCCCTTACCCCCGATTTTTTTGCTCTCTAAAGGCGATGCAAGGACTGCCAAACGTGATTCCAGGGACCACGCTCCCCACACAGGCCGAGCTCCATCTCTATCATCCTTTTTTGTTGTGGCGATATCTTTCCTCGCGTCGATGTGGGTTTTTTCGCGGTTTCTTCTCCGGTTCCTTGGTCAGTTTATAGCAAGCTTCATCTTTTTTCCCCCCCACCAATGTTTGTACCGGAAAACCACGAGGATAACTTTCTGCAGTTGAGAAGATAGGACTAGGTCACTGCCGCGTCGTTTGCTCCCTTCCCTCTCCCCCGGGACTTACTTCCTTTTTCCCTGACGTGGTACTGTGAATACTTCTCAATTATCCCTTGACTTTTTTGCAGTCCACTTCCCTCCAGCCCCCTAGTGAATTGGCCCTCTTGCACTTCGATATGGATACACCCCCGAGTCTGCCTATTATGTATCATTCCATCCTTTGCAGTCCCCATTCTTCCCTTGCTTGTGACTTAATCTTTTTTCCTTCATAGCCCAGCTAGGACTTTCCGTTTTCATTAAGAGCGAGCCCTCAGACCTCTCGAGACTAACGACCTCCACTCTCTCTTCCCGTTTTCCCTTCTTTTTCCCCAACACATTTATCTGCGAGAGGCACTGCCAAAGCGGGCGCGCATGCTCTTTGGTTCCGGTGATGTCTCTCCCCCCCAGTCTTTCCGCCCTTCTCCCTTTATGGCCCTTCTCTGGCCTCCTTCCATGCTCTGTATCTTGTGATCGGCGGCCTCGCGAAGAGGGTTTTTGCCTGTTCCGTCAAAACGCCTTTCCCCCCCAACGGTGAAAGATACGGAATCCCGTCCGGTCCCACGTTTCTCTGCCTTCGTCCCCGCCTTTGCTCTCCCTGCCCTTCTCCATTTTTTTTTCAGATCAATTTCTTTCACACCATGCCCTGATCTTCCCTCATGAGAATAAGCTATAGTGTTAAACCCAAATCCTTTCCTCCTTTCCTTTTTCGGATTCTCTTTTGGCTCAAATTCATTTTATTTAGGCGTTTTGCAATTCCCCCCCCGTTCTTTCAAATCGATTACCCTAAAGGTCGGATTCGCGACCGTTGCCTTCAGAACCATCATCATCACAATCACCTCCAAGGGCCTCCCCCCCCAAACATCCCTGTTTTCCTTTGGCCCCGACTGGGTCTGACAGTGCATTCCCTTTCCCATGAAGTCTGCTTTATGCCCCAGAATTCTTTGCAGCTTATTTCACTGAATTCTGCTGCCTACCATTAATTTTTTTATCTCCTTTCCCCCTCCTAAGAAACTCCCAATCTCCGTTATTGAAGGTCTTTCTTCTCCTTGGGTAGAAAGCCCAGCTATCAAACAAAAGATCACCACCACGAGTTCCAGTTAACCTTGTCATCGTGTGATTATTTAACGGTTCCTTCCCTTTTATCTTGGATGTACAGTTCCCCCGGCTGCCTGGGGCCGATTCGCTTTCGGTTAACGGGATTGCCTCTCCCCCCCGAGAGTAGGTCCCTGTCGCCTTCAGTCCCTTTAACCCTCGTCTTCCCCCCCTTCCCACTTTTATTGCAAATACACCGCTCCCCCCCAATGCCTTCCCCTCTTTAGCAGATTCCTGGTTTTTTCTGTCTTTCTCGTTGTTCGTCACCTCAGGCTTTTTATCTGGTGTAAAATCTTTCGTTCTACCCCCCCTTCCCCCCATTTGTCCTGAACTCCGCGAACTCGAGTATTTACGGATACTGACCGGGTTTGGTTTTTTTTCCTGAACCTATTGCGGTGGGAATTTTTTGTGCTTTTCCTCTCCACTTCTCTTCCCTGTCCTTGGCCCCCCCCCCCTCTCGGTAAAAACCTGGCTGACCACATCAAGTAGTAGGAATCCTTTGAACTCGCACAATTTCTCGCCATCACGGTTAAAACAGTTGATTCCCCTCTCCGGCCGGCCGCTCTGTATCTCTCCTCCCCCCTGGTTTCGATTTTTCTATCCTTAGTCTCTGTCGGACCTATCTGCGCGCATGGCTCGGCTCCTTTTTTTCTTCTCTTTCCGTACCTCCCTAGAGATCTCTAAGAACGATACTCGTTCTTAATAGCGGAGGCATGCTTTGAACAGCGAGTTGCATTTTAAACCTTCTTTGACTTCCCCTCACTTTAATCTTGGTACGTTCCTTCCACCAACCCTGGCAGACTCATACTTCCTTCGCTCAATGGCTGACAGCGCCTGGCTTTTATCTAATGGATGTGAGAGGTTCCGTTTCCTTTTTATCTCTATCTACTTAGTCCCCCGTAACAAAGGGCACAGATTCTGATGAGTGGCTCTGGTTTTCCCACCGTAGGTCATGCGACGCCGATTTGTACGCAAGTCCTAATACTCCCCTATCTTTTGCGCCCATCGACATTTCATTTCTTCCTTTCCCAGAAACCCTGTTATTAGTGCCGATGCACGTCCCCCCCCCCCCTATCACTTCGGCAGGTCCATTGCATTAGCTTGATCTCAAGCTGGTGGAAGCGTTCTGAACCCTGCCTGCAAGCTTTTCCTTTTGTAGGATGGTTAGACCGTGCTCTCGAGCTTTGTTTTTTTCCTTTGTATCTACATAATTGGTGACTGTGTTTGAAGTTTCAGCGGATCAGCCCCTGGGGAAAAGGGATTAGCTTGCTGTCCTGAGGGCCCACTCCACCCCCCCTTCAATTTTTATTTTCAGTGGTTCATTTCAGAGCGGTGTGTGACAGTGGCTGGGTATTTTTCTCGTACTGCGCCAGACATTTTCTTCAACCCTTTTTCCCTTGAGTTGTTGTAGAGACTTTTTCTCGGGAAGCTTCGTGGTTCCGATCTCTATCCCTTCTCCGTGTTTTTGAATCCTCTTTAGGGCACCCTCACAGACGTCAACTGGAGCTCCTAGCGGCGAAGAAGGAATCTCCCAGTTAGGTTATCAACTGGTGACTCCGTACCCCCATCCCTTACCTGCACCCCTCTGTTCTCTAACTCGCCCTTTGAACCAGCAATTTCGTGGGGTTTTTTTTTGTACTCAGTCCCTCCCTCCTTGACTCCGGCCCATCCCAATAATGAGCTTTTCCTCCGGCCGGAAACCGTTGCGCGTCCACTCCCAAGGACTGTTCCGGTCCCCCTCCCCCCAAGATCAATTGTTGATTTTACCCCCCTCCCCCTCCCCATCGCTTCCTACGCCTGCCGCAAGAAAGTTTGAGCAGAGCTGGTAATTGCATCAATGTCACGCATCTTGAGACTTTATCGAATTCACTCCTTCCAGTTGTTTTTTGCTACTTTCTTCCCCTTCCTCCCTAGACCCTTTTTTCGTTTTTACCATAGACAACTCTCTGCCCTTCTCCTGAGGTAAAGCTGTGCGCGAACCCTGTCCCTTGAGCCTTGAGCGTGGACCCCCCCCCTGCGCCACCTTTACCGTGAAGAATCGGTTGAACCCGTTTTTTCCTCGCTCCCCCCCCCCTTCCCCAGCTCCAGAGCGTCAACCAGGTATACCAGTCCAATGCTCCCCTCAGTTTCCAAGCGAGCGTGTCCCGCGGCTGTGTTCCTCCCATTAGCAGCCTTTTTCTAATGACGTCTCCCTTTTTTTGGTTTGAGCCTGCCCAGCCTAAAGCCGGGTAGTGTGAAGTGTCCTTCCAACGTTTGACAGCTCCCAGGGACGTTTCCTCTTGTTAACAAAGCCCAGGCTCCCTCTACTTTTCCCTAGCGTTTGGGAGTTCTTTCCACCAATGTTAACTAATACAGCAGGGCCCCCCTAAGCTCCACGCTACGAATCCTTAATTCTTAAGAATGGAAACACTTCCCGGCTTTCCGCTCCCCCCTACAGCGTAAAGAGTCACCTGTTGGCTTTTTGCTGTCGGCCGGACCTTGCTCATTTTTGTCGTCCTCACGATGATTACTCGATTTTGACTCACAGTTTTTTACGAAAGGAATTCTTGGTGCCCTTCCCCCCAATCTTTGGCAGATTCGATGCCACACCCACTTTCGAAATAGTCACTTCTTTCCTCTGCCCGCCCTCCGCCCCCTCGGCTTTCTGAATACCCGCCTCCCTCCCGCTGTTCCTTCTTTCTTTCCGGCCTAACCTTAGTTTTCATTCTCGCCCCCGCTTTTACCCCCTTTCAATGCCGTTTTCGTCCTTATTTCGCCGAAACCCCAACACTCCCCCTCACGCCACGTGCCACTGTGTTACTTTCGGAATGACGCATCAGGTAGCGGTTTGTCTTTATCACCGTGTCCGAGGGTCAGCCGCCAGTGTTCCATCAGCTCATTTGACAGGATCCACGCATAGACTCCTTCTCTTTGGGATTCCCAATTGAAACCCCTGGCGAAGAGCCCCCCCTGTCCTTTTGATGGGACATTTAAAGGAATCTTTCCCCCCTCCCCAGGCGAATTTTTCTTCCGGGTTGCATTTGTCTCTTTTATTTTACCTCCTCGATGGGCTTGCTACTCCAAATGCTTGCCGACTCTGAGTCGAATTGTTTCTAGATCTTCAGAAGTCTTCCCCCCAATTCTTCTAGGCGCAGCATGAGTAAATTCCGCTGCTCCCCTCTCCCGCCGGGAGTCTCCCCTTAGGCCCTCCTAAGATCTTTCATTCCCTGCCTGAGGACACAAATTTTGATCCTTGAGTTTTGATGATGCGCGGTATTTTGCATGCACACATTCCCCCTTTTCCGCGGACAAGCCTCGACCTTTTCAACGGGTACATTTTAAGCAAAGTTTTTATTTGCACATATAATCCACCGAATTGAATTTCGCCCAGCTCGGCCCTCTAACGTCTGAACTAGTCTATTTGTCCCTCGATTTTCCAACCACATAGCGCCCCCCCCGTCACAGTTCGGATAGTTTTATCAAGCATTGTTATCGTGAGTGAGCAGCGTTTATAGACGTTGTCGCGCCACTGTGCCTGCAGCACTTTTTCTCCCGTTTACTCTGAACCTCGGGGTAAGGAAATGGATTGGGCCGACGTCCCCACCCAAAATCTGAGGACCAGCGAAGAAATCAGGAGCCCAAGAAGCGATCATCCTGTTTTTCATCACTCCCTTCATTCAATCCCTTCTTAGTACTTTATCTTAGGATAATAATATAATGGAAATTCGATGTGCCCCTGAGTCCCTTTTTCAGGCGTGCCTACCTCTCTAATTTCCTTTTTTTTTTCCCCACCTTGCTTTCAGGTTGCAAGTTACCATTTGAGATTCGGACGTTGGTTTTCAGGTTATCTAGGATATTCGCGCAGGTCTCGTTCCGCATGAAAGACAGACTGGCTTTTGCTCGAAACCAGGCATCGGTGTCTCCTCCTCAAGCATCCCCCTGCCTTGACCGTAGAAGTCTTTGAACATTAGTAACCACAGTTAATCCTTTTTTAGAACCGTTTGATGGTCCCCAATGCATTTGCATCTGGCAAATGTCTATCTCTTTTTTTTCCTTTCCGGCGCCCGAAGGCCGTTCTTTTCGTCTATCTTCAGCATTATACCATTACTATTCACCCCCCCCCAAATCGCCTTCCCCCCTGTTTTCCTTGTTTTTTTTGGTTCTCAGTCGAACGTCCCTCCCTTTTCCTTCTCTACTTTCGTCCCTCCCTCGCTCTCCAGTTGACAATTATTTATCGCTTTTTCCGGACCGCAGATTACTAGAGATTAGAAGCGTTGCCAGGACCTTTCCCCCCCCCTGCTTAGGGACCATCACCACCCCACGGCGACCTCTCTCTCCCTCCTTTGTTGTTTCTATCTGCTTGCAGTGCGAGTGGGGGGGGAGCTTCTTCATTCCTTCTGTCCCGCTTTTAGAGCTTCTTTGTAGCCCCCCCTCTGGAACACCTGTCCGGCACCACCGCTCATTCCTCCTCTCCCTATCAGCTCTTTCCCTTAGCCGCCCTTAGATCCAATTCACATGGAGTGAGCCTTCATAAAGGGTTGTTAAAGACTCTCTTGGAATAACTTCGTACCTCCCCTCTGACCCCTCCCCTTTCCCATTTCGACTGCATTAGGCTCCGCAAATGCCCCTCCCTCCCTTTTTCAATTCCCCCCTCTGCCTCCCCTTCTTTTCTTTTTTTTTCTCCTTGTGGGGATAAATGGTCTGATCCAATGACTCGATTCTTATGAGAATCTTCCAGAATGTTTCTCCCCACCCTTTACCTTAAGGCTTTGCTGTCCTCTTTCTCTTCTTTCTGACCCTTCTCGTCAGCCCTTCTGCCCATTAAGAAATCTTGAGGAAGTCCCCTCCCTATTCACCTTTTCCCCCTACCTTCCTGATCCACTCACCTCCTTCGGGTTTTTCCCCCCCCCCCCCCCCCAAAACCAGTACTTTTCCCCCCCTCTATGGAGAGAGTTTTCCCCTGTCTTCCCGTCCTCATTTTTCTATCCCAAGGGTCCTTTGACTTTTCCCCCTACCCTCTTGTAATCCATTCCAGAGGATGCCTGTCTTTATTATTATCCATCTCTACTTTTTTTTCATATTTGTGTTCCCGGATTTCTCCCGGTATCCTAGTTCCAAAATCCCGTTCTCCCCCAAGGTGCTGAGCCTATCTCTCCCTTTTCTTCAAGGGTAGATGCCTTCCCGGAGCGGTGAGCGGACCCATGCGACTCTTAGATCCCCCCAATTTCCCTAAATCATCTTGACCCCCCAAGCTTCTTTCCTGTTCCTTCTTTTTTCCCTTGCGGACTCTATTGTTCCATCCCCTCCCTAAAGGACTCATTTCTCTGTGCGCATGGCCTTTGGCCAATCAAAGATTGATTTTTCCCCTCTTTCTCCCCCAACCGTTTTCTTCCCTGCGCATTGAAATGTCAAAGTTGAGTTTCCTCTACCTTTCCCCGGAGATACCTCGGGGCAAAACAAAATCCAATGGTAAACCAACATTCCCTTTTTTTCCTGTTTGACTCTCGGGCCTTCGCCTTCCCCGTGAAGATGGGATGTCGTGTCCGAGTAGTACCCCCGGCCCTTTTCTTCATCTGCGGCGCCCATGGATGTAAGGAGCGCCTTGGACAAGTTAGCTCTTAAGTTCTGACCGAAGAGAGAACTTCGCGCCCCTTTGACTCTTATGTGCGGCTCCTAAATTTTCTCGCAAGCCCTCCCGAGCAGGTAAAAATATCCATCACCCCCCCCACCCCCCTCGCCTTTCCCTTAAACCCTTCAGAGTTTCTGAGCCCTTTATCGCCACCTCCGATCCCTTCCAATGATTTTCCCCCCCTTCGACCTGGCGCTTAGAACGTGTTTACGGATTCCTTCACCTAGCCTTTTGACTTTCTATTGCCCCCTGGGTCCGTCGGTGTCCTTTGGCCTCCCCTCTTTTAATGCCCCCCTCGAGTCACTGATGGGACACTTCCCCACGCCCCTCCGTCCGTTTAATTTCCGCAGCATTTAGCGCCAGATGCGGAGTCTGGATTGTCTTTTATTCCGTGCGAAAACCACTTCTCCTCTCCCTTGCACTCCCTAGTGGGTTTTTTCCCCCCTGTCCTCTTTTCCCATTGCCTTCAGGAAAGAAAGACGCAACGTCGGGGTTTTTTTTCAGCGACTTCGCGACTCCCTTGTTTTCCCTCGGGTTCTTCCCGAATTTACGAATTTCCCCTTCCTCCCATTTCTTAAATGGTTTGGCTGGTCGACCGACCAATTTGAACGTAGGCCCCCCCCCTCTCCTTTTTCTTTACACAACGATGACCCCCCAAATTCCCACACGTCGCTTCTTCCCTTCTTCGCCCCAAGTATCCCGGCACGAGCCATAGAAAGCGCCATTTGTTGCCTGCTCACTCCTTCTCCCTCTTATCTATCTCTCCGGCCACGTGCTCTGCTTTTTACCGAACAAGCCGGATTCTTTCTTGCCGCGTGGCGCGGGCCGGTGGTCTGCTTTTTTCTTTTTGAGAGCTTCACAATCTTTTTCGCCGAGAGCTGCAATCAAGACCCCTATAGGGCTTAAATAGCGTGACTGGCTTTAATCCGGTGCCCCTCCTTCTTGACCCTTGCGGCGGGGGTGGGGGGTCTTCGGTTCCCCCATTTATTGGACAGTACCTGAACTTACCTACTGTCTCCAACAAAACAAAGCTTCTACAGGCGCTCAATGCTCACTTTTTTTTTTGAATCAGCGCCCCTAATAGACTCGCACATGAGTTGTGTGCTTTGACTTTTACTTTCTTACGACGGTCTTGAGTCACCGTTCAACGATATTCCCTGTTTAGGTGGGTGGCAAAAGACAGTGATTTTGAGAATTGACGAAGTTGTCTAGATAGTACTAGCCCTCTCCCCAGGTGAGAACCAAGTCTGCTGTCATCCCCTCCCTCACCAGCA
>Ga0179591_1316190_pt1 | contig 11020 bp, 11 predicted proteins | sample CZOMad2_1_08_16f_FD_182891 | JGI IMG/M metagenome (GOLD analysis project Ga0179591, IMG submission 182891) | Vadose zone soil fungal communities from Angelo Coast Range Reserve, California, USA - CZOMad2_1_08_16fungal (PacBio error correction) | ecosystem: Environmental > Terrestrial > Soil >... | reverse complement strand
TCTTTCACATACCCTCCCCCCTTGCTGAAAAACACCGTGTTTTTTTTGTCCGTAGGGTTGCACGTTTCAACGGATTTTTACGTCGGGCATTTCCACTACTCACGAATCCCTTCCTTTTTTCCCGTCACGGAAGTTGTGTCTTCCTTCCCCATAGCCGGTCGGCCCGCAAATGTTCACAGCATTTTTGTCTTTATTTTCCCCCCTCAGGGAGCGTGCCCCCTATATGAAAAAGGGCTTTTTTCTAACCTTGGCTTTCCCTCTTTTTTTTTTTCTTCCTCCACCCAACCCCGGACAGTTTTTTCCTGGGGAATGGATTGCGCTTGAAAGCCCGCCTGGCGCCCTTTGTAGTCCTATTCAGCCTCCCTGGGAGACCTCAAGCCCTTTGTCTTTATCGATACACCCCCCTTGGGATATACTCTCCTTTCTTTTTTTTGAGTGGAAGTAGCCCCTTCCGAATAGGAATCTTGACCTTTGGGAATTGTCCTTCTTTTTCCCCCCCGGCACAATGAGGTCCTTCCCACCCCGAATTCCCTTCCTCAACGGTGCCTGCCCTAATAGACAGAAGTGTTGATGATTCCGGATGTCCTCCCTGATCCCAACCTTCTTCCTTCCCTTGGGTAGGCTTCCTTCCTTTTTCCCCCCGGTACCGGGGTTTCTCCCCGTGCATGAGTAAGTCCCTCGTGGAAGCGCCGGAACGGGCTAGGCATTGTGGATCAGTGCCAGAATCCTTCCCGGAGAATTTTCCAGTTAGACTTTCGCAGGTCCCCCGCACTCAGCGAGTGATCTTTCCCTATGCCCCTGGGGGTTCCTGGTGAAATAGGGGTTGTCTCTTTTTTCCCCATGCGGTTTTTTATGCCCCGGCCCCCCCCCCCCTCGTTGCCGTATCGTCCCCTACCGGCTCTTGAAGGCCATTGTTCCTGCAGCTCTGCACTATTTCCCCCTCTAGGTTCAGTTCTCCTTGCGGGGTGACTCTTTTTTCTCCCTCCATTTTTTTTTTTCTGAGCCGCTTCACATTCGGGACGTCTGTGTGGCACCGGCCCTGGCGTTGGTTGCAGTCTTTTTAGGTGTTTTTCGCAAACTCGACTTCCAAAAAGGCACCCCCATTTTCTTTGTCCCTGATCCATGCTGTTTCTTTTTTGGAGCAGAAGCTTGTTTTTTTCTTCCTGTGCCTTCCTGGACGGGCGAGGTGCCCCCGGACGTTGCCCTCCTTTCCGTTGGTGGCCCTGTCGATATCTTTGAACTGGGTTTCGGTCCGCCCCCTTTTTTTCCTCGGGGTTTTTTCTACTTTTTGCTACGGCTGCGCCATTTTTTCCTTGATTCCTGAGGGGAAACTGTTGATTTTTTGTTTTGCTCAGCAACCTGGTACGTGGTTTTTTTCCAGCACGTGCCGACTTAGGAGAACAGCCTTTGCTTCTTTTTTTGTTAAGGACCCTTTCGATCATTCGTTTCTTAGCACTCCTTCTTCCGAGACGATATTGTTCAAATCGGGTTCCCCGCTGAAAACCCCCCGGCAGGTTTTTTCCACTTGGCAGTCCCCCCACCCCTCTTCCTTTCTTAAGATCCGGAGGGGACCTGGTCGTGAGCTGTCGTCGAACCCCCCAACCACAAACGCTCCCCTTTCAGCCCCGGCAAGGAATAGTAGGTCCTTACCAAGGCTGGAGTTTCCAGTTCGGGACATACTTCCCCCTGGGGACACCACACTGCCACTCCCCCCTTCAACCGTCCTCTTTTGGTGCCCGCCCTTATGTATCGACTAGTTTCCTCGCACCCAGTTTTTTCCAAGGCGTCCGTAACCCTTCCCGCCATTCTTTGCTTCCCCCCTTTGGTTCCCTCCCCGCGTGCATTTCACACGCCGTTCAAATTCTAGATTTTTGACCTACTCCCCAACACCCTCAATGCTAGACCCGTCCATTTCAGGAGTATTTTTGTGTCACCTTGTGGTGGTTTTTTCAGTCCTTAGGAGACAAAGGACCCCGACCACCGCCTTCCAATTCGGCTTTTCTGACGAACTGGCCCCCCCTCATCTGCTCTCCCCTGGCAGCGCCCCCCTTTTTTCGACCTTTTTTTGGACACGTCGCCCTAAGTTCCCTAAGTACCCCCCTTCCCCTCCCAGCCGTCGGCTCACTTTTTTCCTTAGCCTCTTTCTGCGCTTTAGGTATTCGGAGGCGTTTTTTCCTAGTGCATTTTCCCCGCCCGACCCAGGGGCAGGCTTATCCCCTGGCCTTCAAGGTTTCGCCTCAAAATGAGTAGGTTCCCTTGGGGGCCCTATGTATTCCTGCAGGACCATTTCAACTTTAGGGTTGTCTGTCCTAGTTCTTCTTGAAGCACTTTTTTTTTTTTTTTCCCCGAGGACCTAACACTCCCTCTTTTTACCAACGGATTTTAGGTTTCTTTCATGAAGCGACCTCGTTTAAAGGCAACACCGCTCCCTCCCCCGGAACTTGTTTCTCCACCTTGATTTTCGTTTTTGTCCAGGGACTCGGTGTGCGTCTGGCCGGCCCTTTTCGAATGGTCAGCCCCCCTTTTTCTGCGTGGGTTCGCTCGGCCCTTCTCGTTGGACCCTTCGAGCTCTTGTTTTTTCGTTGCCGACAATTTAAACATTTTTTCCTGGAGACGGACAGGGTTCACATTTGACATAGACCCCTTTTTTTTTGGCAAATAGTCCCTCCCGCTTTTTGGTTTAGAACTCTCCCTTTTTTCAGTCAATACATCTCTCTCTTCCTTGTTTTGTGTTTATTAGATGTCTTTCCCCCGCTGGAGTCCCCCTTACGCGTGGTAGAGGGGTATTCCTTCCCGGGTTTTTCACCGGACTCTTTTTAGATGTACGACCCCTTAGTAAAACGGAATTTTTTTTACGATTATTGGTTCGATTTGGCGCGCATTTTACCCCGTCATCGTCCCCCCTTGCCCCGGGGACTTGACGTTCTAGACCTGCCAGACACGGTGGACACTTCTCCCCTTTCTGGTTAAAAGAATAGAATTCATGTTTACTCCTGGCGTGCTGTTTCCCCTACCCCTTGCGAGCCTTGGAGGGGTTTTGTTCGATTGGTCCCCCGGCCTGAATTTTCCCTTGCAGGGCGTCTCGTTTTTTTTCACCTCCTTTTCTTCCCCCCTTGAGGAGCGTGTTTTTGGCGGGGCTAAACGCGGTGCCCCGCCAGAAGGGAGCCCCGAAAACTTCCCCTTTTTCGTGCACTCGACCGATGTCGACCTCCTACTTTCGCCGACCTCCTTGATTGACCTTCGAAACCTTTCATGTCTTAGCGTTTTTGGTCACTCGCCTGTTGGCTCTTTTTGGGGTTGGGGCACAGGGTCCGCTCCGGACTCCTTTCCCCCCATCGCCGGCCCAATCTTTTTTCTCGCTTTATTCGTCCACTTTCTTTTTTTCCTAACGGCTTTTTTTTTTTGGTTTGATTTCTTGTTTCGCGTCGGCGCCTGGGTGTTCTACGTCTTCCCCACTCTTTTTTTGAATCCTTTTTTTGGGGAAGTGCGGTTTTTTCGCGTCCGTTTTTCTTTGAAGGGTTCTGTGGGGCGACGACCTTTGCCTTGCATGTCGCCGTTGTTGCCTTTTTTTTTTTTTCTTCATGGCTGATTTTTTTTTGTGCTTATCCCTCCCTGGGGCCGTCGGGCGCTCCTGTTTTTGCACCATGGCGGATCCAGGCTTTCCCCCTTTTTTCAAAAGTCCTTTTTTCGAGGACGGCCTTTTTTTCACCCCCTGGGCGGGAGCTGAAATTCTTTGCGTTTTTTTTTTTTTTTTTTTTTTTTCCCCCCCTTGCTGGGCGACCGGTTTGTCGTTGCAGGTGGGTTTTTCCCCTGGGGGCGTTATTTCCCCCGTCCCCTTGTTTCGGAACACGTCTCGCCCTCCGACCCTCTCCTTTTTTTCCCGATCCGGTCGGCGGGTTTTTTTTTGTTTTGTTGGTTGGTTCAGACGACCTCCGTAGGACTTTTTCCTTCCCAGGCACCTCCCTTGAGCGGTGGGATGGTTGCGGCAACTTGCTCCTGGTGTTTTTCCCCTTTTTCGCGGGACCTCGGTGAATGGAACCCCCAAACGTGTCGTAAAAATTTCTATTTTTTTCTTTAATGACCGCGTTTTGATCTCTTTGTATGACCTTTTAGCTTGATTTCTATTTTTAGTTCCCCGTATACGTTTTGAGCTCACATAACCCCCCCTGTTTTGTTGCCTTCCGGTTTTTTTTTTTCTTTCGGTGCCGTTTTGGTAAGACAATGTCCCCCCCCTTTTTAACTTCTTTTCCTCCCGGACCCCCCCGGGTTTTTCAAGCCGCAACGTCAGCCTTTTTTCCCCCAGAGAACTTTCTTTCCAACAGGAAGGGAAATTCCTTCTGGAGTTTCTTTTGTCAATGTCACAACACAAAAGATTTTTCTCAACCCTTTCCAGCCCTTTTTCCTGCCTTCCCTTTTGGTGGGAGATCCCAGTTCTTTCTTCCCCGCCTTTTTTTGAAAAAAACCTCCTTTTCCAGAGTTTCCATTTTTTTTTTGGTAATTTACCCTTGAAGTTGGGCTGTGATTCCCTCAAAGGGTTTTTTCCCCCCCTCTAAGATCCCTGCTGGACTGCCCCCCTGGGCTCGTGGGTTCCCCGGCGTCTTCTTCGGCCAGTGGACATGTTGGCGGCTTAGAGGTGAGATCCCCGGCAAAGCTGGGTTTTCCCTCCGTCATTCAAGGACGAGTAAATTCACCTAGGCCCCCCCCCCCAGTGCATCGGCTGTCCTGCTGGCGTGGCGGGTTTCTTTTGCGGCCGGAGTCTTTTTTTTTTTGTTGACGTTGGTCCTCGCCCTGACAATCAATTTTTTCGGCGGCTTCCCCTAGACATGCGGAAGATTTTTCTGCTTTTTTTCATGCGTGGGTTTTTTCTGAGTAACAGGCTTCCTTTTCCCTTTTGTCTCACCTTGACCCTCTTCTTTGTGATAGACTTGTCAAAGCCGGAACTCTCCTTAATCCCCCACCACACTTTCTTTTTCGGCGCAACCTTCTTTGCAGATGCTTTTTTTTGCCCTTTGGTCCCTTTGAATTCCTGCCCAAATTTACACGGCAACTCCTGCCCCCCTCCAAAGGGCGGCCCTCCAACGTCCCCTTGGTCTTTTTTTTCTCTTAGAAGACACTCCTCCCTCCCGTGGATCCTTCCCTCCTTTCTGGGATGGTCTGAGGAGGCGATCGTTCTCTACTCCCGCTTCCCTGATCCCTCCCTTCCCCGTTTTTTGGCGGCTGTCGTGTCTTGCCTTCCTTCCTTCCTTTCTGCACCAAAGATGGAGACCTTCCCCTGGTCATTTTTCAACGCTTTGTTTGCCTGCGTCTTCCACAAACACTGACCACCGGTTCCCCCCCGATGCCGCCCCTGCTTTTGAGACCACTGTTCTTTTCACCTTAAGTCCTTCGTCGGTGGAGCCTTCCTACGTGAATTCCTGGTGATTTCCACCCCCCTGTGTTCGCCTCGCGGATTGTCTTTTTTCCTCTCTATTTTCATCCTTTCCCTTTTTTTTTTTTTGACGATCTTTTCCCGAGGCGGAACCTTTTTTTTCCGTCGAGGTTGGCCCCCTATCATCGTAGGCCCCCACCGTGGACCTCGAATCCTGTAGTGGCCTTTCTTTTCCCCGGAGTATTAAGGAAATAGGCCCCCTTGTGGCGGTTAGCATTTTCGGTGTTTTGTTTTTTTTTTCCGAAGAAGGAGAGTCCAGTCTGAACCCCCCCTTCTTCTTTTTGTTTTCATGGTTCAGCGATTTTTTGGTGTTGTACCTGGCCCTCCCCCCCTCCAGCAAGTTTACTTTTTGATGCAGCTGAAACACCCCCCCCTGTACGCGTAGCTTCTGGAGACCTCCCGTCCCCCCCTTGGATCGCTGATCCCTTTTTTCTTATCATTTTTTTCTCCTTGTTTCGTGGGCGTACAAGGAGGAAAGCCGGCCCTTGCCTTTTTTTCCTTGGCCGGGACTTTTCCTTCCCTTTTTTACCAAGGTACTCCCCCTTTTTTGTCTGAGGGTTCGGAAGTCCCCTTTCCGCCCACATCTCCTTGGTGATGTACGGTTTTTTTCCGTAACCCTTTCCCCCTTCTTCTAGATGGTCGGCTTTGGTGCATTTCGCAGGGGGGGGTTTTTGCCCCAGCATTTTATCCCCCACTCGGTATTAAAAGAAAAACCGGGGGTGTGCCTGGCTGGTGAAGGCCCCTTTTTTTTTTTTTCCCCCCCTTCCTAGCAAGACCGGCCCGTTGGCTTTTTCCACCTGGCGAGCAGGTCCCCCCGATTTTCGATTTCCCGGCACTTTCTCTGTTTTTTCCGTTCCTTGGAGGTTTTATTTAGTCTTTTTGACTCGCCTTTTCCAGGTCTTGCCTCTCCCCGGGCCACCCTGTTGACGTCTTCGCATCGCAGGTGCCGGACCTCAGGCCATTTTCAGATCACTTAGCCGTTCGTGCCGTAGTTTCCAGGCGTTGTACTCTTTCGATCTTCAACAAGTTCCTGAATGGGAGCTTCGACGTCTTTTTTGTGCCACCCACAATGACTTTTCTCCTTTGGTGTTTCTGGAAGGTAGTGCCTGCGCCAACCCCTCTCTACCACCAGGTTCTCCCGGCTCCAGGGCTGTCTTTTTCTTTGCAGAGATTGTGTTATGAAATGTGCCGGCACGCCATCCGGCGGAAACTTCTTCCTCCCCTTTGACGATCTAGTAGATGGTTTTTCTTTGGTTTTTTTGCTGACCGGTTCGGGATCCCCCCTAGGCTGGTCAGATGTAGATTTGGACGGTCTTTTCTTAATACCTCGGACGTTTCTTTTTTAACGCGGCAACTTCCAAGTATCTTCCTGAGGGAAATTTTGTTTCGCTCCCCTCCACCGGATAATTTTTGGTGCCTCCACCGCCCCGAGCGCAGAGTTCACCCCGTCCTAGGGTGTTCTTTTCCCTCGCCTTTTTTTTATTAGCTAGACATTATGCCCCCACCATTTCAATCACCTCGGTTTGCGTCCCTCAAAAGTCCTTTGTGCACTTGCCCTCCATTCCACTTTCAGAATTTTCTTCGAAGGCGACCCCGGGCCGCATGTGTGGCCAGGTCGACGTCCTTTTCGACCCACACCCCCCCCTGACAGATCAGCCCATGGGCGTTTTTCCGGTCAGTCGAAAGGGCTTTCCCGAACAAAGGTGGCTTTTCCCTTTCCCCGCCACAGGGGGTTTACCCCACCTGCCAACAGAATTTCCCTCTTTTTGTGTCGTCCCAAGTTCCCTTTTGACGAAGATGTCTTCTCTAGCTCGCCAGGTGTAGCCGGCTTTTCCGCCCCCCTGCCATTTTTCTTTCCTTCCAGATTTTTCTTTTGGTTTTTTAAAAATTCTCGACACGTATTAATTTCGAGACCCCTCGCCCCCACTATAAATGATGACAAAGGCAAGGAGTACCCAACTTGTTATCACCGTAGGGAACCCCATCACCCCCCCCCCCTTTTTTTTTCCCTTTTTTCCACAGGAGGAGGAGGGTTCCCTCCATGCAACGGGCCATTTCTAAAGAAGCGTGCCGTTTCCGCAGACGTAGGGAAACTTCTTACCCGTTTCCCCCCCCAAATGCAACAGCCCGTAGGCTCGGTTGAAGTGACCCGATGATCTTATCGATGGCCAACCTTTGGTATTCGGACCCACTAGATTTCCTGCCACGGCCCCGTTCCCCCCCCCCCTTTCAGGATATTTACCCTCGCAGGGGAACCAAGGGGGTCTGCTTTCCTTTTTTAGAAAGTTGCCCCCGGAAGCGCCCCCGGGTTTGTGACCACGAAAGACGAGGGGTCAAAAGGAAGATCCCCCCCCTTCACCCGACCCCCACCTCCCACACTTTCGATCCCACCCCTCCCTCTTGTTCACCACTCCGCTTGCCTTCTCTTCATTTCCCATACTAGACCGTGAGCCTTCTCCCCTCCCTCCCCCCCACACAGCGCCTTCCCCCCCCCGCCACGCCCCTCCTGAGTGTCTTTTCTTCTCACTTTCTGCAGTTGACGCGGTCCCCTCTTTCCCGCGCTAGGAAACTTGAGGCTTTTTTTCCACAGCGGCACTCATACGGTTCCCCTTTTTTCTGGTCTCGGTGAAGGGCCGCCATTGGGCGGGCGAACCCCCCTTTCTGGCTTGCGTTTCTTCCCCCAAAGGTCCTCGGTCGGCAGATTCTTCGGGTCCGGACCCTCTTTCCCCCTGCCGGCTTTTCCAGTCCTTTTTTGAACGTTCGACCATTTTTCTGAACCCTTCGCCGATGCGCCCCTGGCCTCTCGGACGCCCTCGACAAGGGTCGCCCCTCTCGGAAGAACCATTCTTCCTTTTGGTGTTTTGAGAGAGGGATTCTTTCGCTTGAGGACATTTGTATTTTTCCGATCTTACCGGAGTCCCCTTTCCCGGATATGGGGGGCCGGCCCGAGGAAGTCCCCAGGCCGGTTTCATCGTTATCGGGCGTCCCCTCACTATCCTTTTCTAAAGAGGAATGTGCCTGTTCTAAAGGCTGAACCTTCTCCAGCTGCTCCCCCTATCCAGACCTGACGGAATATACGATTGTGGGTTGCCATAATTGGGCAATTAATGGGTCTCTTTTTTATTTGATCGCTTCCTTTTTACGCTTCCACCCAGGGCCGTGGGATCGACCCTTTTTCTCGAGGGTCGTGGCGTTTTTTTTTTTCAGGCGTGTCACTTGTGGTCAGAACTTTCCCTTTCCTTTGGACCTTTTTCCTTAAAGTTCGTGGTTGCAATTGGTTTTCCCTAGATTTGATCCCCTTCCCCTTCCTTTTTTTCAGACCGTCTGGATCTGTAAGACCTTCCTTCCCCCCGAGGTTATTTTCCCATTCCCCTGAGATCGGTTTTTGCAGGGTCATCTCTTCGACAGCCCCTATTTTTCGACGCACATCCGTGCGGCGATTCCTCGCTCCGACTTCTTTTTTTCTGGGGTTTGATTTTTTCCTGTGCGGCAGTCGGGGAGTTAGGGTTGGATGAAAAACTGCTTGTTGCTGTTCATTTTAGTTTGGGGGCGGTTTTGGACGAGGACGCCGGCCCCCGGCTGTTTTTTTTTTTTTTTTTTTTTTTGATCCAGTGGGCTGTCGGGTCCTTTGTTTGTCCCTGGTGATAACCTTCGGCCGTGCATATCATGGGGTGGTCTTTTGCGCTTACTGTCGGCTTTTTCTTTTTTTCGCCCTTTTTTTCTTTGAAGATCCCCAGATTTGATGGGAACCTCAAGACTTTTTTGGACACGGAGGACGGGGCCGGTAAACCCTGCTCTCCTTCCTACAATCGGCGGCTACACCTGACTGGGAGATTTTCAGGCCCCGTCAGGTGGGTGGTTTGGGGGAAGTTTACTTTTTTCCCGGCCTTTGGTACTGTTTTCCTCCCCGACTTCGAAGAAAATCCTCAGACTCCTTTTTGATGGCTTCTTCTTTCCTGTTTCAATTTGGTGGTTTTGTTCGAAGAACATTTTCTTCCCCCGTCCCAAAGGGGAACCGTTTTTTTAATTAGAATTATTGTCGGTTTGATCCAAAGTGCACAACCATTCCCCCTTGTGGGCTCGTTTTTGAGAGGGGTTTTTTTTGTTCTTTCGGGCTGGGGCAGTTCCCTTTTTCCTCAGGTCCTCCCCCTTTATGCGAGGCATAGCTGAAAACCCTTTTCTCTTTGTTATATTCTTTTTTGGGGCTGACCCCGTCTTCCCCGGTTGTGCTTGTCCCCCCCCCCATTTTCCTTAGAGGCGCGTTTCTCCCGGGCCAGAGGCTTCAAGCTCCCTAGGGTTGTTTCCCCCACGTCCATCGACTGAAACCCCCGGCATCGTTTTTTTTAGAACCCCCCCCCTTCTGGATCATTCCGGGGGGGGGGGGAAACGGCCCAAAGAGCGCCCTTGCAAGGCACGTCGTTCCTGGCGCTTCTCTTGGGTTTGCCCAAGTAAGCCCACCCTCTGCTCCACCCGACAAGCCGGTTACCGGCTAAGGGTAATCCTTGGTGGCAGTGTTCGTGGTTTGATACGTTTGTTTTTTTTCCTTCACGCCTCCTCCTGAAACCTTCTTGAAGGTTTGACCATGGGTGTGGTTTCTGTTTACAATTGAAGCACTTCTCCACACGGGGTGCCTTCCGATTCCCCCTGGCTTGTCCCCTCTCGGGAGAACCGGCGATCTTTGCAGAATCTAGGATTCCGGCCCGCCCCTTTGCGAAAGGGTGCCCTTCCGGCAAACCAACGATTGTTCTGGGTTTTATCAAGGCGGTCCCCAAGGACGAACGGTACCCACCCCTTTCCCCTAACCCTAACCCAGTGCTCTGATTTTTCTGTTCTGGAGGAAGAGTGTGCAGGGTTCCCTAGGCACCTTGACTCCCCGGGGTCGGCTTCGGAGACGTTTTCTTGTGGACAGCACGTAGGCCCAGCCGATGTGCTTCCCTCTTTTTGTTCTTCCTGTAAAGGGCCTGTCCCCGAACTTTTCTCGATTCACCTTCCGAGTGGCCCTCCGGGGGGACCCACTTTTTCATCAACCACCCTTTCCTTCTTTCTGGCGTCGGATGCACCCTTTTTTGCAAGCGGATGAGGGGTGAGGAACTTGGGCGTTTTTTTTTCTTCAGGCAGTTCCCCCTTTGTTCCGGCCTCCCCCCCATAAAGGGGCAAGCATTCGCTTTTTTTTGCCCCCACTGCACAAGGGAGTTTGGATCTTTTTCCTAGCCTGATTTCTATTCAGCGATTTCCCTTCCCTTTTGAAGGTTGAACATTTTCCTGCCGGCTCCCCAAAGAGAATACCCCTTCCATTTACGGGCTGTGTCTGGGTTGTTTGCCACCCCCTTTTTTTCCCCCGGCACAAAACGAGGCTCCCTTGGGTGCAGGCCTTGGGTTTTCCCTCCCGGTCCTTTAGGCCCCACACCCCCATTTTCCCCCTTTGAACCAGCGTCTGCCATTTTTTTTTCCGAACGGATATGGTTTCTTGACCAACCTTTTCTTTTAGGAACATTCACTCCCCCTCGCAGTCGGGTTGGTATTTTTTCTTTTTTGTCATCATGGTGTCTTTTGGGGCCAAAAGTTTTTTTCCCACACTTTTCTGGAGGATGA
>Ga0179591_1259128_pt1 | contig 11020 bp, 20 predicted proteins | sample CZOMad2_1_08_16f_FD_182891 | JGI IMG/M metagenome (GOLD analysis project Ga0179591, IMG submission 182891) | Vadose zone soil fungal communities from Angelo Coast Range Reserve, California, USA - CZOMad2_1_08_16fungal (PacBio error correction) | ecosystem: Environmental > Terrestrial > Soil >... | reverse complement strand
CCTTCCTGGACCCCTCAGAACGTCAAGTTTTTTTGTTGACTCCCTGATTGAAGTTGACCCTTTCTAGATTAGTCACTACCCCCCTTACCCCCCTCTATTTATATAATGTTTTTTCCTTCTCCGGTTTCTTACGCATATTGTTCCCCTTTAAAAGCTCCTATTCTCAAGCCCCCTCCTTTTTCCACCCAAATTTGTGATGTTTTGTCTGACCGCGATTACCCCCCCCACCAATTTTAACGGGTTTCGAAACAAATGTGTTTTTTTCTTTTTTTTTTTTTTCAAGTTGGTTGGACTGCCCCCGTTTTTTGGTTCCGTTTATGTTCAGTCCCTAACGGGAACACCGCACCCCGCACGGACACCGTGTTTGAAGTCGCAGATTTACGGACGTGCGGCTTATTTTTTCCTCCCAAGAATTTTCCCCCAACCCTCAACATTCCCAGTTTAGCTTGTTCACTGCCCGTTTGCTCCTTTTATCCTCCTTTTTTTTCCCCCGCACAAGATTGTTTTCATTGGATCGAAGCCGTGGCGTACCTTCATGATTTTCCCTTTTCTTTTCAAAAACTCCTGTTGCCGCAATTTTGGTCCAGTTTATGGATTGTTACTCTCCCTCCCCCCTCTTTCTTTGGACAGGCCATTTTGGAATTTTCCCCCCCCCCCTGACGTGTTCCATTCTTTTTCCCCACCACATTTAGAAACTTTGTTACACTACAAACTTTCCCCCCGCTCCTTTTTCCTAGATTCCATCTCCTATTTAGGCTTCGTCTTGCTTTTTTTTCTGCAACCACTACACACACATAGACATACATTAGTGTCCTTTCTTACCCCGTCCGTCCATAGTCTTAATAACAGCACGACCCTCATGGGTACCCCCCCGGCCCCCGCCCTGGTTTTTCGCAAAACTTCTTCCCTCGGGTCGTTCTTTGTTTTCATTCTTTTCCCCCCCTTTCACTCATTTTACGTTCTATTTATCCCCCGCCACCTACCCGTAATATCCCCCCCCTCAATTATCCTGTCTTTGTTTCTCTGAGTGTTACGTTTTTTTTTCGTTTTTACAATTCACACCCCACAACCCTCTTCCCCCACCACCCAAGTGATCTGAGACCCTCGCAAGCGCTCTACCCTTCCCCCAAGTTCGCCCCCGTAGTGTTCCCACCTGTTCCGATGTCCCCGGACGTAGCGTAGCCCGTTTTTTCCCATGCCCCGCAAATGCGGTGATGGTCCCTGGACCACCCTTTAAATACGGCTGACTTTTTTTTTTCTCCAATCACCTTTTCTGTCGACTTATTCGGGACATCAATAATTTTTGCTCCATTTGGATCAACGTTTTTTGTATTAGTCAAATTTTGGGTTTTGTTTCGCCTCCCCCTTTTTTCCAGATATCGAGTTTTTTTTCCTTCTCCCCCCCCGCCCACGATCCGATCCCAAGCAGCACCGCTCACTGCCTTTTGAGGAACGATTTCATCCCCTTCCCCCCAAAAGCCCCTTCAGAAGGATGTTCAAGCTGCGCAAAACAGTTCGACTTTAACCTACTTGACGAACAATTCCTGGCCCACGACCCAATGAACCTGACAGAGCCCCCCTGAAAGAAAGTACTTGTTTGACCCCCCTGGACCAAATACTGCCTTGACCCATTCTATTTCCCCCTTGCTTCCCAGTCAACCTTTTTTTTGTTTTGTTTTCCCCTTAACTCCTACCAAGATTGAAATTCTTCTCTTTTCTTCTTTTTTCCTTTGCTGCAAAGTCGTGAACCCAGTTATTTTTTTTTCGCTGTAACGGTATTTTCCCTTAAAGCCCAAACTTTCGTTTGACACTTTCTCCCCAGTCTTTTTCATTCGTTGTAAACATTTTTTCCACTGCTTTGTAAGACTCCATTTCTGGTGATTGTGTTTTTTTTTTCAGGAAGAATGATTAGGCCCTTCTTTGTGACACTCATCTGGTCCCATTTCTTTGCGTTGGTCTGACACCTCTGTGTGGGACTGGATTGGTACACTGAAAAACTGAAGGTCGTTCCTTGTTTTCAAATATTTAGGTTTGTTCCTTTTTTTTTTCATGGGCCCTATGTCCCTTTCCCCCCTCTGTATGATTGGGTCGAATGTATCTTTTTTTTTCTCCCCGTGCGTCCATACCTATTAATACGTTGTTTGTTTTCCCAGTCCACAAACCATGCTTGCTTGTCCCCGCATTGGCTCCAGCAACGTTTGGATATTCTCAGTCCTGTCCTTCCCTTGCGTTTATTTCCCAACCTTACCTGATTTTGCATTTCTTTTCCAATATTGTCTCCCCCACTTACCACACCCCATCGGCTCATTTTCAGCCAATACCCGCTTAACTTGAGTCTGTTTTTTTTTTTTCATTTCGGGTTTATGATTGCCCCCCTATTGTGTGTCCTGCGTTGTTTTTAATTTTACCCCCAAAACCTCATTTGTTTGTATTTTCTGCCACCACCCTTGCCCCCCCAATGGATGGCTCCCCCCATGACCATCGTGCTATTCTACCAACCCCGATAACAGTAATATCAAATGAGGTGAAGTTGATACCCCTTGGGTCCCCCCGAAATTCCCCGCCAGTTAACCCGGGCCCCCCCATACCAAACACACCTTACTTTCTTCCCCCCAAGGGACGTGACCAAACTTTAACCCCCCCCCCCACAAGACAACAAAAAAGTACTACCCCGGTCGCCTTTCACATCACCCCCAAATCCATTCCCTTGCCCCCCCCCCCTGCTACACTTTTGTTTTTTTTAGGGGTACAGGGTGCCGGTTCCAATTTGTTTTGACTCCCCTCTGTATTTTAACACCGTGTCACTTGTGTGTTCTTTTTTTTTTTTTTTTCTGTATTTTTTTTTTTTTTTCCCACTACCACCCACGCGCCCTCCCCCAACACCAAACCACCCACTAAACTTTTCTCCGGCCAACTTTGTTTACCTCAGTCTGTCCCACATGACCCCGCCTTTCCCGCTCCCCCTTGAACCCCCCCTATCTTCTGATTAGTTCCATCGACACCCACCACCGGCTTTGACCAACTGTTTATTTTTTTTGCCCCCATACTTGTTGCATTTTAGAGATCCTTGTTCTGCCTTTCTGGGGTCCAGTTTTTTTTGGCCGAGTTGACAATACTCTCATCTTTTGGCCTCTGTGAGCATGTTGCAGGTGCTCCACAACCCTCTTCTTGTTTTACCCAAGGCTTTTTTTCTTCTTAACCCCCTGACCCCAGACCAATACGTTTTCAGCCTCAGAGATCCATTTCCCCTATGCCTGGCCGTTCCCCTCCTTGGTTGCCCACCAGTTTCTGACCTTCCTCAATCTTGCCAGACTCCCCCTTTTTTATTCCTTATTTTCTCCCCTTTTCCTTTTGTGCATGTTATTTGTGCTCCTTTTCTTTGTTCAACCTTTCCCTTTCCACAAGTAACCTTTCCCCCCCCAATTTGCCCGTAGATACGGGGCCCCTGCTCATTTTTTACACGGCTTTAATTGCACTTTTTACCCCCTGTGAGTGACCCCCCCCCCACTTTTTTACTGTTCCAATGCCAGATCCACCTCAATACCAAACCCTCCCCCCAACCGAGTTTTTTTTCCTCCGTCTGTGTGTAAACAACCACCCTTTTCACGTTTCCAGCATTTCCTACCTACCCCCCCGTGCCCCGATAAAAAATCTTTACCTTTTCCCCTGACCCTTTTGATTTTTGCCCCTTTACCCATCCAGTCCCCCCCCCCCCCTGAATTCCAATGTTTGCGTCAGTGCCAATCACGAAAGATGTTTCCCCTATTTTTTTCTTTTTTGAACGGAATTTCATACTGACTCTCACCAATGTGGACTGTCCGGTTACCGATTTTGTTTTTTCCCCCCCCCCACCTCTGGTACACCCCCCAATAGTTGATACCCCCGCTTTTTTCCTTTGTCAACAACATACCCCCCCGTTTGTCCTAGGCCGCTCTCCCCTTTCTCATCATTTTTAACCGGGGGTTATTATTATACCCAGTACCCAAAATGCAGAGCTTGGGTGTTTTCCTTTTGGTTTTCATCCACTTTGTCCAGTTTTTTGTTGAGCTGCCACATCAGATGTTCCTAAACACCTAGAGGAGTTACTTACATCGGCCCCCCCCCCCCCGTTCCCGACAGGCTTGTTCATTCCCTCTTCCTCCTCTCACCTCACTGTGGGACGAACCCACGTGCTCAGACCCTTTCCCTCCTTTCGACGACCATCTCCTTTTTGGCTCCCGGCCGCCCCGCCCGCCCCACTGTCGCGGCAGGGCGCGCCCCCCGTCCCTTAGTCGGTGAAGGTCGGACCGTTCTTGGTTTTGTGTTTTCGTACTTTCTCTTTTTTGTTTGTTGAGTTTTGATTAGCTCGGTGGTATTTCCTTGCTGTTTGCACGCGACAAACAAACGATGATACCGCAAACCCCCACCCTTTTTCCAACAAAACCCCCCAGCAACCGTTTTTGTTTTGTAGGAAGACCCCCCCCCGTTTGTTTTAACCATTTGATGCCTAATGTTGAGCATTTTTCCACGTACCACCCCTGTACCAAAATTCGGTCGTTCCCACCCTTTAATTTATTCACCCAAAATCTTGTATCCTTCCCATTTTCTGAATTCTCCCCCTTTACCCTCCGTTCACCAAAATATCTCTTTCCTCCTTCCCCCATTTTCTGCCAATTGCCTTCCGTAATGGTGGACACCCTTTCCCCAGGCTGGTCGGATATTTTATTCTTTTGTGGGTAGGAACAACCCATTCGTGACCCCTGGGCTGGTGGGGGACCCTGGTTGGGGTACCACCATTCTTTCCTCAACGCGATGGAAGTTTTATATTATTTCCTATGGCTACCAGTCAGGTTTTTTCCTTTCTCCTGTCCCTTTCCCCCTTCAGATTTCCACTACCGGGTAACAATGTCTATCTTTTCTTCTTCTTTCTTCCACAATTTTGTTCCTTTTTTCGGGATCCGTTTCCCCCCCACCCCAAAGCCCTTCTGTTGCCAACTACCCTTAAAAATACAGTTCTAACCGCATGCTGGCCCTCAATTTATTGATTTTCCAAAACCTGTGTTCCACCCGTCAACGCTCCCTTTTCTGATGGCTGGTTGCCTTTAAGGCGCCTGATCAGAACTCTCTCATTTCTTTTTTTCAGGTTTTCCCCCGAAAAATCAATTTGATGGTAAACCAGTTCTGCCAGGATTTTTTTCTATGGCTTCCATGCTCCACGGCCAGATGCATTTCTTGCTACTCTCCTCCTGGCAATCTGCTTTTTCTCACTTTTCCATGTATGGCCACCCCAAAATCCCACCCAATTGTTACTTCCAAGCTTGTTGTTTTGAACCCTCGTCTTCCATCTATAGGTTCCCTCTTTATAGTTTACGGTTTTATATTCGGGTTCATTTCCCGAATAGTCTTACGACCCCAGTCTGGCTCTTTGTCACCCAGTCACCGGGATTTTTTCCATCTGGGCTTCTTTCAAAGTCCACTTTTCCTTGTCATCCGTTCTTTCCTCCTTTGTGGTAACCCTTTCCCCTTTTACCTCTTACAAAACCAATGATTAATGGTGTATTCTTTTACATGTTGGCATCTGGATGTTTTTCCTGTGTTATATGTTATTTGTGTTTTTCGGACTTTCTTTCCTCGAACCCCCTTTTACCGTTTTTTGATTATTTCCTGTTTATCTTACCCCGGATGGGCGTCCTTTCTCCGCTTAATATATTATACTTTTATGGTTGTGTCCTTCCCCCAATTTCATTCACATTCCTTTGCCCTCATTAGCCTTTCACGTTGTCCCAGAATCCACCACATGAATCGATTTTTTAACACACCACCCCCTGACACACCAAGCTGTTTTGAACAACACCCTTCACTTTCCTCATCCACTCCATGAACCCCCCTTGACCACCCTTCACCCCCTGTGCTGTACAAATTGATTCCACGTGATTGATCAGGCGTCTCTCTCTTTCAAAGTCGGTTTACCCCAAGATGCACCATTTTCCCTTTCATTCTTTTTTTGCCTTACCTCACCCGAGTCTTTATGTGACTCTCTTCTCCTTTTCGCTGTCCTGACGGGTTCACCCAGACCCCCAGCCTGGTTATTACAAGTGGACTGGTCTTCTTAATTTCCCTGTCCTACTCTGCTCGGATCACCGCCATGCCCCACTTTCCCCTTCAAAACTAGGTTACGCATTAGTGCCCCTTTTACACCCAACATGGCCTCACCCCCACCTTCCTCCTTTGCAAAACAGGAACTTCCCTTCCTTTTTCTTTTCCCCCACAACTTTTTCACCCCCCGCTTCCCCCCACACTTTTTCAAACAGTGTGTTTTCCTATTTATTTTTAAAGGTCAACCGCCCCTTCCCTCTTCTTCTCCCTATCCCGCTAATTATTCTCCAACGTTTCGAACTGTTCCCACCCCGTGAACCCTACAAGCTGTTTTTGGAGTAAAAATTTTTTTCACGTTCCCCCCCCTTTTGGGCTCTGGATTTTTACACTCCAACACAAACCTTTTTTTTCTGCGACTTGCAGCAATGCTTTCACCCGACCCCCTTCCCCCTTCTTTATAGTTACCCAGGGTTGCCTTATTCCTAAAAACAACTGAAACAGGTTCTGGAAAGTGCACCCTTTTTTAACAAGAAACAAGGAATTAAGGGCAACTTTTCCCCCACCTGGTCCCCACTTTCCTCTCCTTTTCTTTCGGCTTTTTACCTTTATTAATTATTGTTTTCTTCCACTTCCCTTTTTTCCCCTCTGTTTACGTTAATTTTTTAACCTTGCAGAAAGTTTCTCTTTCACTTTCCTTACTTTCGGCTTGGTCGTTGTTCCATTCTTCTTTTAGTGCTGATGAGTTGATGCTTGTACTCTTCTCCCCATTTTTGTCTTGGCTTTTGCCGCCTTCCCATCTCTATCTTGATGAACAAGAAACACCACCCACTGATGCTAAAAAGTACCAAACCAGTCAACATCTTCGATCCCCTTTTTTCAGTCACCCTTTCTCCTTTCCCGATAAACTGTCCCGACCTATTCACATTTCTTTTTCCGCTTTTCTACCGGGTAAATCTTTTGTCTTTCAGTTCTTTTTGGTCACTCAGTATTGCATTTCCTGGACATTTTACACTGTCTGCGACTTTGTCTCCCTTTTTTTTTGGCTTTTCCTTCCTTTTTCTGCAGTCAATTAATTGTTTCCTTCCCTGTTTTTGGTTTTTCCCCTCCCTTTTTTTTCACAACCTTGAAAACAACTCCTCCCTCCTCCCTTCCAAGCCCGACCTTTGATCTGTTCCTTTCTTCCCTTTTAGTTTTTTTTTTCGTGGAGCAAATATACTCCGCCACTGCCTTTCCTTCACCAAATTTTCTTGAGGTTTGTTGAACTTCTCATTCATTCCATACCCCCCCGTTCCCTTTGACCATTATTTTTTTCGCACACCAAAAGTTCGTCTGTTTTTATGCCATTTTTTTGTCGTGCTGTATCCCTCTCTTTCTCGTCTTTAAGAAATGACCAGTCCTGTAATCCCGCCTCTCTTGTCATTTTTATGTGTTTACTCACCAGCCTGCGAAACACCCTCAAATCGTCCTTTCCCCGCTTCGGATTTGGTTCATTACACGTTCTTTGCGTCTGGTTAACGTTTACCATGGGTAAGTGGAAACGAGTTTGTTTTTTTTTCCTTCTTTCAACCCCCCACGGTTGCTTGTACAGACCACACCTTTATTCAACACCGTCCCGTACTTTTCAATTGATTTTCGACCCCCCATCCTTTTTACCCGAAAAATTTCGTGAAGCCGTGTAAATGTCTCATCACCAATCAATGCACCCTTTCCCTGGCTACTCGATCCCTGTTGAAACAATAATTATGTCTTGATTTTCCTTCCTTCCCTTGCAACCCCCGCAAAACGTTTCATGTCCCACAGCTAACCATGGATGGTGGCCCCCTAGATGGTACCATTGCATCCATTCTTTCTGCCCTTTCCTGATGCCCTCAGGAATCTTTCCTGTCAAACACCCTTTCTTTTTTCTTCAGGCGTCCTTACCCATCCGTCACGGCCCCCCCCCACTCCCCTGTCTTTCTTCCCCCCCCCCCTTTCACCCATTTGTTTCAATTCTTTTGTCCTCTGGCTCCCTACATTCAATCCTTTTTTTGAAATTTTCTCTTTTTGAGGCTTCCCCTTTTTTCGTTCGTGCTTTATTTGATTTTTTTTTCTTCCATTCTGGTGCGTGACAACAAAAGCCGCTGAGCTTTCTTCTTACTGGTTTTCTTTGGTTAACTGGTTTCACCTGTTGTTTCTGGCTACCACCCCCCCTTTCCCATCTTTCTCAAACTTTAAATTTTCAAACTTCAACCTTTCCTTTTTCCCCTTCCTCCTCTATCTTTCACTTCCCTAATCATCCGTTGTTGTTTGGAGTTTGTGCATGAAACCTTTTTTTCTCTTTCCCTTCAAGTTTTGGAAGTGTTTTTTTGTTGTTGTGTCCAGTTCCCGATTTTTTTTTGAAGTGTAAACCCCTGACCCCCACCCTCCCCACCCCGTCCCCCCCTCAAAACCCCGCCCTTCGCCGGCTTTTTTCGCCGCCATATGTGCCCCTTTTTTTTTTCCCCCCAAAAGCTCTTTTTATCAAGTATCACCGTCCCCCCTCTCCCTTTTCCACCCAAAAATTATTCTTGGTCTGTATGAGACAGCGGATTCCAACCCCACCTTTTTTTAACGGGACCACTAGTTTACCTCCCAACAATCTTGGTGTTGTGTTTCCTCTCTTTCCCCTTTGAGTGGTTTCCCCTTTGCGTCATGACCCACCTCCTTGAAAAAGCACAACTCACCGTATTCTCCCTTTCGTTTCTTTTTCCGTGCCAGTTCTCTCTTCTTTTTCAGTTCCCCACAGAACATTTAACATTCCCCCCCAGCGATTCCTGACACAACACTTGTTTAGTTGCCCCCTGAAAGTCTGTTTTCTTTCTACCCGTAACAGAATAATCTCTTTTTTTTCTTCTCGCGTCTCAGGACCCTTGTCCCGGTGATTGAGTTTTCTTGTCCCCCCCCCCCCCCGTTAGTTGAATTGTTTCACTTTCTTCCCCACGCAATTTTGTCCGGTATGATGGTACTTTCTACCTCCACTTTTCCACTCCGGCTGTTGATTTTGACTTTTTGTTTTCCATGGTCCCCCCTTCCCCTTCATCAGGTGCAACCCCACTCGTTCCCTGGACACTTTTTTCCTTTACCACAGTATTATTTCCCCTTCCCCTCCCTTGTAATTTTTTTTTTCGGATCCCTCCTCCTTACGGCTTCTTTTCTTGTCCCTTCTTTGTCTGGTTCGAGTGTAAACATTAACACTTTTTCCGACCCCATACGTATTCGGTTGTGATCTCCCTTTTTTCTTCCTTACAGTTATCCATAGCCGGAACTACCCAAAACAAAACTTCTGCCCTCCCTGTCCATGTGTAAGATCCTCCCAACACCGGTTCCCGGTTTTTTCTCCAAAAACTTTAATAGAGGTTTATGTTTGTTTCTTTCCCCCCTCTATTCCTATAATATGCCCACTCAATTCGTTTCGCCTACCTTTTTGATTCCATGGACAAAAAACTTCCAAAGTAATCTCCCCCAAGAAAATTCATTTGTTCGTGCCGCTTTTCATTCTTTTTTTAGTTAGGTCCGGTTGTTTCGTTTTTCCTCCACAATCGTGCCAAAAAACCCAGGTCGTTTTCAAACCAACCGTGATTCTTCTAACGTGTTCAACCCCCTGCCCCGCTTATTCTATTACCCCCAAGTTCGGTCCATCCCCCCCCCTTTTTTCCCCAACCTGCCGATGCCTAACGTCACACATTATCGCGACCCCCGCTTTTCCCCCCCCCCATGTTTGTTTCCTTCCCATGTCGTTGCTGGACCTTTGTTTACATCACTAAACAAAGTTTTCGAACCCATTCATCCTGTCGACCGTTCTCTTTCCCGTAATTCCAACTGCTCATGAAAACCCCCATCCTTTAAATTTTAAGTTCTTTCTGTTTTTCCGTTCCTGTTTTTTCTTTCTCCGATTCTTTCCTTCTTCGCATTTCTCCCCGAACCCTGATCCGCTTACCCCGTCCCCCAAAGATAGAGAATGACTCCCCCTTTTTTTTTGGACAGCAACGGTGACCCAAAGTGACCGCATCAGTTTGATGAAGCAAAAACTTTGCGTCCCAAAAACCCTGCTCTTTTTTTTGAACAACCCTCCTGCCCTGGGCGTGGTCCCCAACCCCAACGAATGGCATTTTCATAAGCCTCAAACTCACCATTTTTTCGGAAAGTGGGACCCCCCTGGTCCCCCTGCATTCGTTTGTTATTTACACGTGTTTCCCCCTGAAAACCCATGTATCTTTTCGCCCCTTCCAATATTACCGATGAAACCTCTTAGTCCTTGTCCCCCATTGTCTGCAAAGTTTCTTCACCAAGATTTTTTGTTCGATGTACCCTGACTTTTAACAGCCCCCAAAAATCGGTGTTTGTACGTGAACCGTTTCGCCCCCTTATTTTTCATTCTTGTCCAAGGCAGCGTTTTTACAGACCCCCTACCTTTTCTTTGATGTTCTTACTTTATTGTCCATAATTGCTATTCTTGCTTTCGCTTAATCATGGCCACCGTTTTTTTGCGTCTTTTTCTCTGTTCTGTGTTCTTTTTTCCAACCGGTTGTCACTTTGAGTCTTTGCCAACCAAGGATTTTTTTAGCTCTTGTTTTCACTCGGTTTGTTACCCATGTTTTTTTCATCCCGTTCCCCCCGCCCTTTTTTTTCTTCTTTTTGAAGCGTTTCTTTGACCGTTCAGGTGAGCCCTAATATTTCCCTACCGGCAACGTCACTGTCCCACCCCCTTTGCCCCTTGTACTGACTCATCACCCTTCCAGGACAGGTCATCATCTCCCTTTTTATTATTCACTTGCCACTCCGTCATTTTCCCATCCCTTCCCACCCTCTTTTATCCCACCCCCCAATCTGCTTCCCTTCTTTTCCAGTCCGTGCATTGTGTACCCACGGCCGTTTCCTGTAATTTTTTTCTCCCTTCAGTTTTTTTCCTTCGTTTTCCCACATGTTC
>Ga0179591_1256261_pt1 | contig 11020 bp, 10 predicted proteins | sample CZOMad2_1_08_16f_FD_182891 | JGI IMG/M metagenome (GOLD analysis project Ga0179591, IMG submission 182891) | Vadose zone soil fungal communities from Angelo Coast Range Reserve, California, USA - CZOMad2_1_08_16fungal (PacBio error correction) | ecosystem: Environmental > Terrestrial > Soil >... | reverse complement strand
CCGCCTTTTCTGTTTTTTCTCTTTTGCCCTCCCCCCCTGTTCCTTCACCATGCTAAAGAACGTATCCCCGGCCTTACCTTTCTCCTGAGCAAATTCCAATACCTTTGTCCAGCGAGATTTTGTCCCCTTTTTCGATTTTTTCTGAGGTTTTTTATCCGTCTTGCACACTTTCTCGATGTTCGAGACCTCCTTCTCCCTTTTGATTTGAATTCCCTCCTATACACACAGGTGGTCCCTAAGGCATAGTATTCTTTCCCTCTCCAACTGGTCCAAGAAGCGAGATTCCGTGACCCATCGTCCTTGTTTCCGATATGGTTCAGTTAGGACGCGCGATTCCCCAAGAACGTTGACGCCGAAGGTCCTTTTCTCACACTCCTCCACCTCTCTTCGGACTTGAATATCCTAGAAAGTCGCAAATGCCCATATTGTTTCCCCTGACAGGCGGAGGCTCCTCGACTTCACTAATTAGCTTTCGCCCCGTCTTTCTATTCCGCTTGTGGCCCGCGAATGGGGTCTAGATTATCCTAACACCTCTCTTTTCTCTCTGAGTCCTGCCACAGTCTCTCCCCTTTCCCAGCCCTCGCAACATTCCCCAAGATGGTCCCAATAACAAAATTTCCCGAGATCTTAGTAAAAGAAGGTAGGACCCTTCTCTCTTAATACCTGACTAAGATGATTTCATCTGATCCCCTCCCCTACAGCATCTCTCGACAAGACTGATATAACTGGCTGAATCGATGTGAACACTTTACTAGATTTTGTACGTAGTTCTCTCGTAGGTGGATTTCACAAGGTGATCACCCTTTTTAGTTTCAGTCAATCACTCTTCAACTTTGTGCCGTGACCTGATTCTGACGGCCTAGAGCCCGACCCTTCTTCTCATTGTCAGTTTTTTTCTTTACCTTTGACTAGGAGTTGTCATTGCTTTCGACACTTTACCTTAAGTCCAACCCCGCTCCTGATCCCTGCCCAGTTCCTCCCTTTATTTTGCCTTTTACGGTTCCCCGTGTCATGCCCTTTAGAATATCGCGAGCAGTTTTCGTCGAGTTGGTCCACGTCAGAGCCAGATTGTTCCCCTCCAATGCAGTACGTCCCCTTTCCAAATGTCTACAGTCAAGCTTCACCACTTTGATACCTCGCCGCCCCCTTTCTTGGGCCCTTTCTGAGTTTTGTGACAGGGACTCACGTTTTTGAGGTCTTTTTTTAATCTTTATCCTGTCTTCTTTTTAATCCTTCATCCCCCTGCCTCCTTCCTCAGTATATGATCTTTAAAGTTACTGCCAATTTTTTTTTAAGTGGATGTGATGGTCTGCAAACCACAGGGTTTCTTTCCCTTTGAGCCCTTTTCTTCACTCATGCTCCCGAATTTAGTACCTGAGAGAAACACTGCCTAACCCGGGTTACGTACATCCCTTTAAGAAGCCAAGCCGCCTTTTTGACCAGGATTCTTTTCCTCTTCTTTTATCCCTCCACCCTGCGGGTCTTTGACACACCCCTCGATGCACGCCTTTTTCACATGAAGCCCCTATTCTTCCCCCCGGCCCGTCCGTCGATCATCAATGTTTCCACTCTCCCTTACAATTCGGTTACTAGTGCCAGGTACCCGGTTTAGTTGAATTACGAACCGCTGCGGTAGAAAGACTGAATTCTGATCGAGGATGTTCTGCCCCACCGTATCTTTACCGTCTCTCACGCCCTACATCCCCTTCTTTCCCCTCTGGCTCGCATCTTAAATAGAAACTTTCAGTCTCTCCCAGCGCTGACCAGCTCATCTTTAATTGAACCCAGCCCACACTAAGCTGTGAGTCCTTGTGACTCTGCACCCAAGATTGAGGTCAACGGCACCCTCCGACACCCAGTTCCGCGCCGAGTAGATTCGTGGCTCCCCAATCGTGCTTTTCCCAATCATGGCTGGCCCTTTTCAGGCCAACCCCTTCCCCCTTACTGCAATCCACTCCCCTGCCCGAAAAAGGTAAGGACTGCCCCCCCACACGGCCAAGTGCAAGCACTCTTCCTGCCTGTCTCGCGATCTCGTCTTCCATCGACCATTCCCCGCTTCTTTCCCTTTTTTGTCCATCTCAAGGACACTCTTCTCCCTGTGGTTCCGTTGATGTAGTAGTTTGCGGAAACGTTCCCTCCCTCCCCCCCATGGGTCTTCCGAGCGGTTACCGCCACCTCAACTTTCTTCGAGAAAGTTTTTATGAAATTTAGGTTTTTTTTTTGATTCACTTTACTGACTCGATTGGAGCTCGTCCAGCCTTTGCGAGTCCTGGTCCTTTTTCGACCTGTTCAAGGTATAGGCGGTCTGGTGAACCGGCCCCTTTTACCTAACCGTTTCTTTTTGTATTTATGCGTTTTTGGGGGAGGGGGAGAAACTTCTGGTACGAAGAACCCTAGAATCTTCCTCTTCTTGTACAAGTGCGTTCCCCGGTCAAAAGTAGCTCCCTCTCCCCCCCGTACTAATTTTGTCGGGACGGTGGCCATTCCTTTTTTTTTTCACTTAAGCACTTCCGTTTACACTCGGCGTAGATGGGCGCGTGCCACTTTCAGACAGTTTCCCGGCGTACGGTTAGGCCGTCCCCCCTCCCTTGTCTGTTGGATCTTACCTTTTTATACTGTTTAGAGAAGGTTCTCCTTTTACCCCCCTGTTTTTTTTGTGGATAGAGCGGCCTCTTTATGCCATACCCCCCTCCCGTCTGCAAATCTCAACCTCACCGGGCGGGGGATGCCTCCCCCTTTTCCCCCCTCCCCCGTCCCAATTCAACGTCCCTCGCCCTTTAAGAAGAGCTAGTAGAGGCTTAATAACTGATCTGCACCGTTCCATGGCTGAAAAAGGACCTTCCCCTTTTCTCTTCTCTCATTTATCCTGCACATTTGGCACTTTTTGATGATCCGCGATTAATGCTGCCGTATATATTTGCTCCCCCTCCCAGGGCTTTCGTCCTGCACTTCGACGCCGTTGAGTTCCCAGTCTCATTCCTGTCTTCTACCTTTCCCCTGTGCGGAATACCGCCTTCCTCTGACCCTTATTTCCCCCCTTTCTTTACCTAGACTTTTCCCCCCGCAACCCCCTAGAATTGCAGTGCCACTTTTTTTCTTTTGCCAATGTTCGGTGGGCTGCCCCCGCCTCGATCCTGCCTTTTTTAGTTTTTAGTCCCTCTCCTACCTCCTACATCAAAGTTCTTAATGACAGAGTAGTCGTTCGAACCTTTTAAGTACGTGTGCTGACCACTTTCACCCCTATCTTTCCTGTGGCCGATGTTCACCCTAGATCGAGAGACACTGCAGGATTGATTGTCTGGCTTTGCTTTTTTTGCTTTCCTGTTCTTCAGGTTTTCGTTGTTCGGCAGACTTGACTTTGTCACGGACTCCGTTCCCTCCCCTGATGGGTCTACTGAACCCCGTCCCCCCGGTGCGCCACGGCCGCACTTTGATGTACCCCTTTTGTGTCGCGTGTGGTTTCTCCCGTTTCCGCTGGTTTTTCTCTTCCGAGGTACCTTCTGTGGCGGTGTTTAAGATTGCGAATTTAATCTCGAATTTTTTCCCTGTGCAAAGTGGCGATGGAAGAGATGGTTTCGTTATCCTCCCGTCCTTTATGCTTTCGTGCTCGCGTTGTAGGAAGTCAGGTTTTTCCCCCCCCCCCCCCTCCCCTCCTCCTGGCCCGATGATGCTTCCCGCCGCTTTTTCCGGTTTCGTTTTTTTTTCTTGGCGTCCCCGAAAAAGACGGCCGAGTGCTTTAACGAATTTGTCGGCCTGGACTTTTAGAATGATTATTCACGGTGCTCTTTCCATTCTCCGCATCGTGATGATTCCCTAGTTACTCCTCTCACCTGTTTTAAATGCCCCGATGGTTTGATTTCCTGAGAAAGAGTCCTTCCTCGGCCCCTGAGGGTGACCTGCCTTCCTTTTTTTTTGGTAAGCCCCCTCCCTATGCTAGTTTATGAATCCTGCGTTTCCAAGGCTTTCCTCCCTACGTGTCTCGCCCACCCTTTTTTTTACCCCTACAACTTTTGACAAATTCCAACTGTTCTCCCCTTTGAAAGATCATCTGCACAACTTGAATCTTCCTTAGGCTTGCTCCAGTAGACGACTCTGGATAAGTCGCTGACCTTCAGACTGTTTTGCCCTTGACACCCCCCATCCCTCTCCCTACAAACGGGGATGGCTGCGAGGAAATGCTCGGATGGCATTCATTTTGCAGTTGTGTCTCCGACTGGAGCCCCCATTATTGTATATTTCTTTCCGTTCTTAAGAACCCGGCCAGCTTCGATGTATATAGTTTCTCCGCTCTGGACACCAATTGTCCGCCTTTCCTATAACTTTGTCCTGATGGTTCGATTTTTCTCCCCCCGTCATTCTGGTCTGATTGAATGTCCGTCCCCCTTTCCCGCCAGCGTCAACTTTATTCAACAACCTCCAGACATTAGAGCCGCTGCTCTCTCTTACAACTCACAGAACCTTGGACCCACCACTCCAGATGATTTTTCTCCATCTGATTGCTTAACGGTCCCCCCTTCCCAAACCTTACCTTTCCCAAGCACTCGGGTGACCTCTCTAGCATGCCTTGGAAGAAATCTCAGTCTCCTGTCCTCCCCGGCGTGGTCCACTCTTATGGCTGTTAGATTTCGCAGGGATCTCGTCCGTTTTTCTTTACCTTTTGACCATATCACTTGTTTTTCTTCAGTTGCTTTTTTCAGGATTCTGTTGTGCACTGCTTGATGACTTCCCTGCTTTCCTTTTCCCCGTCGTTTTGTTTTCTTGCGAAATCGATGTGTGTCTTAAGTGACTCATTCTTCCTCATCTTTTCGGTCTTTCAATTCTAGCCCCATTAAGGAGGAAACCTCGAGTCGTCAAACTTTCTCTTCTGGTACTTCGTTCATTCGCCTCCTCTCATTTCTTGAAAATTTGTCTAGATGTCCTAAATGATGGTCCCCTAGACTGCAAGAGTTGGTCGGCCTTTTCAGATTTATTCCGTTCGTCACAAACGTTCTGGGGATGGCTCTAATTAAAGGCCCTCTATCGTTTTCCCGATTTTACTCCCCCTGCATCTCGGTCTTCTTTCTTCTAGACCTAGCCTCCGCCCTTACTTATTCCCTGTGTTTTTCCTCCCCTGAGGGGTTCCACTGTCCATCTCACCGCCCAATCTTTTTCTTCGCCCCAGCACTCCACTCTTGCGTACGTCCCCCACCCTCCTGCCCTCCCTCGAATGAACATTCCCTCTGCCCCGCCGAGCAGATTTTGATGGCTTTTTTCGAAGCGAGCTGGCCGTGTCAAGACGTTCTGTCGCAATGTGTGAAGAGCTTTTTGTGAGTTTCCGATCCTTCGCACCCCAATCTGTCCACTTCCTCTCATCCTTTCCTCCTTTTTTTTTTCTCTCTCTGAACTTTTTAGATTGGTAGTGGGCTCGTTTCCCCAAGAAGTATCCCACCCATGGCTTCCCCCTCCCGTTGGTTCACTGCCAGACCGGTGCCGACCTCTGAAATCAACTCAACTTATCAGTTATTTTTCAGCTAGACAGTTCCCGTGCTTGATTCTTTTTTTTAGAAGTTCTTACCTTGTTCTGTTCTTTAGGCAAGCCCTGAGGTTCTTTTCCCGTTTTCTTTACTTTCCCGACGCTTACACACCTTTTCTAATTCTAGATGATTCTTCTTCGGCGAGACGGCCCTCAGACTTTTAGCTTTCCCCCCCCTTCCCCCTCCCGAGTTCCACCGGTGCCGTTTTACTTTCTCCCCTCCTCACTTTTTTCCAATACTTTTGGTTGTGCCCCTCCTTGCAACGCTTTTGTCTTCTATCCTTTAGAATGCTTTTCTTAAATCATTTCTTCTTTCCCCCTCAACCTGATGCAGGTCTTGCCTCCCTTCCATCCCACTAGGTTCGCTTTTTTCCGCTTATTTTGGCGCTGACTGTGCTAAATTTTGCCTCCCAAAGCCCGATTCGGCTCGCGTCTTTTTCCACCCATCTCTTTCTAACGTGGAGGATCCACACTTACCAAGATTGACCCCCCCACCCCAGCTTGTTCAAGATCCTCGCCACCCGTTCCTGTCCTTCACTCGATCTGGCCTTCGCTTCCCCTTTCGGAAGATGAAATTTCCCTCTCCTCCCCTGCAGACTCAGCGTTAAAAAGTCGTTTAGCTCTTCATGGGACCTCCCACTCGATGTCTTCCCCATTTCGTCTCCCTCGGTTCATGTCCCGAGTTTTTGTGGACATCTTTTGGAAACCGTTTCCCTCAGGGATGATTTCTTATCATCAAGGGAGATGTTTCCTTCAGGTTGGGGCGGTTTTTCACCTTTTTTATTCTTGCCCCTCAGAGTGTCGTTCTTTCTTGTTTGAACTTTTGCTCTTATTGCTTGCCGGAAGACTTCTTTTCGACAACAGCGCCGCTTTTGACCGCACGTCTCGCCCAGCGTTTGACGTTGCTTTTTTTTTTCTTTTTTAGAGTTCCTCCCTCTGATAATACCATTGCAGTTTATAGTTAACCATCCAATTGACCTTAGCGTGGGGAGCAACTTACTTATCAGAACCCCTTCACTGTCTCGTCCCTCCTCCGGATCTCCCCCTCCCCTCCCCAGTTTTGTGTTTAGCTGTTCCTGGGGAAATTGGAACAGCAGTTGCGCTCCCTAGGCCTCCAGCTTTTGTACCCCCCTGTTTTTAGGCGTCGGTAAATTTTTACCAACTAGCTTTCGAGTTTTGGGGCAGATGATATTTCCCAGTTAAGCATTGTTCTTTTTGACCTAGCTCAGTTTGGTCTTCTCCGTCGAGAAAATCCTTGCTCGTTCCTTTTCTACCAGCCAGTCCAAACGAGCATCTGGCTAAGTTTTTCATTCCCGCCCCCCCTTCCCTCCTTTCCAACCATCATTGTCTTTTCATCTCGAGTTTTTTTTCTCCACCCATCGAATTTTTGATTTGACCCCCCGTCTGAGCCGATCACGAGGGACACCAATTCCTGAAAGATGATTCCTCCGTTTGAACCCCTCATTCGATCATCAATGAGACAACCAGAAATGTCAAACCCCCCCCCTTTTTTTGTCCATCAGCTGATTGTTTTCCTTTTCCTTAACCTCCTACCTTTGCTTTCTACCCCGCCCTTCTTTGATTGTAGCCTAGTATGTTTCTGGCAAACCTTTTTCCTAGTTTTACGGCTCGATCGTTAATCCACCCTCTTTTTAGAGATCCAGGCTCTATTACTCCCCTCCCCCCTCCTTGAAAATTCTCTATTCGGAACCACCTCCACCTTCAGACCCCCCCGCCAACTCGCCTGAAGGCGCCCTGGGCTCCGTCCCAAAAAGACGGACTTCCACTTACCCCCCTACTAACCCCCCCATGGTAAATCTCCCCCCCCACGTCGCTTGAAGTGGTCTTACAGCTTTGCGGGGCCCATGGAGGACACTTTTTTTCTTCGGAAAAACGGTAACGATCCAAACGCCCAAAAATTTAAATTGAAATTTCCCGACACTGACCCTCCAATCCCTCATGAACTTACACGATGACTCCTTACCATCAGACCCCCATGCCAAGCTAACCCCCGTGGTAGCAGACCCACCTGCCTGTAATCACCCCCATTCTGTGTTCCCCATTTTGTAGGATTTTCTCGAGACCCTCCCCCCAAACCACTGCAGTCCTCGAGCGGTTTTAACTCAATTTTACCCCGTCGAAAGGAGTCGCCATGCAACAGGGGGGTTGCCCGTATTACTTTCCTTCCTAGCTTGCCGAGTCTTTCCATCAAGTCGTTCCGGTCCGGTTTTACTGCCTCCAGTTTAATTCTGAATCTCCGCGTCGGGGGAAAACCGACTTTGAATGTGCACCATGTGTAGCCCGAACTGTGAGGTTTCTTGTAGCGGCCTGTCTACTCCTCCCTAATGTTTTCTTAGGAAAGTGACCGGCCCCCAGAAGGATCCCCTTCTCTCCCCAAGATCCTTCAGGGGGAGACCAGGAACGTAAGATTGAAGTATACCCCCCCTCCCCCCTGGGGGCCCCCCCCTTGGTCCGGCCCCTTTTTTAATCAGTCCCCCCTCCTTCAATTTCCTTCTTTTTGCGCGGCCTTCAGTCCAGTTTGCCCGGATGGGTCCCTAACCCCAAAACCCCACAACCCCACAACACCCCACAAACCACCCACAAAAACAACCACAACCCCCCCCCCACCACAAGGGATGCCGTAAGAGAAACTTTAATTTTTCGCTCTCCTTCTCGTTTCGTAATTCCAGGTTTTCTCTCCTGTTTATATATCTCCCTTTTAATAATACCTTTTGTGAGAGCATCCACGTCTTCAAAGTTCTATGACGCCACGCTCCGTGAATCCAAAAGTACGGCCGGCCTCCCCCCCCTTTTCCCCTTTTCCCAATTCTGAAATCCCGGTACCTATAAGCCGAGGCCGTTCCCTTTTCAGGTCTTCCCAGGCTTCACCGCTTGACCATGGCCTTCCCCCCTCTGAAGGTGTTTATTTTTTCTCCTTTGATCCCCCGACTGACCTGGACACTTTTCCCCTGAATCTTAAGGATAATGTTCTTTTTCACCTTTGTCATCCCCCCCCTTTCCCCCATTTCTTCGGACCTGACTTCGATTCGGTCTTTTTCACCACCCTAAGCCCTCAGTATGATAACCGTGCCCCGGAGTTAACGCCTGGTCCTATACCAGGGTGGCCCTGCCTCTTTCCCCCTCGTATTAGTCAACCATCACGACAACCCCCCTCTCGTTCTTTTTTAACCCACTCCTTTGTTTTTTTGTATAAAATTGGGTTTCTTAACCCCCCCCGTCGCTCACCCATGCTGGTAGTTGTCGGGCTATCTCCTCCTAACCGCCCTCCTACTCAACTTCCAAACACTTCCAGACTGTCCGAAAATTCAGTCCGTGTGGCGCTCCCAACCGTTAAGGCTTTGGTAAGTTTTTCGATGCCGAGACTCGGACCCCTTTCCTTGAGGTATTTCTTTGCATTTTTCAGGTCCTCACTGTTTGGAGTCGTTGATGGGGCCTACTGGTCACCGTGTTGGCCGGACGACTTTTTTATGTCTTTGTTCCCCCCAGAAACTCGGTGCCTGCCGCCGAACCTCTTTCTTTTCCAAATTGTTGTTCGTTGGTCTTTGCCAACGGCGCTTGTGAGCTCTTGGACTGTTTTCCTTCTTTTTTTTGTTTTTTGATTAACCCCATTGAGTCTGTTCAGCTCGAGGATAGACTGTGTCCCCACTCTTTCTATGTCTCAGCTCTGCTTCCGCAGTATCCCCCTTGTATTGGATCTTTGTCAGTCGGCCGTTTCCGAAACATCCGGCGCCCCTCCCCTCGTCCCGGTTTCCTGCGCTCGTGCGATGACCTAAAAGCACTTCCGAGCTCTTACCCCTCCTTTTCCCGGGCCCTGGACTGGTCGATTTTGCCCTTCGTCCGAACTTTAGTTGCAGTGTTTCCTTTTCCGGTCCGACTTTCCCAACCGCCCTCCTGCTTTTTCGGAGGTTTGCAAAGTCTGAATTCTCCTCTTGGTCCCGACCTGCTGTTTGGTGGACCCATTCGGTGCACCTTTGGTAGGTGAAGTCACCCTCATGCTAGTGGGGTCACTTATTCTGAAGGAACTTCCGTCATTGAAGTGTCCACCCTCATCAGCGATGCCCATGCCCCTTTTAGGTCAATTTGTGACCCCGCTCCTCTGCCAACAACTCCCTTCTGCCCAGCTTTTCTTAAGGATGAAAACTAACCCAAGCAGTTTCTTCCCCGAGCTGTAGGACTACTGAGCCCCCCTTTCTTGCCCTTCCACCCCACCGCCCACTCACTTACCCCCACCTTTTTGGAGTCAGCGGATTTTGTGCCTTGAATATCCCCATACCCCCTTGTTCTAAGCATGTGATGCCCCGTGGACCCCCTGCTGGACTCTTCAGTTTGCTATGAGAGAAACTACTACTTGATCCCGTTTTTTTGACCCCTCTCACGCCGGCAACGTACCAGTCTGGCCTAGTAAGGGCGTTATTGCGCTGTTGAGCCCCGGGGCCCTTTGTAGATCGGACCTCCCCCCCCCCTGAATTTTCCCGTCATTTTTTATAACTCCCCCCTGAAACTTCGTTCTTTCGGTAGAGAGTGACTTCAAACTTTCCACCCCCCCTTCCTCACACCTACGCCTTTTTTTTTCTCTATTTGTGAGCGCCGATGCTGATACCAACTTTTTTAACTCAACGCCAGTCTGGAAACTCTTCCCCTTCCCTTCCTAGTCTCCTTCAGAAATTTCGGTTTTGCCTGTCCAAGTGCTCCTACTTTTTTGAGTGGAGATTCCCTTCGCGTGAGCGAGTCAGGGCCTGGTGTTCTTGACGTACTCATCCCCTCTCGATTGTCAGAGCCAGGGCCTTAGAATCTCCTTCTTTCAAGTGTGTTTGATATTCCTTTTTCCCGTTGTTCTTTAACTATTTGTCCTCTTGCGCATCTATTTTGTGCACTTTCCAGGAGAATCTTTTTCCTCCCTCGCTTGTTGCTGGCGTTTCCGTCTTCGTCCCCTTCATTTGCCCCCCATTAAGGCTTCAACGCGCGCCCGTTATGTCTCCTTTTCTGGTAGAATCCTCCTCCTTTCTTGAAAATATGGGGCATCTCATGATAACGGCGCGGTAAGCCAGCTGTTAGGTCTTCCCTCCTCCAACTCACTGCCGGAAAATTTTGGGATTGGAATCCCCTTGCCGAACTTTACTTTTCACGTGCCCCCCAGATTTTCTTGGTTCCCCCTTTCCTACTCCTGGGGGTCTCCTCCTCCCTAAACCTCGACCCCCCGTGCCGTCGACGGAGGAAATTGTGTGTCGAGGATTTCCCCGTTCCTCGACGAACCCAGCCCACTTTTTTACTTTTCTCGTCACTCCTCCAAGCTTTCGACGGCTAAACAAACTTCCCAGAAGCATAGCAGTTCATCCCCTCTCGAGTACGATACCCTTCTAATCTGATTTTGATTTTTTTCCTCTTTTAGCCCAGGTCGTGTCCACCTCCTTTTTATGTAGATTTGTTTTGTTGCAAGAGCCTTGTTGATGACTGAGCCACTATCTCACCCCCCCCATCTGAAAGTTC
>Ga0179591_1247896_pt1 | contig 11020 bp, 9 predicted proteins | sample CZOMad2_1_08_16f_FD_182891 | JGI IMG/M metagenome (GOLD analysis project Ga0179591, IMG submission 182891) | Vadose zone soil fungal communities from Angelo Coast Range Reserve, California, USA - CZOMad2_1_08_16fungal (PacBio error correction) | ecosystem: Environmental > Terrestrial > Soil >... | reverse complement strand
CTCTAAGCGAAGGGTGAGAAAATGGACGTTTCAGGAGCCTCCCTCCGCCTAGCCAGCCTTCCTCCCGTCGGGCCCGCTTCGCCTGGTTACACCGCGCCCTGGATTCCGGTCCTTTTTGATTCTTGGCTCAGAACTGTTTTTGCCTGTTCAGCTAATGTTGTTTGCTTTTTTAGGGCGTCGTTCTTTGCTCTTCCGGCTCCTGACGTTGAACGCTTCCCTTCCTTTGTTGCAAATTTGGTAATCCACCTTTCTTGAGTTCTTGCCCCCCCACTTTTCGCATTTGATTGTCTGCGGATCCCGAGCTTTCGGTTCGGGTCCTCGATAGTTGGGTTACCAGCCCGGCTTGTATCTCCCGCATCTCGTTGTACCGGTTCTTGCAAGTTCTCACGGCCTTTCTCCAAGTCGCTTTTTTTTTCGTTTCGTTTTGTTCACGGAGGTCCGTCATATCCGAGTATCCCTTACCTGGCTGTCCCCTGACCGAAATTTTACTATCTTTTGCCCTCGTTTGCCGTGGAGCGGATTCTCACCCCCATGGACGGACATGTCCTTTTGCTGGTCTGATCCGTATTTCCCTTTTTTCCTGAGTCTTATCGCAAGCGCTGAGCGGTCAGCTGAGGCTAAAGGCTCCTCCTTGCTTGCTGAAGTGCCTACAGATTGCCCCCATCGCGTTGGAGTTCCGTCAATTTCTTTTTGTGCCATGTAACTGTCTTACTTTCCCACGGTGGTCCATAGGATGCTCCCCCATTTGAAGTTCAAGGGATCCCGGTTCTTGTTGGTTGCGGCCTTCCGCGCTCGAAGGTCCCACGCAAAGGATGAGCTTAGATATTCCTTCCCGGGACCGTTGGAGATTTTCTGTCAGTTTTTTTTTGTGGTTGTCCGAAATCAACGCGCTGTGTGCTATAGGTCGTCGTTTACTATTGCCCCCTGTCTTTGTGGTTGATGTTTTGGCAGCTGAGATTAAAAAGTCGCTCCTTAATTTTAGGTTTGTTTTTACCCCCCCCTTCTCTGTCCCTTTTCTATGCCCCATTACTTGTAACACTGTCTGACACTGATGTCTGACTGGATCGTTCTTTTTTAATCCTGTGTCCCTCCTCGTGTCTCTCCTTTCTGAGTATCTTCCTGTAGGTGTTCTTTCATTCCACAGGTTGTCTCGTCACTTCAGCTTGTCAATCGTTAATTTGTTCGATTGACATGGGGGAGATTCGGCTTGTTAACACTTTTCACCCCGCTTAAGATGCGGTTACTCCCGGTTTTTTGCAAGAACGCCGGTTTGTTTCGGTGACCTCGTTTTTGAGCAGTTTCCCGATGACTATGTCTAGGCTCTCCTTATAGGACATCATCTCCCTTATGCGCGTCTGCACGATGGTTAAGCTGTTCCTTCCCCCCCTAGGCGCTGCACATCCTCATTTTGGATGCTGATTAGGCTGGTTGCTTAGCTAGCCCGATTCTAGCGGACTCATGTTTTGCCGACTTCAGTTAGATTGGGGCCAATTGCCACTCGATTGAGTAGGGTGCTGCGGAGCACACCAAACAGATGTTTTTTTTTTCTGGGTGAGAGGTTGATTTTCATTTTTAAGCCTGCTCCACCCTGTTGTTTTGTTGTCCCCTTTTCCTTGAAGTTTACCTCCTTCTAATTTTCTCCTTTTTTGGCTCCCTAGCGACTTCGCGAGTTCCCACGGCTCCTTTTTCTGGATTTTTCGTACGCTTGTCGAAAGCTCTTCTTCAAAGGTCATCCTTTCGCTGTCCATGTCCCCCCCCACCCTTTTCCAAACATCGGAGTGTGTGTAGCACACCTGCTCCCGTCCCATTCGCTCTGCTTATTCAAATTTTCCCGCTGTCCTTCGTTGCCTTTGGTTTACGCTTTTGAACCTTTAACCGTCCCCGACGTCGACACTTACAGCCCTACAGTTTCTTTACATTCAGCATATTTTTTGCCCCTGATACTGCCTGTTAGTTTTCTCATTTAATTCTTTAGGGACCATTGTCTGGTGGAAATTCACCACCCTAAGTTTTCCGAAACCCCCCCCATTCCGCACCTTAAAGTACTGTTAATAATGGATTTTAATGCCCCAGCCCCACCTCCCCTGCACATTTCGTTTTTGCAATTTTGGCCTTGCTTCTTTTGGGTTTTGGGGATCCCAAAATGATACGGCCGGCAACAGTCCCATCGCCCAACCTCCCCCCTGGTTCATTTTCCTATCAAGGTTCTTTCGACTGATATGCCTTTTGCCTCTTGTACAATGCCCCCCCCTTTTTTGGGGTTGTTGAACCTTTTGTTACAAACGGCTATGGTCCGACCGTTTCGCACTTATGAACTCTCCCAAAGAAGTTGTGCGCCTAGTTTCTGTATCCCAACATCAATCAGGGTTACGGTGTCTAACTTTATCCCCAGTTCACTGACTTTTCTCTTGTCCTCTCTATTTGTCGTCGATTCTATATGTCTAGTCTCTGGCAGCTCATCCCTAATTTTGTATAAATATTTGTCTTCGATATGGCATCTCGTAAGGAAGTAGCGGCTTTCTAGAGCGTGGTAGATAGTCGTATAATTTTAAAGACTCTTGTATTGGAGTGCTTGATTTGACCGTCTTCGCCAGATCATGGCTTAGTGTCGCTACCCTTTTGACGTAGCAGACTTAAGCTGTAGAACCTTTCTTCCAGGTTTGCCCCCGCGACGACTTGCAGTTTAGACGCTATCACTTTCCGCTGATTGTTTTCTTTTTTTTTTTTTTTTTGTGTTTTTTTTTTGGGTTTTTGTTTTCTGGGTGCACCCTTGAGGTGCGGACTGCTGAGTACTGTGGGTGCCTCCCACCCGGCCTCCTTTGTCGGAGTCTTTGGACCTGGCGACGCTTCATGCGGTGGTCGGCATTGCCAGCCATGACATACGTTTTTCAGGTCCACTGTGTTTTTGTGACGCACCACAGGAAACGCCCACATACCCTTGACCGGTCTTTCTCTATCTTTTGATTGGGATGGTTTCCGGAATTGTTATCCCCCGACTCCGCGACGTTGTTTTTTCCGTTTTTAATCTGTCCCCTTCTTTTCTTCTTTGTTTCAACTACTCCCCATTTCTTATAATGACCTTTGGTGAACGTTTTCTAATCATTTGTGTGTCCTGTTTGTTTTTTTCCGCTTGGACTTTCCAGCTTTTCTGTTTGTTTTCCCGACGGGTTTCCCAGAGGGCCCCCCCTGAGATTTGTGTGTTTCAAAGTTCCGGGGTCGTGCGGTGTTTGTTTTTGGGTTTGATTGTTTGCACCTTCCACCCACTATGTGTGTGATTTCAGTCCCCCGCCGGAGTTTCCCCTTCCTCCGTTTTGGAAAGCGAACTGAAGTCACGCTACCCACGTCCCGTGTTTTTCCCGGTACCAAGCGTGTTCGGGTTTAGCCCCCCCCTCAATTTCCGTGGCCTCTTATGTGACTTTGCACTATCGAGCACCATGGGCCGCAACGCCCTGTTCGTAATTGGTCCCCGCCGGGGCCGCATGCTCGTTGAACTGACCTGCTAATTAAAACACCCTGCTGCCCTTTTTGTGGTGGCTATGTGATCAGACGATGGGGTTGTGTCTGGTCCGGGCATCGTCCCAATCTTCACTTGGGTGAACGCTTTCGAGTGCCCGATGGAACTGCTGACTCAGCGTATGAGTTTGGACATTCTCGTGGGGAGCGTGAGACTCGGGGACGGGGTTTGCGGGCACGATTCAAATGTGCGGGTTTTTGAAGTTTTTAAAGAACACGTTACCTCGTCCACTGTATTTACATTATTTCCGCGTTCCTGTTTCATTTCCCCCCGTTTTTCTCCGTGTTTCCTTTTCTCACATTTTCTATGTTTGCACATAGAATCTTCAATTTTTTTTCTGTTTGCCTCTACACGTGCTCTATACCCCCTTTAAGTGCACGTTTTTGGAACATACACGCCAGTATCCGTCTTGCAGTCAGCATCATTGCCTTAAGCGCCTGCTGACCCGCCTTTTTTCAGCGTTTTGTTGCTCTTTGCGGGAGTATGCCGAACATCAGTCCACGTAATTCCTCGTTTCTATGCACACTTTGGCATGTCTCCTGTATTTTAGTTCAGGCTTACCACTTCCTTATTCCATATGTTGGTTGTTTTTTGGAGTATTTTCTTGTTTTTCCTCTGATTGACTTTGTACTCTTTGATCCCCCCGGGCCCGCCTTCTGTTTTGATGCCCAGTGGATGCTTTATATCATTTCGTCCTTCACAACGAAGTGGTTCTGCTTTCTTCTTATGTGTTCTCTGTCCTTGACCGTTTTTTTTTTGCATCCCAAAGCGTGCTTTCCTCTGTCCGACTCTCTCAAAGCTGATCTATTTCAGCTCGAAACAGATCCAGGCTTTTTTGTGGTACCCACCCTTTCTTTTCCCCCGACGTCGAAAGCGCTTGTTCCGGCCCCCCTACTTTGTCTTTGTTTTGGAAATTGTTTCCCGTTTCTCCATTTTGTTTTTCCCTTTTTTGAGCTCCCCCCCCCCCACCCCCCGTCAGCCCCACCCACGCACCAATTCGAACTGACAGATCTCTATCTTCGTCCTTTGTTACGGTCCTGTCCCACTTTGCCCAGCATTGTCTCGCACACTACTCCCCCGGTAAGTGTGTCGAGCAGTACCATCCTTGTGAGGTATAGTCAGTCCCATTGTTTTTCATTGATGAACCCTTTCTTGTCGTCTTTTTTGTCTTCCTGCCGAGGTTCATCTGCAGAGCTGGTGTCTTTTTTTTTGTTTTCCTTGCTTCTCCTTTTAGTGGTCTTTTTTTGTTGTATTTATGGTTCGTCTGTGTTTTTTTTTTGGATTTCCTCCTTTCTTGCTTTTCCATTGTTAGCTTCAAAACATGGATTTGAGTTCTTTCTTCCGTACACAATTTGTGATTCCTCGTCCTTACCGTTCCTCTCGATGTTTTTGATGCCTCCGCCCGAAGTGCCTAGCGTCCATTGTTTAGATTTTTGTCACTCTCGCCATCCGCAAAACCTCTTAGTCAGAAGGTGAAAAGAATTTTGGCTGTGCGTCGGTTCGCACTTGGCCACTATATGGTTTCTGTTGTGGTAACAGGTGGGGACCGGTGAGGTATTTCCGCCCTCGTTCAACGTGCCACTCTATCAGCTAGAACCACCAGCAGTTGAGTTATTTCGACCCTTCTAGGTCTTCCCTTTCTTTATAATTTGATTCCATTGTTTTTTTTCTCTCAGCTATCCCCTTATTTTTCTTTTCTTCCCCCCCCCCTTTGCCCCCAAGGCCCCCCCCCCATTCATCACCCCCACGCCCCCCCCAGTCCCCTTGAGTGGGGATGTCTCGTATTCTTTTACGCTATTGCCCAAGCCTGCCCTTCGATGTTTCCCCTTTAGAAACTGTGTCTGATTGTTCCGACGTTGGCTGCGTCATGTTAGTGACGTTGTACCTCGTGTTTTTTTCGCACTAGAGGATTTTTTTTTCCCCACCCCGTTTTTCGTCGTCTTTTTAATTTTTGTTTTGCCGAGGAGCGTTTTCTTTCCGGGCGCTCCTTCGCGCCGCCCCCCCCCTCCCGGTTCCCCCTGAAGTCATCCCCTCTTCGCGGAGCCTTGGGTATTCGCATTTTTTGATGTTTTCGGTGCCGGATCAGTATGCGGTGCCCAACCCATACTTGGTTGGGCGAATCTCCGGACTTTTCAGTGCACAATGCGCGCTTGTGTTCCCTGCTCCATCATTCTATCGTTGTATCTTTGTGAGCCGTTGGTGAAGTCCGCCTTTTTTCCCCCCTTTTTTTGCGCATGTGTTTTTTTTTTTTTTTGTGTCGCTTTTTTTCCCACTCCCTGAGAAATGTCGTAACACCCCACCGGCCCCGCCTGGGTTAGCGCGGTCTCCCTCTTTTCCCTTTTGCTTTCGTACTTATTTTTAGCATTTTTTTGCCCCACTCTTTTTTGTTACCCCCCCCCTTTGGTACCAGGTTCCCGCGTCCCTGGTTTCCATTGTTCTCGGGGATGGTTTTCTTTGCGCATTTCTCCGCTTTCTCTGTTTTTACGTCCTTTCTTTCCCCTTCTTTTCCTCCCACATGGAAGTTTGCGCTAGTTCCACCCTCATTGCCGTTAACCTCTCCCTTCGCTTTTTTCCTGGCTGCAGTACCTGTTGTGCTTTCCATCCTTTGCCGGCTTTTTTTGTCCCCTGTCAGTAGGGTGTATTCCGATACTCCTATTTGTTCAACCAAACCCCCTGTGTGTTTTTTGGTTTTCACACGTCTTTTCGATGTTTTTCTTTTGTTCCTTGAGATGACTACCGTATTTACTCTTGATATCTTCTCGTTCCCCATTCTTTTCTCTATCGAACCGCCTGATTTGCAGCTTCATCTCTTTTAAAATCCAACCAGATTGTCCTCGTAGGTCGCCGGGGATCTTTTCCCCCCCGGTCATGACTGACGTAGACTGGGTCGAGGCGGACATATAGATGCTACTACCCCGACAACAACTCTTTTTCGTTCTTTGCCTGCTGACTTTTTACACATCTCGGGCTCTCTTCCTTTTGGTCTTTGCACTCCTCCTCCCGAGTGTTTTAAATGGCTTATTTTGACCTTTCTTTCCCCAATGTCGTTTGAGTAAACATCGTTTAGTTTTTAATGAGCAGGTGGTTTTAGATCCTTTTACCCCCCCCCACCCCTAGATCCCCTCCCTGGTATGGTGCTTCGGAGTGAAACGAGAGCTCCTCCCCATTTTTAGATCCACAAAGGACCCTTTGGTAGCGTTCCAGTATGCAGGTTGAAGTTCATAGTTCCCGATCACTTTCTGTACGTTTTGTTTCGCCTAGTTCTGAAGTTTTTTCGGGCCAGTTCAGTCTCAGCGTCCTGTTCTGGTCATTTAATCTCTGGTATATTCTTGAAATGACTAGTCTATTTTACAGATGTATTGTCTCCCCCCGAGAGACCCCCCCCCATTTTTCCTTTTCAGACACATCTCCAGTGAGTACCGCCATGAGATTGAATTTCACACTCTTTTGACCTTGTTTCTGCTTAACGCCCCACTCGTTAGGTTTCTGCCGCTGGGCGCCCCCCCCCCCCCCATCCCCCCTTTCTACCTTTTCCGAAGTATCGCTTGCTGTTTACCCCGCTCAGCCCGCGTAGTGTTCCAAATTTGCTCTGTTTTTCGTCGTCTTCAAATCGGGGCGATGCCCGGCTCTATCTCTCCTCGCGTTCCACCACCCCCTTTTTCCCCCCCCCGCCCCAAGCTCTGCACCCCCCCTCAGCGCCCACCGACCCGCACCATCCCTCTCTGTCTTTCGGTTCGCCGGTCTTTTTTCTCCTACGGTTAACCCCTTTTGATAATTTAGTTTTTTATTTGAAGAGATATCGGATGTATAGCGTACACTTTCTGCTCTGGTTTTCTGACGTCTGGTTTTTCTGATTGTACCCCGTCTCGATCGTGGCTCCACTCTGGAGTTGAACTGTGCGTTCACCACGGAGCCTTTTGGGTCAAACATGCGCGCTGCCTTTCCAGACTTCTGACTGTGGTCGACTTCGTCCAAGCGCGCAGCGGGGTTCTTTGTTTTTTTTCCGACGCCATTTTTGTGTAGTGCCGGCGCAATTTGCGCCCATCACTTTCTCCGCCTTTTTTCAAATTCCTGCCCCAATCTTGCCTTCATATTGTTAGCATTTTTTCCCTATCGCGTTCTTTTTACGCTTTTCTCTTGTTAAGTGAGTCAACTTCCTCGCGTAATCCGCCCCTACGCAACTACGCAGTCCCCGCCGCTCTCTTCCCGGTTCCACCGCCCTCTTTTATTTTCACAGATATGGTACCACCTAGCTGCATGCCCTTGCCTCGATGGACAGATGTATGTTCAACTTTTCCTCCCTCTGTGATACTCCCCCCGTCATCTTCTGTTATTCTCTTCCATTTCCCCCCTTTGGATTCTCTCTTTGAGCCGTGTGTGTGTTTTGAGCGGCCTTCTCCACGTCTGACTCTTTTTTGTTTTGGGAACCTGTTTTCCTAGTGTCTGTAATCCAGCAGATGACGTACCTTCTCTGATAGAATTTTTTTTGTCAGAAAATGTTTATACGTTTGTACCTAGGAACTTACGTGAGGGGAGTTAGCTTAGTTGTCCCCTTTAGACAGACTGCCCTTTTTTGTGTGCTTTATGGAGACGTCATGTTTTCCGCATTAATCGGGGCGACACCGTTTGGATTCCACCTATTCGTGTTTTTGGATTGTGCCTTATAGGTATGTACTTGTTCCTTCTTCCCAGGAGAGGGGTATCGTCCTTTGTACCTCTTTTAGTCAATCTTCTCGTCTCCTTCTTCCCATATGATTCTTACCATGAAAGTCTTTGATCCTTGTAACCTTTCCGTTTCTGGGGCTGCTGTAAGGCATGGATCAGTGAGATGTGAAGATCAAGCCAGCTTAAGGTCAGGATTGATTTCTCCTGTCTTTTCTTTGGTTGAAGTTGCACTGTTGGCCGCGCCATTGCCAGTTTCTTCGTTTTTGGCGTCGAAGAATGAGTTTTTTTGTTGTTTTGGCCAATTTTTTCTTTGAGCCGAGAGTTCTAATTGATTGTTGGAAAATACGTGAGGGTGACATATTCCCATTCTACTTGTCCTATGTCGCGCCACTCCCTTTCGTGACGGAGATCGTGAGTTAAGATGCTGTCAGCGATTCGCCTTATGATGTGAGTGGAGCTCAATGATCGTGCCAGTGGTTTGGGGTCGGGCCCGCCCGGGTGGGGGAGGTTTTTTGTGTGAGGTGGGCGCCCAACCCTTTTTGCAAAGAGTCCAGAAGAGTATGTGAGAAAGTTGTCACGGCTAGGAACGCATGTAATACCGTGATTGAGGATCGCGATGGCACCTTTCAAGGACTCTCCGGCATACAACGTCTTACTTCTGGTTCTTCTTTAATTTTTGTCCGACCGAGATCTTTTACTCTCACTAGTAGCGGTGTTTCTCCCTTTCTAATTTTTTCTTCTTTTCCATGGGAAGCTAGTTTGGGTGCTTTCATAATTCCCATGTTGGATTTCCTCTTCCCCCTCTGTGCATTACAGTTTTTTGTCACGCACCGTGACTAACGTTGTGGATTCTGAGTCCTTTTGCTTCGGGGCCTGGGTTTTGCGCTGCGTGGTGCTTCCAGGGTTGGGTGCCCGGACTTGGGGGCTGGTGGGGGGGTTTTGCGTGGACTAGTTTGTTGCCCTAGCGTCAAAGCGCGCCCTCTGTAGCAGGTTTTTCTTCTTATTTTTTTGCGGTGGTTATGCTCTTTTTTTGTGTGTTTTTGGATCTGCCCAACCTTTTTAGATCGTTTTTCTTAACGAGTATTCTTTTTTAACTCTTACTTCTCTTCAGTTGTTGGGCAGTCTGTCTCCGGTATTGTCCTTGTACCCTCATATAGTCAGAGCAGTCTTTTTCGTAGTCTGGAAGCAACAAGGTCGCGATATTGTAGTTTCCGTGAAGAACCCCGTCAGCTGACTGGCACCCCAGTGCTGCAGGATAAGCTGGTCCGTGTCGAGAACATGGGATACGTTAGTTTTGGTTTTATTTTTTTGTTTTACTTTTTTTTGTAGACGAACTGGCCGCACCGTGTTTACAATGTACCAGGATTGCTCCATGGATCCTTACACCCTCGGAGGGAGTAGGCCGTTGGACGGATGAGTCTACCACATGAGGATACCGAGGGATTACTCCCCCCGCAATCTGCCCAATCGGGGCGAAAATTACAGGCGTGTGCGCCCGATCGTTAGGGGTCGACGTTGGAAACTAGCCACGTTTCGTGTCTGTGAAGTTCGTTGGTTTTTTTCGTCGGATTTGTGGTGTGAGTATCTAGACTTTGGTTTATTCGCTCAGTAGTCGGTATTTTTTTTTGAACGTCATTTCCTCCCCCACATATTCTTTGTTTTTTGATTCGTGTTGTGTGTACCTACTCCTCAGCGGTCCCAATATATCTACTTTTTGGGCTCTTGGCTTTGCTTCCCGTGGTCGCCAGTCGGGATTAGTTCCCCCTTTTCCAGAGGTACTCTGAGCCACAAGTAACGCCGTTCCATCTTGTCATTGGTCCCACCGTATTCACATCTGGCGGGTTTTTTGGGCTTGCGGTAAGGGGGGTGACTAGCTTGAGCCTCCCCTTTTCTTGCGATAGGAAGGATCTTTGCAAACGGCACAGCATAGATCGGTTATGCTTCTTGATGATGTAAGCAACCGCGCTGTTGTGTGAGCTCTTTTCCCCTACCGCCGGACACCCCCCGTTACCCTCCGGGGTTACAGAGAGAAAATGTCAGTTTACCCCTTACCAAGCGTCTGGGAAGGCGGGTCCTGGTCGGACCCCATATCCTCCGACGGCTGGTCTCTTTCGAGTTACGTGGTTGGTTCACGGAATGCAGGTTCGTGTTCTCCCCTCGGTTTAAATGACTGATCACTTGGTCGATCCGGGACGTTTCCCCCGTTTTCCATCATGTTATCCTTTTTCTCGACGCCCCGATCTTACGGCAGTGAACTCCGTCGGGCAGGTTGTACCCTTCGTGTTTATGGTGTCCTTGTTTTTTTCAAGCCTATTTGTTTTTCCAGGTTCGGGCGTTGTAAAACCTCTCTCATCTGAATCATCTCCTCGCGATCGAATTTTTCCCCCCTGCCTTCGTCCCTTTGTTTCCTCCTTTTTCGCAGGATTTTTGGACCCTGTGTAACCCACAGGTCAACTTTTCTTACCAAGTTCCTCTTACACGTTCAGCCTATTCTCCGAATTTTTGTTGAATTTTTTCTCCCCGATCCCACATGTTTGTGACCTGTTTCTTTTTCTTGCTTAATTTGTTGGTATTTGTTCTCCCTTGCTTTTGTTTTTCCCACAACTTATTCTCCGTTGCAACGCTCATCCATTCGAAACCTTTGATAAGACCCCATGAGTATTGCACGATATGGATGTCGAGGGTAAGTGTCCAAGGTTGCCTTGTTTTTGCTTTCGTTTTTTGAACCGTTTAGTTTTTGTTGACCCCCCTTTTTATCGACTTTAGAGATTTTGCGGTTCCAATCGTTTCCCTCGTACACTTACTTTGCAACCCTTTCCCCGTACAGTGTAACTCTCTTTC
>Ga0179591_1256666_pt1 | contig 11021 bp, 9 predicted proteins | sample CZOMad2_1_08_16f_FD_182891 | JGI IMG/M metagenome (GOLD analysis project Ga0179591, IMG submission 182891) | Vadose zone soil fungal communities from Angelo Coast Range Reserve, California, USA - CZOMad2_1_08_16fungal (PacBio error correction) | ecosystem: Environmental > Terrestrial > Soil >... | reverse complement strand
CTCTTGAGAGGGCGTTTAGTTTTCCGGCCGTCTAGCCCAGAATAACCGTCCCAGGCTATAGAGAGAAAGCCTCTCCGATGTCTTCAGAATCGACGCGGCCGGATCTCATGATAGGCATCTCTCCCCCTTTTCGTAAACCTCTTTTTTTCCCCGGTCGGAGACCATCGTTTGTTTTGCCAATCAGATAACTTTCTAGATCGCCTTCTTTCAAGGATCATTTCTCTAACCTAAGGGCAGCTCCTACTGTAAAATCCGGAACGCTTTCCAGCTCTTGCGCTTCCCTGAGAAAGTTCCCTAGATATTGTTTGACGCAGGCCGTCAGATGCGGATGGAATTAACAGGCTCAGGGAGAGCTGAGAGAACCTTTAGATCGTTCATGTCTGTTTCCTCTTCATCGCCGCTTAGCCATTAATCTCTCTTCCCCTCGATGGCTCTTCTCCTCCCCCTATTTTTGTAGCCTTGCGGTTTCTCCTCCATAGTTTCCTTTTTTCAGTGGGAGTATTTCCTTCAAGTTTTTTTCCCCGAGCCCGAGTCTTCGTCTTCCGCAAACAGGACTTCTTCCCTTCCCCTTGAGTTCCCTCCTTTTTTTACCTCAAACTCGTTACTGAGCAGAATGTGAAGTTACATTATCGCCCTTCCTCCCCGGGTTCCTTTCTTTTCCCCAATGCTTTAGTTATACAACCCGATACTAATGAAAGTTTGGAACTCCGTGAGGTACAAAGATTAACCTAGATCCTTTCGGCGTTTTCCTCATATTACCCTTGATTTCTTTGCGGCCGATGCAAGAGCCTCGTAGATGACAGGCTTTCCCATCACCCCTCTCTGTACCCCTTTTCCTTTCTTTCGGTTATCTTTCTGAAAACGCCCCCCGATAGAGCATCAGGACTCCTCATACCCTCGTCTGAGGTCGCCTATCTCCCTCCCTCTTTTTCCAATGCAGCCCGGCGAGTTGAATCGTCCCTGCGCGTCATTCAACTCACATGGGCGATACACAAAGGACTCCTTTGTTAAAAAGTCTGAACCGAGGAAGGGTCTCATGGACGAAAGTGTTCTCGGTGAGCGAGCCCCCTGTATTTATGCGGGAGGACGACGATTATCTCCTCTCCTACTTGAGCTTTCCTCTCCTTGTGTTTAACGGGAAATTAACCACCTACAAATAAACCCCTTCACCTTAAAGTCGCCGTACTGCACGCCTCCGGAAGATCCCTCCAGGGCATTTTCCTCCTTACCCGTTTTTCGTCGGAGTTGGCGTCTTTTATTCTTTCCTCCTAATAAGTGTTTTTGAGAGGACAAGGCCCCCCTCAGAAGAAGAAAGTGTAATTCCTTAACCCTGCCTGGCATTATCTCCGACTTCTGTCCCTTCCGGCGCTTTAACTTTCTTTTCTATCTTTTCTGGAGACAGGCCCCAAGCGGAAATGATAAAAGTTGCTCCCGCTATATGCTATTCAGAATACACTTTCAAATTTTTTTCTCTCTCCCCACTCTGACACGGAGGCCCTTTTTATGGCCCTTCTCTCGATTCATATTTTAATCCCCTTTTTTTTCTCCGCCCCAGTCCTTGCCGTGGTGCTCTACGTAGTTTTGGGCAAGGACGCTCAGATTCTCACGCAGTCCCTGCATTGAGGTAGCGTTCGCGTATCTCGTCCAGTCTCCGCTCTGAGGATTTCTATTCGGTTCTCGGATTAAAGCCTTGGGTATAAATAAAAAGAAAACCCTCGGTTCCCAGATAGTTGATTTTCAACGACTCTACTTTTTACACGGTTCTATTGCTCATCTTCCCTCCCTCCCGGACCCTTTATCCTCCATATAAGATCGTATAGGTCCTTCGAAGGTCAAGTCCTTTCGCTTCGTGAAGTATGTACGCGGGTCTTGGGGGATACGGCGCTTCATTTCCTTGGACAATCCCCCTTCCCACGGCCCTCCTTCTCCGGTTAGCCCGTGACTACCCTTCCCCCGATGTGATGCGTCGATTCTAACTTGGTCCAACTCCTTTCAAAGAATATTCGGTATTTTCGGTCCCCTCTCGCCGCCTGATGGGGCTTTCCCCATGGAAAGTCGGAAAGAACCGAAAAATCTCCCCCCCCCCTCTCCCCTCAAAACCCTCGCCCTTTTCGTCCCTCCCACCGTCCGAGGCCTCGCTTATCTCTTTTTGCTGTCCCATAGGCTCTTATTCTCTGTATCTCCTCCCGAAAGTTAGTCCTCCAGGAGGCTATAGAAAGAAGCTCGGTTGAAAAGGATCGGAATCTTCGGACTTGCCTCCCCTGTGCGAGGCCTACATCTCCTTTCTCTGGCCTAATCTTTCTGAACCTCTACTTCGGGGGAAGGATTGAGTCTGCATTTTTTTCGCGATAGGGCTCTGAAGATAAGACGATCTCCTCTAGAGAGAAGGGCAGAACTCTAGGCGGCCGAAGCCGGTTTTGATGCCAACACTCTTTTCCTCTCATCTTCATGTCCTCTAAAGATGGTCAGATTATTTTTGATCACCCAGAGAAGAGGAGAGCTATCAGCCTATCTTCAACTCCCGATTTTCTTATCCTTCGTTTCAGAGATAAGGTTCTTTGGGCTAGACCTCTCCATCACCTCATTTTACCCCCAAAGTGTTTCGAGTAGATTTATTCCCTGGGAGAGGAAGACTTCCCCCATAGCCCCATCAGATAAGGGAACTCCCTCGTCTCTGTTCTTGACCTCTTCCCTCGGGACAGAGCGCCATTTCTTCGTGATCAATCTCCCTCTCCCTCACTTACCCTTAGTGGAGAGAAAGCCCGGATCGCGACTAATACTGTTAGACCCATATGGTTTTTGGGTGTTGTTTTGGTGGTGGTTTTTTGTTTTGGGGGTGTGTTTGTTTTTTTTTTTTTTGTTTCTTTTTTTTCTGTGTTGTTTGTTTGTGGTTGTTTCGTTTTTTGTTGTTGTGGGTTTTGGGGGTTGTTTGTTGGGGGGGGGTTTGTGGGTTGGGGGGTTGTTTTCTATCTTCGGTTTTTTTTTTTTTTTGCGTTAGTTTTCCTCCAATCCCTTCAGCCCACATCCCTTCTTCTCTAGTGTAAAATGAATTCGCCTCCTCCTGAAACCGCGCAGAGAGCAACCTCCTCTTTCAGAACATCCGGCCTCGCTCAATCGTCGTTCTGTCGACGCAGGCCGTCAGTTCGCGATTTATGCTCCCCCCCCGTTCCCCTGTGCCGGTTCTATCTCTCTCAGAGTGTAGGTTGTTTTTTCTAATTCTTTTCCGAAGATTAGAAGCGTGCTCCCCCAAGTTTCTTTAGCTTGCAGTTTCCTAGAGCTTTCGTCTTCTAAACTTGGTCTCGCATTTTTTCTGCCTTTGGGCGATTTTGGATTTTTAGGTAAGACCGGACAGCTCCCCCAAGCCAAAATGCAGTAGTCAGCCCACTTTGTATATCTGAATGCTGGCAGAAGGTTTTCCCGACCCCCTCGTAGTTTAGCCTCTCTCCTTTGAATTTCTACCATGTTACTTTCTCCCCTTTGTGCCTTTGATGGTGGGAAAGCCGTCAAGAGATAGGACTCTCCCTACCTTTCAGATCTGCAGGAAGGAGACACCGGCCTGACCCCCCCCCCTCTCTCATATAGGAGATAGTTCGTCCAGTGGTAGAGAGAACTTGACATAGAAAGTGTAATATATCTCTTCATTCTCATACACGCTTTCTTCTCTCTCCTTTCTTCTACCTTCTTTTTTAGGCTATTCGTTGTGAGGAGGGGACCAAGACCGTCGTAGTTTGACTTTTCCGAATAGAAAACCTCCTCTGATCCTTCCTCTCGCGCGATTGAACCCCTCCTTCCCGTTCTTCGCTTCGGTCCTCTACCTATGGTCTCCTTTCATAGCCCCCGACCGCTTTTGTGGAGAAATTAAGAAGATGCAGGCGTTACGTCTCCGGGACTACGTGTCCGCAAAGTTCGCGAGGCCCTTTTTTTTTTCCCCTTGTTCTGCGTACTCTTGACGATCTCTCTGCCTTGAGTCCACTTTGGAATGTAGTGCATACTAAACCCCCTGAAGAGATTCCGCCCCTTCCTGTGCCTCTCCTAATTCAGGTGCACACACTCCGTCTTTTATTGTTGAGTTATCTCTCTTTCTCCCCTTACCCCCTACCCCCCTTCGAGATGACTCAGCCAATAATACGACGGGAGGAGAACCCTTTAGGAGTTATTGCAATTCTTAGTACTTCTCTTAAGTACCTTGATCTTATTTTCGGGGATATGCACGACCCTTCCCCCCCCACAACTCGCGTACACGATAAAAGTTTCGGCTTTAGTATTTTTAGTAATCATACCCGAAACCGTTGTCGCAGACGTGGGCCTATTCCCTTTTTCACTCCTCCTATCATCTTATTAAGCCGTGTCCTCTTTCCCCCTCTCCCACAGGCGGTACTTTTTTTGTACGCCGTATGGAGTGACCGCGTTATTTTTAAGATCTCTTTTCAGGAGAGTTTCGCAGCTATTCTTTATTCCTTCGTCTCCGGAGGAGCGAGGCTCGATGGGCCTTACCCTTATTTGTCTACCCCCTCACACCCGAGCAAGACGAGGTTCCGTTGTCGGGAAAACCTCAGTAGCGACGCTGGACCCGTCTATTCCCTCCACGCCCCTCCACCGACATGGAGTCTAGCCATCGAAGATGATTCTCCCCGCTCCAGTTCTCCCGTTCCTCCCCCTCTCCTGTGATGGAAAGAGCCTATTGAGTTTCTCGGGGAAACCGCCCCTAGTACATGGCTATTCACATGTCAGATCATTGACCCCGGTCCCGCTCCTCCTCTTAACCTTTTTCCCCCCTCATTGCCACTAATTTACACGGCCGATGTGACTATCTCCCCCCGATGGGGAGTAGTTTTTACGCTTGACCTTCCTGACCCGACGCACGAACATTACCCCCTTCCCACCTCTACATGGCACCATTCGAGTGAGGGCCAGTTTGTTTCTTCCTGATCAAAAGAGAATATTGTGGGCAGGTAACCCTGGCACTGATAGCTGCTGATCGCCCCTAGGACCCCCCCTACAGTCCTATATAACTTCTGCTAGTAGTAGAGCCAGAAGATTTGACCCTGACCTAGACCTCATTGAGGAATGATTATCCTCATCCCTATGCTCGAGGTACTTCTTATTCTTCCTGTCGCTCCTCTTTGCACGCGTACGGGTCTTGCGCCCTGCCTGGTTTAGAAGATCGGAAAGGGAGTTACATCCCTGCGCCGCTGCTGACGACCGAAGGGTTTCCTCCTAGGATGGCGGCTCCCCTACTAATGGGTTTTGGAAATCAGGGCGTCTTCGGGAACGAGCTTCTTGATCTAGAGACTAATGGAGACGGTATATCTGCCCTGAGCAGCGGCGCCGGTAGCACCTCATCTCCTCCCCTTTGCTCTTGCCGTGATCTCGTTTCTTTTTACGGGAGTTTTGCGGTCCCTGCCACCTCTCTCTTTTCTCTAGAAGTTGTGTGTAGAGAGATGAGAGGGTTTTCCCAACCCCTCCACCTCGCCCTGAGATTCAGGTCGCTTTTTTTTCTTTCATTCGAGGCGCCGCGCGGCCTCTGTCTCGTGCTATCCCTACGCGGCAGTAGATCTCCTACGATCAAGCGACTCTCGATAGTCCACCCCCCCTTTTTTGAGTGCACGCACAGGTTAGAACCACTAACCTCTCAGAGTTGCCCCCTTCGTATCGTCGTCATCCGGTTCGAGCGAAGCGGCGTCTCCTCGATCGTTCTCAACTCTGCCGGGTCCATCCCCTTTTTTTTACATGCAACCTCACTTTAGATCGTCCTTCAGAGGAAAGAAGGTCATGCACGATTTGAGGTCCACAAGTGCTGCCCGATGGCGGGTCAACCCTGCGTTGCGAGCGGCAGCACTCCTTTCTCTCGTTCCTGTCGTTTTCCCGCCTTCTCTTTCCCCCTATGAACAGAAGACCCCTGTCAAGCAATAGAGGGCTTTTGAAGATCCGGTACTACGCCAGTGTCGTTTTTTCCATTTTCGGTTAGTTGGGCTCATGTGGTTTATTCGTCCTTTCAGTCCTGTCCCTATCAAATCCCAGCAATCCCCTGAGATCTGACTTTTTTTTTTTTAACAGGCCGTATTCTTTAAATGAGTTGGATAATCATTAAGAATAGCAAGACTTTTACGGTACCCTCTCAGAATTTCCTTTCAACTTTCGACGCTTCCTTTTTTTTTCTTTTTTTGTGTGTTTGGCTGGTTAACCCGAAACGCATATCAATCTCGAAAATATGCCTGATCGTCCTTCCGCTCACTGGCTGACCGCCTCTCCCAGATTTGAGAGGCCGATCTAAGTCCCGTTTTTTGCTCCGATCCCCTCCATTATGAAATTTCCCTCGTTTTTTCGGCTGTTTCATGTAAAGACGCGAAATCTCTTGTGGGGTATCTTGCGAGAAACCTCCTTTATCGAGAAGCCCTCTCCTCCTCGAACTCCTCCCCGTTCCTGGCCTGTCCGAGAACGCACGCGCTTCCCATTCGCCCAGGCAGATTGAGGCATACGTGACGCGGTCTCCACGACAGACGGAGACACCCATGTCCCCCCGCCTGTATCTATGACCCCCGTCTTAATCTATGTAGAGAGGTGGCGGGATCCTGCCCTAACGTCCCGGTAGAGAGACAACGGTTCAGTGGAGGGAAGTGGACTCCCTTCATGCGTCCCCCTTCCCTGTTTAGCAGTTTTCATGCGTCTGTGTCTCGCGGTGAACTTCCATAAATCATAGCCACTACCTGAAGCGCGTATGCACGCCTTTGTCTTCTCCTCCCGCAGGTTGAGATACCCCGTTCGTTGTTTTCCGGGTTTTTTCTCCTACTTTTCCATAATACCCTCCTTTTTGTGGAGGAGTCAAACGCCCTCCTCCTGACCGAGGTAGATGTTTGAACCTGCGTATGCCTTTTAATTCTTCAGTACGCGCATCTCGCTTTAAGGGATGGTCTCTTCTCTAGGTGGCTTACCCCCAACCCATGTTTTAAAATGAATAACAGGGCTGGGCTTCTCCTTAGATACTCTTAAGCATACACAACCCCTTTTCTCTTTCTTTTCCCCCTTCATGGTACTTTCTGATTGACATTTTCCGTACTCGCATAATTGATTTCTGACAAGTGGGATTAAGACTTCAAAAAGGCTGTTCGTGGTGATAGCCGTCCTGATTCGTGGTAATGACCTCCTACTATCCCCTCCCCACTGCGGCCTGCTTTTTCAATTTGTAATTTCTCGCTTCAAGAGAAGAGGAGGAGGTCGTACGGCTGGCGCTTGTCTTAGTTCGTTCTGGTTGGCGCCCGCTCAAACAAGATGCACACCCGTTTGCGAGGTCGGAGACCGCAGCCTTTTTTACCTCTGGACCACGGTGCTCTTCCCTTCGGTCCCAGAAAAGGACGAAATGGAGATAGAAATAGACGTTGACTCGAGTACCGCCGTTGTGTTCCAAGTAATTTACGTCGTAGTAAGTAGGGGATCGGGGATAAGAGTCTGATTGTACTCTCCTTGCCCGCCAACACACGAAGACACGCGATCCTTTCCCCTCTTCACCTTGTCTATTAACCCCTTCCTCTGGCCCCCCAGCTGGAATGAGGTTCCGGTCACCCTAATCGAGAGTTTGATTCGTAGCCTCCATTTGGGAGGTCTGGCTGTTTTACAGTTTACCTAACCGTCACCCCCCTAGCCCAGTTCCCGCACATTGCTCCCAATTGTAATTCGAAAAGAATCTGTCTCGAGCCATAGAGCTTTCGTTCATATAGGCGATGCTAGAGGAGAGCGCCAGTCTTTTAACACCGACCCCAGGCCGACTTCTTTCCTTTCTACTCCTGCTTCGTGCCTCAACCGATGGTGAACATGAACTATCGAGATGAAGGACGCGTGACTACTAACGAGACTCTTTAATCTTTCCCCTTGCTTTCCTGCTGCCGCTCTCTTGGGACTTTGAGGGTGCGGCTTTTTTCCCTGCCTGCTCGTTTGAGAACTCTAGACGGCTGACCGCTGAAGATGGCTTTCCGAAGCTCTAATTGTGTCGACCATTAGTTGGCGGCAGAAAGCCTGGGGCTTTTCTCCCCCTCCCTCCTGGTGACGATCGGGCTCTTGATTCCAGCTGATCCGACGAGATACTTATCTCTTCAGATCTTATCTCCCTCGTCTTCCCTGGTCCAGATCTTGACTCTGGCGAAGGATCCTTTTTTCTTTAATAAGGAGACGGTGGCTGCCCTTCTTTTTCTCCCCCACCTCCCTCTCTCTCCTTTCTCCTCCCTTTTTTTTTCTCCTTCTTTTTTTTTCGGGATTCCCACCGTAGGAGACCACCGAAGATCTCAGCCCTGGTCCTTCCAGATAGAGGACCCAGAGCTCCCCTCTTTGCTAGGGCCTCCTCGGAACGCGCCATTCTTCTTTCTCTCAGCGCCCCTTCCCGACCCCCTTTCCCAGGTGGAGTCTCCACTGCACCCGGCTCCCGACTACTCTAGTCCCACTAGAGAGTATATGCAGCGAGAAGGCGTCTCCGGTATCATCGTCGAACCGAGCATGCTCTCCTCCCTGCACCCTCCCTTCCGCGTTTCCCTCCCTATTGCAGCTCCCTCCGGTACTCGGCCTCTTTCGTTGGATGTCCCAGAAGACAGTTCAGAGACGATGGCAACCCCCCCAAACCCTGTTTTCAACCTCGGAGGCAGTCGATCTCTCCTTGCTGGATCTCCCGGACTTTTCCTTTTCCTTCTATCCTCAAGCTTTAGCCGACTACCGGCCCCAACACTATTTAGCTGGGGCCTCAGATTCGGCTCAGGGAAGGAAGGTTCTTCATTTCTCTCTTTTCTTGTTTTTCCGACTTTTTGTGGTCCAGGTAAGCCCCGAAAGTAGCCACAGACCAGCAATTTTCTCCGCCTAAAACTTCAGTCTTTTATGTGTCCATTCGTTTAGAGCTTCTACGATCGTCCCTCTAGTCAAGTACCAGTTCTCTCGCAATTTTTTGCCTTGCTTTACCAGGATCTCGGAGTTCCCTCTTTTTATGGGTTCCACCTTACCTCATAAAAGAGAAAACATTGAACGGATTGGCTGACGTGCGCACCGCCTACTCTATTCCTGACTTCCCGACGTCCCTTCCGTCCCTTTTGAAACTCTGGCACCAGAACCCCCCAATTTGAAAGATCCTTCTGAAGCGGCGGGTAGACACAAGATCGACCGAGAGTGTTTCTTGTTTTTTCTCTTTTCCCCCAGCCTTCCCGTCAGCCCCCTCTTTTCCTTGAACTCCTGCTCGGGCCTAAGTCTAATCGCGATTCATTCCCCAGGAGAGATTTCTGTAATTTTAGCTGGTCATGAACTACCATTTTCCTTCCTCTCCCCCAGTCCCCCTCCTCTTGTTGACGAACCCCCCCCTTTTTCTTAAGGCCCATTTTCTAGAGCGTTTCATCAGAAGTGTCCTTTTCCACGGTGAGCGACGTATTTAGTCGTTGCGTCAAGATTCGAGAAGTTCTCTTCTCTACTTTGTGAGCAATTCGCGAGTTGTTGGGAAGTTCCCGGCATACCTCAAAAGACATAAGCCCATAACTGGAAGACTCGATATGTACACGTCCTGTCATACACCTTCCACGTCAGGTTCCTTCCCCCCCCCCCCTCTTACTCAGTTTTTTCCCCTTGTATCATTTTAATAATGACCTTTGGGGTTTGTGAGAGAGATAACGACCTACGTCTCCGTCCTTTCTGTGCACCTTCTTTGTATCTTGACTTCCTTTGTATGGATTCATTAACGGATGATTCAAGGCTTTTTTATCTTATCCAGGGTTTGTGAGAAACGACATTCAAACCACCCAACTCTCTTCCCATGCTCAACTTTTCTCGTTTTCTATCGCCTCTCCATTCTCCTCCCGTACCCCCCCTGTTGTACTGACGAACTTCAGGTCCCCAGAGGAACCTGCTTCCCCTGGCTAGATTAAATACCTCAAGGTTTCATTAAGCCCTTCCCCTTCCGGGCTTTTTCTTAGCCGTATTCTGGTCAAGGACACAGTAGATTACAGAAATAGTCCCCTGGACTGCTATTTTCCCCCACTTCGCGTTTTTAGCTGTCTCGAGCAGTCCCTCACCCCCCACTCCGTTTCGATGGAGAGGACCCCCTTCGATGAGGATTTTAGCGATGAGGTTTATAAAAGAACCCCCGACCTCACACGACGCGTTCTGCTTGATGATTGAGACCTCCGAATCTTTTTGACCACTCATTTAGTCATTTCGGACAGAAGACCCGTGAACATGTTTTTGCTTGCCTTCTCGAATGACTCCTCTTTGACGTTGACTCCCTTCCTCCGTATACTTGAAGTATTTCGACGAGTTCTGGCTATTCACCTAGTGGAATCATTGCGCACCTCTTCCCCCCCCCTTCCAGATCCTGATTAATGGTAATCCCTTTCATTTCACTGTTCTCTCCCGTCGAACGGGTTAGGAGGAGATGCGAACTTCTGGTCCCTGGGAACAGCTACCCGGGCATTTCGGCCCTCTCGACAGGACTGCTGGGTCGTCCCCTCTGGCCGGGTCCCCGGACTCCTCCCAAACGTTTCCCCCCTTAACTTTTCCACACATGAGCGACCCCAAGCGGAAGTCCCGCGAAGACTAGGCCATCAAGTCGAGCTTTGCTGGTTTCTCGAGGCTTTTATGGGCGTCGCTTCCTTCTGAAACTCTATATACACGGCGCGCTCTCCTGAGAAGGAGCCGAGTTGACCAGGAATCGCGAAGTGGCTTCTGGCATCATTAATCTCGGCGCTTACCACTTGTATCTCTTTCGGCTGTTGCCCTACCCCACCCACTTCTCCCCGGTTTCCGGGAGGAAGAGAAACTCTCTCAGAGACTTCGGTTCTTTTACGACTTCTTCTCTTTCCTCACTCTCGAAGGGGTCGAATAGGATTCGAGACATAAGACCTTTTGTTGAGCGCACGGGGACCTATAGTTGCGCGATTTTTTCTCTCCCGCCGAGATAATTGAGAGACTCGCCATAGGCCCAGAGTCAGAGTCCTGAGCGGTTTAGAAAGAGACTGTCCTCTTCGAGGATCTTCGGGAGGTTCCGTGTCTTCGCCCCTCTT
>Ga0179591_1236131_pt1 | contig 11021 bp, 7 predicted proteins | sample CZOMad2_1_08_16f_FD_182891 | JGI IMG/M metagenome (GOLD analysis project Ga0179591, IMG submission 182891) | Vadose zone soil fungal communities from Angelo Coast Range Reserve, California, USA - CZOMad2_1_08_16fungal (PacBio error correction) | ecosystem: Environmental > Terrestrial > Soil >... | reverse complement strand
GACTTTCCTAATCGGCAATAGAATTCAAGCTTTTTAGCCCATTCAAGCCTCCCCGTATTTTTGCCTTTGTGGATCATGTGTAGCGAGGCGAGATGTGATTTGGCGTCCCGACCCGGCTTTTAATAAGTACGTTGCTGAGCTCCCCCGACTTCTGGTGCTTCAAAGGCTTCTTGGGAAATGTTTTATATCACAGGTGTACCCCGGGCTCGGGTCGAATGCTTTTCTCCCCTGTCCTTCTAAGTAGTTAAGATTTTTTACTGAGTAAAGGCGGCTTTTCGTTTCGAGGTTTCTCTGAACCCTTCATTTGTGCGGTCAATACTCCCCGCTTTCTCTTTATGGTTGATTCAACCTCGGCTTCTGCTGCGAGAGCCCTTATTTTGTTGAAGCTCCCATAATTAGGTAAGAAGCGGCGTTAACGTTCAGGCGGCGGACCTTTTTCTCGGGCATCGATACAGGACATATTGACCAGCAGGTGCCGAGCCCGTTTCTCGTTCCTCTTTTGACCGTTCTCTGCGATTGTTTGTTGAACATTGCAACTCCAAAGAATCGAAGCGAGTTGATTTTCTGCCCAAGATCGAAGACCGCTCGTTTTTCCTCTCTGGCGGTTGCCAGTCCGTCGTCTTGGTTGGCCTAGAAGTGCCTTGAAAATGAGGGAACTTTGGCTGCTTCCCTCGTTCTTTTGCTTGCGGTTTTTTTCAGTTACCCCTGTGTTACTGCTCCTTTCTTCCGTTCGATACAGATTTTTTCGCTCGATGGCTTCCCTTGAGTCCATTCTTTTGTAAATGAGCTTCAACCCTCTTCTCTGACTTGATTTTGTTTACTATCATTTTCCGTAGCCCCCGCTTCGAAATTTTTAGAGCTGGATCCAAGTTTTTCGGTTGCACAGGGCCAGGTTTCCCCTCCCCCATGTGCTTGCCGGGGATGTGCCGCACATGCTTTTTGTCATGTGTCCGGCCTGCGAGATCTTACTCGGGTGGTTTCCGATCAACAGCGGTTTCCCCGCTGTTAGAATTCCTCTAACGGTCTCCGCCGCGAGAAGACTCCGCCGGATCAGCCCTTTGACCAGGAGCCCGGAGCTTGCAAATGCTTTGCGCCTTTGCTTCCCGCGCATCCAATTACTTTCCTCCGGCGGGAAGACGATAGTGCTGTCATGGTCACGCTTCCCAAAGCCGAAGGGCTTTTGGATGACTCTTTACGGTGGTGCCCAATACCTCTTCTCCTGCATGAAATGGCTTGTGACGAGATAGGTCGAAGTCAGCGTGCGACTTCAGCGATACGCCGGCGCAATGATGCGACTGTAGGTTGCAGTTCTGCACTCCCCTTGAATATAATTGTGGAGCGCACGATTTAGTAAGGGGCTGGTCTTATAGGTGTCTCCCTGGGGAGTGCTACGGCGCCATGGCTCCGCCAACAAGAAGAGCATTTTTCTACCAAGATATGAAGATGAGGATCTCCGTGGTGGCCTTGAACCTTGATAAGCCTCGATGCACTTGCAATCATCACTTGGGAACCGCGCGACCGTGTTCCCGCCGCCCCTCTTTCCGACGCGCAGTCCTCGTTCCCCGAACGCGAGACTTTCTATTCGGGCGCCTCAGTGTTCTGCAGGTGACCTGGTGAGGCCGATTCCCGGTCGCTCCAGCGGGTAGACCCTAATAGGTCCTCCGCGCTGATGATTTTTCCGTTCTTTGCTGCCGACGCCGTCCCCCCATCATTCCCGGCCCGGATCCGCGTCTCCGGCTTCCTTCCCCTTTGTGTTTTTTCTTACTTCCCCCCACAGGTTTGACCTGACGCCTTATCTACTGTAGTGCAAGGAAAGTAGAACAAGCCCCATACCTTTACATGATTTCTCGTCCCCACGTTCGCATACTTCCAACAAAGATATCTGTGATTGTGCTGTCCCATGGCATAGGCGTCGCCCACTGCCTTCATCAGCGCTTTTTCCAAGTTTTGATCTGCCCCCCTTTGTCTTGATTAAAGTTCAGACGCACTGTTTCGGCTGACGTTTTGTCCCCACCCGGACCCCCTTCCATCTGTATATCCTTGAATCGAGAAGATGCACTCACAAATACAAGTGCCTTTTTTATTTCCCCCGTTGTATTCCTCGCCAGCTTATTTTGCTTCGTAGTTGAATTATTAGCTGTGCCATTTCTGACGCCCCTCAACGATCTCGATACTTTCGGACGCGCGTTCTCGGTGTTTTCATGGCCGATTTTCCTCGGGTGCCGCTGAAAAAGGTCAACGATTCGTTTCCTGCCGTTCCCCAACCCACTGCGGGCGATCTGGTCGGACCGGCCTCTTTTTACTTTCACCGCCGTTTGTGAAAACGATGAGGGCGTAGCTTGTTTGAGTGTGCAGTGTGGTCTCCAGCCCGACCCCCGGTCTTCGCCCCCCAAACCAGGGCTTTTTTGGCTGTACGGGTCCTTTGGGCTTGAGGTTGCGGGGATGGCTTTTCTTGCTGTTATTGACGCGGCGCGGTGCCATCTCTCTCTCCATCTCCTCCGTTTTTTTCGCTCTCTTGCACGCTCTTAGCCGAGCTTGCTTTAGAACCCTCAAACCCACGGATTTTTTTTGTCTTGAAGCAATGTTGGGGAGCGCGCCGGGGTTTCGTCTTGAGTATCCCAGATTCCGGTCTACGATGCACACGTTGCATCGTTCTTTTCTTCCTAGTCGTAGAAAGGACTTTGAGCTATTAAGATCGATCTTTGGGTTGGCGGGAACTTTTTCCGGCTCCCTTTGACATCGTACCCTGGCCGGCTTGCTTTTTCTTAGGCACCTTCGAACTCGCCGTCACTGGAAGAAATGTCGATAGATCGGCCTCACCTATCTCGCATACGTTGTTGACTCCTTTCCTCCTTGCGAATGTTTACCCTCCGTGCGCGCGCTGCGGAGTTTCATGTACCGAATGATTCGGCATTTGGTCTCTGTACCCTAGCTGCCTAAGTTCCCCCTCACCTAATTCGCTACGGTCTTAGTTGTCCGCGGCATCGCCGACCTTTATGTTTTTCCCTCCCCTTTTTTCTCGAATTTAAAGGGTGCGCTTCACGCTGAGTTTTCCTGAGATCTGTTCTAATTCTTGCAGCAGATCGAAAATAAAGCGTTTTCCGACCCCCCCCTCCTGCGGAAGGGACAGCATTGTCCTCAGTTTTTGACGTTTTTTGTTCCTCTTTTTCCACTTCTCTTTCCCTTTATCGACGAAGACCAGGACACAGTGTGCACTTCAGCCAATTTATTTCAGCATGCCATCGGTAAGGAGAGAGCGGATGTAGCCTCGTGAATTACTTTTTTGCCACGGCTGTTTTGGGAGCAACCATCTTGCCTCGCCTCATGTCAAGACGATGGTCTTGATATGATTTTACGCCCTCGCGCCTGGTCGGACTCTTGCTTTCATGCAGCACGATCATCGGGCCGATTTCGTTTATCAGTTTGTTCCTCCTACCCCGTCTTGGTACTTACGGCCTCGTTCTCTTTTTTTTTGATTCCTCTTTCACGCGGTTTCCATGGCGTGGGCGGCCCTTCGATTTAAATTCTCGTCAGGACGGATTTCAGTGTCAAGGCCAACACTCCTTCGACGGCATGTTTTTTTGCGCGCCTATCCTCCCCGTCGACGTAGACGCTCCTTTCCCGTAAAAAAGGCTGTTGACCGGCAACTGTCTCTCAACGGCTTAGTGTGTTTTCGCCCGCTCATGTTATTTCCCCTTTATTCGAACCGCCGCCGCGACTAGCGCTTCGTGCTTGTCTCTCTGGCTGCGCCCTGACTGCGACTCTAATGCCTGTTCCTTCCCTGGTCGAGACTTTGAGGATGGAGCACGTTGCAAGCGGTTCCCCGTCCTCAACCCCGCCTTATTCCCTGTTTCCCTCCCCTTTCATCACTTACAAGATTCCGCCACGCAGGCTGTCTCGCTGCGGTGGGACCGACCCTTCGGGTTTCAAGGCTTTTGGATCTTGGGCGCCCCCAGATCCTGGAGTAAATTTCTCATGGGACGTGCTGTGTCTTCCTGGCCCCCTTCTTCTGCCGCCAGTTCCTCGGTAGCTTGCAATTCCCGCACTTACAAAAAACTCCGCAGATGTATGATCGGTTGCGGATAATCTCGATCCGGGGGATCCATCCTTCAACGAAAAGGCAACCCAACAATTCGTGGTTCGAATAACGGTTTTTTTTCCTTCTTCCTCTCCCACCAGGTACCTGAATTTTCGACGCGGTTGATGCCGCCCCAACCGCCGCTGTTGCGCTTTCCCCCACTTTGCGCCCTTGGTCGCTCCTGATTTTCGGCGATAGGCACGACGGTGGCTCCGCCAGCGCTTTTTAGCCCACCCCCGGTGCACCTCGCGCTCTTCTCCCGCCCCCCCCCTCCCTTTCGCCACCACGTCGTCAGGCCGACCAACCACATGCCGAGCTGGTTACCGCCTGCTCAATTTTTTGTCCTGGACATTTTTCCTCCCCCTCTACCCTCTCTTTTTAGGTGCCGGGAAAACCTCTTTTCCAATATAAGTTACAAGGCCTGGGGACGGCACTGTTTCTCCTTGCTGCCATGGTCCGAGATGCTGAAGGAATCCCTTGAGTGCCGGCCGCCGGAAAATCTCCGCCGAGGATGCCTCTGACTTGATTCGGTCCCCTTCCCATGGAGAGGCCTCTAGCAGGCCTCCAAATGAGGTTAAGCAGAGTCGACTCTTTGCGTTTCTTCGTCGGGTCGAGAACAATGAAGGAATAAAATTTCTTTATGAAGTGCGCATCTGGCCTCCCTTCTTGTAGTCTCTCCACAGATATAAAAATGACGGACCAAGGCAGTGCGATACCGCGCCGTGTTTCTGAGCGTTTCTCTGAAGGATCGGTGTAAGGCCAGACGCATGTTGACTTAAACCTGCTGCCTTAATGAACCCTTCTCAGATATCTTGATGCAAAGGAAGCAAATCCGTTCTTATCTGCCGATCCATCTTCAGGACCATGTTTCCCACCGACGCCTTCAGTATTCTCTTGAGAGATTATGATTTTAAGGGGCCTCTTTTTGGGAACCTATTTTTTTGTTTTGAGCGATCTTAAATGCTGCTAAGCCTTGTATTAGAAGGCCAGGAAGATTGAGCCACCCCTGGACTGCCGCTCCCCTGATCGTCCGCCCCCCCGCTTGTTATTTCCCTTGGTTCCCGAGCCCTATGCTTAGGAGACGATGCTCTTTCATCCTTTTTGCTGACCCTCCACCATTCTTTATCGCGTTCTCCTCCCAGCCCTGGGATGTTCTGAAGGAGAGCTCTAGAGATTTTCGACATTTCGGTATTTCTCCCTGCCACTCGATCACTTCGGCCTACTTTTGAATAAGTTCAGGCCTATGCGCGCGCGTCCTTTTTTCGCTTTATCCTTCATGTCTCCCTCTTCCTCCCCTAATCGAGTGAGGTGGAACATAGAGTTCGAGAGGCATTGCTTGCGAAATGTTGAAGTCGCATAGAAGCCCTAACGCGTACTCTCCTTCCGCGTCTTTCCTCTTTTCAGTCATTAGGAGAGGCCTCTTTTAAGCCTGCGCAATATTGCTTCTTCGTTTGTCCACCTTGCCGGTCGTCTGCAGCCAGTTTCTTTTTTTTGAACGTTGTTTCTCTTCCGTGTTGTCAGCACCCCCAAGCTCGACAGCTGAGGTTCCTAGTTCTTAAGGCGTTTCTTTTCCTAACTCTTCTTGGGAAGATTTTGCTTGTCCCGTACCCGTAGGATCAGTCCTTTCCTATTTGTGGCGCCCAGATTCCCTCTGTTGCTTCTTCTTCTCTCATGATGACGTCGAAACAGGTGATGCGCTCTGCACGGTGCCGATCCAGCAGAAGCTGATCATTGTTCAACCCTCATTCCTCCCGGGTTGGTGTCAATTCGCTGAAATTTGGTCTCTCGTTTTTTTTTTAGGTCCATAAAGATCACGTGCGTTTACCCACGTTTGATTGTGATCATCGGTCCCCGTGTGCAGTTGCGATCTCCCTGGATTGCCGGCTAGGAGCCTTTCCACCCCCCGGTGCTTCCCGGCCCCCCGTCGATCTACAGAAGAATGGCTTAGCCGATAAAACCTCCGATTTTTTGCGAGTAGTCCTTATCAGTGCGCGGTCCTCCCCCCGCCCCCGCTTATAGCTATCTCCCGGAGTCAGGAGTTGCCCTATTTTCAATGAAATTCTATGTTAGCTTTAAACGCCTAGCTCGTGCCCACCTCTTCTGCCTTTGTCTCGAGGTTTTGTATTCTCTGACCCTTGTCCCTGGACCGCTGTCCCCCGAAGGCCCCTTCGTTCTTGCGCTGTGTTCCCCGGGGTCTGGAATGCTTACCCACCCCTCAACGTCTTTTGCCGGTGCCATCGACCTGTGCTAGCTTGTGCGTAGCCGCGATAAACTGGCGAACCAAAGCGTCGACTTTAGTCTGTTTTGGGCATGGTTCTCTCCAACGGAAGAAGCTTCGAGCGAAGCACAGCAGGATTTGGTGGCCAGGTTCCTATCTTTTTCGAGGTTTTTCTTGAGTATATCTTCTTCCCCCAGCCCCCTTGCGAGAGGGAATTTCTATCCTGCGCCGATCGAGTTGGCTCCTCTGACCTCGACCTTCCTTTAACGCCCCCAGTTCAAGTAGTCGGCCAAAGAGTTCCCACCAGGTGGACCCGACGTGAAACTCCTCCATTCCCAGAGTTTCTATTGATCCTTCGCTTTCGTCCCGTCTCAGTAATATAGACCTCCTTGGCAAGGTCGTGTTCTTCTTTTTCTTAAGATAGGCCCCGTCAGTTCGGGTCTGAACTCCATGCGACACCGATTGACCCGGTCAGGAGCAGATAGAGCCGATGCGCTTCCTCCCTAACATGATGACTCTCCCATTCTGTTTCCCCTAGGCCTAGGAGCATGAAATTGAATACTCGGGAAGAAGTTTTTAGGGAAAACAGGTTTCCTTGGTCTGGCTCAGCTATGTACTTCCCTTTTCTCCATTCAGTTCTAGTAGCAATAACATGACTTGTCCTTTTGGCCTTTGAATTAACCTCGCTCGGGCGGTTACTGGTCTGAATGAGATTTGTTCCAAGGGATCTTGCTTCGCCCCAACACCGCCTCGCGTGCCTGCGCCCCGTGGTCTAGAGAAGTTGATCTTGGATAACGAAAGAAGTTCTGCCTGTTGTCGCTTGTTTTTTCAGTGTCCAATTCCATCGAGGCCCCCTATTTTTGTGCTGGGCATGCCGGGAGATGAATTGAGCCTCCTCTTCCTCCAACTCAAAGGGCCCCGGGAGTATTCTGTATCGAATGCTGATAGTTGAGCGCTCTTCGTAGTTCTTTAGTCGGCACCCCCCTCTGCGACCACTAACCAAGAAGGTGGGAGCATTACGACCCCTTATGTTTGCTCCCATGGTCTCTTTTGATTGAGATTTATATGGGGCGCGCTCCTTCCCAGGCAGGTAGCTTTATCGCTTTCCAGACACCATTGCCGATCTCTCATTTCCCTTAATTTTTTTTTAGTTTTTCCATTCTCGTACATTTGGAAAAAGAAGGGCTGCCTGGTGCATGCGCTTTCTCAGTGATGTGATCCCCAGACTCGTTCTCTTCCCCCACCCCGTTCTTTTTTCTCTTTCTCCAGAGGAGATGAGTGATGCTCCTTTTGGCTTTCTTTTCCTTCCCTCCTTCTCACGGATCTCTTGCGATTTGTTCATCGTCATCAGTTTTGTTGAGACGGTGCTGAATTGTCACTATGGTTTGCGCCAGCGCCACGCCCCGTTCCACCATTCATCTCCCTCGGAGATTTCCTGGCCTTTTGGTAGTTCCTCTAGCGATTGTAGAGGAATCCCCTCCATTAAGGCTGGCCTTCACCAAGGCAAGAAGTTTTTTTTTTTCTATCCGTGTTCTGTGCTGCGCGCCAGGTTTCCCTTCATATAGTGCTTTTTTTTCTCCCCTTCCAGCCTCCGTGCTTACAAGAATAGAAAGAATGTCTCTCTTTTGAATTCTCATCTCCGATTGCCATGCGACCAAGTCGATCACCTCCCGCCTTTCTCACCTCACTTCCGATTTTTCGTTAGAAGCGGCAATATTGCAAGAAGAATTTCTTGAGAAACCTCGAGCATGATATTTGACTACTACGTGATACTTTTTCCCCTTGTCCTTTTTTTTCTGCCCTTTCTTTTCCTTCAGCTTCTTTTCCCTCCAGCCACCCTTCCGTTTTCGCTCTTCTTCTTGAAAACCCGGCCGCGAGTCCGAGTCTGTAATAAAGATCCTATCGCCACTTTCCGCGCTGTCCACTTTTCTTGAAGGTGTTTCTGCCCTAGTGCCTTTGCATCCTCCCCTCAGCATCTTTAAACCGCCTCCGGTTTGTTTAGTTTTTCCCGATGATGCCCTTTCGGCCGAGCTATTACTATTTCCTTTCTTTTGTTCTTTGCAGTTTCTTTTTTTCCCCTTGATCGAGCGCATGTCCAAGGGAAACGTGTACAATGAGCGCCAAGGCTTTTTTATTTCGGCTCTCCCCAGCTTTTTTTATTCACTCAGAATGGTGGGAGGAAGGCATGTGCCGAAATTTTTGGTCCCCGGCACTCGCGCTACCGTCACTTTTTTTCTGAGTGCTCCCGATGTTAATTTCCCCCAACTTGTTTGGTAAAATAGCATCTTCTGCTTCTCGATTTTTATGATAGGGTGCTGTTGTTCGCGGACTCCCTCTATTCCTCCGTTCTCTTCCTTTTCCCTATTCATTTTTTCCCCCTGGTCCCTCTCGTGTTTCCCAGCACCGACTCGTCGGGACGTCCCGTAGTAGAATGCTCAAGGCGTCTACGTCGCCGGCATGAGTCGATCTCTCCCCCCTTCGCGCTCCTTTCGCTTTTTTTCTTCAAGAAGCAGAGGCGCTGACATATTACGATACCGCTCTTTTGCTGCAGTCGCCGACGGCTTGCCTTTTTCTTTCAAGGACTTAGAAAAACCCGACTGGATGCTGCCTGCGGATCGCGGCTGCTCCGACGGTTCGCTCTTTCTTTTCCCCGTTCCTTTCCGGTTTTTTTCTTCCCTGTTTCGGATTTGTCTCCGTCAACCGTACGGTCATCGCTAACATTTATGATTTGCGGCTGCCCTTGTCCTCCCCGATTCCCACCTGTCCTTCCTCTTTGACTCTAGAGGTGGGGAAATGTATCGCGCGTGAATCGAAACGATGGTGCGCAACCTCTCCCTTTGGCTAACATCACTGGCTATGAATGATGTTCCTCGAGTGGATGAAGTGTTCATTCGGATCCGGTTATTCCTTCTTTTCCGACCCGTTCCCCCAACCACGCTCTTTTTCTAGGGAGCAACCGAGCTCCTGAACGGGAGCACGGTTGCTCCCACCTTCCATACATTTAATTATCTTTTTTTTCTGTGTCAACCCTGAAAGGTGCACTAGCTGATTGTCAACCAAAAAGCTCTCCACAAGGGCAGACGCACCGTTTCTCGGTTTGCTTCCTCTGTCACCTCCCTATCTTGGTTGCCCCCTCTTCCTTTTTTCCCACCGACCTCCAAGGGGCCATCGAGCGCTTGTTGTAGGAAAGAAGGTGTTTTATGGTTCTCACCTTGTTCTTGCACAATCCCCCTTTCTCGCCCGCCGAGCAAACGTCCTTTTAAAACCCGTTGTCGTTTGCTTCCCCCACAACCTGTAGTTACTCTGGTCCCCTCCTCCCTGAAGGAAAAGCTGTCGTACCTCCCTACATAGTGGGAAGACGATTTCCCCTTCCGTTCTCGGGTTTTCTTTTTTCCCTTGGACACCCCCCGGCCTCCCCACAATAGGTCCACCGGCCGATGGTTTCTGAGGAAGGCTTTCACCCATGCGCAATTTCTGTCTCTATCTTTTGCCTGGCTTCAGACTGAAGTAATAAGACGAACGCGCGCCTTTACGATTCGCCTCGCGAAATGAAGTTCTATGCTGAAGTCCAAAACTTTCCCCTTCACTGTCTCCCTCCGACAGAAAGAGGTTCTAAGATTTTGTTTGTCTTCTATCAAATGCGGACCCCCCTCAATCTCTCCCTCAGGTCGATTTCGAAGTCATTCGGAGGCCGAAAGAGATCTTTGGTCCACTTTCCTGGATTAAGTGCCGCGCCCCCGATCCCTTTTTCGCCTTCTTCCTGCTTTCTGCTCTTCTAAGCCTCGTTTTAAGGCTGCATTCCTGTTTGTATACCCGGCAGGAGGATGAAACGTCAATCGCTCTCTCCGATCGCTATGGCTTAATCCCCCCACCGCTACGCCTCTCTGCTCTCAGTTTCCCTTCCGGCCACCCCCTCTCATTTCATTCTGGTTTAGTCGACATTTCAGATCTGTACCCAAGAACCGTTTTTTTTTTTTTGAGTAGAGATCTGACTGCGAACTCATTTGCAACTCTTTCCTTCATTCTCTTTTGTTTACCTGACATTCTTCGAATAGGTGATCGGTCCGCTTCTACTTGTGTTCTTAAAGTTTCATTGTTTTTGCGTTCTCCTTTAGATTGCCTTCATGGAACTCTTTAAGTCAGTTGCCCGTGTGGTGAGCCACCCTCTTCTAGAGGTTTGAAATTACTCCTTTTCGACTTGAGAGCAAGCGCCCCTGCAGCCGGGCAACTTGATTTCTTGTCAGGCAAATTTGACGGAAATGGCTTCTACCTTATCTCCGTCTTTTTCTCACTTCACGGTGCACGTCTCTCTTGGATTATATTGAGGTTCTTCCCTTTCAGGGGGAGTTCTACCATGTTGGCCCCCCCTTTCTCACCTTTTTCCCTCTCTTGCTCGGGGGAACCTCGGGCTTAGTTTCGCGCCAGTGTTCCAGTTACCTAACTAGAATCGCCCGATAGCTGTCCCGGACCTGCAGCATCCCTTTGCGGACTGAGAGATGTCCTCGACTTTTTCAGAAGTACGCCATATGGAGCAGGATGAGCCATTTCCTGTTTAGAGTCCACCCCGTAGGACTTTTTCCAATGTTTGGAGGTCTTTTGGTGCTTCCCTCCCCTCAAACCTCTCTTCGGATTGATTCGTTCGCAACCGGTAGCCAATTTTTTTTTTTGACTTGCTGCTTCTTTTCTCAGTCTCTTAGGGTTCCCCCTCTTCCTTCTTCTTTTTTT
>Ga0179591_1212167_pt1 | contig 11021 bp, 15 predicted proteins | sample CZOMad2_1_08_16f_FD_182891 | JGI IMG/M metagenome (GOLD analysis project Ga0179591, IMG submission 182891) | Vadose zone soil fungal communities from Angelo Coast Range Reserve, California, USA - CZOMad2_1_08_16fungal (PacBio error correction) | ecosystem: Environmental > Terrestrial > Soil >... | reverse complement strand
TTTCGTCCCCGCCAATTTTTTTCGTACATTATTTTTTTCGTTATGTATAACCGTTTCCTGCTGCTTTCCCCGTTTCATGTCGCCTGAGATAAGGTTTCACTGAAGAAACCGCCTCTTCCCTTCGATCCCGACGGCGTGACGAAAGTATATGTTTTTCCTTTCCCATTACCTCCGTCCGGTCTTTATGATATTCAGATTCTCCGTCCGATCGTCAAGCTACGGGAAGCATTTTCTCCATTGCTTTCCAATTTCACGTCTTCCTGACCCAATTTCTTCCGAGTCTTTCCTTCACCGTGTCGTAAAAAGGATATTTTTAAATGGTAAATGTTCTCTTCCGGTAACCACGCGCGGCATAGTCAGGAAGTCTCGAGTCTCGCTGTATGGAATGACTGTTCCCCAAAAAGCTGACTCTATTTCACTCTCCTCCGTACCCTTCTCAATGTTAAAGTGATTACTTGCAACACCGCACTCTGAACCACTTGTTTAGGTGTCGGGTTTTTTTTTTCTGGAGTAACGCCTATCTAGACCCTGCCTAGAGAAATGACGAATACCAACAGGCCAATGCAACACCACTCTATTGAGCGTGAAGCTCACCAGTCCCCTTTTTTCAACGGGAAAGAATTTAAAAAGCTATTCCCAGTTAAGTGACTCTGGTCCTCTTTATCCCCTCCCTATTTTTATCCCACCTTTCTTTGTTTTTGAGCTGAGATGACACCCCTTACTTGAAAAAGCTTCCCCCGGTCTGGATCGTCTGGTTTCCACGTGAAGATCTTTTTTCCCCGTCTTTTCTCACTTCAAAAACCTTCTCTTTTTCCCTTTTCTTTTCGTAGGATTTTTGTACTCTCCCCCCCATGTTCTCCGATCGCTGGCGCCCGTTTTTCCCTGAACACCGTACAAGAAGGTTATTCATTTCGGGTTTGTGGAAGCCCTTTTACTTTACAGGAGGGTTTTCTCATCATTACGTCGAATGGGTGGTTGACTTAATGCAGGCCCAGCTAGCTCCGTCCCATTGCTTCGCCCCTCTCTTTCCTCTATTCCCTCTGTGCCTTGTTCCTTTCAAGGGTCGTGTGACCTCTCTCCCTCGACCCATAGAAGTGATGTTCGGCCTGGAGTCATGGAATCCCTCTGCTACTATCGCTCAGTTTTTTTTTTTGACTCTGACTCATCCACCTGCGTCTCCCCCCGGTGAATTTTCACTTCAAATCCTTACCCTCTTTAATTCCCTTAGGGAGCCACCCTCATTCTCTCGTTTCCCATGGTGAGAAAGGCTTCCAAGGCCATTGCTCATCATTGTTAACCTTTGAAATAAGAACTTCACCAACACCAGTTTTACCCTAGGGTTTCCGGCCTACATCTCTTGCCCTACGACGAATGATTGCGGACATTCCCCATGAACGATCTTTTGCCCCGAGCAGTGCTCCACATTTCCCCGTTCTCCAATGTGTGGGAACTTTGTTCCTGCATGCTATTTTTTTTCCTTTTTCTCCGGTGTACTGGCAGATTTAGAGTCTTTCGCTCTTTGAGTTGTTCTAAACATCTCCCTCTCCTCCCTTTTATGACTATTCCGGTTAAGAAAGCGTCATGGTCCCTTTATTTTAGTGCTTCATGTTGGAAGTCCCTTCCCACAATTCCGTCCTTTTGGTGACAGTCTCTCTCCGTTTCCCCAAAGAGTAAGAAGCCGAATTAATCTTCCCCGTTTGAACTTAATAAATGCCAACCCGCACACCCAGGATCTCTTTTCACGTGAGAATTCTACAGAGAGGCGGGGGCATTGCTTCGTAGTGCTCCTTTCACATGGCTAGTTTTCACTTTCCTTGAGGCGGATAGCTTTTACTGACCCGCTGGAATGTTTCGAAAACCTCAAGGAGTCTTGCAGTTTGCACATAAGGTGTCCGTTGGCGAAAGTTCAGTGTCAGATGATCATTGGCTCTAAGTCGTCTGAATTAGTGGTAGCGTGTCACTGCAAATCTCATCCTGTGTTAATCTTCATTAAGGTTTTTTGCTTCGCCTCCGTCGAAGCTGGGCCCATGGTGTGAGGAAGAGGGGGCAGATAGGGCATCGAGATATACGAAGCTATTATAGCCAATGGCCTTAACTGTTTTGAGTTCTTCATTCTTTTCAGGCTTTTGATTCTTTCTATTCCTTGTGGCAAATCCTCCCCCCCCCCCCCCAAACTCTGGGAACGGCACAGAAAGCAAATTTCTCCCCTGCTTCCTTCGCCAGATTTTTGAGAAGAAATCTCACCTTTTTAGGACTACCTAGTGTAGGACGCTTTAAATTACAAGTCCTTTGTCATTTGAGCGTTTCCCCTCCCAGCCCCTGAGTAGAAGGAGCGACCGAAGCGCGGCGGCTGTCAGAGTTCAGGTTGGGAATTTAACAGGGCCGCAGAAGGAAGAGATCCCTGAGCTGTAGCCTTGCCGTATAAACATATGACCATGGTCGGTCGGCTTCCTTGCTTCTCCTTCTTTTTTACATTTTCCCCGCGAATTCGATGTCACGTGGAAATCCTTTACAGTTATGTCCCCCACATGAAGGACAACCCCTCCCATCTTCACCACCCGTCTCATTTCTGCGGCGTGCCCCATTAGTCCAGCCCACCTTTCCCTTCTTTTTTTTAGCGAAGCCCTTACGAGGAGGTTCGCCCCTTTTTTATGACACATACCTGTACCAATTTCCCCGTCGGGCCCCCCCCCTACACGCAAATTGATTTAGCACGATTTTCCCCCCCCCCCCCGTCCCCCAGACGCTGCTCCTTTATTTTCGCCCTTACCCAAAATCTCCCTTTTGACTGGCGCCCCTATCATTACAACACCCATGTCGGCACTTCCCTTCGGGTGGCCTTTTTCTTCATCTGAGAGTATCCGGCAGAGCTTTTTGCATATGGGCCCCTCAGATCGCTTCTTTGGTAGATTTTTTGCTGTTGTTTAAACTGCCCGAGTATGTGGGATGGTGTTATACTCTTCTCTCTTTCCTCAATATTTTTTTGTTGTTGCTCGCGATTCCTTCCACAGCTCTTTTGCGTGATTTTCCAAAAGTCCCAACCCTCACTGTTCGCGGATAGATGTTTGCCCCAGTATCAAAGTAAGTAATCCCGAAATATGCCCTGACACCTCCTCCCTATGTAGTGGAGAGTTTTTAGTTGAAACTGGGTTTTTTCACGACTTACTTGCGCATTCCCAACTCAAAGGGGGGGTTGTTTTTTTTTCCGCTGATACGATTCTGACACTGCTCCCATTTGGCTCTTTCATGGTGCTGTTTGGCCCTTTTTGATCACTTCCCTTGTCGGTTGTCTTTTTTGATGAAAGACATGGACGGGTTTGCCGCCTTTTCACCCCTCGCACATAGGAAGCTTCTTCCCTCAAAACCTTATGAGGTTTGCGGATGAAGGGTTTTCCCTCTCTCATTTCTCGGGGTTTTTTTTCTCAGGTTTAGGATTTGTTTCCAGCCATTGTTTTCATAATGGTTTCTTTTCCCCCCTTTTATATTTCTAACGTTTTTAAGCGTGCCTGCACCATCTGAATTTTAGACGCAATTTACGCCCCTTTAATTCTTATTTCCCCCGTCCGTCCTTCTACAGCGCTTATTCTCTCCCTGTCGTCTTCCCTGAATTGTCGAACGATACTACCACCCTTCGTCGTTGCTTCATTATTCCCTACACGTAATTTCCTGACGTTCACAACATTCCTTTTCCCGACGTTTGCTTTTCCCCCCCAATTCTCCCAGACGCTTTCCGTTAATGTGAGATCTTTACACACGAGATGTCGTTTGGGCTCAGTTCTCTTTCTTTGCCTTTTCCCTTTCTCATTCTTCTTTTGTTTTTTTCTGCTTCTTCCGTATGAATACTGGCCCCGCCAGATAAGCATTTATCACCTCCATAACATCCTCCCCTTGCTCTAAATCAGATAATCAAATTTATTCTCCCCCGACTGCCCCCCACACGGGCCCTTTCCGTTCCTCGCCCAACCCTCTCTGGCTCCTTCCCATGTGCTCCTTTAAGGAGACCATTACCCCGACGCCGTGGACCACTGTTGCTCCTTCATTTTCTCCTCTACATCCCCAGTTCACCGCCAAGTTCATGAAAGCGATTTGGTGCCCCTCCCCTCCTGTGCCGCTTGTCCTTCATCTCTTCTCCTTCGGCATATGAAAAATTTGAGTAGTACCAGGGCCTTTTCAAGACACCCTAGTGGACTTGTTCTCCTTCTCCCTTGACGCGATCCTCTTTTCCCTTCTTCCTTTTTTTGAAGTTCCCGCGGAGAGGAGTCGGCATTACCGCTTGGTTCACCTGGAGACTTCCAGTCATTCTCACAAATTTTATTCATTTACTTTTCGCGTTCCCAAGAACTCCAGTGAGAATTCCTCTTTGCGTTTTCCCCCTTTCAATTCCTCTTAAGAGGATCTTTATTACGATGTGTACCACTAACCTCTCAACCTCCTCCCCCTCAGCTCATTCTTCTCTCCCTCCCCTGCCAAATAGACGCCTTCCCGTGCCCGTTGAACCCTTATTTCAACGTGTTTCTACTCCGAGCGGCCACTTCGTTTCCTTGTTCCCGACAGTTTTTTCCTCTTCCCCATCCATAATTTTCTGTAAGAACTCGTTTCCACTTCGTGCGGTGTTACCTTTTAATGAACAGTTTTATGCTTTGCGTAAGGAGTCCACTTCTCCGGATGCTAATGCTCCCTATGACCTTTGAACAGTTTCAGTTGGAAAGTAAGAGCCGCATGTCTCTCCCGCTTCACCTGATTCTCTCCGGCTAGGATCCTTTTATCCAAGTTCAGCCGTCCAAACAATGCCACGTTTTCCCTCTTCTTTTCACGATCTGTTTCTCGCTTAAAATGATTCAATGTCCCCCTTTTGCTCCGCTGTCTAGCTGGAGCTCCATGACCAGCAGTAGAGAGTCTTTGACTTCCCTTCCTTAAACCACGTTGCCGTAGACCTTTCGTACTAAGTTCACCCTTTACATTTTTTCCCCGTTCCGCCCCTTACAGAAGATGTAACTTTCTGTTGAGAAGGGGTTGGAGATGTTTTAACGGGACCGCTCTCCCTCATGGAGCGAACTGAACTCTACCGAACCTCACTTTCCCCCTGTTTCTTCTTTCTTTTGCTTTACACCTCCCAAGTTCCTTGCCCCGCTGTCATGTAAACCCTTTATTAAAGGTTAAGATGGCAGGTCACCGTTTTCCTTTTCCCTATTTTACTCCTAGTTGTTGTTGTGCTAGGTAGCTTAACCCCTTAAGCGAGTTCCAAGTACTTCCCGGGTTTGACCAGTGAACCTGTGGACCCCCCTTGGCCCCACGTTCGTCATACACGTTCCCACACCCCTTCTCCTTTTTTTCCTGCTTCCTTGATAAGGAGGTTAGCTCCCCTTGTAGACGCTTCTGCTTGCGCCGTTCCCCCCTTCCCCCCATTCCCTAGTGATTTTCTCTGCTTGAGTTTTGGAAGCCGGATGACCCTTTACCCGGTTCATGAAGAGATCCTCTGCACTTGGTGGAATTCCTGCAGTCCCCGTCCTCTCCGAGCGTGTCTTGTCTCTGAGGTTAGCCGAATCCCCAGTTCCCCTTTCCCACGCTCGGTTGTATTTTCCCCCTTTTCCTTCGAATGCTTCCCCGAATCTTGATCAAGGACGCCTCCTTTTTTCTTCTGGTCCGTCCTTTGCATGAGATGCAAGTTTTTTCTCTTATAGGTCTATGTACCTTCCCTCCCATTCCCGGCGTCGGTTATTGTGGAAAAACGATATTTCCCTCTACCGTCTGGGAGACCCCTTCTCGTCTTTATCGACAAGGGATGTCCATTGTTTTCCCCTTCCCTTTTCATAATTGTCCCCTTCTGCCCTTCCCCTAAAGAAAACAATCTTTTTCTCTGTTTTCGGATACCAAGAAATCCCTACAGATTTGCTTCCCTGTTTTTTCCCAGGTCGACGGAGGAATTGCTCCCACCTTTCCTGCACTTCAAGGGTGTCGGTTCGTCACCTGTGCTCTGTGGACAGGAGTGCCTTCCTTTCAGTACGTATGTGCGATGGACTTCTTCCCCCACTCCTTCCTTCGCTGGAGCGTTCTTCAAGTCTTGCCTAACTTGCCTTGTTCCGGGATTGATTTCTGCATTTTTCCTTTCCTGCTACCTTCATCCGTGTGACATTATGGTGCTTCCAGGTGCATTCCGCCTCCCCTCCTCCGCTCAGGGCACTTCCGTCCGACAAGCCCTCTTAAACTTTTGCCTTATGCTTTCCTGTGCCCGGTGCCTGGTTTATCTTGACAGCCCGTCTTGCCTACTCACATTTGTCTTTTCCCTCCTCCTGCGGAGTCGCCTAGTGCCTTCCCCCCCAGAGGCCTTTGTTTCCTCATATTAATCTTTTTTGGGCACATTTTCCTGTGGCTGTGGCTGTGTAATGGATCCTAGATTACAGCGCATAAGTCGTCCGGCGTCGTGCCGTTTTTCTCATCACTCTCCCTCCTTGACTGATGACGTTTTGGAGACGCAAGGTATTATAATGGTCCATGGGGTGAGAAGTTCCTTTTGGGATCTCTTTTACATCAGCCTACTATGGAGAACTTCATTCCTCTTTGCTTTCCATTCTTAGGCTTATGTATTTATGGTAATTCATGAGAATGGCCAGCATCCAACAAAAGCGTTTAGCTCTCCAGTCCCATCATTATCCCCTGATCCTCATACTCTCTTTTTTGCGACGAACTCAAGAAATTCTTTTCGGCGCCTTGTCCCGTCTTCTGCATTTCATGTTTCCGTAAGGACCGGCGCTTCCCCCGCAGCTTATGAAGCACTATGAGGTTTATTCAGGTCTGGACTGGCAAATTCCCAATTTTTTTTAATCCTTCCTCTCTCCACGTTGCAATTTTCCGGTATCCCACGCATGTCCTGGCTGGAGATTGTCAGTCGCCTTATAAGGGGATTTCATTCACCTCTGGTCTTTAGCAGGACCGGTCCCTTTCCCCGATCTCCTTCTTCCCCCCAGCAGCTTGGACGACTCCTCCTACCCCCCCTGAGCAATGAGCTCCCCCTTTTTTCCGCCAACCGCCTTTCCTGTTTAGTCAGCCTTCTCTTCGTTCGCCCTTCGCCCACAGTACCCTCTTTCGAATCGGGCCCTTCCCCCCCACTGCACATTTCTAGACGTGCTTTCCCCCATGCACCCCGGAGAGCCCAAGATCGCAGTGGCAGGGGTTTTGGGTGTTTGGCCCCACATTTTTTTTTTTTTTTTTTTTTTTTTTCCGTATGGCGTAACCAGCTCGTTTGTCGCGTCCCTCCCCCCCCTTTGCAATGTTTTCTCACGCCTCTTTTTCGAGTTGTATTCGGGATTCCGGTAGACTGGCCCTCTGGGACCCCTCGCTCCTCTGCGCCCTCCCGTTGGTTTTCTTTTTTCCACACATGCCGGGTGGTTTTCCTTCTCCTTCCCCTCTTTGTTGTGTCTCTCTAGATCCATTAAGCGTCTTTGCTTGTTCCCAACAGCCCCAAACCCCAACGTTTGCAGGTGCCTGATACGAGGGTTTCCCACTTCACTTGGACCCCCCTCCCTCTTTCCTGCCCCGCATCCTGATCGTTTGAGTACTCTTGCAAATGTTTTTTGCTGCCTCGTTTCCCTCGGTCACACCGTCCAGGGGTTTTTTTGTTCGCGAATAAGATGCTGCACTGATTTCAAATTTTGGTCGTCTCCGGGTTCTTGTTTGTCCCCGCGTTCCCCTCACTTTTTCTTTATGGTGATGGCCGCTTGACCGAAAACCTTTGTTTGGCGAAAAGGCGAATCCTCTTCCCTTGCTAACCCTTATGCCGGTTTGGCGTTGAAGGCCTTTTTTTCACTCCTTCACGTGACATAGTTTTTATGGATTAAGGTGTCCAATTTCCTTTTTCCCTCAGCTGCTCTTATGCTCCCCAATGATATTGAAAGATCCCCTGTTTAAATGCCATACGGGACTACGCCTGCCGTCCTCCCCATCATCGATGTATAAAGAATTTCCGAGCCTTTGACCCGTATTTCCTTCACTGGAATTCACGTCCTCCCTCTCAATACACCCGCGAGTGCATTCATTGCCTGCCACGTAGCACTTCGCTTCCGCAACCCTATCACATTTTAGTTTTATCTTTCCCTCTCCTCCCATGTGTTTCTTTTTCGATTATTACACCCGACAGATGTCGATCTGATCATTGTCTTAATTTCTTTGGCTTCCTTTCTCATAAGCCATTGGTGTTTTTGCTGCGGCTGCCTCGCCCAACCCATCCAGCCCATTACCCCTTCACCATAATCTTAGATTTGCTTTATCAGATATCGGTTCTCTTCTCTCCCCATTATCCCCGCATGATCCCACATTGGCCCCAGCAGTTCGGCCATCGCACCCCCCTTCTTTCCTGGGCCTTCCCCTTCTTCTCTTTTTACTTACGCTACGACTATTTTCCTCTTTCTTTCTTCCTTCCGAAACCATTTTTTCCGACAGCCACAATTTTCCCCCCCCCGTAAATCTTTGATGGTCTCCAGCCCTTTGGTTTTGTCTCAGACGATTTCGATCGTATGATTATGAAACCCTTCCACTTTTGGTCCTATTCCGACCTTTCAGGCAATCCACCCTAAGCCGGGTCGCCTAGATGATGCAGCGATATTTGTAAGTTGCTTCGTAATTTCCTTGCTTCACGATTTTAGCGGAATCTGGTAAATGGAAAGACTGCTCCCCTCTTCCCCTGAAGTTCTCTGATCCCAAAGCCACTAAAATCAAGTAGCCTTCCCCTCCTGGCGTAATCCCCTTGAAGCTCTTCATCTGAGCTGATTCTATGTTCCCTCCCCCCCCGCGACCTTCACTTCGCGCTTTCTGCAGTTTCCCCGCCGGACCAAAAACATCGCCAGGGCATGCCGAAACTTTTTCTTTTCTATGTTAACTTTTTGCGACCTTTCCCCCGGTCACAAGTTTTAGGAGAGTTTCCTCTTTCTTCCATGGTTTTCTCTTTTTGGCCCTACCTTTAAAGATGTGGTCTTTTTGTCCCTACCTTTTAATGCTTGCTCCCTTGTAAGGCATCTTTCGATAATGGCTCCCCGCCCTACTCGAGATGCCCAGAAGTTCACTCCTCCCCTTATCGTTTCCGTGTTCCCCTTCCCCAACGGCATTGTTGATAATATCACTGCCAATAAGTCTAACAGCTCGTCCCCTTTTTTTTTTCCATTTTACTCCCCCATCCGAAATAGGAACTTGATCAAGCTTCTCAGTCTTTTCACTTCCCCGGTCCATAACCTTTCTTTCAATGTTTACAGAGTGATTCTTTATGACCCCGCCTATGGCGAGAAATTGCCCTCGGTTTTCTCTATTCTTGTGATGAAGTCTTTCCACCATTTCCCTTCCTCCCCCCGTAACTGAAATTTCCCGGCTCCGGCCCCCCTTCAAGCCTCTCAATTCCACCTAGTGTGTCCGGTTGCTCTTTTTTTTCCAAGTTCGGCGTCTTGGATTGTCCCTTGCCCTGCATACCCCCCTCACAGACCAAAAATTTCCTGACTTGTTGAGAGTTTGCGCACCAGAAAAAATTTGGTACCCAGGGCTACTTTACTTCCACCCTCATTAGTAACCGTCCTCTTTTCCCCCTGTTGAATTCATTATCTCTCTCTTTTCTCCCCCCTTTTTCTTTTGGTTTTTTTTTTTATTATATGAACACGGCTGTTTTCACCTCCAGCGGAAATGGTTCCACGGACCCTCCTATTCTGACCCCGGGCTGGAAAGGTTCAAAGTTCTGGTTCGAACCGTCACGTTGACCCACCCCTTGTGAATGTTTCCCTTGGTTCTTATTAGGCAAGGTTGCCAGTCTTCCCTCTCGGTCTCCCAGTGTGTGCAAAACTAGCAAATCCAGCCGGTTTGAATCGGATTGCAGGGTGTTCAGCCCTTTGCCCATTTCCAGGTCCTTTATTGACTCCTCACTTCTGAACGTGGTTTCTTCCGGCCCCCCCACTCCCCCAGAGCCTTAGTTTCGCCAGGCGGGCAGTCTCAACGTTGCCTTTTTGCCCCCTTTTCTTTTCATGCTGGGAAGTGAACGTCGATTTTATCTTGGGCCGAATGTTGCGCCTGCTGAGGACTTCCTTGAACTCCATTTCCTTCCCCCTAAGCTTCTCCGGATCAGGTTCAGGCCTGATATCATGCCGGCGTCTTTCCGCCCTTTCACACTATATCCCTTTTTTTCCTGCTTCGAATTATTCCTTCGCGTCGGTGCTCCCCGAGATTTCCCAAGTTTTCAGGCCTTGCGACAATACCCGGTAGACCTCCGTCCCCTACACAATTCACGCGTTTTCGGATGGAACTTCCTCACGCAATGGCATTCCTGATGGTCCTTTTTTCAATTACCTCTACTGGAATTCGCCCCCAACATTCCGCATCCATGTTCGGGCAGTTGGCCCCTTGGCTTGCTATGTTGTGGACGGCCCGTTTTCTCCTCGCTGAGACTGCTTGGAGAGTTTTTCGCGGTTTTATTACACATCCTCCATGAAGTGAAGCGCTCCCTGAGACAGACTCCTCCTTGCGTCACTGGTTTTTTCCTTCTGGGAATACGAGTAACTTCCCCCTTGTTTTGTTCTGGGCTCCCAGGTGACTGTCGGCCGCCGACCTACGCGACAGTTCTCCTTCCCTCGTTCAACTTTGACACCAGTTCTTCGTTCTCTCCTCCTTCTCCCCCGGCCTGTTTGGTGTATGCACTGGGTCTCCCCATTGGTTTCCTCTCGCGTATCCTCTAAGGTGAAACTCGGAAGGTTGGTCCCTCCCCCCTCCCAGATTGGTTGCGGCAATTGGGTTTTGAACTGGGATTTCTGGATACCTTTCCACGATCCGCGGGCGTGTGTTTTTCTCCGAAGCTCATTTTTCCTTTTTCCTCTTCCCCAGAAGGTTGGCTCGGCAGAATTACTACCTGGTGCCGGTGGGGATTCGAGGGAGATCCCTGTCACTCCCATACGATATATGATAGCAAACTGTTTAATGTGATTTCTTCGTCTCCTCGTCTAGGCTTATGTCATACAAGCATCCACAGAGGCGGGCTAGACGCAAGCAACTTTCCC
>Ga0179591_1163838_pt1 | contig 11021 bp, 14 predicted proteins | sample CZOMad2_1_08_16f_FD_182891 | JGI IMG/M metagenome (GOLD analysis project Ga0179591, IMG submission 182891) | Vadose zone soil fungal communities from Angelo Coast Range Reserve, California, USA - CZOMad2_1_08_16fungal (PacBio error correction) | ecosystem: Environmental > Terrestrial > Soil >... | reverse complement strand
CCATTATTCCCGCTTTTCCCCCGTTCACCCCCTTTTTCCGCAAAGAGATTGTGTTTGTGTAAAGTTAGTTTCCAGATTCCTCACTTTCGAATTGACATGAACAGGACCATCCGCTGAACCAAAAAAACCGAGCTCCCGCAGCTCCTCCCCCTTCATTCCGGGGTTGCCTTTGTTCTCACAGGGAACGCTTCCGAAGCAACTCCGCGAATCCGCGGCCCCGGCCTGTTTTCGTATTTCACTTGCAATGACCAGGTTTTGCACACCCTTTTTTTGCCTTCGCCAGGAACAGGGTACCTGAAGCGCCGTTCCCCTTTCCTGCTTCCGTGTTTCCTATCAGCAGGATTTCCAGTGATTAGGTACCAACCACCCCCACCTCGTTCTCCCCCCACCGCCTATCACTTCTTCTCCCGCTTCCTGCATTCCTGGCTCGATTGTTAACCACTTTGAGGGACACCCTACTCCCCTCCTTGTGACTTACGTATTTTTTTCCACTCGCGTGATGCAAGGTTACCATGGCCGCGTTTCCTCTTCCAAACCCTTCGGAACGTGGTTTTGCTTAGACGATCCTTCCAAGCACCCGGTCACTGATCAGTCCTGGACGATCTTCCCACCCCAAGGCTGTTGTTTTTTCCCCGAGCGGTCCACGCGCACTCCCTTTTCGCTTATCTGTCTGCTTTAAGTGGCCCGACCCCCGTCGCCCTTCTATCACTGCTCCTTGAGTGACTCCCCCCAAAACCACCCCCCTCCCCCTTTGCTTGGTCACTCTCCTTCTTCGGCTGTCGGATTGGTACGCGAGCCTTTTCTGTCTCTCCCGTTGTTAACCAACTTTCTTCCGTTAACTGATAGCTTTTTCTTCCACCCCGTTCCGTTTGCTTTCTGGCAGTTCATGTGTCAGTGCCTTTGATTGCCCCGCATTTTTCTTTTTCTGCAGCAAGGATTTGTCCACGGCGATTGGGGTTTCCCCCTAATGCAATAAACGTGTTAGGCACATTAAATTTGTTAATCCTTTCCGCCACTTCCTTCCCGGCAGTAAAAGGATACGGTCCCTCCCGTTCCATTCGCTTCACGTTACCTCGCAATTCCACTATGAGTTTAATCCGCTTCCCTTGCCCCGCGAAACAGGCTTGCTACAATGTCAGGGCGCGTACCCTTTGTCACGGTTTGCTCTCGTCTGGTTGCCTACGTATCACTTTTTCTTTAAGTGGATTGGCAAAGTCGTCCTCTCCTGTTGTTCTTTTTGCTTTTTTATCTACTTCAGTAATTTTCCTTAACTGGCACGCACACTTTGTGTTCAACGGCCCTCCCCCCCAACCCGCTTTATGAGTCCTTTTTTTTGCGTTCCCCCCCACCGGTTTTGGGCTCCCTGCCTTGACGCTTTTGGCCACTGATTTGATCCTGACGCTATCCCAATTAAATGTGAGAAAAACGTGATGTTCCAACCGTTGCCCTGGTGCACTCTTACTGTTGCAGCGGCACTTCCCTTAACCAACCCACTTCACTCCGATCCCGTCTATGCCGGATACAGGGACCATCCTGCCCCCAGGTCCTTCGCCAATTTTAGGACCTATTGCCGCGGTTCTGTGTAACCCCAATTAGACCTTTCCTTCCCGGCCCTTGATTTTCTGGTTTTTCTCTGTGTACGATGATAAACTTTCCTTTAAGCCAGTGCGCCCCCCAGCATACTTTTATTCCCGCAGTCAGGGTGTTGCTTCCATCGGTTTTTCCCCCGCAATCCCCCCCCCTTTACCTCGAAACTTTGATGTTATTTCCCCCCGGGGCGCTTTTTCAATTAACGGCGGATCCATGCCGTCCGTTTGGTACGTGTTCCTTCACTTTAAGATCACAGGATTGTTGACGCTCTCCCCTCACAGTTTTCGCGGTTCATTCAGGCCCCATTTCCGATGGCATTTGATGGTGTTCTTCCATTCGCCCTGGGAACCATGTTGAAGCGGCTCAGACTGTTGGTCACCCTGAAATTGTTTTGATCTCGAGCCCTGCCTTTTACTCCCCATCTGTAAGGAGTCCGGCGTTGGATTGCCTCCTCTGGCTTCGATCCCTGCTAAGTTGTTTTCCCCACATTATCGGCGTCGTTTTTTTTGCTAAAGCGGCCCTAGGCGCCTTTCTTTTCCCCCTTCGCGTAAACTTGTGCAATCTATTCCTTTCACACCTTATCTCCGGCCTCCCCATTCCCTAAAGTGCCGTTCCCAAACTTCCCCCGTAATTCCGTTCCTATTTTTCGGGTCTCACTTCATCCGTTTTCTTTCTGGTTTCAAGCTTTTTTTCCCCCCCCGAGGTGAGTGGTAATTTACTTTCCCCAAGCAGGCTAAATCTTCCACCTTCACTTTTGCATTGTGGAGACATTACTCCCCTGACCCATTCCTTTTTTTTTTTGACTTTTCTTGGGGACCCCCCAGGTGCTTCCCCCCTTTAACGCTTCTTTTTTCTCCTTCGTGTGCTTAGTTAGGATCCCTTCCCTTTTAGCTGTCACGTGCCCACCTGGATAGATATCTTGGCATTCTTCCCCGCCAATCACCGCCCCCCAATCGGGCAGGTGGACTCTTCCGCTCTGTTGAAAGTTGATGAAGCGTTCTTTTCTTGGACCAAAACCACCGATTCCCCGCCAATGGGACGGCGATTCCGGAACCTTTCTTCCCCGGCACGGGTCGAAGCGTATTTGGCTTGCACGGCGGTGACGGTCTATGCTGCACAATCCCCTGTTTTACGGGTAAGCGTTCCTTTTACGGTTGGTGAAAGTTTTCGTGGGTTTTGTTTTGTACCCCTCCCGACGTCCGATCCCGGTGTAACAACGTTTCTTCCCTGGACTCCGCCATTCACAGCGCCCCGGTCGGTGGGGCCAATGGGATGGGCGTAGGTTTTCCCCGCCCAAATTTCCCTTTGACCAACACGGCGTAGCCGCTTAAACCCTTTCCCTTTCGAATTTTTCACCCCAATCCCAAAGGATCTTAAAAGTGCCTTTTTTGGCCTCGGCCGTCCTTGATGGGTCCTCCACCCACCGGTATCCTTTTTGGTGACTTGTCCCCCGTTTTACCGCCTGGTTTTTGCTTTGGGCTTTAAGCCACCACGTTACCTTACCCGTTCGCCAAGGCATGTGTATTTTGCGTTTTTTTTTCCCCTTCCGCTTCCTCACAACAGCGGGTTTCCCTGTGTCATACACCGAATGATGGCCGTTTTTCTCCGCAGTTTTTCGTTTTTTGGACCCCCCACACGGACCGAGTTTTGTCGATGGCTTGCTCCCTTCGTTTTTCTGTCACCAGGGGAGCGGCACATGATAAACAGTTCTATTTGCGTGGCCTTCTTGATGGGCAATAATACACCCGGTATGGGTGATGTGTGGTGTGCAGAGCCTTCAGCGGTTTTTCCCCCTTCACTTCAGCAACCGTGAACGGTTACAATCCCACCCTTTTGAATTTTTTATAGGAGTTACCTTCGCCAAACCCCGCGTTTCGTTCAGTTGCTTCCCCTACCCAGTGCGTGCAACCATCGCTTGCACTCGCGGTTTTTTTCTTTCTCGTGTTGAACCAATTTGTTGCGTTGCCGTCTACCCATTCGGTCCCTTAGATCTGTACAACCCCCAAAATCCTGACCCCTATCCTTTGCTTCATTTGTGCCGTTTTCTAACTTACCCCCACACCTCCTTTTTTCCGTTCGTGACCTCTTTTTCTTAGAATTACATGGTCAAGCGGTCCCCCCTTTTTTGCAGGCGGGGCATTTCCGTCTGATGACGAAGCCCTGGTATTGCGAACTGAGTAGTGTTTGCTCTTACTGTCCTTTGGGGGACTGATCATTAAGACGCCCTTCTCCGATTTTTGGCGTTTCCGTATTCCTTCAGTCTCCCTCCACTGTTTTCTGCCAGTTTTGGTTGACCCCCCTCCCCGTGTCTCCTCGTGCTGCATCTCCTTTTTTGAAACACATTTTTCTGTCCGTCCTCCAGGTCGGTTGCTTTTACTGAACAGCCCGGCAAATGTTTGTTCTCCCCTTCGGCGCACCCTTTTGGTTCGGGTTGCCCTTCCAAATGGTTTCAACTTTTTGCTCTTCCTTTTCACAGTACTTCTTACTTGCCCCCATTCCTGACCATTGCCGTCTCCAAACCCCTCCCCGGCCACAGGCGTTGCAGGGTTTTTTCTGGTAACTCCCGTCTAGTTTCCTTTCCGGGCGCTATTCCCTGTACTCAAACCTGGGTCCTATTTTCGTGATGTGTGGAAGCCGTCGCCAATAAGCTTTTGCCCTCTTCGGTCGCTATGGCCCCCGGCCCGGTCTTTGCCTTCTTTTTGCTACTGCCACTGCGTCACTCGTCCTTTGAAACCCCAATTAAGACCGCTCTCTCAAGTCCGTTCAAGTTCCCCTGCCCCGGTTTAAGCTTTACCCACCCTTTGCCTTCCCCCCTCGAGCCTTTCCTTCCGGCAGCTTCCGTTCAACGGTTCTGCCCTGTGTTTGTCCTCGGCGGTTTTGGAACAGCGCTCCCCCAATTTTCCATTTATGCCTATTACCAGGAGTTTCAACTTTTTTTACCCCCTTTCCGGCCGCTTTCCCCAATTACACTGTATCGGCCATTGCATAAGTTGCGCGCAACCTTTTCCCCCCCATCGGGTTGACCCCCCTCCTCTCCAGGTCCTCCAGGCCGTTTCCGTCTGCGATGATTTCCCTCTGCAAGTTTTCTTCCTTAGTCCCCCAAATTTTTTCGGACGGGAGTAGTGATGATTGGACGATTCTGGTTTGAGTGGCATCCTGCTTGCGAGGGCTACTGTAACTGCCTCCTTTTGCTTTCCTTTACTGACCACGACACAAGGTCCCCCCACCCCCTACTTGGCGTACGGCCCTCATTGAAGGAGCCCAGGTGTGCGTTAACATGGGGTTTGATTTTCCTCCGGCTTAGCGAGGCCCCACCGTCCTCTTTTCTTTTGTGGTGTTCCCTCCCTTTTCGGCGGAGGAACCCAGTCGTGCAGTTTCCTGTTTTGGAATATTTCTCCGACTAAGCTGTTGCTGTAGGGTCCATACCCAGCCACCCCCACTCTCGTGGACTTTTTTTTCTTGACGTCGCAGGCATCCTTTTTCTGCATCCCCCTCCCCATCAAATGGGCGAGTTCGTCCCAAAATTTTTATTCTCGAACCGGCGGCTTTCATCACCCCTTCCCCAACTGGAGCTCACCCCCACAACCCCTTTCCCCTTTTCCATTAAGCCCCTTAACTGCTTTTGTTTTTTCCCCCCCTTTTTTCAGAGGTTTTCATTTCGTTTCCCTCTTCTTTTTCTCCTCCGTTGTTGTTTTTGCTATCCACTCGCGAGCGGTTGTCGAACCTACCCCCAGTCCGGTTTTTTTCTTCTGGTGAAAAGGCTTCTTTTGGTTGACCGCACCCCCCCGTTGTAGGCTCTTGGTTGCCTTTCTGGCCTATCAGCTGCTTTTTACTCTCCCGTTCGCTGGGCCTGTCACAGGAATGCTGTCTATTTTCGACGTACCACTCCCTCCCCGATAATTGTTTTTTGGTTTTTGCAGGTTTTCTAGTTGCCCAAATTCAAACCAGGATTTCGTGGCGCCTGAATCTTCTCCCCCTGACTGCGATTGGTTCCTCCCTTTTACGGGCTTTGAAACACCAATGCCTTACTTTTTCTTTATCCGTTTATCCCCCCTCCTTCCGTTTATGGCTATTCCCAGACCAGTTTTCCTTCCCAGGCACTTTTTCCTTTAACACTCTTTTGCATGACCACGCACCGTTTTTTTTTTTTTCTTCGTTTTCATTCTTAAGCAGCTTCCGCAGTACCTGGAACAGCAATCCGTTCCCCCCCCTCTTTTCCATTCCCAGCAGCTCAACCGTCCCGCTTCATGGGCCCCAGGAAAGCTCTTCCTAGCCATTTTTTCCTTCCCATCTCCCGGCGTCTGCTTCACTGGTCGTGTACCCTCTTTTTGTTACCCTTCCCCCTTTTTTTTCCCCGTTTGCCCACTTTTTTTTTTGCCCTTGTCTCCCAGTGTCTGAACAGAGCCCTTTTCCCGGTTCCATTTTCCGCTGGTATCCCCCTCCTGTTTCTGGTCAGCTTTTTTTCTCCTGGTTCAACCACCTCTCGTTCTTCGCAAAACACACGCACGGATCCGTTGCCGCCCGTCTTTCCTCGTCCTGACTTGCTCCTTTTCCAAAAGTGGTAGGACCCCACGGAACACCCCGTCTCTTTTCTTTTTCACCAGGAGTTTGATCCCTCCTGATGAAGGTTTCTTGTTCCGACTTTTTATCGACCCCCCTTCCGACCGCCCTTTTTTTCCTTTTAGTTGAAGTCGCCGAACCGTCAAGGCCAAGGCCGGTTCCCTCTCCTCCGTCTCCTCTGGCAACCACCGGATTTCTGCATCTGGTAAAACTTTTTGACCCACCCCTCATATCGTCCCCGTTTATTGCTGCCTTGACAATCCGCCCTCAGGCGAGAACTTCCGGGAGTCCTCCCCAAAAACACCCCAAATGCCCGCTTTAAGTGACTTTTGTTGGCCCTTAAGGATTGCAACGGAGTTACTTACTCTTTCTCGCGAAGCCCTCTTTTGTAAACACGTACGTACTGTCATTTTCCCTCCTTTTTCTGTAAACCCCAGTCGTTCCTTCATTGCGTCCACCAGTTTCACAGTTTGCGGAGAGGTTTGTTTCCCCGAGCCCCACCCATTTTTTCCGCTCCGCTTCCGCCACTGAATGAACAAGGAGGGGGGTCACCCCCCCCTTAACTTCCAATTTTTTTAGTTAAAAAACTGACTTCCGACCCGGTGACCCCCTCCCCCCTGAGGCATCTGACCCGTAAACCCTGATAACGTCCTTCCATTCGCGTACACATTACGAAAGTCCGCCCATCCGCTGTTTTTTCTTTTCCTCTTTGCAAGCAATGAAACCTTTTCCTCTTGCTCCACCTCAGGCGCGGTTTCCAACGTGATTTTTCCGTTCCTTTTGTCTTACGTCCTCTCTCCTTTTTGATTGGCCCCCCTGTCGTATATGGTCTCTCTTTTGGTTTTCCCGCGACCTTCCCCCCTTTAATGGTCGGATTTTCCCCTCACTTGTTTTTCGTCCAGGACCAAACCTCTGAGCCCGCCCTATTTTTTTTCCACGTATGGCCGCCGCGACCCCCCACGTTTGTCTGAGGGGCTCCCTCCGCTCTGCCACTGTACTTTTTTTTGTCGTATGTCTGGTAACCGCAGTTGCGGGGAATATCTTTTTTTTCTCCGGCTTCCGGCTCGTTGCCACAAATGCGATTTCCTGATTGGCCCTCTACCTGGACTTCCCCCCGGTCAAGTCATTGCGCAAAGTTTTTCGTCATTCTTCCGCGCTCGCGTTGTAGTACCGGGCATCTAGTCCCTCGCCCTTATAGGATTTGTGTGTTTTTTCCCCTCTCGAAAATTTCGTAAGTAACAGGATTGAAGTGCCGTTCACGTGTCTGGCTTTACCCTTCACGCGTTGGCTGAATGGTCCGTTACGCACTCCCCCTCTGCCTTGTTTTCCCTCAACCGGTGATGGGTAACGTTTCACTTGTGACCAATTCCAGCGCGCTTGCCTCTTTCGGTAACGTTCCCTTCACTCCGCCCTTGATTTGCGACAATCAAAAGAAGTCGTTTCTTTTTCTCACCGGCGTTTCCGCTTCCCCGTTTCTGAGGTGTGTGCCGCATTTCCCTCTTGTCCCTGTTGTCGGCGCGCTTGTTGTCCAACTGACCTGGGATAGGCCTTAGCCTTCTCCGCCCCCGGTCACCGTGTTACTTCACCCGGAAGTTGAGGGGTGACCTTTAATTTTCTTGTGTTTCAGACGTTGTCCATTGATTTTTGTTTTTGTTGCTTACGTGCCCCCCCTCTTTCCTTCGTTCCAGGGAGCAAAGTTCCCTCTCCTCTTCACTTTTTGTCTTCCCTTTTAAAAGCCCTTGTCCCTTTCAAATTTACGCCTTTCTTCCCGTGTGCTTTGATTGGCGTTCCAGGAATTCTGCTTTCCTTTTCTTTTTCCAATTTGTCCCTTTGCTGTGGGTTAGTTTCCATACGGTTTCACAAGAGCCGTCCCTTCATATGTCCCCCCTGCAAAAGGTTGGCGTGTGATTGGCTCTTCCGCCCTCCCGGAATTGGTTGCGCGGTTTGGACCGTGCACCTTTTGACTATTTTCCCCGTTGATCTTCCTTTTCCATCCTCCTTTTGTTTTCGAATTAAAAAGGTCTATTTTCGCACTTTTCACTTTCCCCCACTTCTCCGCGACCATTTTGGGCATTGTTCCATTTGCAAATCCCCCCAGCGTTTCTAGGGGGAATATGACCGGGACGGCTTGACAGGATTTGACGGTCCCCTTTTCTTGACAAACACCTCTGTCGCGGGGTTAAATGCCTTGCTTTCTGCCTTCCCACGACGCCTCCCTCACTCCGATCAGCGGAATTGGAACTCATGGCTTTTACGGTAAAGATTTTTCACATACCATGTGCCGTAAGTACTCGTCACTTTCTTGTCTGTGTAAGAGGAGGCCTATTTGTTCTCCCCCTTCGGCGCTCACGTTGGTTTTCCCCCAAAGTCAGTTTGATCGCCTTCCGCTATAAACCTGGACACTTCACGGGTTTGGGAGTTTTCTTCCCCGGTGACTTGGCTGCATCGATCGCCCAGTTATGACCCCAACCCCCTGCCCTGTTGCGCTCCATTTCGGAATGATTGGAACCAAAAATCACCACTCCCAGGGATCGTATCTTTCGAATGCCTTCCCGGGAATGTGAGTGGATATTTAAACCCGCACGGTTTAGTTTCTTTGACTGTCCCTTTTTCCCGCTTCTTTAAGGATCGTTAATTTTTTATCCCCCCTTCACCGTTCCCCTCATTTTTCGACCATGCCCCTCTTGCGGCTTGTCAAAAGTGGCCAACCTCCCTTTTTGGGGTCCCCTACCCCCCCCCTTCCTTTTTGCTTTGCGTTCCGCCCCAAGTTCTGCTCAAACACCAACGGACTCCGTCCTTTCGATGGCGGGGCCGTTTTGGCATTGCCCCTGTACGGGGACACTCCCCTCTTCGCCTTGAATTTTCAGACATTTTTTTTTTTGGAATGCCCCCTTTTTGCGTCATGTGGCTTCCGGCCAGAATATTGTCTATCGGGATGAGTTGTTTCCAGCCTCCCCGGAGTTAGTGGCTCCCACCCTTCAATCTTCAATTTCCCTGGGTCATTTGAAAAGAAAGGCGCCGGCCCCCCTACACCGTGGTCTTCCTTTTGTACCTAATGTCACCTCTTTTCATTCGTTGGCCCATCATTTTTGGGCCGAAATCGGTTTGCTTTTGGTTTGTGGAATTTTCCTTTGGGACGCCCCCCGATTGGTGGGCTACCTTCTTTGCCCCGTAGCGGGAAAACCACCTCCGACATCATACTCCTTTGCCCCCCCCATCCTACTTTTCTGCAGTACGGCGTATTTAACCCCCATCCTGTGGCGCGTGCACGTGACCGTCCTTTACCCTCTTCGTTCCAGTTAGCTTTGTCCCCCGTTTTGCAGGCGGTTTTTTCGAAACGCGCTTGTTTTGTCCCCTCATTGTGGATTGCGCTTCTGTTTCAGTTGTTTCCCGGCGTAAATGGCACGGTTAGGGCAGTTTTGTTCTTCAATTGCCCCCTGTTTGCATTGTTTGGTGGCGGTTTTGTCATTTCCCCCAGGTTTGTGGACTAACCACTTTTTTTTGCATAATTTTTCACACCCAGTAGGTCATTAGGTGGCCTGCTCGACGGAACACGTTTTGTTTGTGTCTTTTTTTTTCAATTCGAAAGGAAACTGCCTTTTTGCTGATCAGCCAAGTGACCTTGTTTGAATAACAGCAGGGCGAAAATTGTCCTGTTCCAACGGTTCCTTTTTTTTTTACCAACGTGCTGTTTAATCTTCCATAAGGTCCTCCTTATTTAATCCTAATGCCCCTTTCCTGCCCAAACACTTCCCATTGAACGGAGGGTTAGGGTGTTTGTTTGGCTCCCCCCTTTCAGTTTGTATTTGGGAGGCCCCTGTCAGAATAAACATTTTACAAAGAGGTCTGCCCTGGGCTCCTCGTTGGACCTTCTAGCCATCAGCCTTGGTTTCTCTCGTGGGGGATGCTTTGGTTGAACCCCTTTTGTCCAGTTGCTTTACCGTATTTTCTTCCTGCACAAGGAGTGAGCATTTATTCTCACCCTCTTCATTACCTTCGCTTTCGCAATTACTCAAAGTAAAGAGAGAAGTTTTTTATCTTTTAAATCTTGGCAGAAAAAAATGTGCCATTTAATTCTGAAACGCCGGGTTTGTATCGACGTGTTGGGGCTGATACTCTGGCTGTTGGGCTGCCTCCCCCTACCCCCCCCATCTATCCCTTGACTATCCCCAGTCGACTCCGGGCCGTAACCCGGCGTGTCCCACTGAACAAGGTTGGCAATGTCCCCATGCCCCGGTTTTGTCCCGCGCCAGGGACACCCCCCCCGGTGGACCTGGGCTATAACGTGCAGCCTTTTTGGCCGCGTTTGATGCTCTGCAGCGTTTTTACTTCCCAGTTGCCATGGCAAGAGTAGTGAGCTTGCTGGGCTCTTTTGTTTGTCGTTTGTCCTCTTTTTTGTCTTTGTTCAGGTTTGTGTTAATTCGTCCTTCCCCCCGAAACTGGACAACCTATCGTGGACGTCGTCTCTTGTGACGGTCCCTTGTGCGCCCGTTAATGGTTGATAGATTTCCAGCCCCGTTCCTTGTATCTCCTGTCTTTTAGAGATGAAATCTGGAGTGTGTCCCCACGCATTTTCTTCGGTACAGCAGTACTGTCAGTTGGACGATTCTTGCTTCCTAATGACTGTAATCGTCTTGGACACTTCTCCAAAACTCCCGGCCTTGAGGTTGAGTGTGTCGTCCCCTGCGCCTGCAGGCCCTTTAGTACAGTTACCCTCCCCGAACCTTGAAGTGGGCTTTCCCCCCAACGCTGATATTTACCAGGCGAGCTCCACCTCCCCAAAATGTGTTGAGCTAAACCCCCCCTCCCTCATTTTTCCCTTCCTCCTTCCCCACTGCGTTTTTCTTCGACTTTCCGGATCGTCTCTTGCC